>Ga0187843_10000389_pt1 | contig 32210 bp, 34 predicted proteins | sample SpaLakP09_SKY_43_FD_134516 | JGI IMG/M metagenome (GOLD analysis project Ga0187843, IMG submission 134516) | Oligotrophic lake water microbial communities from Sparkling Lake, Wisconsin, USA - SP09_SKY_43 | ecosystem: Environmental > Aquatic > Freshwater > Lake | place: USA: Sparkling Lake... | reverse complement strand
ATTTAAAGTATAATAGTCTGTATATATAAAAAAATCAAAATATTCTGGATTATAAATAGCAACTTCTTTTAAATTACATGTTTTGAATACAAAATTACTCTTTATTATATCAACTTCATTAAACATGTACATGTTTATTTTATAAATACTATCTTTTACTATAGGAAAATTATATATTAAATTTATATTTTGTTTAACATTTATCTCTACATAACTATAAAACAATACTGTTTCATAAAAAATGGTTGATAATATTTCCTTATATTTATCTTTGGATAAAGATATGAAATAATATGTAGATACAAAACTACATCCAAATAAAATTCCTTTTATAAAATAATTCATTTTTATTATAAAAATAATTCTATTTATATTATTATAATTATTATTAATCAAAAGGACTAAATGACAATCTGTTGGTTGAGCAACATTGTGATGTACAACATACATTTCCTAATCCTGGAATCTTAGTACCACAATTTGAATCACAAGATGAGTTTACTATGGATGAAGTTTGACAATAAGGATCATACTTATTATTGCCAATTATAGAACATGTTTGAGGAAATGGTGGATTGGGACCAGGTGGATTGGGACCAGGTGGCTTTGGACCAGGTGGCTTTGGAGGTGGTGTTGGTGGTGGTCCAGGTGTTGGTTCAGGTGGTCCTGGTATTGGTGTTGGTGGTGTTGGGGTTGGTTTTGGTGGTGGTGTTGGGGTTGGTTTTGGTGGTGGTGTTGGGGTTGGTTTTGGTGGTGGTGTTGGTGGTGGTCCTGGTATTGGTGTTGGACCTGGTGGTATTGGTGTTGGACCTGGTGGTATTGGTGTTGGACCTGGTGGTGTTGGTGTTGGTGGTGTTGGTGGATTATATACATGAATATCTGGATATGGGATAGGTAATTGTTGTTGATTTGGATTATAAGAAATTAAATATATATTTTTTTCTTCAATAGGTGGATTTTTATTGGGTGGAAATGTAGTTACCACTTCAGGTAAAAATTTAGGTGGAATAGGTGGTGATGTATATCCTGTTTGTAAATAATATTGTTCTTGTTGTTCTTGTTCTATAGGTTGAATAGTTTTACCTGTTGCAATATCATATCCTAGTGCATATAATATAATACTAACAATTAATGTCATGAATAAAAATGGAATTAAAACAATGATCCAAGATATAAACCCTAAATCCATTTCACATAATATATTCAAGAAAAATGTAATAATAATAGTAACTATCATTTTAACAAATGCTGTATTATATAATCCATTCATAAAATCCAGTATAATTTGAATAGTACATAATAATAAATATAATAATGCAGGCATACATATCATTATATATATTGATATAAATTATATTTTATAAAAATTACATTTAATAATAAAACACCCCCAAAGAAGAAATTTTTATTCTGCCTTCGGCAAAGGCGTTTTTATTCCTATGAAAAAATAAACAATATTTCGGTTTGTTTATTTCTTTTCGTATGATTTTAATATATAAAATATACATTTATAATAAATATGGACGAACATATTGATATAATTATGCGTCAAACTAATTATAGTAGAGAAGAATGTATTGAAAAATTACAAAATAATAATATGAATGATATTATTAAAGAATATATGGGTATTTCTCTACAACCACAATCTAATAGAAAAAAATCATTACAACAAGAAATATATTGTCAATTAAGAAGACAAATGGATTCATCTATTAAAGAATTTAATAAAAAACAAAATGAAAAACTAGAGAAAGAAATCAATATGATAAATTCTTAAATTATATAATTATATAAGGTATTATATATGAGTAAAAGAAATCAAATAAATAAAAAAAAACAATTGACTAGAAAAAATAAAATTCAAACAGATTTTTATGGATATATTAATAATGATTGGATACATTCACATCAAACACAAACAATAAATAAACCATATATTACTAGTTTTGAGATATTAAGTAATAAAATAACGAATGAAATAAAAGAATTAATAATTAATAAATTAATAAAAAATGATAAAAATATTAATAATTTATTTCAGTCATATATAAATAATGAAGATTATATTATAACAAATTATATTCTTCTACTTGTTCGTGATTTAAAAGAAATAATGAAATTGGATTTTAATACAGGAATTTATAAATTAATTGCATGGGCTAATGAAAAAAAAATAAGTCAATTATTATCTATCAATATTTCTAATGATCAATTGGATTGTTCTAAATATAGTTTATATATTCAAGAATCAGGAATAATTACAATAAATGAACCTGAAAATTTTACAACAAATAGTAAAAATAGTAGAGAATTTATGAAAAAATATAATAATTTTTTGAATAAATTATTTTCTTGTATTTTTGGAGAAAATCATGAATATAATTTACAAATTATAATTGATATTCAAAAAGAAATGTGTAAATATCTATATGCATCTTCAATGGAACGAACTACTGATAAAATATATAATGTGTTTAATAAAAAAACAAGTAAAAATATTTCTCTAGATTTTAATGAATTAGCAATCCAACTTGGATTCAACAAAATACCAAAAACGTTTATTGTTGAAAATCCAGAATTTATAAAACAATCCATGATTTTAATGAAAAAACACTGGAATGATATATTAGTATATTATATTTATAATATATTAATATTATCAAGTAGTTTTCATAATAAATTATATAATATTTTTCGTGATTATTCAATCATTGATAAGAAATTAAAAATGTCTTCTAAAGAAGAAAGAGCCATTAGTATTATTACTACTATTATGAATACATCTGTGAATAAATTATATATTCAACATTATGAAAATAAAAAAGAAATACAAATGACAAAATATATAATGAAAGAATTATTAAATACATTTATAACAAATCTTAAAAAAAATAATTGGTTATCATCCGAAACAATAAAAAAAGCGTTAGAAAAATGTAGTCATTTAAAAGTATATATTGGAACAAAAGAAAATTGGATTGCAGATCCAAGTATTGTATTTACTGATAATATTTTTGAAAATGTAGAGAAATATTTTTCTTGGAAAAATAAATATTTTATTCAAAATTTTTATAATAAAACCCCAAATACAAATGTATGGAATAGATGGTTGAATATAAACACATTTACAGTAAATGCTTTTTATAATTCAAATAGAAATGAAATCGTAATTCCAAATGGAATATTACAACCACCATTTGTAAATATTCATAAATCAATATACTATAATATTTCTTCAATAGGAACCATAATAGGACACGAATTATCTCACGGATTTGATAATAACGGAAGTTTATACGATAAAAATGGAAATTATAAAAAATGGTGGGAACCAGAAGATTATATAAAATATACAAATATACAAAATAATATTAAAATGTATTATTTAGAAATAGCAAAACATGATAAATTTAAAATTAGAGAAAATTTAACACTAAATGAAAATATTGCAGATATATCAGGATTCCAACTTGCTGAAGAAACATTGATACAAATATTAATAGATAAAAAAATATATGGAACTAAGCAAAATAAATATTTGACTGAATTTTATATAAATTATGCAAAAATATGGAGAACAGTGATTCATCCAAAATTATTAAAAAAATTATACATATATGACATTCATTCTTATGCTAAATATAGAGTGAATTGTACTCTTTTATTATCAAATCATTTTAGAAATATATATAATTTAAATACAGATTATACAAATAATACTCATATTCATATTTTTTAAATAATCATTATTCATAATAATGATTATTATACATCCATAATTGGTTTGATAGAACATCTTTTTAATGTTTGAATATTACTAGAAGGAATCACTTTATGATTAATAATAAAATCATCATTTTCTTCATAATATTCTGGTAAAATTCTTGTTAATGGTTTATCAATCATTAAATATAACCGATGACTTTTTAATAAATTTCTATATTCTTGAATAGATAAATTTCCATAAAATTTTTCCAACATATAATGTGGATTCGGAGCAGGTTTAATACTATTATTATATTCATAAATTTTTGAATATATATTATTAAGTAATGCATATCGTTCAAATTTAATAGAAGAATCAATACTTTCTTCCATTAAATACGCTACAGCACATTCAGGACTACAAAAACAACCATATACATGGTATGTATCTTTAATTTGATATTTAGGAATAAAAATAGAAGGATTATCAAAATCACATGTACACCAAAAACATGCTGATTTTTTATCAGAAATATTATTATGCAAATTATGCTCCAAAATTTTTATTTTTTTCCATATTTCTTTTGTCTCTACATTTAAGGGTTTATCATTTGTATTTGTTAAAATAATATTTTGTTCAGTGTCAAATTCGTCATATTTATATTCATTTTTATTCATTTCACAATTATAAGGATCTATTTTTGAACTTGTAAAATTAGAATTATAGTCTCCTACTACAGTTAAATCTTTTAAAGAACATTTTAAATGAAGAATCACATTTGGTTTTAAAGATTTATCTAAATCAGATATACTTTGTTGATTAATAATTTTTCCACCTTTGGGTTTCCTACCTCTTTTTTTACAGACAATTTCTGTAGATACATCAGTTGTCTTTTTACGTGAAATTTTTTCTTTAGTAGACATTTTTATATACTTTGTTTTTTTCTTTAAACTATTTATTTTATTTCTTTTCCTTCCATCATATTTTGTTCATGTTCTTCAAATGTATTTCTCTATCCTAAGTTAAAAAAATGTTTTTATAGTTTAGATGGTTATATAACATATTTATTTCTACCTAACCATTTAGTTTATATATTAATTATTTTCATAGCATTTTCTACATACTGGAATATAATTATCACTTCCTATAAGAAATTGTTCTTTATCATTTGTTAAACGTAGAGAAAATATTCCTGGCGTACCATCTTTGCAAATTCCACACAAAGAAGTCATTTTGGTTACTTTATCACATAAAGGAATTAAATCTAATATATTCCCAAATTTTTTTCTCTCAAAATCACCATCCAATCCACAAATAAATATTTTTTTATTTTCTTTTAATAATTCTTCAACGCATTGAATTAAATCAGGAAAGAATTGACCTTCATTAATTAAAACAACTTTTGCTTCTCTAAATTGAAAATGTATATTCATCAAATCTTCATCTATTGGGTCTTCCAAGTTATCATAATTCCAAATATCCAATAAATGAGTTGTTTGAATACATGGTATCATTATTTTATCGTGTGTACTTAAATCTGTTTTATGATATCTTATATCTGACGAATGATTAATTACTATAATAGGTATTTTGCAAAAGATATTTTGTTTATATATTTCTAATAATTTGCTGGTTTTTCCAGAAAACATGGGACCAATGAATAATTCAAGATATCCAACCATTTTATTAAGTAATGAAAATTTATATTATATATTTGAATCAATTTTATTATTTTATTATTTATAATTATTAATATTTATAAATTATTGGTATTAATAATTAATGAGTATTCCATGGGTTGAGTTATGGAGACCAACAAAAATAATGAATATTATTTTAGATCCAATAAACAAGGAAATAATGAATAATATAATAGATACAGGATATTTTCCTAATTTATTAATATACGGTCCACCTGGAGTGGGAAAAACATCAAGTGTGATTGCATTAGTTAATGAATATCAAGAAAGACATAATTTTAAAACAAAAAGTTTAATTATACAAAATAATGCAAGTGAAGATAGAGGAGTAGATATAATAAGAAATCAAATAAGTCAATTTGTAAATTCAAAACCATTATTTAATGAAGGAATGAAATTTATAATATTGGATGAAGCAGATTACATGACAAAAAATGCTCAACAAGCATTAAAATATTTATTACAAGAATATTCACCTTCAGTAAGATTTTGTTTGATTTGTAATTATATAAGTAGAATAGATGATGGATTACAAAATGAATTTTTAAAATTAAGATTTAATCAATTACCAGAAGATGATATTCATGTATTTTTAAAACATATAGCTTATGTAGAGAAATTAAATATTAATGATAAAATAATTAAATCTATTCAACAATTGTATAAATCGGATATAAGAAGTATGATTAATTATATGCAAACAAATCAAGATGTATTTACAGCAGATTATAAAATAATAAATAATGAAACTTTAGAAAATATTTATATAAAGATAATAAATAATAAATTAAAAGAAAATAGTTTGAATGATTTTATAGAATATATAAGAAAAATAAGTATTGATTATAATATTGATACAAAAAATATTATAAAATATTTTATAAATTATATTATACGTTTCAAACAAGAAAAAATAAATAAAGAATTATTAGACATAATAGAGAATATAATGCATAATCAGTCTTGTAATAATAATCATTATATTGGTTATGTATATACTCAATTATCTAAAAAATTGATTTAAAATAACTTAAAGAATATAGAAACATTCACACAAAGATATATTAAAATGAACGATTTAAATATAGACGATGAATGGGAAAGTTATTTATTAAATCAAAATGTTCCTGATGTAGAAATGGATATCCATCATAATGATTCATTGCCTAATTGTTTTGGATATCATTCAATAGAGAAAAAAAAAGAAGTGGAATTACCTGAAAAAATAGTTGAACATGAAGGTTATGCACCCATTGCTTCAGATATATATATTTCTACAAAATCAAAGATTGCATATTTAAATCAACCAATTGATTTAAATCGTACATTTTGGGGAATTCATATTATTTCATATTGTATTCCAAATGAAGGAATTATAAAAAAGCAAATGAAATTCAATTCAACTACTCAAGAAGAATTGAATAGTATAAAAGAAAATTTACAAAAAGAAGTATATTTTGATGAACAAATTATTACAAGTATTCAAAATCCAACAGGAAGAATTAAGTTTAAAGATATAAGAAAAATTAGTGTGGGTATATCTAAAAAGGATATAATTAGTTATAGAATTAAAAAGAAGAGTGCTTTTTATAATTGTTTTGTTATGATAATGCGAATAAAATTAGATGGAATCTATAAAGAATATCATATTAAAATATTTAATACAGGAAAAATAGAGATTCCTGGTGTTCAAAATGATGATACATATGAATTAATATTAGGTAGAATTATTGATGTATTAGGTCCATTTATTACATCAGGTATAAATTTAGAATATAATCAAAAAAGTATAACTGTATTAATTAATTCAAATTTTAATTGTGGATTTTATATAAATAGAGAAAAATTACATGAATTATTTAAATACAATTATAATATTCAAAGTATTTACGATCCTTGTTCTTATCCAGGAATTCAATCAAAATTTTATTATAATCCAAATGTAGAGATACAAACAGGAAGTAAAATTCCAGAATCAAAAAAACATTTATATGATAATATTATTGAAGTATCATTTATGGTTTTTAGAACAGGAAGTATATTAATAGTAGGTATGTGTGATGAAAATGTATTGTATAAAATATATGAATTTTTAAAAGAATTATTGTCAAAAGAATTTCATAATATTAATCAAAAGGTAAATGTAGAAGATATAAAAGTGGTTAAAGATAAAAAGAAAAAAATCAGGAAAAAAATTTTAATTGTTGATATATAATTAATTGTTGATAATGAATTCTTGATATTATTATTTTTTATAAAAATTAATTTTATAAAAAATTCAATGAGACTGTATAATTTTTTTATTATAAAATGATTTTGTTAGTATGATTAAATTAATATAATAATATTATTTTAATCAATTTTTTATAAAATATTTAAAAAAATAATTGAATTAATTGGACTGGTGTTAAAGTGTAAATTGGTGTATTATTTTCAAAAAATATTTTTTCTTTCATATATTTTGTATTTATATTTATTTTATTTATTTTTTTAGAGAATTGTTCAATACAATTTATGCATTGTTGTAAAGTATAAATATTAACAAAATTAGAATATAATATTTCTACAAAAAACAATAAATTATAAAAATTATTTTCCAATGTGGATATATAATTTTCTCTAGAAGAATAAATATTTTCTAATATATTTATAATTTGTTTTATATCCAAAGTTTCGTTCTTATTTTTATTATAAATAAAAGAAAAAATATATTTAATAATATTAGAGTTGATAGATAATATATTAATATGATTTTCTAGAGAAATATCTTTTATTAAGTTATTTTCTTTACATTTCATAAAATCTTTATTTATTTCATAAATTGTTTTTTTGTAGATAAAAATAACAGCATCATTTATTTTTAAATTTAATAAATTATTTTGTTCGTCAGTAATTTGTTTAATAAATTCAATATACATGTAAATTGCTTTTTGTGTATGGTAAAAAGAAAGGCAAGTATTTTTTGTATAATATAATAAATAATTATAAATATGTAAAAGTGATTCAATTCCTTTTATGATAATTAAGAATTGATTATTAGAGTTAGTGATATTATTCTCTATAATATTATGAAAAAATTCATTAATGATTTTTAAATGATGGTTTAATGAATCTGTAATATTACCATCAATATTTAATAAATAATTATCAGAAAGATTTAATAAATATTGATTCGTTTCTATTTTAGACATATATATTATTATATTATATATTTAAAAATTAATATAAAGACAATAAAAATTAAATAATATATGTCTTCTGAAAACACACAAGTAAGTACTCCTCTTAATTATAGATTACCAAGTGAAGCAACAATGAAGCATGCTTGTAAATTATCAGTTGTTGAAGATAAACCAATCATGTTAGATTATTGGACTACTTCATTGGATAAAAAGGCATTAATTGGGGTGAGAGACAGTGGAGAAAAATTATTGGTAAAAAGTGAAGATGAATACACTTCTCCTGTTGCAAAATTTTATAAAAGTGGTCAAGAGTATATTGTCATTACAGAAAACTCTATTTATATTGTTTCCAGTGAAATTCCTACACGAAAAATATCTTAAATTTATATTTATTATTGATAAATATAAATTATATTATATATTATATAAATGACGTATGGAAATTTTTATTTTGGAAAAGATGGATTTTTATATAAAAAACACCAAAAAATAGGAGCAAGAAAAAATCCACCTATTGGTATTATATGTAATCAACCTCAAAATGTTTGGAATAAATATGTTTCTGGATCAGGTGTAGGTGGTCATTCTGTTGCAACAAGAAGAGCAGCATTATATCGTGCAACAAAACCTGTTTATACTGCTCCTTTCGGTCAATGTATTACTACATTAGGGTTGTTTTCTAAATATGCAAGTAGTAGTAATAATTATCCATTAAATTGGTATATTCAATAAAAATTTATATATTATATATGACAGATTCAATAACTATTGATAATTATATATTTAAATTAATTAGACAAACAAATCATACTACAAATTATAATCATGTTGTAGAAATTAGTGTTTCTGGAATAATAGATAAACGATTATTTCCTAATTTTTGGGTATATCAATCAAATAGTGAATTGGGATTTTGGAGATTATGTTATATTAATATAAGGAATCGTACTGGTATAGAGAGAACACCTTTTCATAAAGGTGATTTAGATTATATACAATCTACTCTTATTCATTTACAATTACAATATTTTATTAATAATAATATTCATAAAATACCATTTGTTGAACTTAGTTTTAGTGAAAAAGAAGAACAACAGTTTTGTTTATATGGATGGTTTCCTGAAATAATGGATCATGAAGAAGATGAAATCCAAAATGTATACGATGTTATAGATGATGAAAATAGAATCATAACAGAACAACCATTTGAATCACTTAATAATGAATTACAATGTGGTTTTACTGCAAATAGACCTTATAGTTTTATTCAACAATTATTAGAAGAATTTTCTATTAATTTCAGTTCTACTTATCATATTGTCGGTACTACATTATTAGATAAACATAACTTTAATTTTGGCGACTTTATCAAATCACAAGGTAATATATATTCAATACAATTGGAACGCAACCAACCTAGTGAATTACTACAAACAAATAGTATTATATTATATTTCATGATAACGGAATTAATCATTCCAGAATTAGTAGAAACTTTTCCATTTATGGATTATATAACAGAAATATGTGGTAAAAAATCTCATGTTTTTCCTTTTTTATTAATTCCATTGGGTTCTTCTATTAATCATCTAGGAATTTATACAAAATTTATTCCTTGTGGAATTTATATTTGTAAATTATTTGATTATTCATATCAATGTTCTTTAGAAGAAGAAAAAAATAACAAATGTTCTGATAGTTATTCTTATATTGGTAATCGTTATGATAATTTATTTCCATTTAATATTGTATTAACTGAACTTATAGAATGTTCTACTAGTAAAGGTGGATATAAAAAAATAAAAAAAAAATCTTTAAAAAGAAAATCTTTAAAAAGAAAATCTTTAAAAATTATCCATTAAATTGGTATATTCAATAAAATTTAAAAAGAAATCAATTATTCATTTATAATGAATAAATTAATAACAGTAACAACATTAAATAAAGATTCCATTTATAAATTGGTTCGATCTACTTATAAAATGATGCATTTTAATGAAATGCCTCTAAAAAATAAAACATTAATTAATTACTTCTGCGAACCATCAACTAGAACTTCTGCTTCATTTCATAGAGCAATGTTTAAATTGGGAGGAAATGTGATTCCTATTTATGGTGAAACAAGTAGTAATAAAAAAGGTGAATCTATTGAAGATTCAATTAAAACGTTAAATTATTATGGAGATATTATTGTATTAAGACATCCTGATATTGAAGCAATTTATAAAGCATCTGATGTCTCTACTATTCCATTAATTAATGCAGGAAATGGAAATGGCGAACATCCAACACAAGCATTATTAGATTTATTTACTATTTATGATGAATTGTTGGAACGAAGTGATATAAATATATTTAATAAACAATTTACCATTACATTTACAGGTGATTTACAAAATAGTAGAACAATTCATTCACTTATTAAAATATTATGTCTTCTTCATACAAACATTACTTTTATTTATTGTGGAGAGGAAGAGTTAGGAATCCCTCTTGATTTGTATAATGATGTGTATACATCTTTTCCAAAAATAAGACAAATCACTTGGTATTCTATTGAAGAAGCAATGAAAATAACAGATGTTCTCTATATGACACGAATTCAAAAAGAAAGAATACAAAATACTGTTTCATATACTCCTTTTTCTTTGAGTAAAAAAACAATTACACATTTGAATAAATATGCAATTATTATGCATCCATTACCAAGACAAGAAGAATTATCAACAGAAATAGATGAAGATAATAGAGCTGTTTATTTCAAACAAGTAGAGAATGGTGTATATATGAGAATGGCGTTGCTAATGGAAATGTTGAAATGATTATAGATTTTATACCTTTTCACATTTAAATGACGATTATAATATAAATACATATGATTTTTATAAATAATGACATCTATTTATGAAGGTCTTATATACGATTTAAAAATTAAATTAAAAAATAAAAATATTAAATTCAATAAAATTTTTAGTTTAATAAATAATCAAAAATATAATGAAATTATTAAAATTATACGCGATGAAACAACCCAAAGTTTAATAGATAATATAGTTTCTGAAAGGGAAAGAATTGGTAATAATATGGAACACAAATTAAATAATTTATTGTGGTTAAATGAACGTTTAATTCAATTTGGCGAAGAACCTCAATTATCAATAAAAAAAGCATTAAATTTATTGAAAACAAATGTATTTATAAATATCTATGATTTAGAAGCAGAAAAATATGAAGGAAGAACAACAAAAGAGTTATTAAAAAAAGAATTGAGAAAAAAACGCGATAGACGTTTTCCTTTATGTAATGCAAAGGAAAATAAAACTTTAAGATGTTTTCTAATTAAACTATAATTTAAAATATTGTGAATTAATATGTGTTATAAATGTGAAGAATCTTTAATAATTCTTCCCAAGAAAGTGTATTATAATTTAAATAATTAGAATTGCAATCATTTATTTCTTTTTTATGATATAATATATATTCATATCCTTTCTTTTTTATTTTTTCTAAGCAGGTTTTATATGCTCCTAATTGTGCTAATTCATAATTTTCTGCAGTCGGATAATATTTATTAATTTGTAATATTTTATTTTCTACAATCTCATCAAACGTTTTTGAATTCATATTATACTTTTATATAACATGAATTATTTATTATTTATTCAATTTTATTTACACCATTGAATATTTAAAATGGGACAAAAAATATTCATTCAACTCATATTCATTTACATCATAATCAACCCAAGTTTTTAATAAATAGTCAAAATATTTTACACTTATAAATATAAAATCCCAATATGGTTCTGAATTTACCATTTCATAAAATTTATTAAGCGTGATTATCCCATAATTTTCAATTTCTATTTTTATCTCATTTTTACACTCATAAATATATTCATCAATGTATTTATATATTATTTGTTTTATTTCTATTAAATCATCCGCATATCCATATGAATTATCTTCATGTATTTTTTTTAGACTTTCAGTAACCCAATTAATCTTATAAGGATACATAATGTATTATTATGTATTATGTGTTTAAATTATTAAAAAAAAATAAAGGTGTCATTTTAAATCTTCAATGGTGTAAATCACTAAAACAACTCATTTAATTTATCAATTTGTTCTTGAGTTAATGAAGAAGGAAAAACAATTTTAAAAGTTATAATTAAATTTCCTTTTGCATTTTCTCTAGTTAATCCCATTCCAGGAATAATTTTTTTATAATCAGGAGGAATAATATTTCCAATTTGATTATTAATTGTGTATACTTTATCATTTAAATATTTTAATTCAAAAGAAAATCCACATAATGATTCTTTTAAAGAAATTTGTTTCTCTAAATATAAATCCAATCCTCTTCTTTCAAATAAAGAATTGTTATTTACTTTAATATGAACTTTTACATCTCCTTTACAATTTTCATCAGCAACATTACCTTGATTGGGTAAAACAATAATTTCTCCATCATCAATTCCTTTTGGAATGTCAATATAAATAGTTTGCTTTTCATGAATTTTTAAATTATTTTCAATAATCCATCGTTCAATATCAATTGGTAATTGAACCCCATTTAATACTTGATTAATATCAATTGTTAAATTATATATAATAGCGGAAGGTTTTTGTTGAACTGGTATTCCATTTCTAAACATGTGTATATTTGCTCCTTGATTTGGAGGATTAAACCCATGAAATCCATGCATACCAGGCATACCAGGCATACCCATATGTGCAACGCGAATACCTCCAGGCATACCTCCAAACAAACTAGATAATAAATCATTTAAATCACTCATATCATCCATCATTCCATTAGGTGGAAATCCTTTATGAGTTCTCATAAAATCATATTCTTTTTTTTTTTCTGGATCACCAAGTACTTCAAATGCCGAACTAATTTTTTGAAACATTTCTATTCCATTTGGATTTTTATCTGGATGAAATTTAAGAGATAATAACCTATATGCTTTTTTAATTTCTTCATGAGAAGCATTTTCTGTGATTCCTAATGTTGAATAATGAGATTCTTCGTTATTTTGTGAAAACATAATATTTATTATATAATTTAATTGTATTATAAACCTAAATATTAATTTAATTAAATATTATCATGTCTATAAAAAATCTTTTTATAGATAAATATAAACCACAATATTTAGATGATTTTGCATTAACAGATGATTTTAAATCAACCATCAAATTATTAATTAATGTAGATAAATTAAATATTTTATTTATAGGAAATCCAGGATCAGGAAAAACATCTATATTAAATGCAATCGTAAAAGAATATTATAAAGATTTGACATCAAATGAATATTCAAATAATATTTTACAAATTAATAATTTGAAAGAACAAGGTATTCATTATTATAGAAATGATGTAAAAATATTTTGTCAAACTAGATCTTCTATTAAAAATAAAAAAAAAATATTATTATTAGATGATATTGATATAATAAATGAACAAAGTCAGCAAATTTTTAGAAATTTTATTGATAAATATTCTCATAATGTACATTTTATTGCTTCTTGCAATAATCTATTAAAAGTTATAGAAAGCATTCAATCACGATTTTATTTAATTCGTATTCATAATATAAAGTATTCCGATTTGGAAAAAATAATGGAAAATATTTGTAATAAAGAAAATATTATAATTGAAAATGACGCCAAAGAATTTATTTTAAATATTTGTAATAATACATCTAAAATTTTAATAAATTATATGGAAAAATTTAAATTATTGAATAATGTAATTACGTTAGAAATAGCAAATAGTATTTGTACAAATATAAGTTTTATTACATTTACAAAATATACAACATGTATAAAAAATAAATTCATCACAGAAGCTATCAATATTTTATTATATATATATGATAATGGATATTCTGTAATGGATATTTTAGATAATTATTATTTATTTATTAAATATACACCATTATTAAATGATAACGAAAAATATAAAATTATTTCAATAATTTGTAAATATATTAATATTTTTCATAATATTCATGAAGATGAAATAGAATTATCATTATTTACAAATAATATTATTGATATAATATGATTTATCATAGATGAAAATAATTATGTAAATAAATATTACGTAATAGTATGTCTATTCAAATATTTAAAAAAAAAATACCAACTGAATTTTTATTTGATTTATTAGATAAAATATGTTTTAAAAATAAAGATTATTATTTATTAAATAATATTTCATTTAAAAAAGGAATATATAATAATTATATTAAATATTTTATTGAAAAATGTAGAGAATATTATCATATTTCAAAAAGAAAATATATTGATAAACCAATTACATATAATTCTTTTGTAACAATTGTGCGTCAAATTTGTAATTTTAATAAAATATTATATAAGAATGAAATAAAATATGATAGGTCGTCTTACGATATAAATTATTATATTTTTCATACAACTATAATTAATACAATATAAATTCGTTATTATTTATGAATAATATTAATAATATTTTTTAATGGAAGAAATATTATTACAACCAGTTACATATTATATAAATCAAAAAGGAAAAAATATTCGTTGTATAATTTGTGATTTATTAGGTACTTTATTAAATGTCATTCAAGATGATATTAAGTTAATAAAATACATTATAGATTATATACATAATTCATCTTTGGTAATTGATGATATTGAAGATAATAGTTTATTAAGACGCAATGAAATGTGTTCTCATATTAAATATGGTGTTCCATTAACTATAAATGCAGGTTATTATTGTGTATTTAAAATGTTAACTATTATAACAAAACATTTTAGGCAACAAACTGTAAATAAATGTATTGAATTTATATATTATGTTCATGAAGGTCAGGGTATGGATATTTATTATACAAATAATAAAATAATTCCATCCATTGAAGAATATACTAAAATGATGATTTATAAGACTGGTTATGCATTTATATTAATATTAGAATTATTAATGGATAAAAGCAATAATGTTATTATTAAAAAAAATAAAGAAACATTGGTAAAAATATTAACTAATTTCTCTATATTTTATCAAATCAGAGATGATTATATTAATTTAACTGACCCAAATTATTGGAAAATAAAAGGATTTTGTCAAGATTTGGAAGAAGGAAAAATAAGTTATTTATTAGTTGTATTCTCTAGTCTTTGTGATATCAATATTGTAGATATGATGAGTGATAAAACAATAGAAGGTAAAAAGAAAATAGTATTATTATTAAATGAATACAATATATTTGACATTATTTATGAAAAATTAATGGAATTAAAATCTGATATTTTAAAAGAAATGAATTTAGCAATAATTTTTGATTTATTATCTGTTAAAAGATTTAATGTTAATGATATTATATCGTATGAATCATAATTAACTTGTATAAATAAATAATAATTTATGAACATTAAATTATTATTTTTATTATTATTATTATTTTTATGCGGAACTTTTGTAAAAATATATGATGATTTAAATGATAATAATTTATTTGAATATTTATATTTATCAAAAGAAAAAGAATATATCAATAATTTTTTTATTGGGTTTAATTATATTGTATTTACACTAATTGCTATAAATCTTCCTATTGTTTTTTTAACCATTTGTACTGTTATTTTACCACACCTCATAATGGATAGAACTGCATTTGATAACCCATATGAAATGAATGTTATTCTTTTATTTTTTTTATTAGCATTGTATTTATTATTCTTTGAAAATGTGTTTATTAAAATATATAATCATTTTTATTCTATAATCAATTGTGAACACGGATATTTTGTTATGATTTATTTTATAACTTGGTATTTAATGTATTTTTTTGATATCACACAATTTAAAAATGTTGAATTTGGTTATAAAAAATTATTAATTCGTTTATTTGTATGTATATTATCATTTATTGCAATAATTATTAATTATTTTAATAATTATGTTCCCAATGAATGGTTATATTTCTTTATATATGGTATAGGTTATTTATTTACTTCATGTATTTTCCAAATTATTTTGTTATATAGAAAAAATAAATTATCCATTTGCTTTAAAAAAATCAAAAAAGTAGAGAAAGAAAAAAAGAAAAAGGGAAATTCAAAAATTCAAGAAATCAACATTTGTAACTAAATTTTCTTTTTTCTTTTCCAAATGTTCTACAATTGCTTTTAATGATATTATTTCTTTTTCGTAATTTCCAATAATTATTTTTTGATTATGAATCAACTCTTTCATTTCTCTATTTTCTTTAAAATAATTCATTTTATTATTATTTAAATGGTCAATCCAATTTTTATGTGTTTGTGATTTTGTATGTGCAATAAAACCATTTGAATTATTATATATTTTATCTTTTCTTGAACCACACATACAACGAATACCGTTTTTCATTTGAAATAAAGGAATATAGTCAACATAATTTCCATGACAATCAATTGTTGCAGTATAAAATTCTGGTTGGATAACTAAATCCATTTTATAAATATAGAGAAATGTATATAAATTGTTTATTAATTTAATAAAATTGAATTCAAATACTTAGAATAATATTATAATAACATACAGAATAAATGGAAACTAGATCAGAATTATTGAAAAAATGCAAAGAAATGGGTATTACAAAATATAGTTCAAAAAATAAAACACAATTAATGGAACTTATTATTTCAAAAAAGAATAAACCTATTTTGATTATTGAAAATGACATCAATTGTCAAGAAAATAATGAACTTACAATTGTTGAAACATTTGTTGGTGCAGGTGGTGCTCATTTAGGATTTAAAAATGCTGGATATAAATCATTATTAGTAAATGATATTGACAAAGATACAATAAATACTTTGTTGTTGAATAAGGTTATTAGTGAAGACCAATATTTATTATGTCCAATAGAAGACATAACGCAAGAAATTTTATTGTCTAAAATAGGAAATAAAAAAGTTGATGTATTATTTGGTGGAATAGTATGTAAAGGATTTTCTTTAGCAGGAGTTAGAAATCCGTTTGATTCAAGGAATTATTTATATAAGCATCAACTGAGTCTTGTTGATATTTTAAGACCTAAAGTAAGTGTAATTGAAAATGTAACTGCAATTAAAAATATGATATTATATGTTAAATGCAAAGACACTATTACAACTTTTGAAGATTACACAAAATTGAGCGATTCAAATAAATTATTAAATGGAGAAAAATCAAGTAAAAGAAAAAATGGTCAAGATTATAGTGAATTAAATTTAACCATAAATAAAAATAAAAAAAAAATGGAAGAATTATTAAAAAGTATTGATAAATATAAATATCGTGTTTTAGATGATATAAAAGAAAAATATTTAGAAATGGGATATAAATTTTATGAAAAAATTTTACAAACAGATAAATATGGTGGATATACAAATAGAAAAAGAATAATAATGGTAGCAGTTAGAAATGATATTGAAGGAGAATATATATATCCTGAAGAACAAGATACAAAAAATACATTAAATGATGCTTTAAATTTAATATGTTATGATGGTATAAATAATCCTTCAATTGATGAAGATAACAAACCTATGAAACACAATCAAAAAACAATAGATAGATTTAAATTAATACCTGAGGGCAATAATATTGCAGATGTTATAGATAATATCCCTGATGAATTAAAAATAAGTGCTTTTTATTCAAGAGGAAATACACAAAGATTAAGTAGAAATCTTCCTGCCCCTACTTTAGTTCCAGGACATAGTAATTTCCCAATTCATCCGTGTGAACATCGTTCAATTACTGTTCGTGAAGCAGCAACTATTACAGGGTTTCCTTTAGATTATAAATTTTGTGGTTCACACACTTCAAGATGTGTTCAAATAGGAAATGCCGTACCGGTTCATTTATCTTACAATATTGCTTTATCAATAAAAAAATTATTAAATAAATAAAATTATTAAATAAATAAAATTTGAATATTCATTCAAAATGTTGAATAAATTTAATTAATTTATTTTTACATTCTTCTAATAGTCCAACATTTCTACAAATGTTCATAAAATTTGTTAAGAGTGTTTCACAAAACCATTCAATGGGCATTTTTTTATTTTTTTTTTCATTCAATATTTTATTTATAATAACACAATTTTTTTCATTACTTGTTCCTCCTTTTTCTTTTGGAATAAAATGATCTGCTGCCAATTCACCATTGTCTTGTGGTATTCCTGTGATACTACATTTATAATTTGATAATTTAAGTTTTTCCTCAATAATACATTTATTAAAACTATCACTTTTATGTTTATGGTTATTTATTATTTTACTGCAAACTTTTTCTTTTATATGTGGAGTATATTTAACATATTTATCACCACTTTCATATTTTTCACTCCATTCTAAAGGTAATTTATCTTTTCTCAATGTTTCAAATGCTCTTGAACCGTCTCCAAATTGATGACCTGTTTGTTGTTTGTGTCTATCATTACAGTATTCTGTAACATCTTTTATTCTCACATATTCATTTAAATGTAATTTACAATATTCAAAAGCATATAGATTTGCACCTTTTTTAATTTTACATTTTTTAATTGCATTATCAAGTTGTTTCCAATGAATAATTTTATATAATATATTTATTCTTTTTTCTCTTGAATATTTCTCAATAAAAGATTTTTTATCATTATTTTCAATCATTAGAATTGAGGTAGTTTCCATTTTCTCTTTATTGTATTATGATAAGTATTATATTTAATTTCAATTTTATTTTACGGTCCAGGAACATTTTCTGGATATTTTTCTCCACGAACATAATATCCCAAATTTGTTGGTTTCATTCCCCAAACTGGGGCACCTGATGGTACTTGCCAAAAACTAATCCATTTTTCTTTGAAAAAGTCTTTTAGATTACGTCTATTTTTATTTACCATCTTCTCTACTATATTCATATTTCCATCTGGAATATTAGCAAGTAAAATATATTTAGATATAATCATGTTTCCTTCCAACACTTGTTGAGGCGACATTCTAACAAACCAATTATAATAATGACGAGACATTAACTCATTTTGAGGTATATAAATTCCATAGGTTTTTTTATTTATTTTAATATAATCTTCTGATAATAAATTATCAATTAATATTTGTTTATCATCTATTGTTTTTGTTCCTATTAATGAACCACATATTATTTTCATTTTATTTTCTTTTATTTTATTTTCACACCATCTATCAAACTCTCCTAAAAATTTTACTTCGTCTGTATAATCTTGGGAAATTATTATTTGCATAAATTCAATTAAATCGGCAATAATTGGACTTTCTCTTGTTGAACCCATAAATTCTATACTTGGATAAAAATCATTATATGTAGAATTTATATTTCTATTTACAAATTCACACAAAAATGGTGTGTCATTTTCTATTCCTTGATAATATAGAGAAATCAAATCACGATTACATACAAAAGAAATTGGAACTATTATACCACCATACATGTATAATAATTTTGTTAAACCTAAATCTATTATATATTTTTTCATCGGATAAGATAATTTATCCATATTTATATTCCAATTAGGAATCAACTTTGAAAATGAATAATCATCTATTATACATATATGAAATGAATTATCACATTTCTCTATTATTGATTTCACTGTTAAATATAAATAAGGTTGATTTAAATTTTCTGATGAACGAGAACCAAATGATAACCAATTTCTTGAATTATATGCATGTGGAACATATAACCATAAAATAGGTTTTGATGATTTATTCAATCTAAAATCTTCTCTGGAAGATAATAAATATTTTTGTATTAAATTATAATCTTCGTCTTTATTTTCTCTATCCAACTTTTTTTGAAACCTTTGACATAAATATAATATCACTAATCCAATAAAAATTATAAATATATAATTCATTACATTTTTATTATTTTTTGTCATTATAATAAATATATTTATTATAATAAATATTTTTATTTATACAATTGAATCAAAGATAAATAAATATTCTTAAAATATTATTCTAATAAATCTTTTAATTTAATAATTGAATACTTTTCCAGAATACACCATTTTTCTTTTTTGCCAATTCAGTTTGTTTTGCTAAATTATATGCCGTTTGAATTGCAATCTCATCTTTTTTCGTTTGTTTTTTTATCAAATAATCACTATTCTCATTAGGTAATGTCTCTTGATTATTTCTAAAAGAAATATATTCATTTACATTATTAAATTTTTGTTTTATTTCATAATCTTCATGAGTAATCGGAATAATTGTTTCTGTATGTGCTTTTTGTAAATCTTGATAACATAATGTAGAGAACATGTTTGAATCATAATTATCAGGAGCATTCGTTGATAAATCAGATGCAGATATTGTATTTGTACTCCATAACTCTTCTATTTCTTGTTTATTTATTAAAGATAATTCTCGTAAATGTTTCTTTTTCTCATCAATATATTGATTCATAGTTTTCAAATCTTTTATTTCTATATTTTCATCATTTTCTCTACTTCTTAACCAATCTTCGTAACCTTTTTGTTCTATTTCACTATATATTTTTGCATTATTGAATTGTTCATTAAACCATTCATTAAATGAATTTTTATTTTCTTTTAATGTTTTATTTTCTTTGAACCAATTATCTAATATTTCTCCTTTATTTGTATATTCAAATGGAACATAATCTGTCGTATTAGTATTTCCTTTTTGTTTAAATTCCCATATTCCATACAAAATTTTATATGCTTGTGAATAAAAATGAAAAAATTTTGGATCCAATCCTGATTTATCTGGATGCGTTTTTAACATTTTATTTTTTGCTTTTTTTAAATCTTCTGCATTCACATTCTTTGAAATATTAAATAATCTTAATAAATCATCCAAATCATAATTATTTATATCTAAATCCAATTCTACAGACATATATAATAATAATAATTATATTATTTTAAATGAAACGACTTCTCATTATCTTCATGTTTTTTGTAAAATATAAGAATTCTTATTCTTTTACTTTCCAATGCGTTCATTATTACCATATATTATAAATAACAATAATTAATATATTATGACCTATACATAATTAACCAATATTTTGAAAGTAAACCTTCTTCTTCGCAGTTGATTAATATAACGGATTTAAATCTATTGGTCAATGTATATGTTGATGATATTATACCTGCTTGTGTATCTAAAAATTGTCTAGCTGGAACTCCTGGATCTTGTATATATAATACAACTTCAGAAGATATATAAATATATAAATAATAACCCATATAATTCATTGGTATATCATTTGGAGTGACATTAGTAAAATTACCTCCAAAATAGAGACGCGGATAAACATCTATAATCGTTTTTGTTTGACCATTCGTTCCAGTATTACCATATGAATCAATTATTTGTTGAAATCCATTATTTAAATCAAAACTTGCTATTTGTGATAATTGAAAATTTGTATTTGGAACTCCTGTAAAATTTCCAGATAAATATAATGTTTGATATGGAAATCTACAACTTAATCCCAAAACTGGACCATCTAGACCAATACACACTTGATTACTAATAATTTGTGTCCATGTTTCTAGTGTAGGGTCCCATATAGCTATATGATTTAATTCAAGAGAACTATTGTTTGTGGTTGTAAATTCGCCTCCAACAAATAATAATGTTCCATTTGTTGATAAAGCTCTTACTGCTCCATTAAGTCCTATTTCATAATTACTACCATTATAATAATTAAGTGGATACCATACTTCATGTATAGTACTCCATCTTGCTATATAATTACAAATAGTACGTCCATCAAATGTAGGACCTGTACTATCAAAACTTCCACCTACATAAATATCATCCCCTATTACAGCTAAAGCGAATACTTCTTTTTCACTAACACCTGGTGTATAGTTATTATAATTTAAAGGGTACCATTTACTGCCTCCATCAAAATAAGTTATATTTTGTACTTTATTCATACTATTTGTACCATCATAACCAGCTAAATTAAAAGTTCCAGCAATATAAGTATTATTATTATTATTATTAAAAATAGAAAATACTTCTCCATTTACACCATTTCTTTCTTGAATATCTCCTATAATTTCCCATACATTTGAATTTAGGCTCCATTTAACTGAATTATAATAAGGACCTTTTGTTGTTATTGAATCTAAATAAGCATAAGTAAATAATCCTCCAACGTATAAAAAATTATTATTATCATAATATAAACTATTTACAACACCATTTAATCCATTATTACTATTACCAGAATCTTGTAAAGGTGTCCAATTTCCATTCCATATAACAATATGATTTGCACTTGTATTAGTTCCACCATAATCTACTCGTGTAAAAGTTCCACCAATATATATTACACCAGCATTATTTCCTGTAATAGTATTTACAGAAGAATTTGTTCCATTATTACCGATAGCAGACCAAGTACTTCCGTCCCATATTGCAATATAATTTGCATCACTAATCAACCCTGGAACTAAATTATAATTTACTTGTGTAAATTCTCCACCTACATATAATCTGTTATTTCCAGTATCGTAATATAATGTAAGAACTGTATCATTTGTTCCATTTTGTTCATTACTAGAACCAACATAATTCCATTGACTTCCATCCCAAGATACCAAATTATAATATTTGTTACTTGATGATATAGGGTTTCCAGTGTAATCAGTAGAATTAAATTTTCCACCAAGATATAAATAATTAGAACCAGTATCTTTTATTATTGTAAATACGGTTCCATCTGTTCCATTATTTCGTCGGTCTCTACCAACCAAATTCCATTGAGTTCCATCCCAAGATGCTATATTGTAATAATTATTTCCAGAAACTTTTACAAAACTACCGCCAACATATATTATTGAATTATCGCTATCATAATAAATAGTATAAACAATTCCATCAACACCATTTTTATATGTAGTTGTATCAAATAATGGTTCCCATATTTCATTAACAATATTATATCTTGCAATATTATTAGCTTGCACACCTCCCGCATTTTGAAAATTACCTCCAACATAATAATATTGGTTGTTATCATATACAACACAATATACAATATTTTTCACACCATATGTAAGACCTTGTAATGGATAAAAAGTATCAGTTATACTATCATATCTAGTTATACGATTTAATTCAATATTATTAGAATGTTCGTTAAATGAACCACCCATATATATGTCTGTTCCGAGTGATGTTATTACATTAACATTTGCATTTAAACCAGGTATAAGACTATTATTTATTCCCATTTGTATCCATCTATTTAATGAAAAATTAAAATAGCTAATGTAATTCATTAATATTCTAACCCCATCATTTATAAATTCTCCACCTGCGTATAATCGGTTTGATAATTTATCATAATAAACAGCAGATACACTCCCATTAAGACCACTTGCTAATAAAAATTGTGTATCGTCATTAATATTTACACCCATAATACGATTAGCTGGTGATGTAAAATCACCTCCAACATAAATGTTGTTACCATATGTATCTAAGGCATTTACAATATTATCACATGGTTGATCTCTTGGTGATTGATAATATCCAGGATTTGAACCATTTCTATTATTAATTATTGTTATTTGTTGATTTTTAAATGATGGAGGTTGTATATAATATGTAGGGTCACTTGTGTATATTACACCTGGTTCATAATATCCTGTATCACCCATAGGACCTTGATCACCAGTAGGTCCTTTATCACCAGTTTGTCCTTGATTACCAGTTGGTCCTTTATCACCAGTTTGTCCTTTATCACCTGTTGGTCCTGGATCACCTGTTTGTCCTTGATCACCTGTTTGTCCTTTATCACCAGTATGTCCTTTATCACCTGTTGGTCCTTGATCGCCAGTATGTCCTTTATCACCGGTTGGTCCTTGATCGCCAGTATGTCCTTGTGCACCTGTTTGTCCTTGATCACCAGTTTGTCCTTGATCACCTGTTTGTCCTTTATCACCTGTTTGTCCTGGATCACCTGTTTGTCCTTTATCACCTGTAGGACCAGTATAATTAATAGGACTTCTATCAACATTATAATAACTTAATGATGAGGAATTTGGATAATTATAAGCCATTAATATATATATATCAAATAATTTAATTTTTTAGCGTTTTTAACATTTTATTTTTTGCTTTTTTAAATCTTCTGCATTCATGTTGTTTGAAATATTAAATAATTTTAATAAATCATCCAAATAATAATTATTTATATCCAAGTCTAATTCTCGAGACATATATAATTTACTATTATTATTACTAATATTATAATACGATAAATATTTGCAACTATTGTTAGCTTTTAGTATACAAGCATAAATACCTTAGGGTATTTATATTTTATAATTCTTGGTTTTGAATAGATTTTATCAGCATATTTTTTTACTTTATCATATAATTATTGGTTTGCTGGTCTAGGCATATATAATTAAGAGATAAAACAAATAAATTGTTTTATCTCTATTGATTAAAAATCCTAACCAAAGGTTAGGATTTGTTAATTTAAGATAAGATATTAAAAGTCAGTTGTCAAATCAAATTGCAATTCTTCTGGTTTATCTTTTGTAGCAAGTGAATACTCACTCACTCTACGCTCAAAGAAATTAGTTTTACCTTCAATAGAAATCATCTCCATAAAATCAATAGAAATCATCTCCATAAAATCAAAAGGATTTTTTATGTTATATATCTTTCCACTCCCAAGTTGAACTGATAATCGGTCTGCTACAAATTTTATATACTTACTCATACTATCGCTATTCATACCCAATAACCGACAAGGTATAGCCTCGCAAATAAAATCTATTTCAATAGCAACTGCTTCTTTAATAATAGTTTGGATTTGCTCTTTTGATATTTTATTTTTTAATTTGGAATAAAGTAAAACAGCAAACTCGGTATGTAATGCTTCATCTCTACTAATCAATTCGTTTGAGAAACATAATCCATTCATCAATCCCCTTTTCTTTAACCAAAAAATAGAACAGAACGAACCGCTAAACATAATACCTTCAACACAAGCAAATGCTACTAATCTAGTAGCAAAACTACTATTATCACTAATCCATTTCTTTCCCCAATCTGCTTTTTTCTTTATAGAAGGAAAGTTGGATATACCTTCAAATAGTTTCTTTTTTTGAGATTTATCTTTAATCAAAGTATCAATAAGTAGAGAATAAGTTTCGCTATGGATGTTTTCCATCGCTATTTGGAAACTATAAAATGCTCTCGCTTCTGCTATTTGGATTTCATTCATAAACCTTACTCCCAAGTTTTCATTTACTATCCCATCACTACTTGCAAAAAATGCTAATATGACTGAAATAAAATACCTCTCATTATCGGTTAGTTTATATTCCCAATCTGTTAAATCTTTTGTAAGTTCAATCTCTTCCGTTCTCCAAAAACAATCCACTTGTTTCTTATACATAGCCCATATATCATCATATTCAATTGGAAACATTACAAATCTACTATCATCTTCAGTTAGTAAAGGGTCAGTCATATATATATTAATTATATTAAACTCATAAGAGTAAAAGCGGAAGTAATAGTATAATTTTGAGATATACCATTATCTGCGTAATAGTTCAATCTTATATCCAATTTATTTACAGCACCAGTAAAATCAAAATAATCAGTCATAGTTATAATCATAGGATTTTTAGAAGTTGCTGTATAAGTAGAAGTATTATAATATTGAGCGTATGGAGTAGTTTGATTAAAAGTAAATCCAGTAAAAACATTATTGACACTATCAATAAAATCAATATAACAAGCAAATCCAGTATCTAGTGGGTCGCTTCCCTGACTATTAAAATTAATAGAGAAACTTACCGCCCAAGTTGAATGGAGAAATTGAGAAGGGAATGAAGTTGTTTCTATTTGAGATATATTCCATACATTCGTAGAACCAAATGGATTTGGATACTGAAACGAACCTTGCCATTTATGTAAAAATGTAATACTCATAGGTCTATTATACCAATTAATATAACCATTTTGAATTAAATCAGTTCCGTTAGAAGGACTAAAATTAATTGATTGACTAGCAGTTGAATTAATTCCTATTAATGAAATAGACCCTAAATCGTCTCCGTTTGTTTGAGTTCCTACCTTTATAAGAGTTGGTGCTATACTACTGGTGCTTCCAGTTCCGTCTGTTAAAGTTGCTTGGGTTGTTGTCATAATAATTTCGCTTGTAGGAGCAAGTAAATTAATACTTGATACATTAGAATTAATAGATATATTACTATCCAAACTTAATATATTTGTAGCACCAAAAGAAGTAATATTAGCACCTCCGGTTGTAGCATTCAAATACAAATTTGCGTTTGGCGATATATTAATATCATTTTGATAAGATATTTGAGCACAAACAAGTTCTCCGTCCCCAATATTAGGATTTGAATAATTGATATATGTTTTTCCACTTGGAGGAGTTGTTAAATTAATAACACCGCCATTAGAGAGTAAATTAATATCAGTAGAAGCGTCCAAACCAATTTTATCATTATTTGAGGTAAGTTGAATAACACCAGAGGAAGAACTTATGTCTATTGATTGACCGCTCATATTTACCGAAGTTGAAGTCGCATTTATATTAACTAATCCTCCGTTAATATCGGTTTGACTACTATCCAAACTAATACTTCCAATTGCACCTCCAGAACTTGTAATTGAACTTCCGTTAAGGTCTTGGATATTTATTCCATTTGAAAACTCTAATAGAGTTGAAGAAATAGATACATATTTTGTTGTATCTGATATTTTAAAAGTTGGGTTGTTATTATTTATTTGTTCGGTTAGAAGCATTACATTTATAGCAGGTGAAAGTAATAGTCTATTTATTACATTACCACTAGGGTCAAAATCATTTGACATTTGTAATCCTTCTGTTACTATACCAGTTCCTAATGAAACTGGTGTATTATTTGGGTCAGGTGTATTTATTACATTGATTCCATATTGTGGTGATGCTATTATAGAACAAATATTAGTATAATCACTCATGTTAATTAGACCTGGACCTATTTGATTTTTATTTCCAGTTGCTCCAATATAAGTTTCCCAATTATAGTCGCTTGTTCCATTATTAACACTAGTAGTAGTTACATTAATTGGATTATTCAGACTTATAATAGAATTTATATTATCTATATTGTTATTATTCATATCAATTGAATAAGAACCTGCACTATTTCCAACTGATAAAATAGTTGATAATGGAACAAGGGGTCCAGTAGAACCTGTTGGTCCAGTTTCTCCTGTCGGACCAGTTGGTCCTGTATAACCTGTCGGACCAGTTGGTCCTGTATAACCTGTTGGACCCGTTTCACCTGTATAACCAAATGGTATCGAATATCCATTTATTATAACACCATTACTATTATTAATAGTTAAAATATTACTATTATTTGCATCAGTATATATTGAACTTTGATTATCATTTATATTTAAAGTATTTCCAAAAATTAGTGAATCTATATTTAAAACAGTAGTAGTAGTATTATTTGTAAACGATAATGATTCATTATAAAGAGTTACAGTTTTTGTTCCATCTGGTGAAGTACCTGATACTGAACTAGGGACGGAACTACTTTTATTTTTTATTTGTGGTGTATAAGTTGTCATATATATATATATATACAATTAATAAATAGCGTTAATATAACTAATTAATATTGAGTATTATTACTAATAATATTAATATTTAATTATATTTCTTTTTTATTCGTAATAATTTCATTTGTAGATAATTTTTCTTCATTCAATTTGGAACATGCATCGATTGATGGTAAATTATACCACCACGCTAAAACGTAATCACCTAAACAATTAAAAAAAGTAAAACACGTATGTGTTGGGGTTGAATATTGAGGTTTAACTACCTTTACAACATCTTCAATAACTTTTTCACCAGCAATTATATTTTCTTTAATTTTCTCTACTATTTTGATTCTTTCTTTAGTTGAATCTGTATATATATTCATGTATTATGATAATAAACAATTTATATAAAAAAATAAATTATATCGTTATCTTTATGAACGAAATTCAATTCTATCAAAAGATACAAAAAATCTTAAGTCACCGGTTGTTTCATTTCCACTTCCATAAAATCTTACCCAACATTCGCCATCACTACTAAGTTCATATCTTGACAAATCAAAATAATCTACATATGAAAAATTCATTACACTATTACTGGGTATTCCAATAGATGTTGAATAAGGATTTTTGTTATTAAATACGAATGATTCCAATTCTATATCTTCACTTGGAATATACAAAATAACATAAAACATATTTTCTGTATCTTGATTACCACCACCAAAATTGTATAACTGGATTGATATACTTATTTTATATTTACAATTACCATAAGGAAGATAAAATGGTTTTATTTGATAAAACCAATCATCAAAAGTACCTGGTGGACCATTAATACTATACCGTATATCTTCTCCTCTATAACAAACACCATTCTGTATGTAACAAGAAGTATTTCTGGTCTGTCTGTCGAAGGATATATAAGTGTAGAATATTGTGATTTAACCTGATAATCATAATGAACGTTGTCAAACAAACAGAAATTATTAGCAATTGTATTGGTAGTAGATAAAGTAATATCATTTAAAACAATACTAGTATCTGTAAGAGCAATAACAACATTATTCCCAGTTGAATCATCAGTTATATTAATAATATCTGCTTTAATTATATTATTAATTGGTCCACTTGTCCATTTGTATTCACTTGTTCCATTATTAACACTAGAAGTAGTTACATTAATTGGATTACTCAGACTTATAATAGTATTTACATTTTCTATATTGTTGCCACTAAAATTAATTCCGGTTGGTCCACAACTATTTCCAACTGATAAAATAGTTGATAATGGAACAAGGGGTCCCGTTTCACCAGTGGGTCATGTTTCTCCAGTAGGTCCTTGTACACCAGTTGGACCCGTTACTCCAAATGGTATCGAATAACCATTTATTGTATTTACATTAGTAATATCATTTCCTGACATATCTAAATTTGTATTTATTGTAACATTGCCATTATTAGATGACAATATAATACCATTATCATTAGACATAGTTAAAATCTTATTATTTGTATTATCTGTACTTATGGATGAATTAACATCATTTACGTTTAAAGTTCCAAAAGTTAATTGAGTATAAGTTAAATTAACAAAATTTGCTGGATTATTCGGATCAATAGCGTGTACTTATTTGGGAATACTGCCTGTTTGATTTTTGATTGATATTTTCTTATTCATAATACTCATACATATATAATATAAATTTTAATTGATAAATGGCGTTAAAATTTCGCCAATTAATGTTTGTCTATTATTACCGTTTCCTGTATAATTGCCAACTATTTTACTTGTATATAAATAAGAATTATTAATAACACTAGTAGCAGGTGTTTCGTATGGGATAATAACATCAAATCCGGGACTAGAATATGAGTTAAAAACATATGCTCCATTGGAAACCCCGTTACATAAATAAGGTTGAAAGATTGCAAATCCAGTTCCAATTCCCCAAAAATTATTGCCTGCCAAATCTTGGATATTAACTGGTTCACCAAAAGAAAAATTCAATACTTGAGGAGAAAAATTTGTGTATAAAGTATATTTAAAGGCTTGACCATAAATGTTTGGTATATCTATTGTAAATATTGTGTTTCCAGAATTGTCTAGTGTTCCTGGATTGCTTGTTAATGTAAATGTATTTTCATTATTACTTTGCAATAAACTCGTCCATGTATTTAAAATATAATCATAAAAATATGGCGTTCCATTAATTGAAGCAAACATTCCATATCCAGGATTCGTTGGTGGAAATGAAGATAAATCTTTTATTTCTAAACTTCCTGAATTAATTATAACTTTATCATTAAAAGTATTTATTTTACAAAATATATTATTAGCATTTAATTTTGCATATTCATCCTTACAACATGATTTAATAGGACAATAACTTAACTGGAATGGATATGGATAATTATTTATCGGTTTATTATTTAATTTAAATATATGATTATTCGGCATATATATATATCAAATAATTTAATTGTTTAATTTAATTGTTTAATTTAATTGTTTAAGTACCAGTAGGTGTATTACCATTAGTTAAATAAGAGTTTGTGCGAAAATTAGTCTTTGTTGCACCAGCAGCAAATACCCATCCCATTGGTGCAGTTATTCCACCAACAACTTGTCCATTATTAAATAGTCCTTTTCCAGTAGTTGCATTAGTACCTTGAAATTGAGAAATAACAGTAGTCACCTTATTAGTATTCCAATATGAACCTGATGTTGTTATATTTTGATTAAAAGAAGTACAATTTTGAAACATAAATGACATATTGTTAACGTTGGTGGTATTCCAATTTAAAGGTGTGGATCCAGCAAACGATTTTTGAACTAGACTTATACCTGATGCTATATTTGCAGTGGGTAAATTTGTATTTGTATTAAAAGTAATTGTTGTATCTGTGAAACTTAGTATAGTGCTAAAGTATGTAGTAGTGGAGGTTGAAAATACAATTGTATCACCAATAACTAATGATTGTGTTGTAAGTGTTGCACCTGGACACGTCAATATTCTTGTTGAGTGTGAATAAGATGACGTGCTTGCAGTAACACTAGGAATACTTCTTAATCCAGGCGGTTCACCATTATTAAATAGTGTTGCACCAACAAACATATTATTTAATGTTGTAGCTGCCACAAAACCAGGTTCCGGAGAAACTAAAGTTGGTAATTCTTGATTAAACTTACCAGCACTGTTAAACATTTGATTGAAAAATATACATTTTGACGCAGTCCAAGTTAATGGTTGTCCTCCCAAATTACCTAAGACACCATTATTAAATACTGTTGCAGAAGAAAACATAGCACCCATATTTCCAACATTGCTGGTATTCCATCCACTAATATTTTGATTAAATCCTGTATTACTATTAAACATATTTGCCATATTGATAACTTTACTTGTATCCCATAAATCAAGTGGTTGATTAAATGCGTTTGCTGATTGAAATGTATTACCCATGTCTGTCACATTACTTGTTATCCAAGTATTATTTAAAATATTACTATTAACTGGTTGAGCAAAAACGGATGCTCCATAGAATAATGAGTTAAAACTTGTTACGTATATAGTTTTCCAATTTTTTATTGAATCAGAATTTCCATTATTAAATTTTGATGCAAATTGAAACATACTTGCTATCGTACAAACATTTGGAGCAATACCACTTAATCCAGATGTATCCACCAAATTTGGTAATGATTGATTAAAATTATTAGCACTTCGAAACATCGACGCAAAAGTTAGACAGTTTTGTGCAGACCAATTCATTGGGTTTGCACCTGTATTGCCTGTCTCTCCATTATTAAATGCAGTTGCACTAGAAAACATAGAAGCCATTGTTGTACACCTTGATGTATTCCAAGAACCACCCTGTGGATCAATAATTTGTTGATTAAATGCAGTTGCATTTTGAAACGTACTTGCAAATGATGTACATTTGCTTGTATCAAATATTAATGGGTTTGT
>Ga0187843_10000388_pt1 | contig 32226 bp, 26 predicted proteins | sample SpaLakP09_SKY_43_FD_134516 | JGI IMG/M metagenome (GOLD analysis project Ga0187843, IMG submission 134516) | Oligotrophic lake water microbial communities from Sparkling Lake, Wisconsin, USA - SP09_SKY_43 | ecosystem: Environmental > Aquatic > Freshwater > Lake | place: USA: Sparkling Lake... | reverse complement strand
TCTCCACCGGCACCGGCACATCGTTGAAGACCTGGGGGATGACCAGGGGCACCATGCCGAACATGGCGTACTTGGCCACGATCAGGGCCACGCGGGCCTCGGCCGGCATGGCGGGGTAAGGCAAGCCATTGAACTGCTGCTGGTCCATGGCCACCGACAGGTCTTCACCGGTGATGGTCAGAGTGCTGACGCCGGGCTCGTTGGAGCCGCTGATCTCCTGCTTGGTGATCAGCCCGTCCATCAGCACGCGCGGCAGGCTGTTGATGGTCAGCACGATCAGCACGCGCAACCAGGGCACCTGGCCGCCGGCCAGCACCAGCAAGGTGTGCAGGGGGGAACGGTTCTCGATGGCAAAGCTGATCTGGAAGCCGCTGCGCGAGCCGGCCGCCGAGGTCACCTGGAAGCTCTGCAAGGCCTCCATCACCGGCTGCGGCACGGGCACCGGCACGGCCGGCCCGACCAGCAGGGTGACATGCATGCCTTTAAGCACCGCCCGCCCCTCCCCAGCCACCCGAGCCGCCACCCATGCCCTCGGGCAGGGTCAAGCGGATGCGGCGGCCGATCTCTTCCAGATCGCGCGCATCGAGATCGCCGTTGGCATCGGGCAGGCGCCAGAACTGCTCGGGGTCACCCAGCACGGCCGCCGCCATGCGGTCGATGTGATCGCCCTCCACCACCCGGTACTCCTGAAAGCCGACAAAGCGCGCCGGGTCGGGCACGAAGCGGCGCCGCAGATAGACCACGGTGCGGCCGTCGGCCTCGCTCCACTCAGCGGTTTCGATGCCGTGGTAGCGGCTGTTGGGCGGGTAGCGCTGGTCGGTGCTCATGCTGTGTCTCTCGTGTGCGGCGCGGGGTTTCTCAGAACAAGGCGTTCAGGCCCAGGCTGGCCAGCGAGGCGCTGGAGGCCTTGCGGGCCAGGCGCTCGCGGCCCTGGTGGTAGACCATGTAGAGGTGGCCGGCCTTGCTGCCAAAACCCAGGTCGTTGATGTTGAGCACCCGCATGCCCAGCGAAACGCGCGCACGGATGGGGTTGAGCTGGGCGTCGAAGGCCTCCTCGACGATGGAGAAATCGGTGATGCGCACCGGCACCACCCGCTCCTTGCTCCACACAAACAAGGGTAGCGGCGCCTCCACCGGCGCGATCTCCAGCGTGCCCACGCTGGCCAGGGCGTTGTTGCGGATCAGGGTGCCGCTGTCGGGGTAGACCATCACCTCGAGCGCGGCCAGTTGGGCATGCAGACCCACCTCGACCACGGCGGCATGCTGGTCGGGCGCAGCGAGCTGGTCGGTGGCGTCGATGTCGGCGTCGAGCTTGAGGGTCTCGATCGGCGGGCCCTTGAGCCGCAGTGGCTGGCTCAGTGCCGTGCTGCTGCCGGCGCCCTGGGGCGTCAGCGAGCGGGTCAGCAGATCGGGGTTGTACTGCAGGGCGATCACGCGCTGCACCGCACCGCTGGAAGGGTCGATCAAGATGATGCCGCCCTTGAGCAGCTTGGGCGAGCGGGTCAGTCCGGTCACTTTTCCTTCTCCTCGCTGCTGGCGGCACCGAACAAATTGCCCAGCATCTTTTGCGTGTCGAGCTTGAACTCGGCGGGCTCGGGCTGGATGTCCGAGAGCTTGGGCATGCGGAAGCCCTCGACGCTGTCGTAATGCAGCGGCATGCGCACACCCAGGCTCAGGCCGGTGTCGAACTTGGCCTCCTTGAGCGTCCAGACTTTTTCGGTGCTGACCTTGAAGACCGACACACCGGCCTCGGCAAACACCTTGGCCTTGAGCGCCGCACCGAGCTCGATGCTGCCGCCGATGTAGGCGCTGGCATCGACGCTGAAACGGTCCTTGGCGTAGGCGATCTCGCCCCCCAGCTCGGCCTTGCCCTTGAGCCCCGCACGCGCCTCCACGCTGAGCCCGCCGCCGACCTTGCCGATGAAGGCATCGAGCACCACATTGGCGCCCACCGTGCCGGTGATGCCGCCGCCGGCCGGGATGCTGGCCTTGGCCTTCATGCTGAATGCGAAGTCAGGGTCGGGCTCGAAGGGGCTGAACTTGACCGTGGCCTTGATGCCGGTGAGCACACCCGGGCCGACGTAGTAGTAGTAGCCCAGGCCGCCGTAGAGCTCGACCTTGAGGCCGATGGGGCCGATGGACGCGCCCGGGATGGGGATGCTGCCCGAGGCGCTGAACAGGCTCTTGGGCGTCTCGTCCTTCGGAAAGCGCGGGAACAGGGTGATGTCGGGGAAGCTCAGCTCACCATCGAAGGTGATCTTCTGCTTCTCGTCGATGGTGATGGCGGCCGAGGCCACCATGTCTTTTTTGATCTCGTAGCTGAGCTTGCCGCTGCCGGTGAGGGTCTGGTTGGGGTGGAGCTTGACGTCGATGGAACCCTTGGCCCGGCCCTTGTCGATCTTGATATTGCCGTCGCCGTAGACCTTTTCCTTGCCACCCTGGTTCTCGTAGGTGGCGGTGATGGTTCCATCCAATCCCGAGAAGGCAATGCCGGTGCTGCCGGTGGCACGGAAGAGATCGCCATCGACCGAGAGCTTGGCATCGATGGGCTTCAGGTACTTGCTCTTGGTTTCGATGCGGCCGCGGCCCGAGTAGCTGAAGCGGTTGTTGGCGTACTTGACCTCGAGCGACGCCGGGTTCTTGCCAGGCAGCTCCAGATCGACCCGACCGTTGGCATCGAGCTTGCCGTTCTTCAGGCTGACATCGACCGCACCCCCGGTGACAAAAGGCAGCTTGAGCTTGCTGGCCTCGACCTTGGCGCCGCCGCTCCACTGCCCGGCCTGGTAGAGCACCGTGCCCTTGGCCTCGTCGACACCGGGGATGTAGACGAAGAGATCGCCCTTGAGCACCAAGCCCTGATCGTTGGCGCTGGCCGTCAGCTTCACATCGGCCACCTTCTTGGCCCCGCCGATCTCGAAAGCCAGGGTGCCCACCGGCTTGAAGGCCGGCGCCAGCTCCATCATCACGCTGGCCTCGGTGACCTTCATGCCCGGGAAAGGCGGCTTGATCTTCTTGGGATCGAGCGCCTTGCCCATGCGGAAGCCTTGGGGGTCCAGCACCACATCGAGCGTGGGCAGCAGGGGCAGCGAGGGCTTGATGGTGCCTGCGGCCGTCACGCCCGAGGCGTCCATGCTCAGGGTCGTGAAGGTCATGGGGCTGAGCTTGGGAAACTCGGCCTTGATCGGTGCTGGCAGCTTGCCCGAATGGGGCCTGACCACGCCGTCGGGGCCGATAGCCAGGGTCACGACGCTGCTCTTGCTACCGGGCTTGGCGCCGATGGCGGCGTCGTCCAGTGTGGCCTTGAGCTTGTCATGGCCCTTGCCCTTGGGATCGCGCTCGTAGCTGATGATCGTCAGACCTTTGACGCTGCTGGCAATGGCGGCATTGACCCCGGTCAGCGGGATGGACTTGCTCTTGTCCGCCGGCAGCTTCAGCGTGAAAGCCTTGCCCAGCACGCTCAACTCGACATCGACCGAAGGCTTGTCGGTGGCGGCCGTGACGGCCGGATCGACAAAGCGTTGAGAGAGCTGGCAGCAGATGCCACAGGTCGGCGAGCCCTGCATCAGCACACCACCGAAGGTCAGCGACACCCGCTTGGGTCGCTTGCCGCCGAGCGCGTCCTTGGCATCGGCAAAAGCCTGCTCGGCCAGCTGGCGCAGCTGCTGCTGGATCAGGCCGCCGCTGGAGGCGTTGTCCACCTTGTCGATGACTTGCAGATTGCTGCCGGCGTTCGTACCTCCGACCTGCAGCTCCTGCATATGGTCGAGTTCGCAGCTGGGGCCGATAGGCGGCTTGGGGAACTGTTTTTCACCCCCGACCTCGGCCCAGCGCGCATGGGCTTTCTTGTCGAGCTTGTGGCCCACGGTTTCCAGCCAGGAGCGTTGCAGCTTCTCGGTTGGATCGCGGGCCTCGTTCTTGCCGGCCTTGTTCTGGGTCGGCACCGGGCCGCCCGACCAGTCGAACACCGCGTGCAAGGCACTGGTGTTCTTCTTGCAATAGTCCAGGGCCTTCTGGCCTTTCTGCGGCGGCAGGACCAGGGTGTCCACCTTGTAGGCCGCCTCGGTCTTGTCCACGGTACCGGTGGCCTGCTCGGGCACTGCGGTTCCGGTCAGCGAGAACTTGCGGTTGTAGGTGGTGGTTTCGTAATTGGCCTCGAAGCTGGGCGGCTTGGCTTTGCCCGTGTCTTCATCCTTGGCCTCTGCGGGTTTGGCGGCCGCTGCGGGATCGGCCTTGCGCGACAAGCGCGGGCCGCTGCGGCTCAGGCCTTGGCCCAGGTTCAAACCCTCCGTCAGCCCGCCGCGCATCACCCGGTCGGCCGTCTGGTCGGCCTCCATTTCCAGGCGGCGGTAGTCGGGGCCGTGATCGGCCAGATTACTGATGCCGCTGCGCTGCAAGCCCTGCTGCTGCACCGTGTGGGCCAGTTCATGGGCCAGCAGGTGGCGGCCTGGCTCGCTGTGCGGCTGGTAGGCGCCGTCGCGGAACACGATGTGCTGGCCGACGGTGTAGGCCTGGGCATCGACATCACGGGCCGAAGCGGCCGCCGCGCTGTCGTCGTGCACGCGCACGGCCGAGAAATCGCTGCCGGGGCCGAAGCGCGATTCCATGAAGCTGCGCGTGTCGGCATCGAGCGGCCGGCCAGCGCGCGACAAGGTGTCGCTGACCGAGCCGGGCCAGGCGGCCTCGCTCTGGCTGGAGGCAGGGCCGCCGCTGCTGCTGTAACGCTGCAACAAGGCCTTGGCCGCACAGCTCTCGCATTCGCCGCCGGCACCGGCACCGCCGCCGCAGGCGCAGCGGCGTTGCAGCAGGGGGCGAACCGCCGGCTCTTTGCCAGGCGGGCGCTTCTCGCCGCGCGGCGCCTGCTCGCGCTCCGCGCCCTTGGGGCTGGCGGCGTGGACGGCGCTGCTGCTCATCGCGGCAGCCCCTGGATCAAGGCACGGGCCAGGCGCTGACCGGTGCGCTCGGGCGACTCGGCGGCCGAGCGGCGAAAGCGCGGGATGCGCAGCAGCTCCGCCTCCATGCTGGGCTGCAGGGCCAGCTGCGAAGCCTGCTGGGCCAGCAGGCGGCCCATCTCCTGCTCGAAGGCACCGGCCAGGCGCGCGCCCTCACGCGCGGTGTAGCCCGGCAAGGCCAGGCTGCCGATGTGCAGTTGCACCCGAGGCGCCGGGGCAGCGCTGCTCCGCGGCACAGCCTGAACCGGGGTGGCCACTGAGACAGGCTTGTTCACAGCCAATCTCCCACATCGGCGGCGGGCAAGGGCCGCTCCAGCTTGGCGAACTCGGCCGCGGCGGCATCGCGCAGATGGCGCATGGTGATGACCGAGTCTTCGTCGGCCGCCAGAAACGCGGCATTGAGCGCCAGATTGCGGATGTGGCCGCCCGAGAGCGAGAGCCGCATCAGCTTGCCGATGTCGATGGCGCCCAGCGGCGCGGCAGCCGGGAAGGCGCGCTCCCAGATCGCGGCACGGGCCGCCTCGTCCGGGAAGGGGAACTGGACGATGAAGCGGATTCGGCGCTGGAAGGCCGGGTCGATGGCCTGCTTGAGATTGGTGGTCAGGATGGCCAGGCCGCGGTAGCTCTCCACCCGCTGCAAGAGGTAGCTGACCTCGATATTGGCGTAGCGGTCGTGGCTGTCCTTGACCTCGCTGCGCTTGCCGAACAAGGCATCGGCCTCGTCGAACAAAAGGATGGCGCCGCTGGCTTCGGCGGCAGCAAAGACGCGGGCCAGGTTCTTCTCGGTCTCGCCGATGTACTTGCTGACCAGGCTGGCCAGATCGATGCGGTAGAGATCGAGCTGCAGCTCGCGCGCCAGCACCTCCGCGGCCAGGGTCTTGCCCGTGCCGCTGCCGCCGCTGAACAGGGCGCTCAGGCCCAGGCCGCGGCTGCTGCGCTCGGCAAAGCCCCAGCTTTGGTAGACCCGGTGGCGCTGGCGCAGCTGGGCGGCCATGCTGCGCAGGCTGTGCAGGGCCGGCTCGGGCAGGACCAGATCGGCCCATTGCGCGCGCGCCTCGATGCGCTGGGCCAGGCCGTCCAGCCCGCCAGCCCCCGGGCCGCCTGTCATGCCCCCAGCCATGCCCGGCGCCGCGCGCGTGGAGGGCCGCAGCAGCTCACCTGCGGCTTCGCGCGCCGCCTCGCGTGCGGCCTGCCACAGGCGGTTGGCACGGGCACGCTCGTCCTCCCCCGCATGATCGTCCAGCGAAGCGCGCCATTGCCCGGCCAGCTGCAGAACCTGGGTCTGGGGCAGCTGGAACTGCTCGGCCAGGGCCGGCAGCTGACGCTGCAGCTCGGCGCTCACATCCCTCTGGCCCAGGCTGTCCTGCCACAAGGCCAGGCGGCATTCCGTGCTCAGCTCGGTGGAGGGCAGCGAGCGCTGCGCCCGGCGCAGCGGCAGGCGCCCCGCCTCGCCGCGGCTGCTGAGCAGCAGCAAGCTGGGCAGGCCGTCGAGCCAGGCGGCCAGATGCCCCCCGGACGCGCCGCCCTCCTCCATGGCATCCAGATCCACCCAGAGCAGGCCGCGGTGCAAAAGCGCCTCGCGGGCCCAGAGCCGGGTCATGGCCTCGCGCTCGACCGTTGGGGGCAGCTCTTGCAAGCGGTAGAGGCTCAGGCCCAGGCGTTGCGCCAGGGTGTGGACCAGCACCTCGGCCTCACGGCCGGCGTAGCGGGCCACTGGAGTGTGGAGCAATGAAGGCGCCGCCTCCCAGGCGGCGGCCAATGCGGCGAGGCCGGCATCCTGCTGTGCCCCCAGATCCGCATCCACATCCCGATGCGCCGCTTGGCGCTGCAGCCAGGGCGCCAGGCGCGGGTCGGCATAGCGGACCCCGGCCAGGGCATGCAGCACGGTCTCGTCCACCGCCCAGCGTGCGTCGAGCAGGCCCAGTCCGCCAACCAGCTCGATCAGCTGCCAGCGGCGCAGCGGCGCCACCGGCGTCAAGGCTTCCCAACGCGACTCGGCCAGCAAGGCCAGGGCCAGGCGGCCATTCATCCAGGGCTGCCCGCCCTCGCCCTGCGCTTGCGCCAGCAGCGGGCCGATGCGGGCATCGAGCTGCGGCGCCACGGCCAGCAACAAGGCATCGCGCTCAAACGGACTCAGGCCCAAGCTGTGCGCCAGCTGAGCCAAGGCCGGCGGCACCTGCTCGCCCGACAGCAAAGGCATGGGCTGGCCCGGCGCCTGCTGCAGATGCTGCTCGATGCGCGCCAGGGCTTGCGTCAGCACGCGGGCGTTGCGCGCCTGCTCTCGGTGGCTGCTGCTGCCCTTGCCGATCGGCGAGCTCGATGGGGCCGAGGCGGTGTTCACAGCAGCAACTCCGGGCCGGCAAAGCGGCCATCAGCCGCCACCGTCAGCGGGCTGACGCCGGCATCGACCTGCAGGCGCGCGAGATAGCGGCCGGGCAGCACATGCTGGAACGGAATGCGCAGCACGCTATTGCTGGGGGCCGGCGCAATCACCCCATTGCCCTCGGGCGCATCAAAGCTGTAGGCCCGGGCCGGCCGGTCGGCGGGCGGGTCTTTCTCGTTGAGCAGCAGGCGCACCCGCTGGCGCGCGCCGACCGGAGGCGTCACCGTGGCCCTGATGCGGCCCTTGGCATAGGCCTGGCCGTCGATCACGTCCTGACCCGCACCGGGCTCCAGCGCAAACAGCGCTTGCGGATGCAACACCAGGGCGCCGAGATTGGACTCCACCACCCCATGCGGCTGCGGTGGCGAACCCATCAGATGGGCATGGCAGACCTGCACGCTGCACAGGCCTGCGCGCAAGTCCAGGGCGGGGCTGAGCTGCAGGCGGATCTCTTCGTCGCTGACCGAGAGCAGGCTGGCCGGCGGCAGCGACACGCCGTTGAGCTTGAGCGTCAGCTGGGGCGACTTCAGCAGTGCGCCGCTGATGCGCACGATGCTGTTGGGCAGGATGGGCGTGCCGGCCGGCCCTTCAGCTTCCACCCGGTCGATGCGGGGGCTGCGCAGGGTCAGCACATGCACCTGGCGGCTGCTCACCGGCAGCGGTGTGCGCACACTGCGCGGCGTCTGCGTCAACAGCACGCTGACCGAATAGGCCGCACTGGGCCGCGCTGGCAGCTGGATAGCCCCCCACAGCCGCGAGACCTCGTCCATGCCCAGATTCATGGCCGTGATGCGCAGCTGCTCCAGCTGATCGGCCAAGCCGGCGAGCTCCAGCTGCTTGGGAAGATTGGGTTTATTGGCTTCAGGCTTGAGCGCACGGCGAATGGCCTCACGCCCCAGGGCCGGCGTGTCGTGCAAGACCTGCATGGCGGCGCCAAGCAGGATCTCGGCATGGAAATCCTGCAGGCCGTAAGCCACCAGCAGGTAGTGCAGGTCCAGGGCCAGGGCCGGATTGGCGCTACGCTCGCCACGCCCATCACGGCTGGGCAGGTCGAGATTGGCCCAGCCGGTGTTGCGCGTCTGGTTGTAGAGCACGATGTTCAGCGAAGGCAGGTCCGCCTGGGCCTGGGCCTTCTCGGGAGGCAAGCAAGTCACCGCCGGGCTGGCACCCAGCACATCGGCCAGCTTGAGCGCGACAAAGCCATCGCTGATCAGTTGCTGCAAGACCGCCGAGGTGGCGGCCAATCCCAGGGCCGAGCTCATGAGCGCCGCCGTTCTGCCAGATAGGACTCCAGCGACTGTGGCGCACGCGCATGCGCCTGCGCGGAGCTCGGCTGCGGAGCGGCCGCAGGCGCCGGGGTACCGGCCGGCAGCACTTCGATGCGGCCGATGTGGATCTCGATCTGCGGCGCCAGAGCTTCATTCCGCATGAAGTGCGCCGAAGCGGCGCTCTCGCGCCGTTCAGGCAGCGTATGCAGGGAAGCTTCGCGCGGGGCCTGCACGGCATCCAGCGGCTGGAGCTTCAAGGAGGCCAGCGATGGCAGCGCCGGCCCGCGCGGCGCCGAGCTGTCGTCCGCAGTGGCTGCCGGCTCCAGGCGATCCAGCTCGGCCATGCGTGCTGGACGCGATGGCGTCACAGCTGGCGATCGGCCCCGCTGTAAATCGGCCGGTTGCGGCGCGGCCTCAGATTCCTGCCCGCGATCGCGCGCAGGACGGCGTTCAGCCGGGCTCCGGCTGGCATCGGCCCAGCCACTCTCCTGGGGCCGCGACGGGGCCGTCACGTGATGCCAAGGCTGCTGCACACGAGCCTCCGCAGGAGACGCCTGCTCGGATGTGGCGCGCTGCGCCAGGTCGCGCTCGCTCGTCGCCGGGGCGAGGCGCGCCGATGAACCGGCGTCTGACAAGGCCTGCATCACAGGGCCTCGCGGCTGAGGCGCAGCATCTGCGCGGGTGCTGGTCCAGGGCTGCGGGGACGGGCCGCGCGCCGGCACGCCGAGGCCGTCGCCCTCACCCGGCTCGGCCAGCCCTGCCGGATCTGCCCCCCATCGCGCAGGTCCATTCGCCGCTGGGGCCTCCTCAAAACGCGAGGCACGGCGCGGCTGCAAGCCGGGCGCTTGCACGGCCTTGCGGGCCAGCGCGGCGAAGAAGTCCGAGGCCATGCCCTGGGTCTTCATGCCAGCACCCGTTCCAGATAGCGAGCCCGGCGGCCGGGGCTCAGGGCCAGCACCTGGGCCTCGCTCCAGCCATAGGCCCGGGCCAGCAGATGCACCTGATCGAGGCAACGCTCCGACCAGCTTCCCAGGGCGCTGAGCAGATGGCTTGCGATGTCAAAGCCCTCGCTCCAGCCGTGCTCGCAAGCGGGGCACTGCAGGGCCAGCTCGGTGTGGGCCTGCGGGTCGGCGTCGCTGAGCGCCGCGCTCAGCCGCTGCACTGCCTCCTCGCTCAGAGCCAGCGGTGCGGCGGCCTCGGCCTTGTCTTGCTCGCTGGCCTGCAGGCAGCGCGCCATCAGCAAGGCGCGGGCCTGGCCCTCGTCTGCCTGCTGCGCCGCGTCCCAGAGGTCGCGACTATCTGGCAGGCGGCAGCGCAACAGGCGTCCGTCGAGTTCCAGCGTCAGGGCTTCTGCGCTGCCCGAGGTTTGCTCCGGCACCATCAGCTCGGGAACTTGCAGGGCCAGCTCCAAGCTCTCGCCACAGCGCGGGCAGGCGGCCAGCAGCTCCAGCTGTGGGCCGAACAAGGCCTGCTGCAGCACCAGCAGCTGGCGGTCGCGCTGGCCCAGGGGCAGGCTCGCGGCCCAGCCGGGCTCGGCCTGCCAGACGCGGTCCAACAAGGCACAGGCGCGCAGTGGCGGCGGCAGGCCGTGGCTGCTGTCGAGCAGGTCCAGCCAGTCGGCGGAGCTCAGGGAAGCCATGATTCAAAGACCCTCGGTGCGATCAGGCGCGAAGGATCAGCTCGGCTCGGTGAAGCTGACTTCGTTGGGCTCGGCCACCTCGTAGTCGCGCTCCCAGCCCTCATTCTCGAGCTTGAGGCGGGCGATGGCCACGGCATTGGCATTGGCGTCCAGGTCCGGCAAGGCCTGGAACTCGCTGACCCAGGCACGGAAGACCTTGTAGGCCAGCACCAGTTGCCCGGTCTCGTTGTAGAGCTCGATGATCAGGTCCTTGCGGAAGTCCTTGAGCGAGACCTCGGCACCCAGGCCGGAACCATAGTTCCAGACCTTGTTGGCCCATTTTTCGAACTCGGTGTCGTGGGTGACGCCGCGCTCCAGGGTGATGGCATCGAACTCGGTGCGGCCGGGTGATTTGCGGCTGCTGCTCTGGTCGCCGCCCTCGCGGTGCTTGACCACCTCGGTGCTGCGCTTGAGTGCCGAGACCTTGCTGATGCCGGCGACATAACGTCCATCCCACTTGACGCGGAACTTGAAGTTTTTGTAGGGATCGAAACGCTGGGCGTTGACGGTGAACTGGGCCATGACGCGACTCCTTGACTCAAACCTGGATCTGACCAGCCAGCTGCTGGATGCGGATGACGACGAACTCCGCCGGCTTGAGCGGCGCGAAGGCGACGAGGATGTTGACGACACCGCGGTTGATGTCGTCCTGGGTGGTGGTCTCGCGGTCGCACTTGACGAGGTAGGCTTCCTTTGCGCTCTTGCCCTGGAAGGCCCCGAGGCGGAACAGGCTGTTCATGAAGGCGCCCAGATTGAGCCGGATCTGCGCCCAGAGCGGCTCGTCATTGGGTTCGAAGACCACCCACTGGGTGCCGCGGTAGAGGCTTTCCTCGAGGAACAGGGCCAGGCGGCGCACCGGCACGTATTTGTACTCCGAGCTCATCTGATCGGCCCCGCGCAAGGTGCGCGCGCCCCAGGACACGGCGCCGTAGACCGGCAGCACCCGCAGGCAGTTGACGCCCAGGGGGTTGAGCGCGCCGCACTCGCCATCGGTCAGGGTGTAGGCGGTCTTCTGCACGCCGCTGAGCGTGGCCTCGGTGCCGGCCGGCGCCTTCCAGACGCCGCGCTCGGCATCGGTGCGGGCGAACAGGCCGGCCACCGTGCCGCTGGGCGGGGTCAGGCGCAGCTTGCCATTGCGCAGCGGGTCGGCGATGTAAACCCAGGGGTAGTAGACCGCCGCATGGTCGGACTTGGGCAGGCCGGTGCCGTTGACCGACGCCACCATCTGGGCCGGGTCCTGCGCCGAGGGCGGCGCGTCGATCACGAAGAAGGCGCGGCGCTCCTCGCAGTAGGCGGCCGCATCGGCCAGCACGCCGGGCTCGGTCACACCGGGCAGGCTGAGCAGGGTGAACAGGTCCACCTCTTCCAGCGCATAAATGCCCTGGCGCTTGGCGCGGTCGGCGATGAAGGTAGGGTAGAGATCGGCCTCGGCGTAGGGCGTCTCGGTGCCGCCGGCCAGGTAGACATTGCCGGGCTGGGTGCTGGTGGCACCGGCCAGCAGGTGCAGCTCGCTGGCGATGCTCTTGGCCGGGGCAGCGCTGACAGCGATGCTGCTGCCGGCACCGAGCGAACCCGTGGCCAGCACCAGGCTGCTGCCACTGACCTTGACCGTGAAATCGCGGTAGCTCGGCTGGCCGGGCTTGAGCGCTCGCACTGCGGCTTGGAGGCGCGCCGCCACATCGTCGAGCTTGGCGGCCAGGTCAGCGCCTGCGGCGGCGGCACTGCCGATATCGACCACATCGGGGCCGTAGCCATCGAGGCTGATGCGAAGTGCGCTGTGCGTGGCATCGGGCAGGGTGTTGAGGTCATTGGCCGCAAACACCGCACTGCTCAGCGTGGCCGGATCGGGCACGGGCGCCGGGCGGATGGCCGCCACCGCGTCCACCTCCACGCCGCCCGAAGCGGCGCCCAGCTTGAGCACACCGCTGGCGTTGTTCTTCTGGCCGGCCAGCACTCGCACCTGCGAGAACTCACCGCCTTGACCCGAGCTCATCAAGATCTGCTGCGTGCCCGGCGGGCGGGCACAGGTGAACAGGTCGTAGGCCTGCTGGCTGTTGGACTGGGCGCGCACCTGGAGCTGGATGGCGGCGCACAAGCTGTCCAGCCTTTGCGTGGCCGTGCCGCCGCCGATGTCCGCCGGCAGAGCGATCAAGACCTTGACCGGCGGCAGGCCGTTGACCGTGACGCGGAACTCGTTGTGGTTGGCATCCAGCAGGGTGGCCACATCGACCAGCGGCAGGCTTCGCGAAGTGCCGGCCGGCAAGGCGTCCAGCGCGGCCTTGCTGACCAGACGGCTGAGCTTGACCAGCTGCGAGCTGGCATTGACCAGATCCAGCACGTAGCGCGCATCGGCGGAGTTCATCGAGACATTGGCATAGCTCTCGGCCGCTCCGTCTTCCGCGCGAAACAGCGAGAGGTTGAAGCTGCTGCCCGGGTTGGCGCTCTGGTGATCGACGCGGATCTCGATGCCATTGCCCGAAGCGCCAGCGTCCAGCGCCGTGAGCTTGAGCACATCGACCGCCGCGGCATTGCGCAAGCTGCGCTCGGCCGTGCTGGCGTCCTTGACCAGGCGGATGGCATAAGCCTCGGTGCCGCCGTTCTGGAAGTACTGGCGCACGGCATAGCCCAGCTCGGAGTCGAGGGCCAGGCCGCCGAAGCGGCGCTCGTAGTCCGAGAAGCTGAACAGGCGCACCGCCTTGTTGATCGGCCCCCGGGGCGCGGAGCCGGCGAAGGCCGCGATGGCCGTCGCCACGCCGCTGATGGTGCGCACCCCGCTGGGCAGCTCCTCGATGTAGACGCCGGGATAGTTCAGTTGCGCAGGCATGATGGAAAACTCCTTCTGGCGCCGTTTCGACAAGGCGCACGACGCGACGCTCGGGACTCGATCCGCCCACCACAGCACCGGGCCGCGGCGGCAGGCTGCCTGTCGCGACCGGCAATGGCTGCATCAGGCCCGCGCAGCCTATGAGGGGGGCCGAGCGAGCAACATCATTCGTTTTGATGATGCGCGGGCGCCCAGTCTGGCGGGTGAGCCGGCGCGTTTTCGTTGCCGATCGCGCCCAAGCCGCGCCAACACTGGGCAAAGCGGCGCCAGCCCCGGCGCTGAAAGCGCTGCCAGGGTCAACACTGAAGTTCTAGGGGGAGGGGTGGCTCAGCGCACGGTCAGGGCCGCCGATGCCGGCCGTACATCGGCTGCGGCATGGCCGGGCCAGCGATCTCGCCAGCGCAGGCCCGGCCGCTCCACCGCGTAATGCAGGACCGCGCCGAACAGCAGGATCACGGCCACATAGGCTGCAAACTGCAGCGCCGCCAGCTCGGGCAGCCAGGGCCGCAGCCAGGATTGCACCGCATGCAAAGCCAGCTCGTGGCTCAGCTAGAGGCTGTAGGAAATGGCGGCAATCCAGGCGATGCCGGGCAGGCGCCTGCGGCCGATCAGGCTGTGCGGCAATGCGCCGGCCAGCACCCACAGCCCGGCTGCCGCCGCCAAGCAACCGGGCTGGAAGGATCCAAGAGTTTCAGTCCTGCCCGCTCGAAAGACCATTGCGAATGGCAAATCGGATCAAGCCGGCCAGACTGCCCACATTGAGTTTGCACATGATGCGGCTGCGATAACTCTCTACCGTCTTGGGAGACAAAAACAAGCTTTTGGCGATTTCAACGCTGGAACAGCCCGCCGTCACCATGACGATCACCTGCCGCTCTCTCTGCGAGAGCGTGGCCACGAGCTCCTGCTCTGAACACTCAGCAAGGCTGGCTGCAGCCAAGGAAGCCGACTGCGAACAGAGGTATTGCTGACCCGATGCGGCGGCCTGAACAGCTTGCAACAAGTCCGCCATCGGCGCCCCCTTGAGTACATAGCCTTTGGCGCCTGCCTTGAGCGCGTCAACCAGATCGCGCTTGCTGGCGGACATGGTCAGGATCACCACAGCCACCCCAGGAGCCCTGCGCTGGATGGCCGACAAGATCACCTGGCCTGATTGATTTTGCAAGTTTAGGTCCAGCAATAGCACCTCAGCTTGGCTTTCAATCACCCGATCAAGGCAATCCACCTGTCCGCTGTCGCCACCCACCACCCAATGACCAGCTGAGGTCAAGACAGCGGCCATGCCTTCTCGGACGAGTACATGATCGTCAATCAGGTAAATCTTAGCCATGCGAGGGTCTCGTCCATCTGATGGTGACGGAGGTCCCCTCGCCAAGGCTGGACTTCATATTCAACTTTGCACCCACGCCTTCGGCGCTTTCGATCATGCTTTGCAAACCAACGTGACCGCTACGCGCTCCCACAACCTCGACATCCATGCCAACGCCATCATCGATCACAGCTACCGTCACCATATCGGCCACGGCGGTCAGGCACAGACGCACGAGGCTGGGTTTCGCATGCTGCACTGCATTCGCCAAGGCCTCACGAGCCACCATGTAGAAAGCAAACTCAACTTCGCTGGGTAAGCGCTGCTGCAAGCGGTCGCCTTCTAGCTCCAACAGCACGTCCACCAGATTTGACTGAGGCGCCCAGCGTTGCGTGAGTTCCTCGAGTGCCGCCGGCAATCCACGCTCATCAAGCACGCTGGAGCGCAGCTCGGACAGCATGTCCCGAACGGCGGACAAGCTACTTCTCAATAGGGTCTGGACGTCGTGAATCAGCTGTTGCGTGGGTGCGCGCCCCGTTCCACCCATCACGGTAGCTTGGGCATCCAGGAGCATAAGAGCTCGTACGAGATCGTGACCAACGCCATCATGCAAAGTACGCGAGAGGCGTTGCGCAGCATCGCGCTCTTTGTTCAGGAGCTGTCGAGCCAGTTCTGAGAGCCGGCTCTGATAGCGTACGAGTTTTAGGGCGGCGCGTCGCTCCTGGGTGACTTCTCGCGCTAAAACCAAGCGAGCTATATCTCCGTCGAAATCAATCTCGCTGGATGTGATCTCCACCTCCATAATGCGGCCGCTGCGATGGATGTGTGTCCAGACGCCAGCTTGGCGAATCTCGCCGGGTACAGAGCTGGGGTAGTTCAGAAAATGCTCAGCGAGTCGATCCTTCTCTTTCGGTGGCCGAATGTCAAAGAGGCTGCGAGCCAGAAACTCCCGCTCCGTGTAGCCATAGTGTGTACAGGCCGCGAGATTGACAGCCACGAATCGTTGGTCGGACAAACGGAACACCCACATCGGATGGGGATTGCGTTGAAACAGCACACGGTAGCGCGACTCGGTGTCAGTCTTGGCACGATGCGCACGGCGCTCCTCGCGAACAGAATGACCGATGATCAGCTCTCCGATCTTGCGGCCGGCTTGGCCGAGGATGTCATGCCGCTTGAAGTCGAAATCGAGCGGATCTTTGCTGGGAAAAACGCAGATGCGGGCACGCTCAGTGCCCGAGTCGCGAACATGCCGCGACAAGGCCTCAAAGCTCTCGATGCCCGATGGTGCAGGACCAGACAAAAACCCCTCAGCGCTGGTGTTGTATATCGATTGCGCATCATGATCAAAACGGGCAAGAACAACGTCAGGCAAAGAATCGAACATACACTTCAACAGCGCGCGTGAGTGCGCAATCTCGCGGCGCAAGCGACGTTCCTTCTGAAACTTCATCTGCGCTCGGTCCATGGTGCGCCGGACCAGACAGGCGAGGAGGGCTGAAGTCACGGCGATAAACGTCATGCCCTTCAGCACGCTGCTCAGGATCACGTTCCAGCCCACACCCGTACTCAATGCCAGGACGGTATCGCTGACGAGAATCCAGAGCGTTGCCAAAGCCGCATAGGGCCCGACAATGCGAAGCACTGGCTTCCACCGACCCCTTCGGGCCCACTTCATTTCCATTTGGCTGTAGTTCATCGCAAGCGTCAGAGTTGCATGGCAAATGACAATCGGGCCTCGAAATCAAGCAATCCAGCACGCCAGATTTCGGCGAGGCCTGACATGGCGAACCACTGCTCAGACTCCACAATGGCGCAAGTGCCGCGCCCTCTCAAAGGATTGAATTCGCAGTGATCTGCACTTAGGAAATTGTGAAACTCTCGTCACTCTCTGCAAATTGGTCCGCGATTGCCAAGCGCTCCTCACGTTGCGACAGCAATGCTTCCACACAATCCGCATCAAGTTGCTGCAGCGAAGCAAGCCGCCGCAATTCGAACTCAGCGGCCTCCAAGGTCCAGGCGGGTTTGTAGGGCCGTGCGGTCATGAGCGCATCGTAGACGTCCGCTACGGCGATGATGCGCGCCTCGACCGGAATTTCGGCCAAGACGAGCCCACGTGGATAGCCACTGCCATCGCCTCGCTCGTGATGAGCTGCGACGATGTTGAGCATGATTCGCGCCGCAAGATCGCCAGCCAAGCCCAAGTCCTTGACGATCTGAACAATCAGTCCCTCTCCGATTTGCACATGGGTTTGCATGATTCGACGCTCCTCATTCGTAAGAGCCCCCGGCTTGAGCATGATTTCATCTGGAATGCCGACCTTGCCAATGTCGTGCAGAGGTGCGAACAAACGGATGTACTCGATGGCCTCATCGCTCAGTTCAAACCGAGCTGCCAAGGCTCGAGCAACCAGCGCCGAGTAGTGGGCCATGCGTTCGAGATGGGCCCCTGTTTCCACATCACGTATCTTGGCCATGCCTTTGACGATGCCAACCGCGCCCAGCAAGGTTCGCACCACCGAGATGCGCAAGAGGTAGAGCTGCGACACGATGTCGGCAAAGATGTCTAGGTAGCCTTCACGTGCGATACAACGAGCCGATCACGCAGAATGAATACGTCTTGTCCGAGGGAGCGACGCTGATGTCCACCACGGACATTCACGGCAATATTCGATATGCAAACGTAGCATTCCTCGAAGTCAGCGGGTTCAGTCGGGAGGAACTGCGAGATCAGCCGCACAACATCGTGCGCCACCCTGACATGCCTCGTGAAGCCTTCGCTGACATGTGGAAGACCTTGAAGGCCGGCGAGCCCTGGTCCGCGTTGGTCAAGAATCGACGCAAGAACGGCGACCACTACTGGGTACGGGCGAACGCCGTCCCCGTTATTCGAGCTGGGCGCCATGAAGGCTATATGTCGGTTCGAACCAAGCCCAGCGCTGACGAGATCCGGGCAGCCGAAACCTTGTACAAGGGACTTTGTGAGGGCACCCATGAGGGCTCTGAACTTCACAAAGGCATCTTGCTGCGAACAGACTGGGGCGGCATCCCTGCGGCGTTTCAGCGTATGTCTGTCCGCAACCGCATTCGAGTCAATTTCGCTGCGGTTGCCGTTCCAATCATCGCTGGCCTGATGCTGACTGAAAGTGGAGCCGCAGCGCTCTACAAAATCGGAGTGGCCGCGCTCATGATGCTTGCTGGCAGCCTGTTGCTGGAGCTCCAGTTGGCACGCCCCCTGGAGCAGATGCACCGACAAGCGCTCGACGTGGCCACGGGCAACAGCCGAGATGTGGTGCCAATGAATCGCATCGATGAAATCGGCATGACGATGAGATCCATCAGCCAGCTCGGCTTGATGTTCCGCTGGCTGATCGACGACGTCAGCCAGCAGGTCATGCACGTCAAGAACTCGGCAGCTGAAATCGCGCAGGGCAATATGGACCTCAGCTCACGCACCGAGCAGTCATCCTCATCTGCTTCTGCGTCAACTGCCCACCCGCGTAAAGCAGCTGTCCATGCCGGCGGAGATGCTGCAACGGCCCAAACCCGCCGGAGGCGCCGCCATGCTCGAAGTACCCGCCGTAGCGTATCGGCTCCGCCTCTCCGGTCGTACGCAATGAATCATGGCTGACCGTCGCCTACTCCTGGCCTTGGCTGGCAGCAGCCTGCTGACCGCTCGGCCTCTATGGGCACAGGTCACGCCAGGATCGGACCAAGGCGTGAGCTTTCCGGTGGCAGACCCTCGCGAAGACCCGCGACGGGTCTACCCCTTGCAACTGTTGCAGCTGGTGCTCGAGCTGGCAGGGCACGATCAACAGGTGGAAGAGCGCTTCCACTACACCCAGCTGCGCGCCATGGTCGAGCTGCGCCGGGGGCGCTTGGACGTGACGATGGTGACAAGCCGTGACCTGCCTGCCAGCGAGGGCATCGTCGTCCCGATCCCGCTGCGCCGCGGCCTGCTGGGCCTGCGCCTGTTGCTCTGCCGTCCCAATCAGTTACAGGCATTGTCCGAATTGCGTGATCTCGCTGATTTCAAAGCACTGGGCCTCGGCTACGGCAGCGACTGGACGGACCGCCCTGTGTTCGAGCGTTTGGGCTTCAGGGTCATCAGTGCTTCCAACTATGCCGGCCTCTTCGGCATGCTGTTTGCCGGGCGCAGCGACTACCTTTCTCGAGGCATCAATGAAATCTGGGACGAAATCGCCAACCCAAAACTCGCCGGCAACGGCCTGGGCGTGGTGCCCGGCCTGGCCCTGCGCTACCCACTCGATGACTATTTCGTCGTCCGACCCGATGCGCCGACGCTCGCAGAGACTCTGCAACATGGCATGCAACTGGCATTGACCAGCGGTCGCTACCAACGCTTGTTCGACGCCCACTTCAACGCCGGCCTGCGCCGCGCGGCCCTACACGAACGCCGACTGCTACGCGTGGACGGCTACCCCGAGGACCGGCTGGTGGAGGACGCACAGCAGCATCTGCTGAACGCCCAGTCAGCCGTGCTGCCCGCCATCAAGCCGGGGAAGGCTCGCTGAGTCGCCGAGCCCGGCCGCGCTCGCGCCAGCGCAGACCCGGCCGTTCAATGCCGTAGTGCAGGGCCGCGCCGAACAGCAAGATCACGCCCACATAGACCGCAAACTGCAGTGCCGCCAGCTTCGGCAGCCAAGGCAGCAGCCAGGTTTGCACGGCATGCAGGGCCAGCTTGTGGCTCAGGTAGAGGCTGTAGGACATCGCAGCCAGCCAGGCCACACCGGGCAAGCGCCAGCGGCCCAGGCCGGTCTGCGGCGAGGTGGCCGCCCAGACGATCAGGCCCCAGGCCCAGGCCAGCACGGGCCAGCCCGCGGTATTGGCCAACAAGCCGGTGCGCTGCCGGAACAGCCACCAGGCCAGGCCCAGCAGCGCCAAGCCCAGGATCAAGAGCCACTGCGCGCGCTGCTGCCCCCAGGCCCAGAGCCGAGGGCGATGCACTTGCAACAGGGCCAGGCCCACGCCCGCCAGCAAGCCATCCAGGCGCGACCAGGTCGGGTAGTAGAGCGCCTCGATGAACCAGGGCGTGTCCGGCCTCAATGCGTCGAAATGCAGCCAGATGGCCGCCCGCAAACCCACGCCGCCCAGCACCAGCAGGGCCAGGAGGGCCAGCAACTGCCAGGCCCGCACGCGGCCGGCCAGGGCCCAGGCAAGCAGGGGGAAGACCAAGTAGAAATGCTCTTCCACACACAAGGACCAGGCATGCGAGAAGGCCTGGTTGTGGGCATAGTCGACCAGCAGATTGAAGCTGAAACTGAGGTACTTCCAGGCGGGCTCCAGGCCGGGTTGCTCGCGCAAGACAGGCAGCCCCTGGTAGATCGCCAGCACCACGACATAGGCCGGCAGAATGCGCCAGGCCCGCCGCCAGTAGAACTCCGCCAGGCCCGCCCCCTGCCCCGCCGCGCCCTGCTGCAAGCGCCGCAACAAGGGCGCGCCGATCAGAAAGCCGCTGAGTACGAAAAACAGATCCACACCGACCCAGCCGAACCGCGCCAATGGATCGAAATTCGGACCAACACCGCCCACAAAGACCGAATGGAACAGCAGCACCCACAGGATGGCGATGCTGCGCAGCAGGTCGAGGCCGGGGAGATGGTGGCGCTGAGATGGGGAGTCAGGTGGCGTCGTCATGGCCGGCCATTGTCAGCGAGCGCAAGCCGGGCTGAGCCCCCTGGCCGGCAGCCAAGGCATATCTGCCGCACGCATGAGCTCTCGCGTTTCGCTTCGTTTCCTGACTGAAGCCCGCGTCCTAAGCTGGCAACTCTCGACGGCCAAAGCGCCAACACAACCCCATCAGGAGACTGCCATGAGCATCACCGCCATCAATGTGCGCAACCAGTTCCGCGGCACCATCCAGGAGATCATCGAAGGCCCGGTGGTGTCCGAGGTCGACGTGATCACGCCCTCGGGCGCCCTGGTCACCTCGGTCATCACCACCCGCTCGGTCAAGGACCTGGGCCTGGTCGTGGGCCGCGAGGTGGTGGCCTTGGTCAAGTCGACCGAGGTCTCGATCGCCACGCTCTGAGCCCGCGCGCCGACCGCCCCGCAGGAGATTGACCATGCCCGCCTACCGCCCGCCGCGCCTGCTCATCATCCCCGGCCTGCACGACAGTGGCCCGGCCCATTGGCAGACCTGGCTGCAAGCCCAGTTCCGCGACGCCCGCCGGGTGCGGCAGCACGATTTCAGCCAGCCCGATCTGCTGCGCTGGGCCGAGCGCATCCGCAGCACCATCGACCATGCCGGCCCGGGCGAATGGATCGCCGTGGCTCACAGCTTCGGCACCCTGGCCCTGGCCCGGCATCTGCAGGACCAGCCCGATTCGCCGATCCGCCAGGCCTTGCTGGTGGTGCCGGCCGAGCCCGACAAGTTCGGCCTCGCGGCCCTCCTGCCGCAGCAGCGCCTGCGCGTGCCCAGCACCCTGATCGCCAGCGAGAGCGACCCCTGGATGTCCGCGCAAAGCGCCCAGCGCTGGGCGCGCCGCTGGGGCAGCAGCTACAGCAATCTGGGCCGCGTCGGCCACATCAACACCGAAGCCGGCTTCGGCCCCTTCCCCCTGGCCAAGCGCTGGGTGGAATCGGCCCTGGCCCGCGCCGCCCGCGAACAGCGCCCGGCCCAGGCCAGCTTTCAGGAGTGGTCATTTGCGGTCTGAGCAGCGTCCAGGCCTCGCGCCTGCCTTGACTCGCGCCCCTGGCCCCCAAGCACAAGAACACCACACTCACGGAGGAATCCGCCATGCGCCTGTACGCCCATGACAGCAGCAAACTCAGCAGCCCCTCGCTCTGGCAGCCACCGCAGACCTTGACCCAGATCGGCGCCCTGCTGGCGCCGCTGAAGCTGAGCGTGGGCCATCTGGCCCTGTACCCGGCCCGTGCCGGGCGCCCGGCCGGCGTGGTCTACCAAACCGAGCTGGAGGCCCTGCACCGCCGCTTCCAGCTGCACCAGGCAGAGCGCCGCCATGCCACCCGGCATGATCTGTCCAAGCTCCATCTCGGCGCGACGCCGGGTCTGGGCGCGCTGACCCATGCGCCGGACCTGTTTCTGCTGATGGAGGGTCAGGTCTTGCTGCAGCTGCAAGGCCGTGACCAGCGCTGGACCTTGCAGCTGGATGCCGGCGACTGGGCCGCCATTCCGCCTGCCCTGCTGCTGAACCTGGCGGCCCGGCCTTCGCTGAACTTTGCCGAGCGCGTGGACCTGCTGCACTGGCGCCAGGAACCGGTGGCCGCGGCCCGGCCTGCCCGCACGCAGCGCCCGTCGCTGCAAGAAGGCCTGCGCTGGGCGGCCGCCCCCACCCCCGCACCGCGCGCTGTGGCCTGGCCGATGGCTGCGCGTCAGGAGATTGCTGCGGAGCTGGCTGCCGCGGCCTGAGCCCGGCACCCCTGCCAGGCCATCAGCCGGGCAAGCGGAAGGCCGCCACCGCCTTGACCAGCTGCTGCGCCTGCTGGCTGAGGCTGTCGGCAGCCGCCGCACTTTGCTCGACCAGGGCTGCGTTCTGCTGCGTGGCCTGGTCCATGTGCGCGACCGACTGGCCCACCTCGCGCACCCCGGCGCTCTGCTCGCCGGAGGCGCGGCTGATCTCGGCCACCACCTCGGTGACCCGGCGGATGGCGCTGACGATCTCGTCCATGGTCTGGCCGGCCTGGTTGACCAGCTCGGTGCCCTGCCCCACCTGGCCGACGCTGGTGTCGATCAAGTCCTTGATCTCGCGCGCCGCCGCGGCGCTGCGCTGGGCCAGGCCGCGCACCTCGCCGGCCACCACCGCAAAGCCGCGCCCCTGCTCGCCGGCACGCGCCGCCTCGACCGCGGCATTGAGGGCCAGGATGTTGGTCTGAAAGGCGATGCCGTCGATCACGCCAATGATGTCGGCAATGCGGCGTGAGCTGTCGTTGATGCCGCCCATGGTGGAGATCACCCGGCCCATCATGTCGCCGCCATTGACCGCCACCTTGGAGGCCTGTTCGGCCAGCTGGCGGGCCTGCTCGGCGTTGTCGGCGTTGTTGCGCACATTGGCGTCCAGCTCGGACATGGTCGAGGTGGTGCGCTGCAAGGCATTGGCCTGCTGCTCGGTGCGGTCGGAGAGATCCTGGTTGCCATGCGCGATCTCCTGGCTGGCACTGGCCACCTCATCGGCGTTGAGCTTGACCTCGCGCACGATGGTGGCGAAGCTGCCCTGCATCTCGGCCAGGGCGCGCAGCAGCTGCTGGGTTTCCTCGTTGCCGACCGGCTCGATGCGATTGCCCAGCTCGCCCGAGGCCAGGGCCTGGGCGACGCGCACCGCCTGGTTCATGGGCCGCGTCATCTGGCGGGCCAGCCACAGCGAGGCCAGCAGCATGGTCAGGGCCGAGGCCAGCCAGGCGGCCGCCATCAAGTACCGTGTCGTCTTCACACCCCGGCCGGCCTGTTCGTTGAGCCGCTCGTTGTTCTTCTCGATGGCATCCGACAAGCTGGCCATCTGGGTCTCCAGCTCCGAGAACGCCGCCTGCAAGGCTGGCCCGGCCTTCTGGCCAGCGGCCGCATCGCTGCGCGCGGCCTTGACCATCTCGCGCCCGGCCTGGACATAGCGCTGCACCAGGGGCCGGACGGTGCGCAAGGCCTGGCGGGCCTCCTCGCTGAGATCTGCCTGGTCAAGCAGGGCGAGGTTCTTCTCGAAGGTGGCTGCATGGTCGCTGAGGCCGCTCTCGGCCTCGGCAATGCGGGCGGGCTCCTGCTCGAGCGCGCCCAGCAAGGCGAGCTGGGCATCGCCACGGATGGCGTCATGCATCATGTCCGCCTCCTGGCTGGCCTGCAAGGCCGCCGCGGCATGCAGTGCATCTTCGATACTGCCGCCGAGGCGGTCGGCCGACCACAAGCCGATGCCGCCGGTGAGGGTGGCCAGCAAGGTGCCGGCCAAACCCAGAGCCAAGACCTGAAACCGCAATTTCATTCGTGTCTCCCTGATGCCAGGCCCGAATATCAGGCCAGAGGGAAATCAGGGCAAGCGAGATCGTGCCAAAACCGGCACGCACGCCACAGCGAAGCTCAGCGCGGCAGCAGCTTGAGGCTCAAGCCGCGCGCACCATCGGCGGCCGGCTGGAGCGCGGTTTCGAGTTCAGCCAGACGCTGGTCCACCCGGGCCGCATCGCAGGCCGTGGCGCAGCGGATGTGCAGCCACAGGCCGTCGCGGTCGCGCACCCCGGAGGCCATGCGCGAGGAGATCTCGACACTCGCTCCCAGAGCCTCCAGCTGCGCGCTCAGGTCCAGGCTCAGGCGCGCCATCTCGGCCACATCGGCCACCTTCCAGACGGCCACGGCCGCCTCTGGCGTCGGAGGCGCACCGCGCCAGGCGCCCTCAGCGCTCGCCGGGTCCTTCGACGACAGCAGCGGCCAAAGCAGCACACCGCCCAACATGAACGAGGCTGCCAGGCCCCAGGCCCAGCGGCTGCCGCTGGGCTTGCTGCGGCGAAGCGGGCTGTGATTGGCGGCCTCGGGCTGCGGACTCGTCAGCGCCGTCACCGCAGCGGGATGCAGCTGCAGGCTGGCACGGGCGCGAACCTCACTCCAGTCCATGGCCGCGCGCGGCGGCTGCGGCAGTCGATCCAGGCCGCGACGCAGACGCTGGCCTTGAACCCAGGCCTCCTGCGGCTCGGCTTCGGCAGCGCCTTCCGAGGGCGCCGGCTGCGGCCGGCCGGCCAGACCGTCCAGCCAATCGCCGGCCTGGCGCAAGGTCTGCGCATCGGGCGCGCTCGCATCCGGCGCCGGGGTGGGGTGGTGCTCAGCAGTCATGGCAGTCTTGCATCAAGGGCAGAAGTTTGGCCCGGCACTGGGCCAGGTAGACCGTGGTGGCGTGCTCGCTGCGGCCCAGGCGCTGGGCCAGTTCGGCCCGGGTCCAGCCCTCGACATAGGCCAGGTACAGGACCTCGGCCCGCTCGGGTTCCTGGGCCTGAAAGCGCCGGAAGGCACGCTGCACGCAGTCGCTCAAGTCATTGAGATGCGTGCTCTCGGAAAAACTCAGGGCGGCACCCAGCCCGGGGGCCAGGTCTTGCGTCTCGGCCTCCGGCGGCGGCTCGGCACCCAGCTGCAACGGCTGCTGGCGGCGCAGGTGCGCACGCAAGGTGTTGCCGGCGATCTGCCAGAGCCAGGTCGAAAGCTGGGCCTCGCCGCGAAAGCCGGCCAGGCCGCGCAGGGCCGCGGCAAAGCTGTCCTGCACCAGCTCATGGGCCAGGGCCTCGCTGCAACCGCAGGCACCGACGAAGTAACGCAGCAAACGCGGATACCACTGCGGATACAGCGCCGCCAGATCGGCCTCACTGGCGCCGGCTCGCGGGGCCGGTGCTACTGGTTCATCCTTGGTGCGATCGAACATGGGGCTGGTTAGGATTCGGCCCGGGCGAGCCGGCGCAAGGCAAGCAGCCCGCCAACGAGCACGGCAACGGGACAAGAAAAATCGGGCACATGGGAGACCACCGCAGGCAGCGCCTCCAGCGCAACAGTCAAAGCGGGCGAAGCGCAGGCATGCGCTTCACACGGGCGCTGACTGTAACCCTGGCTCTGCTGAGTTTCGGGCCCCTGCGGGCAAATCCCGAGGGCGGCTGCACGCGCGAGCCCGACGCGCTGGCGCGGCACCCCCACCCGGGCCTGGCCGCGATGAACCGCGAGGCCTTCAAGGCCAAGGACATGCAGGACCGCTACCGGCTCTACCAAAGCTGGGAGTCCTGCGCCTGGCAGCAGATGCCCGATGAAGTGGCCAGCTACTCGCTCTGGGCTTTGCATGGCTATCGGTTGCATCAGGTCCTCAGCGAGCGGCCCGACCTGCCGCTGCCGGAACTGCTGGACATCCACCGCCCCCACGAGGCGAGGGCTGCGGCCTCAGGCGACGCTGAAACCCGCATGCAGATGCTGCGCATGCTCTGGGGCGGCCTGCTGAACCACGGGCGGGTGGTTGAAGCTCAAGCGGTGCTGGATGGCGAGATCCAGTCCCGCGTGCAGATCCTGCGCCAGGCCGGCCCGGGCGCGCGCAGCCCCGCCGCCCTGCGTGCGCAAGAGGAACTGCTGAGCCTGAGCGAAAGCCTCTACGGCACCGTAGGCGCGCGGCCTCAGATCGAAGCGCTGGCCGAGACCCTGGCCCGTGAGCTGGGGCCTGGCGCCACACCCACCCTGGTCCTGGCCCGGCCACTGACGGCGTACCACCGGCGGCTCGGGCGCATCGACCAGGCCTGGCAGCTGATCGACACCGCCTACCAGCGCGCCCACGCTGAGCAAGCCGGCGACGAACGCCTGCTGCGCCTGCTGCAAAGCGAGCGCTCCATCGTGATGTACGAGCGCGGGCAGGTGATGGAGGCGATCCGCGAGCACGAGCAGGTGGTGGCCTACTGGGAGGGCGAGCAGGCCCAGGGCCGGCCGGCCTGGATGCGCCTGGGCCGGGCTTACAACAATCTGGTGCGCTTCAGCCACGCCGCCGGTGACTACCCGCGGGTGCTGCAGGTGGCCGAGAAAGTCGCACGCGGCCCGGGCCTGGCCTTTGGCCTGGTCTATGCCGAGGCCCTGCCCACACGGCTCTACGAACAGCTGGCCCGCCACCATCTGGGTGACCCGCAGGCGCTGGAGCGAGGCCGTGACATCGTCGTGCGCGAGGGCTCGGGCAGCAACTACTCGCTGTTCTTCACTGAAGCCCTGCTGCCTCTGGCCGAACGCGAGGGCAAGCCCGAACTGCTGCGCTGGGCCGCAGGCGAGGTCGAGCGCATCGTCACCGTGCACAGCACACCGCTGCAAAGCAACCGCGCCATCCTGCACCTGGCCCGCGCGCGGCTGGAGCCCCAGCTGCACGCCTGGCACCAGTGGCGCGCCCTCGCCCTGGGCGCCATGGGTCGCAGCCCAGCCCATGAGGCCCAGGCCTTGTTCGAGAACGCCCAGCGCCTGCGCGAGGCCCAACCCCGCCTGGCTCTGATCTTCTACAAGCTCGGTGCCCTGGCCTTGCGACGATTGCGCAGCGATCTGCCGCAAGACAGCGCCGACCTGCAGCGCGCCGGCCTGGCCCGCTACGAGCACCATCTGCGCGCCTGGGTCGGCCTGCTGATTGACCAAGGCCGATTCAAGGACAGCGAGGCGGCGCTGGCCTTTCTGCAGGAGGAAGAACGCGGCGAGCTGCTGCGCGGCGGGCGCCGCAGCGCCAGCACGACGGAGGGCCGCCTGCTCTTGACCGCGCCCGAACAGCGCTGGCAGGCGGCCCTGGCCGAGCTGGGCCGCGAGCTGCGCCAGACCTCCGACCGCATCGACAGCGAGATCGAGCAGACCATGGGCCTGCTGGACCGCAGCGCCGTGCATTCGCAGGCCGCGCAGACGGCACTGGACGCCGCCGTGCAGAAGCTGCGCCAGCTGGCGGACGAAGGCGCCGAGACGGTTGAAACTGCTGAAACCGCTGAAACCGCTGCAACCGCCAATGCCGATCCGGCCGCGAGCCACGGGCAGGCCCTGGCGCCCGGCCATGCCCGCCTCAGCTACCTCTTTCTGCGCGACAACCGCCTGAGCCTGCGGGTGCAAGCCGCCGGCCAACCCGCCCGCCATCTGCAGCTGCCCCTGACACGCACCGCTCTGGCACGGCAGACCCTGGCCCTGCGCCAATGCCTGGAGCGCCGCTGCGAGCAAGACCTGACCCTCTCGCGTTCGCTCCACCGGGCTGTGATGGCACCCGCCCTGCGCCTGCTGCCGGTTTCACCGAAGCCCCAACACCTGGACATCGCCGCCGATGATGTGCTGCGTTACCTGCCTTTTGCCGCCCTGCACGATGGCCAGCGCTACCTGGTCGAACGCTTCAGCCTGAGCATGGACAGCGGCCTGCCGGCCGCCCTGGCGGCACCGGCCAAGCCCCGCCAGGGCGCGCTGGGCTTGGGGCGCAGCCTGGCCAGCGAGGACGGCCGGCTGGCGCCCCTGCCTGCCGTGCGCCGTGAGCTGGCAGCGCTGCAGCAGCACACCGGAGCGCAGCTGCAACTGGACCCGGATTTCACCGCCCAGAGCCTGCAGGCCGCGCTGGAAGCCGGCCCGGCCCTGGTGCATCTGGCCAGCCATTTCGTGCTCGACCCGGCCGGGCGTGAGCAGTCCTATCTGTTGCTGGGCGACGGTCAGCGGCTGAACCTGGTGGAGCTGGGTCGCCTGCCCTGGGCCGGCGTGCAGCTGGCCGTGCTCTCGGCCTGCGAGACCGCCCTGGTGCTGGACGACAGCGCCACCAGCCGGCGCGGCCGCGGGCGCGAATGGCTGGGCCTGGCCGCCACCTTGCGCGGTGCCGGCGTGCAGCAGCTGATGGCCACCCAGTGGCGGGTGGCCGACGACAGCACGGCCGATTGGCTGAGCGCCTTCTACGCCCAGCCCCCCTGGCAAGCCCGGTCGCCGCGGGCCCAGGCCCGTGCTACGCTGAGCCCCGCGCTGCTGGCCCAAGCCCAGCGACGCTGGTTGCAGCAGTACCGCGGCCAGGCCCGCGCCCATCCGCATTTCTGGGCTGCCTTCACCTGGATTCACTGATCGAATTCGCCGTGCCCTGCTCTGCCCTGCTGCCGACCCTGCCGACCCGCCGCTGCTGCCTGCTCGCCCTGGCGGGCTTGAGCCTCGGCCCGCTGCCAGCACGCGCCGCCGCGACCGCCCGCCTGCCAACCCTGGATCGGGCTCTGCTGGTGGGCGTCTCGCGTTACCCGGCCTTGCCAGCCCGCCTCTGGCTGCGCGGCCCGGACAATGATGTGGCCTTGATGCAAGAGCTGCTGCGCAGCCAGGGCATGGATGCGGCCAAGCTCCAGGTCCTCAGCGGCGCGCCCCGCCGGGCCGACATTCTGCAAGCCATGGAAGACCTGGCCCGGCAGGCCCGGGCGGGCGAGCGTCTGCTCTTCTATTTCTCCGGCCACGGCAGCCAGCAAGCCCAGCCGGCCGATGCCCGCTGGCCCGAGGCCGATGGCCTGGACGAAGTGCTGCTGCCCGCCGATGTGCAGGCCTGGAATGGCGAAGGCGCCGGCGGCCAGATCCCCAATGCCTTGCTCGATGACGAGATCGGCGACTGGATCGACCGCCTGGTCGACCGCGGCGCCCAGGTCTGGGCCGTCTTCGACACCTGCCACGCCGCCGGCATGGCCCGCAGCGACAGCGGCGAGCCCAGCCCCGGCCCGCGCGTGCGCGCCCTGCACCCGGCCGAACTCGGCCTGACCCTGGGCCATGCGCGCAGCAGCGCTGCAGACGCGAAGGCGACGCGCTCGCCCGGCCGCTTCGGCAGCCCGCGCAGCGACGGCCGCACCCTGCTCTTCGCCGGCCGCAGCCACGAGCGCGTGCGAGAAGAATGGATGCCCAAGGGCGGCAGCCTGGCCAGCACCCGCCTGCACGGCGTGTTCACCTGGCACCTGGCCCAACTGCTGCGCCAGCAAGGCTGGCAGGACGGCGAGCGCCTGATCGAGCAGGTGCGCCAGCGCTTTCTGGCCGAGCAGCGGCTCAGCCCCGTGCCCATGCTGCTGGGTCAGCGGCGCTGAAACGAAAGGAGGTCGGCTCGGCGCTTTTCGGCCGATCTCCGGCGGCCCGCTTGCCGCACAATGATTGCATCCGGCCCCCGTCGTGGCCGGCCACGAAGCCGGATGCCCGCAGACCACACGCCGCCCCTCAATCCTGAGCCCCCGAGCCCCCGCCTGGCCGGGCTGCTGGCGCTGGGCCCGTTTGCGGCCATCGGCCTGGTGCTGGTGATGCTCTGGGGCTTTGTGGTCTGGTTCACCCTGTTCTACCCGGCCCAGCTGCTGCAGGACCAGCGCAGCGAGATGGCCAGCGCCACCGAGGCCGCAGCGGCCCAGACCGAGGCGGTGTTCCGCGACGCCGAGCGCAGCCTGCGCACCATCGACCTGTGGCTGCTCACGCGCGGCCGCAGCGAGCCCCTGGCCGACGCCTCCCTGGCCCAACTGGCCGACACCTTGCGAGAAACCTCGCGGGGCATGGTCGACGTACTCCTGCTGGACGAGCAGGGCCGGGCCTTCCGCATCCCGGCCATCAGTGGCCAGGCCACCGCCGACCTGTCGGCCCAGCCGGCCTTCCAAAGCCTGAAAGACGGCAGCGCCGGCGCCAAGCCCTTGCTGGGCCTGCCCCTGCAGCTGCGCGCCAACGGCCCGCTGCAGCTGCCCTTGCTGATGCGACTGAGCGCTCCCGATGCGCGGCTGCGCACCGCCGTGGCCTTGATCGACCTGCACCGCCTGCAGCGCTTGCACGGCTTTTTTGCCCGCGGCCCGGCCGCCGCCGTGACCCTGCTGCGCCCCGACGGGGTGGCCATCTCGCGCGTGCCCGAGTTGCCCGGCTTCATCGGCCGCGATGTGTTTGCCGAGCGGCCGCAGCGCCGCGCCGCCTTCAGCGACCGCGAGGGCTTCTTCGCCACCGACGGCTTGGCCAGCGATGGCCAGCCGCGCCACGGTGCCTACCGCACGCTCGATGTCTTCGGCCTGCAGCTGCTGGTTTCGCAGGGCGACAACGCCGCGCTGGCGCGGCACCGGATCGAGCGCCTGGTGGTGATCGGTTTCAGCGTGGTCGTCAGCGGCCTGGCCCTGCTGATGACGGGCATGCTGGCCCGCATGCAAAAGCGCCTGCGGCTGGATGAGGCGATCCAACGCGCCGCCAGCGATGCCTCGCCGCTGGGCCTGTTTCGCTGCGACCAGAATGGCCGCACCGTGTACGCCAACCCGACGTATCTGCAACTGCAGGGGCTGAGCGACGCGCAGCTGAGTTGGGGCTGGCTGGAGCTGCAAGCCCCCGAGCGGCGCGAGCAGCTGCGCAGCAACTGGCTGGAGATGATCCGTCGCGGCGAAGGCCTCAAGGCCTTCAGCCGCATCCAGCGCCCCGACGGCCAGCGCCGCTTGCTGGCCGTGCGCACCGCGCCGCTGCGCCTGGACGGCAAGCTGCAAGGCCAGGTCGGCACCGTCGAAGACATCACCGAGCTGGCGGAGCAGCAGCGCGCCGCGCGCACGCTGAACGCCATCTTTGCACTGACCCCCGACTACGTCTGCCAGCTGGACCACAACCACCGCCTGATCTACATGAACCCGGCGGCCCGCCTGCGCCTGGGCGTGCCCATGGACAGCGACCTCAGCGACACCGACTACACCGACTTCTTCGCCCCCGGCGGCGCCGAGCGCTTCCGCGGGGAAATCCTGCCCGCCGTGCTGGCCCAGGGCCAGTGGCAGGGCCAGGGCACCGTGCTGGATCACCAAGGGCAGGCCGTGCCCTGCATGGCCACCGTGCTGCTGCACCGCAAGGCCAACGGTGCGGTGGAAACGCTCTCGGTCATCCTGCGCGACATCTCGGCCGATGTGCGCGCCCAACGCGAGCGCCAGCGCACCGAAGCCATGATGCGAGCCATCGCCCAGACCTCGCAGGCCATGATCTCGGTGCTGGACCTGGACGCCTGCTTCCTGTTCTTCAACCAGGCCTTCGAGCGGCGCTACAACGTGCGCCGCGAGGCCTGGTTGGGCCGCCATGTGGCCGAGTTGCTGGGCGAGGCGGAGTACCAGGCGCGCCGTCCGGCCATCGAGCGCGCGCTGCAAGGCCTGGCCAGCCAGCTGGAGCGGGTCTACGACCGCAGCAGCACCCCCGCAGCCCAGGGCCGGGCAGACGCACGCGAGGAGAGCCGCGCGCCCGCCGAGGACCTGAGCCTGGTGCTGCAAATGCGCTACGCGCCGCTGCGCAGCGAGAGCGAGGCCATCGAAGGCGTGATCTGCATTGCCCACGATGTCACCGAGGCGCGGCGTGAAGAGCAGCGCCTGCGCGATGCCTCGCAGACCTGCCCGCTGACCCAGCTGCTCAACCGGCGCGGCTTCAACAAGAAAGCGCAAGACCTGTTCGATGCCGTCAGCACACGGCGCAGCAGCGGCTATGCCGCCCTGCTCTACCTGGACCTGGACCGTTTCAAACCGGTCAACGACCAGCACGGCCACCCGATCGGCGACGCCTTGCTCAAAGCCGTGGCCGGCCGCATGCGCCATGTGCTGCGGCCGCAAGACCTGGTGGCGCGCCTGGGCGGAGACGAGTTCGCCGTGCTGCTGCCGGGCTTGCAGGACCCGGGCGCCGCGCGCACCGTGGCCGAGAAACTGATCCTGGCCATCGGCACGCCCTTCCGCATCGAGCAGCTGGAGCTGCACATCGGCATCAGCGTGGGCTTCTGCGTCAGCCCCAACTACCGCCTGTTGCTGGAGCCCATGGTGGCCGAAGCCGATGCCAAGCTCTACGAAGCCAAACGTGCCGGCCGCAACTGCGCGCGCGGCAACCTCGACCAGCTGGGCTGAGGCGGCGCGTCGGCCTCAGCCACGCGCCGGCGCCCGCAGGCGCAGCAAGGCGGTCTGCAGCACGCGGGCATCGGCGCTGGCGCGGTGGCGGTCGAGCTTGAGTTCTTCGCGCACCTGCTCGCGCAGCTGGTGCCAGCAGGCCGCCTCGGCCTCGCTCAGCAGGCAGCGCAAATCCTGCAGATGGAAGGCCGGCATCATGTCCGCGCTGTCGAACAGCCGCGCCAGCCAGGAGTAGTCATGGGCCCAGGCGTCGCAATAGACCGTCTGGCCGCTCAGGCGTTCGTTGATCTGGGCGGCCACCCAGGCGGTCGGCTTGCCGTGGCGTTGCAGGATCTCGCGGCTGATGCCGTGCACCAGTTCGGCACTGGGGTCCCAGTGCTGCCAGTCGGGCTCGGGCTGGATCAGGGAGCAAAAGACCGTGCCGCTGGGCTCGACAAAGCCCACCTCGATGGGGTAGCTGCCGCGGCCAAAGCCCGAGGCCTCCACATCCAGGATGGCGGGGGCTCGCAGGGCCAGGGGGCTGGGGCTG
>Ga0187843_10000387_pt1 | contig 32266 bp, 31 predicted proteins | sample SpaLakP09_SKY_43_FD_134516 | JGI IMG/M metagenome (GOLD analysis project Ga0187843, IMG submission 134516) | Oligotrophic lake water microbial communities from Sparkling Lake, Wisconsin, USA - SP09_SKY_43 | ecosystem: Environmental > Aquatic > Freshwater > Lake | place: USA: Sparkling Lake... | reverse complement strand
ATGAAACAGCCGTGAGAAATGCGATGTTGTGGGCTTTAGAACAAAGATTAGCTGAAGCTTTTACTCAAGATGTTAGAACAGCTTGGAATGAAACTTATAGCTTATTGACCGGAATTATCCAACGCGATGCAAGTGCATCGCTGGTGGGTGAGTTCACAGATTGATTTTGGCATTTATAACCAATAAGAGTGTATCAACATGACCAATCCTAGTGAAATAACACGCATTCTGTTTGAGGACTTTCAGCCTCAAACTATCCATCTTTTTTACGCATTTGGTTATGCAGCGATTGCGGCTTTTATTTATGGCACTTATACCCAAATTAGAAAATATCGTCGCGGTAAAGACGATGGCTCTTGGGGTGAGTTGTTGCATCGTTTCTGGGACATGGCTAAAACCATGGGAAGCCATCGCACCTTAGTGCGTCGGGACAAAAAAGCAGGCCGTGCGCATGGGCTCATTTTCTTTGGCTTCGTATTGCTATTTATTGGCACATCTACCATTACCCTGGAATATGACATTCTTGAGCCATTGTTTGGTATTAAGTTTTGGTATGGAAACTTTTACTTGTGGTTCTCATTGGTGCTAGATATCGCTGGTTTTGGTTTGATCCTTGGGTTGCTTTACATGATGTATCGCCGTAAATGGCTGAATTTGCCGAAGTTAAGTTACGCGCGTTTAGATCGTCAACCAGGTGACCCTGATTTTGACCGTCCACAATATCGCCGTGAAGACTGGGCGTTCTTATGGTCATTTATTTTGATTGGCATTACGGGTTTTGTATTGGAAGCAGCTCGATTGGTTTGGTTAAGTGGACGCCCATCCGTGTGGGATTACCGCATGTGGTCACCGATTGGTGCAACGCTTGCACATTTAATGCAGGCAGTTGGAGTAACCCCAGAAGGTGCTGGCTTATTTAGAACAAGTTTGTGGTGGTTCCATGGCTTGCTATCACTCACATTTATTGCGTTTATTCCACGCACAAAAATTAAGCATATTTTTACTGCCGCAGCTTCATTGATGTTTAAAGATCCGCTTGCAGGTCGTCGTCTACCCCGAGTGCCGGATGATCAAAAAAATGCGGGCTATCAAGCGATTACCGACCTGACATGGAAAAATTTATTACATCTTGATGCCTGTACTAAATGTGGCCGCTGCCAAGAAGCGTGTCCTGCAAATGCGGTAGGTGCCCCATTGTCACCACGTGATGTAATTCTTTCATTACGTGAGTTTGCGAACAATACCTTGAATAAAAAAGAGCTGCCTAAAGAAGCTGAGCTTGATATTCACGGTAAAGATGTAGGTCAAGTCTTTATGGAGACTCTATGGTCATGCCGTACTTGTTTGGCTTGTGTGGAAATTTGTCCTGTGGCGGTTGAGCATGTGCCTATCATCGTTCAAATGCGCCGTCATTTGGTTGAGCAGGGTGAGATGGAGCCGTTGTTAGAGAAGACTTTGCAAACGATTCATAAGAGCGGAAATTCGTTTGGTGAATCGAAACGTAAACGTGCAGCTTGGGCAAAGGACTTATCGTTTGAGATTAAAGATGCGCGTACTGACCCAGTCGATATTCTTTGGTTTGTGGGCGACTATGCTTCATTCGATCCTCGTAACCAAAAAGTCACCCGTGCTTTCGCTAAGTTGATGAATTCAGCAGGGGTCGATTTTGGTCTGCTATTTGAAGGTGAAATGAATGCAGGTAACGATGTACGCCGAGTGGGTGAAGAAGGCTTGTATGAGTTCTTAGCGACCTCCAATATTCAGTCGCTCAGTGATTGTGATTTCAATTCTATCGTCACAACTGACCCGCACTCTTACAACACTATTCGTAATGAATACCCGGATTTTGGCGGTAGTTACGAGATTCAGCATTACAGCACTGTCGTTAAAAAATTACTTGAAGAAGGCAAGCTCAAGCTTAAGAAAAAATTGGATTACCGCGTTACCTTCCATGATCCATGTCATTTAGGCCGTTTCAATAAGGGCTACGATGCGCCTCGCGACATTATCAAGATGTTAGGTTGTGAGCTCGTGGAAATGGGTCGCAACCGTGACAACTCATTCTGTTGTGGGGCTGGTGGTGGCCGTATTTGGATTCCAGATCCAGTCGGCACAGTGAAGCCATCTCAAAACCGCATGTCAGAAGCGGGAACGATTGAAGGTTTGCAAGTATTTGTGGTGAGCTGTCCTAAAGATTTAACCATGTTTGAAGATGCGCTTAAGACTTCAGGGTATGAGGGTAAATTCATTGTGCGAGAATTAATTGAGTTAATTGATGAGTGCATGGACTACCCAGAAGAAGAACCTGTAGAGAAAGAAGTCGTCGCGGAGATCGAATAGTGTGGGAACTCCCAATGGGCGCGATGCGCTAGTTGCGGCTGCGCTGGTAAATGCAGATGTGTATAGCGCAGCAGGGGCATTTGGCGCAGCGCAGTTAAGTTCAGTAAATATTGAAGCGCTCTCAACCATTCTATTTGCTAAAAGGCGTGATGCCTTAAGGCTGGCTAGGTGGGAGCATAGCCCCGCAATTTTGCTTCAAGCGATTGGGGATCATGCTAGCAGCGATCACATGATGCAAGCGCGTTTGATGCGAAACCAGAATTCGCCGATGGCGGATGAGATTGTTGAACAGCCTGAAGTGCTTGATCGCTCTTTGTTAGGTTTGGTCGCTCAGCATACCCAAGCCCCTAAAGCTTTGTTGATAAAGCTTGCGATTGAAGATCAAGATGTGATGCTGCTGAAAGCGATCGCGCGCAATCCAGCTTCGGATGCTGATGTGTTAAGTATGTTGGTTAAGCGAGCGCCAATTCAGTTAGCGAGCGAGATTGTAGCCAATCCCGCCGCCAGCAGTGAGATGCTCGAAATGCTTTATGAGCAAGGGGACGTTTATATCAAGTCTGCAGTACTAGGACATAAAAACTTGGTTGCTAGTCCTGGCTTTATGGCTCAAGTGCAAGTGGATTCAGGTTTGATAACTGGCAAGACCGCTTTAAAGTCAAAGCAAGATCAGTTGTTCTTACGGAGACAATTAGCCAAGTTTGATCTGCCGACGATGCTTTTAAAAACGTTGGCGCAGAGTGAAGATTCTGCCGTGCGCACGGCGGTTGCGAATAATCCAGCCTTTGTTGACGTGAAGTTGATGATCAGTGATGCAGCGCCAACAGTCAGAAGGGCATTAGCAGCAAGAGCAGATTTAAGCATCAATCAAATGCAATCTTTGAGTGTGGATAAAGATGTTTGGGTCAGGGTTTGGTTAGCAAGAAATGCTTCGATAGACCGGAACACCATGTTGTATTTAGCACAAGATGAAGCGGACGAAGTGAGGCGTGGTGTAGCAAGGAATAGGCGATGCCCACTATCGTTACTTGAGAAATTTGCAGTGGATGATTCGGCTTGGGTGAGATCTGCGGTGGCTTACCAAGCAAATTCAAATGCCGATTTGCTGGTGCAATTAGCAAGTGATCAAGATGTTGATGTACTAAGTGGGGTTGCAGCAAACAGTCATACGCCTAAAAAGATCATGCGTAAATTGGCAGGACATGCTGATGCAGATGTCAGGCGGGGTGTGATTTTAAACAAAGCGGCAGATCGAGAAACGTTACTGCCGATGTTGCAAGATGCTTATTACCTGCATCGCATGTTGTTGGTGTGGAACCAGCAGTTAACTGTAGATGATAAGTGGTCGCTGCATGATGACCCGGATGAAAATGTAAGGTTTGCAGTATTTAAGTGGTTTGGGGACATGTTTTTAAAAGCAGAGCATTAGTCCCAGCAAGAAACAATTAATAAAGTCACGACGAGAGTAGATTAGGAGAAAGTATGAAAATTTTAGTTGCAGTAAAACAAGTGGCCGCGTTGGATGAGGATTTTGAAATCCGCGCTGATGAAAAAGACGTTGATGAGGATTTTTTGCTCTACGATCTGAATGAATGGGATGACTTCTCTTTGGAAGAGGCCATGCGCATTAAAGAAGAATCACCAGATGCGGAAATTGAAGTAATCGTTGTATCCGTTGGCCCAGATCGTGTAGATGAAAGCTTACGTAAATGTTTAGCGAAAGGCGCTGACCGCGCGATTCGAGTTTGGGATGATGCAGTTGAAGGCTCAGACACGGTTGCCATTGGCAAGATGCTTGCTGCAGTAGTGAAAAAAGAAGCGCCAGACATGGTGTTTGCTGGGGTGCAGTCATCAGACCATTCAAATGCTTCAACAGGTATTTCGATGGCCGCTTATTTAGGGATGCCGCATGCAGCCGTTGTGGCTGATTTGAAATATAACCCAGGTGCAAATACAGCCACCATTCGCCGTGAACTTGAAGGCGGTATTTTGCAAGAGGTTGAAATTGCATGCCCCGCGGTGCTAACGATCCAATTGGGGATTAACAAGCCACGTTATGCTTCACTTCGTGGTATTAAGCAAGCTGCTGCTAAGCCAATTGAAGCTTGGGGCTTGGGTGATATCGGCATGAGCGCTGCAGATGTTGGTGAGGGAAGTGCGATGTCTCGTGTGCGCCGTATGTATGTTCCAGAAAAAGGGCGTGCGCAGATGATTGAAGGCACCATTGCCCAACAAGCTGCACGCATTATTGAAATTATTAAAGAATTTAAGGGAGCGTAATTATGAGTAACATTTTAGTCATTGCGGAACATCGTAGCGGTGTATTACGCCCGGTTAGCTTGGAATTGATTGCAGGTGCGCAAACAATTAAACAAGCTGGCGACAAAGTGATTGTGGCTGTGATTGGTGCACAAGCGGATAAGTTTGTGTCTGAGCTATCAGTAGAAGGTGCGGATGAGTTGGTCGTCGTGAAATCGACGAGTGCAGAGTTTGATCCAGATATTTTTGAAGGGGTCATTTCAGGCTTGATTCAAGAAAAGGCGCCAAAAGCGGTATTGATACCTCATTCTGTTGACTCCTATGGCTATGCGGCGACGCTTGCAGCCAAAGCAGGACACGGCTTTGCTACAGACGTATTTAAGTTGGAATATGACGGTGCTGATTTGGTGGCAACCCGCGGTGGTTATAACCAAAAAGTGAACGTGGAAGTTGATTTTCCAGGTAAAGCTTGTGTTGTGCTTACCGTGCGCGCCAGTGCTTACAAGCCATCAGAAAATAAAGGCAGTCCTGCGGTGAGCAATGTGGATGCCACAAGCACTGCATCACGCAGTCAAAATAAAGAGTATATCGAGCTGGGTGGCGGTAATGATATTGACATCACTACTGTGGACTTTATTGTGTCAGTGGGTCGTGGCATTGGTGAAGAAACCAACGTGGAAGATTTCCGTGAGCTTGCGGATGAATTAGGTGCAACGCTTTGTTGTTCACGTCCAATTGCGGATGCTGGATGGTTACCTAAATCACGCCAAGTCGGTCAATCTGGCAAAGTCGTGGGCAATTGCAAACTCTATGTTGCGATGGGTATTTCAGGTTCAATTCAACATATGGCGGGGATGAAACAAGTGCCAACCATTGTGGCGGTCAATACTGATCCTGGTGCTTCTATATTCACGATTGCCAAATATGGCATTGTCGGCGATATCTTTGATGTGCACGAAGAGTTGATGAACCAGTTGGCCTAAGTTTTTCAAACATGAAAAAGCTCACCTCTGATTCTAGGGTGAGCTTTTTTAATGTCATTTAGACTTGTGTGGGGCGTAAAAAAAGCTGCCAGTAATAGGCAGCTTTTTGTTTGTGACTAACTGACTTTTATAGCGGATGAACTAATGCGGCACGTTGACCACAGAAGAAGCCAACAGCGCGATGTGGTGTATCAAAAATGATATGGTCACCATCTGCAAAGTAAAGTACATCACCCACTTTACAGTTATACACTTTGCCTGTTTTCACTTCGTGAATGATGAACTCACCCTCAACTACCACTTTCATTTCTTCATAGTCGTAAGTGTAGTCAAGTGGTTTGCCTGCTTCTAAATGGAAAAAGCCAGCACAGATTGTTTTGTCTTTGCTATTTGAAACAAATGTATCGCCAAGCCAAGCTTTCACGCCGTCAACATTCATTGATGGTTGTTGGTCTTTTACACCTTGTTGTTTGTATTGCATGATTTATTCACCCTTAAAGTTAAAAGTACTGGTTTTAAAAACTAGTTGTAAAGAATTATGGTTGTCAATTCAGCGAAGCTTGATACACCTCTCAAAACTTTCGACAACGTACTTCAGTTCAGACTGGATACAGGTGATATATGGTCACCATTTTTTTTATAAGACCAATATTAAGTGGTTGAGGGTTCCTCAAGCAATAATCTAAAAGTAGTAATCACTAAGCATGATGATGGTCAATAAGTCTCATCGGTGCATGGGAGAACTTTTGATGGATATTATTTTATAGAGGGCTTTGTTTTACCTTTACTTCCAAGGGAGTACACCTTAGTGAGAATTTAGAAAATAGCCCTGTTTAGATAATGTGTTAGGCATCATCCAAGTCATGGAAAGTAAAGATGAGTTGATGTGTGGGTCAGCATAAAAAACCGCCTGGATTTACTTAACAACCAGAAAAATAGTCCCAACGCCGTTTTAAGATCCATTACGTCAACCCGTTAGCGCTAAGCTTAATGTGCTGTGGGGCATGCGAGCGCAGGAATTAATTTAGTTAATAAGGTAGTAACGATATGGAACGCGGATATTGGATTAGAAGTAAGCCGGTCTACTCTGCGCTGGTGTGGCAGCAACAAGCCAATGCGCACTTAGTACTAGTTGAAGGTTCGGCGGGTGGTTTAGCCGCGATGAAGTTGTTTCAACAAATGTTGCCCCAGCAGTCAATTACGGTCATTTATGAAATAGAAGCTGGCGATGCTGACTATACAAGCGCACTTAAAAAAGTCGTCCCTGATGATCTTCAGGTCTTGAGTTCACATGACGCGGCGATGAAAGCACTAGAAGCGTACTTGCCAAAAGCCTTAATGGGTTTACGTATTTATGTCGCAGGGTCAGAAAAATTCATGTGGGATATTGCGCAGGTTGTTCAGCAATATGGGGTAGAAGATGCTGACATTGCAAAAGAGCTCACCGGTACGCTGGCGCGTTCTGTTTACTGTGTGCACTGTAAAGCCATTACGCACAATGCGCATACCAACATTCAAGTATGTGCTGGTTGTGGTAAAAACTTATTTGTTCGCGATCACTTTTCTCGTCGTTTAGGGGCTTATATGGGCTTGATGGTGGATGCAGAAGATCCTGGCCAAATTCCTGAAATCGAGGAGATTTACCCGTGAGTCATATCAATGTAAAAGTGGCGGCTATTGAACAGGTCACCGCCTTAATTAAACACTTCACATTTGTGCGTGAAGATGGTCAAGCTTTCCCAGTATTTTCTGGTGGTAGTCATGTTGTCGTATCGATGAACATCAATGGACGTATTCAGCGCAATGCCTATTCGCTCATGGGCAATCCTGAAGAGACTGAGTCTTATCACATCTCTGTTCGCCGCCAAGAAAAATCACGTGGCGGTTCTGTGCACATGCATGATGTGCTCAAGGTGGGGGATTCATTGCAAATCACTTACCCAGTCAATTTATTTGCGCTTGAAAAACGCGCGCATAAGCATTTATTGATTGCAGGGGGTATTGGCATTACGCCGTTCATGTCGCAAATTAAAGATTTGGAGCGCAACAAAGCCAATTATGAGTTGCACTACGCCTATCGCGCGCCTGAGCATGGCGCATTTAGTAAAGAAATTAAGGCAAATATCGGCAATAAGCTCGTGACTTATGTTCAGAGCGAAGGTGGCGAGCTAAACCTCCGTGCACTTTTGAGCAAACAGCCCTTAGGCACCCACGTTTATGTTTGCGGCCCAGGCCCCATGGTTGTTGCGATGATAGAAGCTGCGCGTTCACTTGGTTGGCCAGAGAATCATATCCATAGTGAGCAATTTACAGCGCCGCCAACAGGCGAAGCTTTTAAAGTGAAGCTCACTAAAACCAAAATTGAAGTTACCGTACCACCAGAAATGAGCATGTTAGAAGCAATGGAAGCGGCTGGCGTTGACGCACCCTATTTATGTCGTGGCGGCGCATGTGGTCGATGTGAGCTTGAAGTGATCTGCACCGATGGCAATTTATTGCACCATGACAACTATTTATCGGATGCAGAAAAAGCGGCAGGTAAAAAAATCATGCCATGCGTTTCGCGTGCGAAATGCGATTTGCTAGAAGTGGTTCTTTAATTAATTTAATGCATATTTAAAAGGCACTGCCATGAGTTTAGCGTTTAAAAAAGAAACCTTTCGCGACGATTACACCTACAAAAATTCAGTAGAGGCGATTAAGCGTTTTCCATTCCCATTCCCTGAAGATGTGTATATGTATTCAGTGAATATGGAACCCCATAACAAGGGACCTACAGGCGCGGTTACCGAATTCACTTTCGATATTGATGAGCATTATGTTTCTGAATGTTTAGATAAAGTAAAAACGCTGGAACTAGACCGTGGTCGTTATGCGGTATTGCCACACATGATGGACGCACAGTGGGACTTTTTAGAATTGACCATGGATTCGATGTCTGCGGATTACCCACATTTATTTACGCTCACAAAAGATGGCAAAAACTGGACTTGGGAAAATAAGCCACTCGACCTCAAAAAGTCATTTGTGTTTGGCGATGTCAGTACGCTCGACATGGAGCCGTTTGAGTACATGAGCCGCCAAGTGCAAGGTGACTTTGTATTGCTTGATCAACGTAACGATACTTTGTATGCGGATGCTGGTTTTATTACTAGCCAAGCGGATTGGTCGCTCAATTTTGACATTGGCATGGCGTGGCATGAGTGGCATGGCCCAGTGCCACAGGTGACCAAATTAGGTGTGATGGATAGAGCGCTTAAATATTTGATGAGCATGCAATTGGGTTCGCCAGTGCGCCGATTAAATTGGACCATGACGATTAACCCGCGCCTAGACACTTCACCAGAAAATTATCCATTATGGGGTGGCGATAGAAATACCGTTACGCCAGAAAATGTAGGCGATAAAGTCCACTTGCGCGTTGAGCTGCAAACCTTATTCCGCTTGCCTCGCAGTAATGGTCTTTTATTTAGTATTCGTTGTTATTTGGTGAGTATGGAAGATCTAACAACATTCCCGCGCTGGACAAAGCGTTTCCACCGCGTATTAAGAGATTTGCATTCAGATTTAGCTGAATACAAAGGGCTCGTTAAGTTTAGAGAGATGACAGTGAAATGGCTTTCTAAATTTGATGACGGTGCCGATATTGGCATCGGCACACATCCTGAGTAAAAAGTGTGTCATTTACGCAACAGATGTTGAATAAAAAGCATTTTTTTAAGTTAAAGAAGTTGAATGGGTGTAAATTTTTTTAATGGTGGAGTATATTGAATTACAAGGTTTTTGTAGCAAATTAATAATTTATAAACTTTATTATCTAGGGGTTGGGACATGAATAAAACAAATAGCTTGTTGCTTGCTGGTGTCTTAAGCGCAACATTAATGACATCTGTCAACGTAAACGCCGCTGAAACTGCAGCACCTGCTGCTGCGCCAGCATCACCACATACACTCACAGCGAATATTGGATTTTTTACTGATTATATCTTCCGCGGTATTTCTTATGCTAGAGAAAGAGGATCAGTTCAAGGTGGCTTTGATTATTCGCACGCTAGCGGTCTTTATGCAGGTGTTTGGGGCACAAACGTGAGTTCTGATATTTATGCTATTAATGGTAATACCCTTGAAGTTGATTTGTATGGTGGTTATGTTCATACAATTAACCCTGATTTAAGTATCAATGTGGGTGTATTGCAGTTTTATTATCCACAAAATAAAAAGGATGGTGGATTAGCCTCTTCAAATACGACCGAGTTGAATGCTGCTGTCACATACAAATTCTTTACGTTGAAACATTCATATGTCGCATCTAAATTTTTTGGATTTGCTGATTCGCAAGGCAGTGGCTATACGGAATTTAATGTAAATTATCCAGTATCACAACTTGCGGGTTTGAATTTAACTGCTCACGTGGGTCATCAATTTGTTGCTGGCACAGGAGTGCTGACGGATGGTCGCAGCAATTCTGCGTATGACTACACTGATTGGCAAGTTGGCGTAAATAAAGATTTTTCAGTTGCTTCGAGCGCAGGTTGGAATGCGGGTCTCAGTTATATTGATACCAACGCTGATTCGAGTTTATGGGTTTACAATGATGGCTTCAAAAGTGGCGAAAGCAAAGTGCTTGGTTATATCAAACGCACATTCTAATTTCATTATTAAGTTTATAGTTTGAAAATTAAAAGGGCGCCTTGGCGCCCTTTTTGCTTTGCAGAATTTATGGCTTAGTTTGGCTTGGCTGGAACGTTACTTGGGTTGAAGAACAACGATTGAAAGGCCTCTAAAATCTCTGGCTGGTCATGGTTGCTAATGTCGGTAATAAAGCCTTCTAGCGCGAGCAATTCACCTGAGCTTGAGAAAACGCCTTTGCCCTGCTCCCACACCCATTTGACTGCGCCGGAGCGATTGACAATGCGGTAAATGACTTGGAACTTTTGTTGATTGTTTACATTGCGCTGCACGACTTCCCAGGTTGGTTGGCGGTCATCTGAGTGGATAATCTGCATATATGAAAAATTAGGATTGTTAATCATTTCATAAGGCTCGTAGCCGGTTACTTCAACACAGCCATCGCTCACAAACTCAAAGCTCCAGTGTTGGTCGTTCTTACAGCGATACATCATCCCCGCAGTATTATTAATCAACGTGGTGAGTAGGTGACGATTGCTACGCAGGCTCGCTTCGGTGGCTTTTATGTGGCTGATGTCCGTGAGGGTGCCAATTACGCTAGATCGCTCGCCTTTGTAAGCGCTGGTGTTTTTTGCTCTTAGCTCCATCCAGTGTGATTCGCCATCGCGGCTAATGAGTCTAATTTCAACGGAAGTTTTACTGCGCTTACCCTGAATCAGTGAGTTAATTCGAGCTTCCGCAAGCGGCCTGTCTTCGGGGTGTATAAATGATAAGAGCGTTTTATTAAGGCTGTCAGGGACTTTGTAATCAAGCTGTGATTCCCATGATTGATTGAGAAAGATGATTTGCTGATTGACGTTTAAATGAAACACCGCTTGCTCAATTTCATTGATCAGATATTGGTGGTTAGAGGAATCAATGTAATCAAATTCAGGCATGTTTTGCAGAGAATTTGATGAGAATTGAAGTAGATTTAAATCGGCGTTACTTTCTGCTTCTAGCGGGGAAATGGTGATATATGCCGGTAAAATGGTGCCATCTAGCGATAAAAACCGCAATTTCATGCTTTCGTTATTTTCTTGTTGGAGTGCTCCTTGCGAAAAAAGCACGGCCAAATGTTGATGGTCGCTGTTATGAATAATATTGGTAATTGGCATGCCGATGATTTGTTCACTCAATCCCTGCATCCCGAGTTCGGATAAGAATGCTTTATTAGCAAAAATGACGGTGTAGCCCTTAATGACTGCGGCTGGGGTTGATAAGTTGGATGAAACGTCGGTAGCCCAAGTGCTTGAGTCGGCTGCCAGGTCAGTTTTTCTGCGTTTTGCATTGCTTTGCCGTTTAAATGTTGGGTAGATGGCAATCATTAAAATAATACTAAATACGGTGATCGCTACAATCACTAGCGCAGTTAGGTGAACACGAAATGGCGCATTTTCTGCCCACCATGAACCAAATACCATCATGAAAATGATACTCAGCACAACGGTGCTAAAAACATATAAACTCATCATTAACCCTTTTAATCTATGTCAGCCAGTCTTTGGCTAGTACTTTTTACTGGATCCTGTGTTGAATTTAAGCCATCAATCACGCCGATTTATGCTCAGCCTAAAGCGTTTGTTTATGCATACGCTTTATGTAAGGCTTTTGATATTACTCCTTTGCATCACTTTTTCTGTCATTTTGATGCAAGCTGGATCGCTCTTTTTGATTGATTATAATCCCAATAGTCAAAGTGCCATTGTGGCGGTTAATAACCAACAGAAATTTTGGCAATATCAACTAGATATTTCACAAAGCAAAGCACCTGTTGATTTTGGTGAGATGATGCAAGTGTTGGCTGACCATGATTTAGAAAATATTTCATCTGCGCTTGCATGGCTTGATAGGCAAAGCGATCCTAAGTTATCAGAGCCTTTTAAAAAGCTTCATTTGGCGCAGTATAGATTTGATGAGGCGCGTATAAATAATGCCCGTTTTGATCAACAGCGAAGTGCAACTGTGGCCGTGATAAAAGCCTACGACGAGCTTGGTGTTGCTTTGGCGAGAGATTTGGAGCTTAAGCAATCTGTCATTTCATTATTGCAGTTATTAAGCCTTTTATTGATTATGTTTGCGTTGGGTGCGATCGCGCTTGGAGCAAGGCGTTTATTAGTGGTGCGTTTCGACGCGTTGATTAACTTTATTCCAAATGAATACATCAAGCGAAGTGATGTGGATGATGACGATGAGTTCGCAGAACTTGAACGTGCGCTTTATGAAATGTCAGCCTCGATAGAAGGTTTTAAAGCTGAAACCACTTGGTTTAACCAAACGAGCAGTGAACGTTTGCGCCGCATGATTCGCTTGCAAGACTTTTTGTTTAAATTTGTCCGTTCTGTGAATAACAATATGCTGAGTGACGCAGCGCTCCGTAAAGGCTTATTTACTTTAGAAAAAGCGCTTAACATCAATAACGTCGCTTTGATTTTTACTGAAGATGAAGCTAGCTCGGCACGTACCTTATTCTCTCAGCATAGGCCGCTCAAGTTATCTGATGAGACTCTCTCCGAATTACGGTCGACAAGTTTTGTACGCTTCTTTGGTAAGAACGCTGAGAGCATCAAGTCTCAAGTATTGGCGGTCGGATTTACGAGCCCATCAGGTGGACTAGGCGTGCTTTTGGTGGAGGCTAATGAAGATCATTTGTTTGATGAAACTGAAACACAATTGTTAGAACTGACCGCTCAACTGCTCACCATGATTATGGGTTTTCAGGGCCGAGAACAAGAAGGGCGTCGTGTTGCCTTGCTGGAAGAGCGGTCTGCGCTTGCGAGGGAATTACATGACTCTTTAGCGCAATCTTTGTCTTACATGAAAATTCAGATTTCCCGATTGCAGTCTTCTTCTGCTGCCAGTATGGATGCAGTTGCAAGAGACGGCATTATCAATCAATTGCGTGAAGGTTTAGATAATGCCTATAGTGAGCTACGTGAACTGCTTGCGACATTTAGAGTGCATATGGATGTACGCGGATTGAATTTTGCGATTCAATCTGCGATTGATGAGTTTACGCAGCGTGCCAATCTAACGATTGGACTGGATAACCGTTTGGTGAATTGTCGTTTGACGGTGAATGAAGAATTTCATATTTTGCATGTGATTCGTGAAGCGCTTTCAAATATTGTGAGACACTCTGGTGCAACAATGACAACAGTTGCTTTGGAGTATCAATCTAGTGGGACAATATTGGTCACCATCGATGATGATGGTATAGGCTATGCTCCCAAAGAGATTGCACAAGCGGAAGGTATGAATGGCGAGACACAGGATACGGGTGGCCATTACGGCCAAAAGATTATGAAAGAACGAGCATATAGTTTAGGTGGAGATATTACTGTTCTTCGCCGTAGAAAAGGTGGAACACGGGTGCGTTTAGTGTTTGCGCCAAAATTGCCGCAATAAATATTGGCAATAGAATAAAAATGATAGGGGTGGAATATGGATAAGCATTACAAAGTTTTTTTGATTGATGACCATGCCTTGTTCCGTAAAGGGGTTGGTCAAATTATTAATGACAATCCAAGCTTTGAGGTAGTTGGTGAAGCATCCTCTGGTCTTGAAGGGATTGAGTTAGTTCAGCAGTCATCGCCTGATGTTGTGATGATTGATTTGAACATGAAGGGCCTAAACGGCATAGAAACTTTGCGCCGATTTAAAGAGATGGACACGCCTGCTAAATTTGTGGTGTTGACCGTTTCGGATGCGGAAGATGATTTGCTCGAAGCACTGCGCTCCGGTGCAGATGGTTATCTGCTAAAGGATATGGACCCTGAAGATTTGTGCGCCAATTTGATTAAAGTGGCCGCAGGCATGACGGTGATTCAGGATAGTTTGACCGATATTCTCAAGCAGGCTTTGATTGACCCTAAAGTGGGGCGTAATGACGAAAATGTCTCGCTCACCGACCGTGAAAAAGAGATTTTGCAATGTTTGGCGGATGGCTTAAATAATAAAACGATTGCCCGAAAATTGGGGATTAGCGATACCACAGTCAAAGTACATATTAAACACTTGCTCAGTAAACTTAAGCTCACGAGTCGGCTCGAGGCAGCCGTTTGGGCGCATAAGAAAAAAGGCTAAGATTAAATTTTACTCACCACCTTCGGGTGGTTTTTTTATGATTAGCGTCCCTGTTTCAGGTGTTCACTTCGTATAATATGGATTACAATTGTTTAATGGCAGTTAATTTTATTTCAGTAATATCAATAAAGGGAATGGTGATATGAGTAATGACATGATGACAATTAGAGTTGCTGAAGCCTTAGTGGCTGGCGGTCCAGTAGGCACAGCCGCTGAGCCTGAAATTGCCATTGGCCATATGGCGGGTCCGATGGGCACAGCGTTTGCAACATTGTTGGGTGACCAAGTAAAGGGCCACACACGCGTACTCGCTATTTTGAATACAGACATACAAGTGCGCCCTGCAACCATTATGGTGAGTAAGGTGACCGTGAAGGATGAAAAGTACACCAATATTTTGATGGGTACAGTCCAAGCGGCGATTGCAAATGGTGTGCTGGATGCTGTGCGTAATGGCGATATTCCTAAAGAACTCGCCAATGATCTGGGCATTATTGTGTCTGTGTGGCTCAATCCTATTGTGATTAAGCAAGATGATTTAGATCATCAAATCTTGTTCAATATTCACCGTGAAGCCACAACTAAAGCGATTCATAAAGCGATGAACAATCAACCAAGCATTGATTGGCTATTAGAAAACCAAGACAAAATCACGCATAAATATTTCCAAATGGGTCTAGACGGTAAGATTTAAGCGATTAGTTTGCGATGGCTCAGATAGCAAGCGTAAATGTAAGCACTGTGCCATCGATCGCTTGGAAAAATGGCGGCGGCAGTACCAAACCGATGGCCGTTTTTCCACAAAATGCTGGATTAGAGGATTTTATTTGGCGCGTGAGTGTTGCCGAAATAACAAAGCCCTGTGTTTATTCGATTTTCCCCGAAATAGATCGCACGCAACTCCTCATCGAAGGAGAGAGTTTAACTTTACGAAATCAGACAGGGCTCACAAAGCGCTTATTGGCTTTTGAGCCTTTCTTGTTTAAGGGTGAACAGGATTGGCATGCTGAGCCCGAAGGTGATTGTCAGATGCTCAATGTAATGACCTCTCGAACGGGTTCGCTGAGCGAGCTTGAGATTGTTCGCGGAGACATTAAGTGCTTGGGTGATGGAAGACATTATGTGCTGATGGTTGTAAATGGCGAGTATGTTAACGAATATGATTCACAGTGTTTTGTGCCTGGGGATTTGATACAACCTCAGTTGACTACCGGCGAGGTGCTTGCTTTTAAAGCGGGCTCGGAAGCTTTGATGGTTGTGATTAGATTTTCTTTATTGAGTAAATAATAGGTGCGTGATGCAGCTTGAATTGCCTGTATATAAGTTAAAACAAGGAAATAGTGCGCTTGTGGTTTCAATGCCGCATGTTGGGACGCATATCCCGACTTGGCTTGAACCCCGATTGACTAAAGTAGGATTGTCTATTGCCGATACCGATTGGCATCTTGAGTTGCTTTATAACTTTCTTGATGACTTAGATGCTACCGTCATGATTGCCACCCATTCACGCTACGTGATAGACCTGAACCGCCCTGTTGATGATGTTAGTCTCTACCCAGGGAAAAATACCACGGGATTATGCCCAATAGATGCGTTTGACGAAGCGCCGCTTTATTTACCTCATCAGGCGCCAGCGCCAGATGAAATTCAAAAAAGGATTGCTAGTTATTGGCAGCCATATCACCAAAGGTTAAACGCAGAATTAAGCAGAGTAAAGGCGATTCATGGACGAGCCCTGCTTTGGGATGCGCATTCTATTGCATCTGTTGTGCCCCGTTTTTTTGAGGGGACTTTACCTCACCTCAACGTGGGAACGGCAAACCATGACTCCTGTGATCAGGCGTTAGCAGAAAAGGTTTATGGGGTCGCCGCGCAAAGCGAGTATGCGTCCGTATTGAATGGTCGATTTAAAGGGGGGTTTATCACGCGCCATTATGGGCAGCCGGATAATAATATTCATGCAGTTCAGTTGGAGATTGCGACCCGGGCGTATATGCGGGCGGATGACGTGACTAAGATTGATGAACAATTGTCAGGGAAATTAAGACCAACATTGCGAGCAATGATGCAGGCAATGATCGATTGGTAGGCTTAATTAAAGAAAAATCTTACGGGCTTGGAGTTGTGTCGTTTCCCAGCCTAAATGTTGGTAATAGCCAAGTGCTGGTTCATTTTCAATATCTACCAATAATTGGGCGCGACTTGCACCTTTTTGTTCAGCCCAAGCTAGCGCTTCACTCAGTAATCTTTTGCCTAGCCCTTTGCCGCGATATTGCGGAAGGATAATCATATCCTCGACCCATGCTGACGGAGTGCCCTGCGCAGTCGAAATAACTAACTGAGCACTCACCATGCCCACAGCAAAGCCTGTTGCATCGCGTGCCACCTTAATGACCCCTGTTGCAGGGCTTTGAATAAGAAGACGCAAGCCTTGTACTTGTTTTGCCGTGTCAGGCTTGAAATCAACCTCAATACTAAATAGAGCAGCGAGCAATTCAACCAGAGCTGGAATATCTTCCAGCCTGGCATCAGTGATATTAAGTGCGTTACTGCTATTCAATCTCCGGCTCATTCCCTGGCGTGTCGTAATGCACAATGGCTAAAAAGCGGATAGGAAGTTCGGTATGCTTTTCTGGGCGATGGGGGATTTCACCTCGAAAGGTTAGTGAATCGCCTGACTCCAACTTAAACACCTCATCACCAACGCGATACTCCATGACGCCTTCGAGCATATGGATGAACTCTGTGCCTGGATGTTCAAAGCTTGGAAATTCTTCACCTGGATCTTCCAGGGTAATTAAAAAAGGCTCAAATATTTTTTGAGGCCCTTGGTCGTAAGCAAGTAATTGATAAGTATGGCCACTTCGCGTGCCGCGCCTCACCACCTCCATGCCCTGCCCTTTTTTAACAAACTGCACTGAGCTTGTTGGTAAGTTGTAGCCTTGGAAAAAGCGTGCAAGTGTTACCCCTAGAGCATTCGCTAACTGCTCTAAGGTTTCTAAGCTGGTGGATGATAGACCATTCTCAATTTTGCTGAGCATGCCGCGGCTGATGCCTGCTTTTTCAGAAACTTCAGCTAAAGTTAAGCTGTGCTGAATGCGCAACTGATGAATCGTATTACCCAGAAACCTATCTAACGCCTTGCTCTGCGCACCAGTCGGTGCATTATTAATCGCAACATTTGCGGTTGTCATGTTTTTGTTGCTCCTCAATATGCTTTGTTGATTGTTTTTAAAAGAGAAAAAATAAGCAATTCTTTTAAAAACCAGCATTTAATTATTGGTTCTTTCCCTCTGATTTTACTTGATAAAGCCTGATAACTCCATAGAGCTGTTTCATAGTGAGAAAAATTGTTTACCAGGCTCTTGACTTTGTATTTTGGCTTTGGTGTAATGGAAACATAAGTTTCATGTAGGTAAAAAAAGTTAATAAATGTCTAAGCACGAAGAGTGCCAGTTTTGAACTTTTTCCGAAGTTTTTTACCGAAATGATTCAACCATATTTTTGGGGATTTGAATGGCTTATCAGTTATTAAAGTTTGCGCTTGGCGGCGAATACAAAGAGCCGCGTTTTTTTAGAGATTGTCAGACGCCTAAAAAATCATACGATGCAGTCATTATTGGCGGTGGCGGACATGGATTAGCTGCGGCCTACTACCTTGCTAAAGATCATGGCATCACTAACGTCGCAGTCTTGGAAAAAGGCTATATCGGCGGCGGAAATACTGGTCGTAATACGACGATTGTGCGATCAAATTATCTAACGCCAGACGGTGTGAATTTTTACGATGCCAGTGTGAAGTTGTTTGAAGGCCTCTCAACAGAACTTGATATTAATCTTTTCTATACAAACCGCGGCCACTTTACTTTAGCCCATACGGAATCAGCGATGCGCACCATGCGCTGGCGTGCGGAAGTTAATAAACATGTTGGCGTTAATAGTCGTGTTGTTGGCACCGATGAAATTGCAAAAGCCTGCCCACAAATCGATTTGAGTTGTAGCGGTAAGGCGCCGATTCAAGGTGCGCTTTACCATGAGCCAGGTTCAATCGCACGACACGATGCTGTGGCTTGGGGTTATGCCCGCGGTGCGGATAGCATGGGTGTGGAAATTTTCCAAAATACAGAAGTAGAAAGCATTGATGTAAAAGACGGCCAAGTGCAAGGCGTTCATACAAGTCGTGGTTATATTTCAACAGGTAAAGTTTTATCAGCAGTTGCTGGTTTTACCCCGCGCATTACAGAAATGGTGAATTTGAAAACGCCTATCGTGATTCATCCATTGCAAGCGTGTGTAACCGAGCCAATGAAGCCATGGTTAGACACCATTTTGGTTTCAGGCAGTTTGCATGTCTATGTGAGCCAATCTTCACGTGGAGAATTGGTGATGGGTTCTTCGCTCGATCCTTATGAAGTGCACTCCACTAAATCAACGTTCGACTTTGTTGAAGGCTTAACTTCACACATTGTGGACATGTTCCCGTTCTTATCTAATGTAAAAGTGGTTCGTCAATGGGCTGGCATGGCAGATATTACGCCAGACTTTGCGCCAATTATGGGTAAAACGCCGATCAAGGGTTTTTATTTGGATGCAGGTTGGGGTACTTGGGGCTTTAAGGCGACGCCGATTAGCGGAAAAACCATGGCTTACACCATGGCAAACGATAAGGCACATGATTTGATTCATTCATTCCGCATGTCACGATTTGAAGAATACGAACTTACCGGTGAGAAGGGCGCTGCTTCAGTTGGCCATTAGGTCTTCAATTAAGAGCGGGCTTATCAAATTTAAAGGTTAGATGAAAAAATGAAACTTCTGAACTGTCCAATGAATGGTGTAAGACCATTAAGTGAATTTTTATTTGGCGGAGAATTCCGCGAAATGCCAAATCCCGATACAAGCAGTGATTTGGAGTGGGCAAGTTATGTGCATTATCGGAATAACGCCCCAGGTATTAAAAAAGAATGGTGGTACCACTCACCAAGCGGCACATGGTTTATTGCAGAACGCAATACGCTGACTGATGAAGTGTTAGCGACTTATCTACATGGCAAAGCGCCGACTTCCGAAAAAACAACTAAGCCACGTGCTAAAAAGGAGCAATCAGCATGAGTATGAGATTGCCAAAGCAAGTCGGCGAATGGATTAGCCGCGAAAAACAAATAAGCTTTACCTTTGAAGGTAAAGAATACAAGGGTTATGAGGGCGACACGATTACCAGTGCGCTATTAGCGTCAGGCGTTAAAGTCCTCGGTCGTAGCTTTAAGTATCATCGCCCTCGCGGTGTGTTGAGTCTAGCAAATCATGATATCAATGCATTAGTGACCGACGGTCAAGATACTAATATGCGTGCAGACGTTGTGAAGCTTAAAAACGGCATGACATTAAAAGCCGTCAATACAGATGGCGGCGTGATTAATGATAAGAGCAAATACATCGACTCCATCTCTCCATTGTTACCTGTTGGTTTTTACTACAAAGCGTTCCATAAACCGGCTGCACTTTTCCCATTTTGGGAAAAAGTAATTCGCAAAGCTGCAGGGTTAGGGATTGTTAATTTCAATTATCCGCGCATTAACAAACGCAAATTAAATGACTTTTGTGATGTGTTGGTTATTGGTGCTGGTCCTTCTGGTCTGTCTGCAGCGCTGTCAGCTGCAGCAAATGGCATGGAAGTGATTTTGGTTGATGAGAATCAGCAGCTTGGCGGTAGCTTAAGTTATGACCGAGCAGGTGGTGCTGATAGCCAATCTATGTTGGATGACTTGGTGGCTAAAGTTTCAGCAAGCGCAAATATTAAAGTTTATGCGGGGGCTTATGCTGCGGGTTATTACCAAGACCATATGGTGCCAGTAGTCACGACTGACGGCATTACGAAAGTTCGTGCAAAAGCGGTCATTGTTGCTACGGGCGTATTCGAACAACCACCAGTTTTTCATAATAATGACTTGCCAGGCGTGATGTTAGGTTCAGCCGCACAGCGCATGATCCATCGTTATGGCGTGAAACCTTTTAATACTGGTGTTGTAGTCACTGCGAATGCGCATGGCTACCGTGTTGCACTTGATTTACTTAATGCAGGAGTCAAAATTGCTGCTGTGGTCGACATGCGCGCACAAGGCCACAAAGATGAGCAAGTGGCTGAGCTCATTCGTAAAGGCGTCAAAATATCCACTGGTTATTGTGTTTATGAAGCTGTGCCAGTAAAAGGTAAGCTAGGTATGTCAGGTGCCATGTTGTGTCCTTATAACGAAGAGACAGCAACTGCGGATGTCGATAAAGGAATATTGGTTGACTGTGATGGTATTGCCATGAGTGCAGGTTGGGCGCCAGCCGCGGCCTTACTCTACCAATCGGGTATTGGCATGGGCTACAACAATGATATTCAACAGTTTGTACCAAACCGTTTACCTAAAGGCATATTTGCAGCAGGTCGCGTGAATGGCGTTTATAGCCTAGAAGCGCGCTTGGCAGATGGCGCTCGTGCCGCTTCAGAAGCGCTTGGATTGTTAGGTAAAAAAATTGCTACAGTCAATGTTGCTTCACATCAAGGGCAATCACCCAGCCATCCATACCCTTTTGTGCATCATCCAAAAGGCAAAAACTTTGTCGATTTTGATGAAGACATTCAAATTAAAGACTTTATCAATGCCGCAAAAGAAGGCTTCGACAATATTGAATTGATGAAGCGTTTCACTACAGTTGGGATGGGTCCAAGTCAAGGCAAGCATTCCAACATGAATGCAATTCGCATCTTGGCGAAAATACGTAATTTACCAGTTGAAAAAATTGGAACAACCACTGCTCGTCCATTCTTCCACCCAACACCGATGGGGCATTTGGGTGGCCGTAGCTTCCATTCACATCGTTTAACTTCGATCCATAGTTGGCATAAAGCTGCGGGTGCATTTTTTGTGGATGTTGGTGCCTGGTCACGTCCTGCATATTATCAAAAAGCAGGCTTGAATAAAGTCGATACGATTCAGCAAGAAGCTCAAGCAGTTCGCAAGTCGGTTGGAATCATCGACGGTGGGACCATGGGCAAGATTGAGGTCTGCGGCCCTGATGCGGCAGAGTTTTTAGAGCGCTTCTATACAGGTGTTTATGCTGACCAAAAAGTTGGGCGTTCACGATATGTTTTACTCTTAGATGAGCTTGGTGTCGTTGTGGATGACGGGATTGCAACACGTCTCGCCGATGAGTTGTTTTTCTTAACAATCAGCACGTCGAATGCAGCAGCTGTCTATCGAGAAATGCAGCGCTGGTTGCAAGTGTGGCAATTGAATGTTGGTTTGGTCAATGTGACGGGTGCCTATGGTTTGATAAACGTAGCTGGTCCTAATGCCTCAAAAGTACTTAGCAATTTAGTGAGTCTTGATATTTCAGATGCGGCATTTCCAATGGGCAGTGCTCAAACATCCGAGATTCTTGGTGTGCCAGTTCGCATCATTCGTGCAGGGTTTGTTGCTAAACAAGCTTATGAGATATACATGAATACAGCTCATGCACTTAACATTTGGAACGCCTTGCTTGATGCTGGTAAGAGTGAAGGCATACGGGCATTTGGTACTGATACACAAAGACTCTTGCGTTTAGAGCTTGGGCATCATATGCCAGGCTATGACACGGACGGCTTAACCAATCCATTTGAAGTTCGTGCTGAAAAAGCGATTCATATGGAAAAACCATTCTTTATCGGTAAACGCAGCTTAGAAATTATTGCTAAAAAACCGCTAGTAAAAGTCTTAGTGCCATTTAATTTAGCCGAAAACTACAAGGGCGAAATGCCACAAGATTGTAATTTGGTGATTGAAGCGGGGAGCATTAAAGGCCGTGTGACAAGTATAGCGTTCAGCCCAGCGGCCCAGCGTATTGTGGGTCTAGCTTATGTTGCTCCACATCAAGCTGAAGTAGGCAATGTGTTTGATATTCGGACTGACAATGGCGGTATCGCGAAAGCTACCATCGTTAAAACGCCGTTCTTTAATGCGTAATGAAGGAAATGAATATGACTGCATTAATTAAAACCACCCCAGTTGCTTACGCACAACATGAGCATAACCCTACGATGGGTGTTCACAAGGGCATGGAAGTGGCCATGAGTTTTGATGGCGTGACAGCTGAAAAAACACATAAACAAGTAATGGGCGTAACCGATGTGAGTTGCTTTGCCAAGTTTGGAATTAAAGGTCCAAAGGCAGCTGATTGGTTAGCAAAACAAGGCATTAAAACGCCTGATGAGATTAATGCCTGGGTTGAAGGTGCGCCGGGCTCATTAGTACTGCGTTTGGGCGGTAGTGAGTTTTTAGTTGAGGATCAGCTTTCAGGTAACGCTTGTGAGGCTTTATCAAGCTTTAACCAAGCAAATACTGCGGGTGCTTATCAAGTTGCACGCACTGACGCCGCTTTTATTCTGAGTGGCAGTCAAGTATTAAACCTCTTATCTGAATTATGTGTGCTGGATTTGCGAGATAAAGCTTTGGGTAGTAATGCGATTGTGATGACGCAAGTCGCGGGCATTTCAGCTACCTTAATGCGCGAAAGTCTAACAGGCGAGCAAGTTTATCGAATTTGGTGTGATGCCTCTTACGGGCCTTACATGTGGGAAATGTTAATAGAAGTTGCAAAAGAATTAGGCGGTGGTGCAGTTGGGTTGACCGCTCGCTTTTAATAAGCATTGATAGGGGTTGGTAATACAAGGCTAAATAAGAAAATCTGTAATAAAAAAAGCGGTAATTTTCAGGGAGAAAATGAATGAAATCGTTAGCAGAAGCACAGAAGTTTTTAAAAGATAATAACGTCAAATATATATTGGCGCAGTTCGTAGATATTCATGGGGTAGCAAAGGTGAAGTCAGTGCCTGCTGCGCATTTAAAAGACATTCTGACTAACGGCGCAGGTTTTGCTGGTGGTGCAATTTGGGGCATGGGCATTGCACCAAATGGCCCTGATTATATGGCTGTGGGGGATTTGTCTACCCTGTCATTAATTCCTTGGCAACCAGGTTATGCACGCATTATTTGTGACGGTCACGTTGAAGGCAAGCCATATGGCCATGACGCACGTGTTGTGCTTAAAAATCAAATCGATCGTTTAGCAAAAAATGGTTGGATTCTTTATACAGGCTTAGAGCCTGAATTCTCATTACTCAAAATGGATGACAAAGGTCAGATTCATCCTTTCGATGATAGCGATACATTGCAAAAGCCTTGTTATGACTATAAAGGCATTACACGCCAATCAGCATTCTTGGAAAAACTGACAGAATCTTTAATTGAAGCTGGTTTGGATGTCTATCAAATCGACCACGAAGATGCGAATGGTCAATTCGAGATTAACTACACCTATGCGGACTGCTTGAAGAGCGCTGATGATTACATCATGTTCAAGATGGCAGCGAGTGAAATCGCTAATCAAATGGGCATGATTTGCTCATTTATGCCTAAGCCTTTCAGCAATCGTCCAGGCAATGGCATGCATATGCACATGTCTATTGGCGATGGTAAAAAGAGCTTGTTCCATGACGACAGTGACAAAACAGGACACGGTTTATCCAAGTTAGCGTATCACTTTATGGCGGGTATTTTGGCGCATGCGCCAGCATTAACTGCTTTGGCTGCGCCAACAGTGAACTCATACAAGCGCTTAGTGGTTGGCCGTTCATTAACCGGTGCAACGTGGGCGCCCGCTTATATTTCATACGGAAATAATAATCGCTCAACGATGGTGCGTATCCCTTACGGTCGTTTGGAGTTGCGCTTACCGGATGGAGCATCAAATCCATACCTCACAACAGCTGCAGTGATTGCCGCTGGACTCGATGGCGTGAAACGTGAATTGGATGCAGGTCCAGGCACCAAGGATAATTTGTATGACTATTCGCCAGCACAGTTGAAACAACACGGTATTGGTATTCTTCCACAAAACCTGAACGAGGCAATTCGTGCATTTGAAGAAGATACCGTCATTCGTGATGCACTCGGCAATAGCCTTTCAGAAGAATTTATCATGTTGAAAGACATGGAGTGGGTGGAATACATGCGGCACGTTTCAGATTGGGAAATCAAACGTTACGTTGAGTTTTTCTAAAAAGAATTTTGAGTATTTTGTAGATTGTTTAAGGAGATTTGATATGTGTGGAATTGTAGGGTTATTAGTTAAAAACCCAAAACTGCGTGCCAACATTGGCGAGCTGATGTTACCGATGTTAATCGGTATGACAGAGCGCGGTCCAGATTCAGCCGGCTTGGCAATTTTTGGGGCGCCAGTGGGTGATAATGAACGTAAGTTCAGTCTTTACGCCAACGAGGCTGACTTTAATTGGCAAAAACTAGCACACGACTTTTTGACGCATTTGGGTAGCAAAGTGGTGAGTTTCAGCCAAAAGGTCAATCATGCTGTGTTAACAACACACCTTGAACCGGAAACGGTCAAAGTTTGGTTACATGAGCATTATCCACAAGTGCATTTATTGGCGATTGGTCAATTAATGGATATTTATAAAGATGTCGGTACGCCAGCTGAAGTTGCAGCGCGCTATGACTTTAGCGAACTGAGTGGTAGTCACTTGGTAGGGCATACCCGTATGGCAACAGAATCAGCGATTACGCCAGCGCATGCTCACCCATTTACTGCAGGTCAAGATTGGTGCCTAGTGCATAACGGTTCACTTTCTAATGCACCTAGCCTTCGTCGCAAATTGCAACATGAAGGCATCATGTTTGAAACAGACAACGACACCGAAGCTGCATGCCGTTTCTTGGAATGGCGTATGCGTGAAGGTGATGATTTGAAGACTGCTTTAGAGCATGGCTTCGAAGAGCTAGACGGCTTTTACACCCTATTAATGGGTACAAAAGACCAGTTGGCGCTTGTACGTGATCCATTCGCATGTAAGCCAGCAGTAGTGGCTGAGCATGACGACTACGTGGCAATTGCTTCTGAATTCCGTTCATTAGCACACTTGCCTGATATCAAGAACGCAAAAGTGTTCGAACCTTCACCAAAGGAGATGTACGTATGGAAAGTATAAAATACGATTTGGCCAAGACACCATTGCGTGAGGTCAATCAATTCTTACATAGCGATGCGAGCGTGTTAAACGGCAAGCATATTGACATCCAAAATCCTAACGGGGCACACAATATTGCAGTCGGTTTAAAGTCGGAAGCAAAAGTGAAAATTCATGGTCACGCAGGCTATTACGCTGCTGGGATGAATCAAATTGCTGACGTGACGATTGAAGGCAGCGTGGGTTCTGGTGTGGCTGAAAACATGATGTCTGGTCGTGTTCATGTAAAAGGCTTTGCTTCCAACGCGGCAGGTGCGACAGCCAACGGTGGTTTGTTAGTGATTGATGGCGATGCTGGTTTGCGCTGTGCAATTTCTCTTAAAGGTGCTGATATTGTGGTCGGTGGTTCAGTCGGTAGCTTCTCGGCATTTATGGCACAAGCAGGCAATTTAGTTGTGCTTGGAGATGCTGGTGAAGGTCTAGGTGATTCAATTTACGAAGCACGCCTCTTCGTGCGCGGTAAAGTTAAAAGCCTAGGCGCTGACTGTGAAGTTAAAACAATGGGACCAGAAGAACGCAAAATCCTCGTTGATTTGCTTGAGCGTTCAGGTCACAGCGATGTGAGCCCAGAAAGTTTTACGCTTTATGGTTCAGCACGCACTTTATATCACTTCAATGTAGCTAAATCAGGAGCTTACTAACATGGCTGATACTCCTAAGAAAATTCCTCAAACAGAACCGCATCAATCGTGGACGTTTGATAAATTAACCAACTCACAAATCCGTCGTGCAGCTGCGACAGGTATTTATGACATCCGTGGTGGTGGCGCAAAGCGTCAGTTGCCTCACTTTGATGACCTATTATTCTTGGGTGCATCAGTTAGCCGCTATCCACTAGAAGGCTATCGTGAAAAATGCGGCACTGATGTTATCCTCGGTTCGCGTTTTGCTAAGAAACCGATTCATCTTAAAACGCCAATTACTATTGCTGGGATGAGCTTTGGTGCACTTTCAGCACCTGCCAAAGAGGCGCTAGGTCGAGGTGCTAGTGCAGTTGGTACATCAACAACGACAGGTGACGGAGGCATGACGCCTGAAGAGCGTGGACAATCTACAACATTGGTTTACCAATATTTACCTTCACGTTACGGCATGAACCCAGATGACTTGCGCAAAGCAGATGCCATCGAAGTGGTGATTGGTCAAGGCGCGAAGCCTGGCGGCGGCGGTATGTTGCTGGGCCAAAAAATTAGTGCACGTGTCGCAAAAATGCGTTGTTTGCCAGAGGGCATTGACCAACGTTCATCATGTCGCCATCCAGATTGGACTGGCCCAGATGACTTGGAAATTAAAATTGCTGAAATTCGCGAAATTACAGATTGGGAAAAACCAATTTATGTAAAAATTGGTGCAACGCGTCCTTACTTCGACGTTGCCTTAGCTGTAAAAGCGGGTGCCGACGTTGTGGTGCTTGATGGTATGCAAGGGGGTACAGCAGCGACTCAAGAAGTATTTATTGAGCACGTTGGCATTCCTATCTTGGCAGCGATTCGTCCAGCAGTGCAAGCGCTTCAGGACTTGGGCATGCATCGCAAAGTGCAGTTGATTGTTTCTGGTGGTATTCGTAACGGTGCAGACGTGGCAAAAGCCATGGCACTTGGTGCTGATGCAGTAGCAATTGGTACGGCGGCTTTGATCGCAATGGGTGATAACGATCCAGAGCTAGAAGCAGAATACAACAAGTTAGGTACCACAGCAGGAGCCTATGACGACTGGCACGAAGGTCGTGACCCAGCTGGTATTACGACACAAGATCCGGAGCTGATGAAGCGCTTTGACCCTGTAAAAGGGGGTCAACGTTTAGCTAACTATCTGACAGTGATGACGATGGAAGCGCAAGTGATTGCACGTGCTTGCGGTAAATCGCACCTCCATAATCTTGAGCCTGAAGATTTGGTTGCATTGACGATTGAAGCTTCAGCGATGGCTAAGGTTCCACTCGCTGGCACTAGTTGGATTCCAGGAATGGATAAATTTTAATGATGTAAAGTTTTAACGTTTTTACAAGTTTTGCCTCGGCCCTTGGTTGAGGCTAAAGGGAGTAAAGCATGAAGACATTGATGGCGTTAGTAAGTGGGATCCACCAATTACGTTTACTAAATGTGTTGATATTGTTTTGCTTAAACCGCTTTGCTCCTTTTTATGATCTAAGAATGCTGCGGCTCGCTTAAAAGTGAGTTGCAGCTTTTTTTTGCCCCGCATTTATTTGAATGCGGTTTTGTTTTTTTAAGGAGATCTCAGACAATAAATTTAAGAAAGAAGTCCGTGGTTCGTAAGACAAGTAGTAGAAATTAAGCAGCTAAATCTAACGTTGATAAGAAGTATCAAAAGAAATATTAAAACAGGGAGATATTTATGAAACAAGATTTACAGTCGCGCATACAGAGAATGTTTGCGCAGGATTGCATCATGGCTTGGGTCGATGTGGCTTTGCTTTGGGCTTCCGTATTATTTGTGTTGTATTTCATTTTACAAATCGTGGTGGATCCCAATATCCGTCTCGTGATGTATATCAGTAGTTTCGCTTTGCTCATTTTTAATACTGCATCAGTGAGCGCCATGACGAAGCATTTTGTAGATGATAAGCAATTCATATATGGCTTAGATATTAAGCATGTGGATGCTAATCGTGCGGCAAAAGCTAAAAAATAACTATTAGACATTAGGGAGAGAAAAATCATGACTAAGCATTATGAACCACCAAAACAGGGCTGGTTTGGACAAATTTTTGATAGTTTATTTGTCCTCGCACTTCTGTACTTAAGTTTGCTGTTGCCGCTTTTGTTTAAAGCTAAAGAGGCGGCTTCTGCTGCCGCTGGCGCAGCAGTTGAGGCAGTAAAACCAACTTGGGAGTCCCTGCAGCTATCACCAGTTGTCCAAGAGCAATGGGAAAAACTTGGCTATGACGCTGAAAAAGCGGCCGCCCTTATTAATACTAGGTTTGACTATACGATAGATCCTTTATGGCTTGCCATTACCGCAGCGCTATTGATCGGTTACTTTGTTTTTATGCTCAAAGTTTCTGATAAAGAATATCGTGAAGTGATTGCCGAAAAGTTTGGTAAATGATCCATTTAAGGAGACAAAAGTCATGGATTTATGGGATATCTTAAGTAATGCTGCCTGGTTAATTTCAGCAGCCTTATTAATCTGGATTGTGAAAGACGCCATTAGTGTTTCACAACAATACGATGAAGAGTTTTTGATGAGTTCACGCGAAGGCGATGAATAAAACGCAGAATAAAAACTGATCAAAATACTAATTTAGGGAGGCTTATTATGAGCACGACAACAGGAGATAACAAACAGCGGATTTCAATGCTGAAAGTATTAAACCCATTTCATATTTGGGCTTTGGGTGTAGGGATTGTATTGGTTGGTGAGTTTATGGGCTGGAATTTCTCAGTGGCAAAAGGGGGCGCTTATGGCTCATTAATTGCTTGCTGGGTCATTGGGTTGCTCTACACTTGTGTGGCAATGATTGATTCTGAGGTGACTTCAACGGTAGCGGCGGCAGGTGGGCAGTATACGCAAGCCAAGCATATTATTGGACCACTCATGGCGTTTAACGTTGGTTTGTATTTGGTCATGGCTTATACCATGCTAGAGGCAGCTGATGCGCTGATTGTGGGGGACTTGATGAAATCCGCAGCTGAAACATTTGGTCATGCAGGGTTGGACACCAAGCCTTTCGTTGTTCTGACGATCGCCTTCCTAGCTTGGCTAAATTATCGCGGCGTGTTCACCACCTTGACGCTTAATTTTGTCATTACCTTTGTTGCCTTTATCGCAATTCTTGTGCTGTTTTTGGCGGTTGAACCAGCAAATCCAGGGGCAGTGCTAAAGCATAAAGAGTTACTCACTGATTTACCTTACGGTTGGATTGGCGTAGTGGCTTCATTGCAATTTGGTATGTGGTATTACCTTGGGATTGAAGGTACTTGTCAGGCCGCTGAAGAAGTTCGATCTGCCGGTCGCGCAATTCCACTTGGTACGATGGGTGGCATGATGACATTGTTAGTGGCGGCAACACTCACTTGGTATATTTGTTCTGGCTTAATGCCTTGGCAATATCTTGGTCAAGCGGCTACGCCACTTTATGACGCTGGGACCTTGCTAGGCAGTGCTAAATTGCAAGTCCTTTTGTTTGTGGCAACAGCTTTTGCAGCAATTGCTTCAGCCAATGGTTGTATTAATGATGCTTCACGGGCTTGGTTCTCATTAGGCCGTGATCGCTACATGCCTGTATTCTTTGGTGCTATCCATCCAAAATATCGCACACCTTATCGTTCGATTATTTTCTTAGTGCCAATCGCAGTGTCATTTGCATTTACGGGCTTGCTTGACCAAGTGATTACTTTTTCAATTCTTTCTGGTTTGTTAGGCTACACATTTATGTCTATCAATATTGTTAAGTTTCGAAAAATGTGGCCATTAGGCAGTATCCATCGTGGATATATTCATCCATTCCATCCGCTGCCTGCGATCACTTTATTGACTCTTTGTAGTGCAACTTATTTCGCCACATTCTTAGGGTATGGTGCAAGTTTGCTATCTATTTTAGCGTTCTATATTGTGGCTTCAATATGGTTTAGTGTTCGTCGATATAAATTCGTCAAACGTGCGGATCAATTCACGATGCCATGGCCTCGTCCCAAAGGCTATTAGATTGGTAGTGTTATTCACAGGCGGGTTTTTATACCCGCCTGTTTTTTAGGCAAATATGATCAAAATTTTAGTCAGTATTGCAATCTTAATGATGGGTTTATGGCTCATTCGACAATATTTAAATGATCAACGTATTATTAAGCACGCAAAAGCACATTTATTTGATGAGGTTTTATCTTTATTAGATGGTGCGATTCTTAAGCAAGAAGGTAATGATTTCCCTCAAGTTTCAGGAAGCTTTTCAGGGTATGAAGTGAAGTTTTCATTGATCGAAGATACCATTGCAGTTCGTAAGATTCCGCCGCTCTGGTTATTGATTACAATCCAAGGTAAGGCTTCTATTCAGGGCACTTTTGACTTAATCGTTAGGCCTAGCAATAACGAATTTTATAGTCCCGCATGGCAATGGAATGGTAACCTTCAAGTGCCTAGTCATTGGCCTCAGCATGCGGTGATAAAGTATCAAGATAGTCTCGTTGATGTGGCAAAAATAGATAATTCTGTGCCTAAGCTCTTTGCCGACGAGCGTACCAAAGAATTGTTAATTACCCCTTTGACGTTGCGCATTACCTATATGGCAAAGCAGGCCGAGCGAGGCGAGTATTTGATCATGCGTAATTCGGTATTTAGTGGTGAACCAATAGCATTAGAAATTGTTAAAAAAGTCCTAATGCAAGCAATTGAAATCCGTCAATTACTAGAAAAGGATGCAGTATGAGCCAGCAATCCAAATCCAAAGCACTTAAGCCGCCAATGAATCCTTATGCAGTGCTTGGGATAGCAATCATTCTTCCTGGGATGGGCCAAGTCCTTAATAACACGGTTAAACGGGGCTTGTTAATGGTCGCGTTTATGGTCCTGTTAGGTTACTTTACAGCTCAGGTTGCTGATCCAAATGTGTCTATCATCGGTCGCTATGCAGGTGGTTTTTTTGTCTATGCAATTTCAGTAATGGATGCTTATTATTGGGCTAAATTCCGCTTGAATGTGTTTAAGCAAGGTTGATCATGTGGTGCCAAGAGGGTATATTTTTGTCATGAGACGTAAAAAAGCCGCTTAAAATGAAATTAAGCGGCTTTTTTATTGCGAGGCGATTAATTAATCAAAAATTACGGTCTTATTTGCATAAGGCAAAATACGATTTTCAATGTGCCAGCGCACTGCGCGTGACAAAACGATACGCTCTAAATCACGCCCTTTTTGGATCAAGTCTTCCACTTGGTCGCGGTGCGAAATGCGGTCAATATCTTGTTCAATAATTGGGCCCTCATCCAACACCTCTGTGACGTAATGACTGGTTGCGCCAATAAGCTTTACGCCTCGTTCAAAAGCGCGGTGATATGGACGCGCGCCGATAAAGGCGGGCAAAAATGAATGGTGAATATTGATGATGCGTTGTGGGTAACGCTTCACAAAATCGGCGGAAAGAATTTGCATGTAACGTGCAAGTACAATCAAATCGACCTCTGCAGCATCGAATAAAGCGAACTGCTTTGCCTCGGCTACCGCTTTATTATCTTTAGTCACCACAATGTGATGGAAAGGAATGCCGTAAAACTCTGCTAGGCGGGCTGTATCTAAATGGTTACTAATAATCATCGCGATATCGCAAGCGAGCTCACCGCCTTGATGGCGATGTAACAAGTCTGCTAAGCAATGGTCGTATTGCGACACCATAATCGCTAAACGTGGACGCTTTTGCGCAAGCTTGAGTTGCCATTCCATTTGGAATCGTGCGGCGATATCAGCAAAATGTTCTGCGAAGTTATCAGCGTTAATTTTAGATCCGTTCAGGTCCCACTCAACTCGCATTAAGAAGAGATTGTTTTCAGCATCTTGGTGCTGGTCTGCATGCAAAATATTCGCATCTTGTTGTAGTAAGAAGTCAGCGATTGCAGCAACGATTCCCTTTTGATCGGGGCAGGTCACAAGCAATGTGGCTGTATTTTTCATGGTGGTCATAAAAGGATGGCGCAAGTTTGCGCGGCTTTATAAGTTAAGAGTCTATTATACCAAGATAAGTCGCGACTGAATAAGTGCATCGCTTGCGCTGTTGTGGTATCTTTTAAGTGCGCTGTTTTACAGCGCTTTTCAATTAACGTTAAGAGCAATTCACCACAGTGAAAAAACAATTACCTTACTTTGTTTTATTTTTTGTATTGCCAGTCATCGCTATGTTGATCTGGTGGGGTTT
>Ga0187843_10000385_pt1 | contig 32440 bp, 34 predicted proteins | sample SpaLakP09_SKY_43_FD_134516 | JGI IMG/M metagenome (GOLD analysis project Ga0187843, IMG submission 134516) | Oligotrophic lake water microbial communities from Sparkling Lake, Wisconsin, USA - SP09_SKY_43 | ecosystem: Environmental > Aquatic > Freshwater > Lake | place: USA: Sparkling Lake... | reverse complement strand
CATTGGTACAGGCTTCGTCAATATTGTTCCAGAGTAATTTTAAAGCCTGTACCGCCAGCATGTCGGACAGCGGGTTCTTTTTATGTTTTGTCGTATAGGCTTCTATCGCATGCACCATGGCATCGATGCCGGTGGCGGCGGTGACCTTGGGTGGCAAGCCTGTTGTCAGGTGTGCATCAAGGATGGCGATGTCGGCATATAGCTGTGGCGCGACCACGCCCATCTTGGTGGTGGCACCGGTGGTGACTATAGAGATAGGGGTAACTTCAGAACCAGTACCTGCCGTGGTCGGGATTTGTATCAACGGCAGGCGCTTGCCTTTGACATTGCCTATGCCATACATGGTGGAGAGGCTTTGTTCACTGCCGGCCAGGATGGCGATGAGTTTTGCCACGTCCATGGAGCTGCCGCCGCCCAGGCCGACGACCAGGTCCACTTGCAGGCTACGGGCATTGCCGACGGCCTTTAAGACGACGGCTTCTGGTGGGTCGGCAATCACGTCGGAGAAAATACTGACTTTGAGTTGTTCCGATTCCAGGCTGGCGATCACTGGCTGTACCAGGCCAGTACGCAGGAAACCAGCATCGGTCACCAGCAGTACATGGCTAATCGCTGGAAATTCCTGGCGTATGATTTTACCCAGGCGCGTTGCTGCACCTGTTTGGCTGATCAGGCTGGGGACGGTTCTAAATTCAAAGTCATTCATATTTACATTTTCCGATTATGGCTAGATGTTTAAAGGTAGTGAAGCAAGATGTGATTCCAATCTGTTAGTGCGTTTCTGTTCCGATTTAATACCTGGTCTTCATCGTACTATATACGGGAAGCAGTTGCTTGCATGTTGCTTGTTCCTCACTTGTGTCCTTTGTTTGTATCTTTAATTTACGATGATTTCTGGTAACCTATGGATATAGTTTTGCTTGGGTTTGCGGCTTTCTTTGCCGGATTTGTTGATTCCATCGTTGGCGGTGGTGGGCTAGTTCAGGTGCCGGCCTTGTTTTCTTTCTTGCCGGGAACGGCCCCCGCAACGCTCTTGGGTACCAACAAGATGGCTGGTATCTGGGGTACGACAGTGGCGGCTGCTCGCTATATGAGGACAGTGAGTTTGCGCTGGAGCATGGTGGTACCAGCCGCCATGATGGCTTTTGCGTTTTCTTTTGCCGGAGCTTTTTTGGTTACGCACATCCCGCCTACCTATTTGCGTAAGGCATTGCCTTTCATTTTGTTGGCGGTAGCTGTCTATACCTTCAAGAAAAAGGAGTTTGGGGCTGACAATAAGCCAGTGTTTGCAGGCAGCAAGGAGACTTATATGGCTATGCTGGTGGGAGCAGGCATAGGGTTTTACGATGGGTTTTTTGGCCCAGGTACGGGCAGCTTCTTCATGTTTTTGTTCGTTCGTATCTTCGGCTATGACTTCCTACGAGCCTCTGCGGCTGCCAAAGTATTGAATGTCGCATGCAATACTGCAGCGCTCATCTGGTTTGGTTACAGCGGTCATGTGCTCTGGATGCTGGGTTTAACAATGGCCGTATGTGGTGTTGGCGGATCAATTTTAGGTAGTCATTTGGCAATAAAACACGGCACATCATTTGTTCGCAGGATGTTCCTCGGCGTGGTGATGGCATTGATATGTAAGACTACCTATGATGGTTTTCTCAAATAGCTGTGTTTCACGTGAAACAGTCGGAAGGTGAAAAACGGGGCTTCGGCCCCATTTTTTTATGTCTTGATACTCATGTTTCACGTGAAACATAGATCTAAATAAAAAGAGAATCTTTAGCTCGCCAAAGTTTGCACTGCAAAACAAACTATAATCGAGCCTCATCTCCTAGATTCTCAGAAATCCACCATGTTTTATCCTAAAGAATTCGATGTCATCGTCGTCGGCGGCGGTCACGCCGGTACTGAAGCTGCACTCGCTGCTGCCCGTATGGGGCAGTCCACACTGTTGTTGACCCATAATATCGAGACCCTGGGTCAGATGTCCTGCAACCCATCCATAGGTGGGATAGGTAAGGGGCATCTGGTTAAAGAGGTCGATGCCATGGGGGGTGCCATGGCGATAGCCACTGATGAGGCAGGCATACAATTCCGTATCCTGAATTCATCCAAAGGCCCGGCGGTGCGCGCCACTCGTGCCCAGGCTGACCGGATTTTGTACAAGCAGGCGATACGTAGTCGCCTGGAAAATCAGCCTAATTTGTGGCTGTTCCAGCAGGCTGTCGATGATTTGCTGGTCGAAGGTAACCGTGTTGTCGGTGCCGTGACCCAGGTTGGCATCAGGTTCCGCGCCCGCGCCGTCGTGCTGACAGCAGGTACTTTCCTTGATGGGAAGATTCACGTGGGCTTGAATAACTACTCGGCAGGCCGTGCCGGTGACCCGCCAGCGATATCTTTGTCTGCTCGTTTGAAAGAACTGGCGCTGCCACAAGGTCGTTTGAAGACTGGTACGCCACCACGTATAGATGGTCGCAGCATCGATTTTTCACTGATGCAAGAACAGCCGGGTGATCTTGATCCTGTGCCAGTGTTCTCTTATATGGGCAATTCCAGCATGCATCCAAGGCAGTTGCCATGCTGGATTACCCATACCAATGAAAAAACCCACGACATTATCCGGGCCGGTCTGGACCGCAGCCCCATGTACACGGGGGTTATTGAAGGGGTAGGGCCACGCTATTGCCCATCGATAGAAGACAAAATACACCGCTTCGCCAGCAAAGAGTCGCACCAGATTTTCCTGGAGCCTGAAGGCCTGACGACCAATGAGTTTTACCCTAATGGTATCTCTACCAGCCTGCCTTTTGATGTGCAGCTGGACCTCGTGCGTTCCATGCGCGGTATGGAAAACGCTTACATCCTGCGTCCTGGCTATGCGATTGAATATGATTATTTTGACCCGCGCGGTTTGAAATCCTCGCTGGAGACTCGCCAAATTGAGGGCTTGTTCTTTGCCGGGCAGATTAACGGCACGACAGGTTACGAAGAAGCAGCAGCTCAAGGTATGTTGGCAGGCTTGAATGCAGCACTGAAAACCCAGGGTAAAGAAGCCTGGGTGCCGCGCCGTGATGAAGCTTATCTCGGTGTGCTGGTGGATGACCTGATTACCGAGGGCGTGCAAGAACCTTACCGCATGTTCACCAGCCGTGCCGAATTCCGCCTCAGTCTGCGTGAAGATAATGCCGATATGCGCCTGACTGAGATAGGACGTCAACTCGGTTGCGTCAGCGATGCGCAATGGCAGCAGTTTGAAGAAAAACGTGAAAGTGTTTCACGTGAAATGGAAAGGCTGCGCTCGACCTGGGTCAATCCGCGCATCCTCGCAGATGTAGAAGCTGAGCGTGTCGTTGGCAAGGCTCTGGAGCGTGAATATTCCCTGGCTGATTTACTGCGTCGTCCACAAGTGACTTATGAAAGCCTCATGAGTCTGCAAGGTGTGGAAGGGCAGGAACTGGCCGGGCCAGGTGTGCTTGATCCACATGTGCGCGAGCAGGTGGAGATACAGGTCAAGTATGCCGGTTATATCGACAGGCAGGCCAAAGAGGTTGAACGCCATGCGCATTTTGAAAATCTCAAAATGCCAGTTGGCTTTGACTATATGGAAGTCAATGGGCTTTCTATCGAAGTCAGGCAAAAACTGAACAAGCATCAGCCTGAAAGCCTTGGCCAGTGTGGCCGTATTTCTGGCGTGACGCCTGCCGCGATTTCCCTGCTTTTGGTACATCTGAAGAAGCGTGGTTTTAAAGAGTTCATGGCGAATGCAGATGTAATGCCTGAGACGGTTGCTGACACCCCAGTAGATTGATTCACGTGGAACATCAGATTGCAGGCGTGTTTTTGCAAGCGCATTGGCATGAGTATGCCTGCCAAGCACAATAAATTAAAACGAAAAATAAAACTGAAATGAAAAACAAGAAGCTAATCGAGGGCAGGGCCGTATGATTCACGTGGAACAAGCACAGTTAAGATCGATGTTACAGAGCGGTGTTGAGGAATTGGCTCTGGATCTAAATAATGATCAAATTGATAACATGATTGCTTATTTGTCATTATTGTCAAAATGGAACTCTGTTTATAACCTGACGGCTATCCGCGACCCCAAAGAAATGGTCAGGCAACATTTGCTGGATTCGCTTTCTGCGGCTCCGGCATTCAAGGATGCAAAAAATATACTGGATGTAGGTGCCGGTGGTGGTTTGCCCGGTATGATGCTGGCCATTACTTATCCACAGGCAAAAGTGTCCATGATAGATACGGTCAGTAAAAAGACTGCCTTCCTGACCCAGGCCAAGACTGAGCTAGGTTTGAAGAATGTCACCGTCCATACTGGCAGGGTAGAAGCTCTGCAGGTCAAGGAAGCATTTGACGTCATCACTTCACGCGCATTTTCTGAGCTGGCCAATTTCGTCAATTGGTCCGGTCACCTGTTGGCGGATGGTGGCCAGTTCATCGCCATGAAAGGCGTGGAACCGAAGCAGGAAATAGACAGCCTGCCTGCTGGCTGGCATGTGGATAAGTTGCAAGCCTTGACGGTGCCTGGTTTACAGGCAGAACGTCACCTCGTCTTTATCAAAAAAACCCAGGCCTGATCTCACGGAAACCTCTATGGCAAAAATCTTTTGTGTAGCAAATCAAAAAGGTGGCGTGGGTAAAACCACCACTACCGTCAATCTCGCCGCAGGCCTGGCGAAACTCGATCAACGTGTCTTACTGGTTGATCTCGACCCCCAGGGTAATGCCACCATGGGCGCTGGTATCAACAAGGCCAAGCTGACTGCTTCCATCTATGAAGTTCTGCTTGGTATGTCGGACGTTGCGACCGCCAAGCAGCGTTCAGAATCTGGGCGCTTTGATGTTCTCCCGGCCAACCGTGAACTTGCAGGTGCAGAAGTGGAAATGGTCTCGCTGGATAACCGCGACAAACGCCTGCGTGAAGCTCTGGCCAAGGTCGATGCTGACTATGACTTCATTCTCATCGACTGTCCGCCAGCCTTGTCGCTGCTGACTCTGAATGGCCCGTGCGCCGCCCATGGCGTGATCATCCCCATGCAGTGCGAATACTATGCGCTGGAAGGTTTGTCCGATCTTGCCAATACCATCAAGAAAGTCTCGGCCAACCTGAATCCTGACCTGAAGATAGTCGGTCTGCTGCGCGTCATGTTTGACCCGCGCATGACGCTGTCGCAACAAGTCTCTGACCAGCTCGAGCAGCATTTTGGCGACAAGGTCTTCAAGACCCTGATCCCGCGTAATGTGCGTCTGGCAGAAGCACCATCTTACGGTATCCCCGGCGTGGTGTTTGATCCTGCATCCAAAGGGGCGCAAGCCTATATCGCCTTTGGTGCAGAGATGGTGGAAAGAATTAAACAACTGGAAAAATAAGTATGTCGATCAAAAAACAAAAAGGTCTGGGCCGTGGCCTGGACGCCTTGCTCGGCGGTGCCGCCGACTTTGCCGAAGCCGTACCTACCGTCACTGGTGCCCCTACCAGCCTCAACGTTGCACAAATGCAAGCTGGTAAGTACCAGCCCCGTACCCGTATGGACGAGGGCGCATTGGCCGAGCTGGCAGCCTCCATCAAGGCCCAGGGTTTGATGCAACCCATCCTGGTTCGCCCGATAGGACAAAATAATGGCGTAACCCGTTACGAAATCATTGCCGGTGAACGCCGTTTCCGCGCTTCGCAAATGGCAGGCATGGATGAAGTGCCGGTACTGGTCAAGGATGTCGATGACCAGGCCGCCGCCGCCATGGCTCTCATCGAGAACATGCAGCGTGAAGACCTGAATCCCCTGGAAGAAGCCCAGGGTATACACAGGTTGATCACCGACTTTTCTTTCACCCACGAGCAGGCCGCCAATGCAGTAGGGCGCTCCCGCAGCGCTGTATCGAACCTGTTGCGTCTGCTGAACCTGGCCAAACCCGTGCAAACGATGCTGATGGCAGGTGACATCGACATGGGGCATGCCCGCTCATTACTGGTAACCGATGCCGCCACCCAGATACAACTGGCCAACCAGATCGTCGCCAAACGCATGTCTGTTCGTGAAGCAGAAAAGCTGGTAGCCAAGACCACGGCTGAGATGAGTGCCAATGGCAAGCCGCGTGACAAGGCAGAAAAATCCCGTGACATCACCCGTCTTGAAGAAGAGTTATCCGATTTGCTGGCGACCCAGGTTGCATTAAAACTGGGCAGCAAGGGCAGGGGACAAATGCTGATCGATTTTGCCGACCTTGATAGTCTGGATGGCATCATTTTAAAGATACGTGGACAGTAAAAAGATTTGACCCATGCAGATACTGACTTTACCCGGCCTGTATAGCTCCGGCCCCGGCCACTGGCAAACACGCTGGGAAGCCGAATTACCGAATGTAAAAAGAGTAGAGCAACAAGACTGGGATAATCCAGTCAAGGATGTGTGGGTCGCCACTTTATCAGCTGCTGTCAATGCAGTGCCTGACGAAGTGGTGCTGGTTGCGCATAGTATGGGTTGTGCGCTGACGGCCTGGTGGCTGGCGTCAGATATGCCCGGCGTTGTGGATAAAAGCAAAGTCAGGGCGGCATTCCTGGTGGCTCCACCAAATGTGGGTAGGGAAAATTTCCCCGCACCCACATTTAATCCCATGCCGCAGATCCGGTTTCCGTTTCCGGTTGTCGTGGTAGCATCCAGCGACGACCCCTGGTGTGACCTGTCAATTGCACAAGCCTGGGCGAAAAGCTGGGGGGCGGTGCTGCACCTGATCGGTGCGAAAGGCCATATCAATGGCGATTCTGGACTGGGTAGCTGGAAGCAAGGCCAGGACTGGCTCAACACATTAATCACAAAAACGGCAAAGCCAGTACAATAATAAAAAAGCACCAAAATGTTGCATTTTGGTGCTATGCACCAAACGTTTGACGATATACATCAAACGTTTGACGTTATTACGCACAACCACGTATAATTCCGTGGTTTTGATAGGCGAGGATTTGCGCTGCCCGGTTATATCGTGGCAAGACAAACAAATTCAATGCCTGACCGTAAAAATAGGCTTTACGCAAAATTATCCGGCAACGTATAGCGCTGCTATACATTACAAGCCGCAATGTCCCAGAGGCAATTTTGCGTAAGTCCTAAATAGTGAGGGAAGCATGGCACGTATCGTACTGCTGCAAATGCTGGCAGCCGTGGTCGTGACCGTGCTGGCCGGTATCATAGGTGGTTTTTCCCTCGCACTTTCTGCCCTGGTAGGTGGATTGTGTTGTGCGATTCCAAATGCTTTTTTTGCGTTGCGCTTGAGTATCAGCGCCCGGAAGCCTGGAGGAGCCAACCCGGTGAGTTTTTTCATCGGTGAATTTATCAAGATTGCATTGACAATTGCGCTAATGGCTGCAGTTGTCTTCTGGTACCGCGATGTCAACTGGCCGGCTTTTCTGATCGCCTTCATCGTAGTGCTGAAAAGTTATTTTATTTTACTATTTAGACAACGACCATGAGCGCAACCGAGCACGCCCCAACCGCGTCAGAATATATTGTCCATCACCTTGGACATTTTTCGACCAAACATCAAGACAAGATCGTTGATTTTTCCATCTTCAATATGGATACCATTTTTTGGTCCATTTTTGCAGGTGTACTTGGCAGCCTGATTTTGTTCCTGGCTGCACGTAAAGCCACTTCTGGAGTTCCAGGCCGCTTCCAGGCGGCTGTAGAAATCCTGGTAGAAATGGTGGAAGAACAATCCAAGGGTATTGTCCACGGTGACCGTAGCTTTATCGCTCCGTTGGCCTTGACTGTATTTGTCTGGGTTGCCCTGATGAACTCACTGGATTTCCTGCCAGTGGATCTGTTTTCCGGTTTGTTTGCATTGTTGGGTGTTGAGCATATATTCACCCACCATCGCGTAGTGCCGACTGCTGACTTGAATGGCACCCTGGGCATATCTCTGGGCGTGCTCGCACTGATGCTGTATTACAGTATCAAGATCAAAGGTCTGGGTGGCTTCCTGCATGAATTGGTTTCTGCGCCTTTCGGTATCAAGATGGCACCATTCAACCTGATCTTGCAATTGATTGAATTTGCTGCAAAAACTGTATCCCTGGGTATGCGACTGTTCGGTAACATGTTTGCGGGTGAATTGTTGTTCCTGTTGATCGCTTTGCTGGGTTCGATGGCAACAGTATTTGGCGTGTTTGGTCATTTGGTTGCAGGTTCCATTTGGGCAATCTTCCACATTTTGATCGTATTCTTGCAAGCCTTCATTTTCATGATGCTGACACTGGTATATATCGGCCAGGCGCACGAGTCTCACTAAGTTTTGCGAAGTTTTTGTAGTAGTAACAGTTTTGGTTTTTGGTTTTTTGGTTTTAGCTTTTTATTATTTTTAACTTTTAAGGAAATGTCATGACTGATTTATCTTTTGTTGCTTTGGCTTGCGGTTTGATCATCGGCTTGGGCGCTATCGGTGCTTGTATCGGTATCGCTATCATGGGTGGTAAATACCTGGAAGCATCTGCTCGTCAACCAGAATTGATGAACACATTGCAAACTAAGATGTTCTTGCTGGCTGGTCTGATCGATGCTGCGTTCCTGATCGGTGTTGGTATCGCTATGCTGTTTGCATTCGCTAACCCATTTAAATAATCAGTTCTTCCTTCTACTGCCGGGAGCATTTGCTTCCGGCTTGATCCATTTAGATAAGGAATTACCGTGAACTTAAACGCAACATTGTTCGTTCAGTTTGGGGTTTTCTTCATCTTGGCAATGTTCACAATGAAATTTGTGTGGCCGCCACTGATGAACGCGCTCGACGAGCGTGCGAAGAAAATCGCAGACGGACTGGCTGCCTCCGATAAAGCGCAAAAAACATTGCAAGACGGTGCCAAAGCGGCTCAAGACGCATTGAATGCTGCTCGTGAAGAAGGCCAAAAACAGATCCTCAACGCAGAACAACGCGCTGCCAAGATTGTTGACGAAGCCAAAAACACAGCCGCTGCTGAAGCTGCACGCATTCTTGCTGCTGCAAACGCCGATGCTGAAAATCAAGTGACCAAAGCACGCGAAGAATTGCGCGACCAGGTTGCCACGCTGGCAGTCAAAGGTGCAGAACAAATTCTTAAACGTGAAGTCAACGCATCTGCTCACGCTGATCTGTTGAACCAACTGAAAACCGAGCTGTAATCATGGCCGAAATCGCAACGATCGCTCGTCCTTACGCAGAAGCGCTGTTTCGTGTTGCCCAAACCGGTAACCTGTCCGCCTGGTCGGAACTGGTTACCGAAATGGCACAGGTAGGTGCGCATCCCGATGTACAAGCTCTTGCACACAACCCCAAAGTCTCGGCTGATCAAAAAGCTGAGATTTTCTTGTCTGCGATCGAATCTCCAGTGACTGCTGAAGCGAAAAACTTCATCAACACACTTGCTGACTATGACCGCCTGACTCTGTTGCCGGAAATCGCTTTCCAGTTTCATGCTCTGAAAAACGCCTTCGAAGGCGCAGCAGATGCAGAAGTGACTAGCGCATTTGAATTGTCGGCAGCTCAGTTGAGCGAACTGGCAGTGACATTGGAAAAGAAATTTGGCCGCAAGTTGCACCCTACAGTCAAAGTGGATTCCTCTTTGATCGGTGGTGTACGCATCGTGGTTGGTGATCAGGTGCTCGACACGTCGGTTCGCGCGAAGCTGCAGAAAATGCACGTCGCCCTGACCGCGTAAGAACGTAATAAATATTAGGAGTTAGTATGCAACTCAACCCATCTGAAATCAGCGAGCTGATCAAGAGCCGGATTCAAGGCCTTGGTGACACAGCTGAGATTCGCAATCAAGGTACGGTTATCTCCGTTACCGACGGTATCTGCCGCATTCACGGTCTGTCTGACGCGATGCAAGGCGAGATGCTGGAATTCCCAGGCAACACATTTGGTCTGGCGCTGAACCTGGAACGTGATTCCGTTGGTGCCGTTATCCTGGGTGACTACGAACACATCTCCGAAGGCGATACAGTTAAATGTACCGGCCGTATTCTGGAAGTGCCTATCGGTCCTGAACTGCGTGGTCGTGTAGTTAACGCGCTGGGTCAGCCTATCGACGGCAAAGGTCCTATCAATGCAAAACTGTCCGCGCCGATCGAAAAAATCGCGCCAGGCGTTATTGCACGTCAATCCGTTTCTGAACCTATGCAAACTGGCCTGAAGTCTATCGACTCCATGGTACCGGTTGGTCGTGGTCAGCGCGAATTGATCATTGGCGATCGTCAAACTGGTAAAACAGCTGTTGCGATCGATGCCGTGATCAATCAAAAAGGTCAAAACGTTACCTGTATCTATGTAGCGATTGGTCAAAAAGCTTCTTCCGTTAAAAACGTTGTGCGCGCTCTCGAAGCCCACGGCGCCATGGAATACACCATCGTTGTTGCTGCAACTGCTGCTGAATCTGCAGCGATGCAATACGTATCCGCTTACTCCGGTTGCGCGATGGGTGAATACTTCCGTGACCGCGGTCAAGATGCACTGATCATTTATGATGATCTGTCCAAACAAGCTGTTGCTTACCGTCAGGTTTCCCTGTTGCTGCGCCGCCCACCAGGCCGTGAAGCTTACCCAGGTGACGTATTCTATTTGCACAGCCGTTTGCTGGAACGTGCAGCACGCGTTAACCCAGACTACGTTGAAGCTTTCACCAAAGGTGAAGTTAAAGGTAAAACAGGTTCTTTGACAGCATTGCCTATCATTGAAACTCAGGCTGGTGACGTTTCCGCTTTCGTTCCTACCAACGTAATTTCGATTACTGACGGTCAGATCTTCCTGGAAACATCCCTGTTCAATGCAGGTATCCGTCCAGCGATTAACGCTGGTATCTCGGTTTCCCGCGTTGGTGGTGCTGCGCAGACTAAAGTTATCAAAAACTTGTCCGGCGGTATCCGTAATGACTTGGCACAGTACCGTGAATTGGCAGCGTTTGCCCAGTTCGCTTCTGACCTCGATGAAGTAACACGCAAGCAGCTCGATCGTGGTGCCCGCGTTACTGAACTGTTGAAGCAAGCTCAATATGCTCCACTGCCTATCTCCCTGATGGCCGTTACTCTGTTCTCCGTGAACAAAGGCTTCCTGGATGATGTAGCGGTCAAGCAAGTGCTGGCATTCGAAGCAGGCGTACATGGCTACATGAAAACGAACCATGCAGCATTGCTGCAGAAAATCGAAGAAACCAAGCAACTCGACAAAGATGGCGAAGCTGCCATGGCTGCCGCAATTGCTGATTTCAAAAAAACCGGTTCCTATTAATTTACTGTAGCTAGAAGGAGTCAATACTCATGGCTGCAGGCAAAGAGATACGTGGCAAGATCAAAAGCGTAGAAAATACGAAGAAGATCACGAAGGCGATGGAAATGGTCGCCGCATCCAAAATGCGCAAGGCGCAAGACCGGATGCGTGCGGCTCGTCCGTACAGTGAAAAAATTCGTACGATCACTGCTAACTTGTCACAGGCCAACCCAGAGTACACGCATCCTTTTATGGTGCAACAAGATCTGTCCAAGAAAGTTGGCGTGATTGTTGTAACGACAGATAAAGGTTTGTGTGGCGGTCTCAACACGAACGTGTTGCGTCTGGTCACCAGCAAAATGCGTGAACTCGAAGGTAAGGGTTCAAAGATAGAAGCGGTCGCAATTGGTAATAAAGGTCTCGGCTTCCTGAATCGCGTAGGTGCGCAAGTGGTTTCCCATGTCACACAATTGGGCGACACTCCTCACCTCGACAAACTGATAGGTCCAGTCAAAGTTTTGCTGGATGCGTATCAGGAAGGCAAGCTGGACGCGGTTTATCTGAGTTATACAAAGTTTATCAACACCATGAAGCAAGAGCCGGTGATGGAGCAGTTGCTGCCCCTGACAGCGGACAAACTGGCGACAGAGAAGAATGCCCATACCTGGGATTATCTGTATGAACCAGATGCATCAACCGTGATTGATGAATTGTTGATACGTTATGTAGAAGCACTGATTTTCCAGGCCGTAGCGGAAAACATGGCATCTGAACAATCGGCCCGTATGGTGGCGATGAAATCAGCAACTGATAACGCAGGTAACGTGATTGGTGAACTGAAACTGGTTTATAACAAAACCCGTCAAGCCGCCATTACCAAAGAGCTCTCCGAGATCGTCGCCGGCGCGGCAGCGGTCTAAACTGAATTTAAATATTAAGAAGGAACGAACATGGCTAATGGCAAAATCGTTCAGTGTATCGGCGCTGTTGTGGACGTTGAATTTCCACGCGACGCGATGCCTAAGATTTATGACGCCTTGAAAATGGAAGGCTCCGAGCTGACATTGGAAGTTCAGCAGCAATTGGGTGACGGCATTGTCCGTACCATTGCTCTGGGTACTTCTGATGGTCTGCGTCGTGGCATGACTATTTCCAACACTGGCAACCCTATCATGGTACCAACCGGCAAAGCAACGCTGGGTCGCATCATGGATGTACTGGGCAACCCTATCGATGAATGCGGTCCTGTCAGCCACGCGCAGACAGCATCCATCCACCGTAAAGCCCCTGCATACGACGAACTGTCCCCATCCCAGGAATTGCTGGAAACCGGTATCAAGGTTATTGATCTGGTTTGCCCATTCGCTAAAGGTGGTAAGGTCGGTCTGTTCGGTGGTGCGGGTGTGGGCAAGACCGTTAACATGATGGAATTGATTAACAACATCGCCAAGGCACACAGCGGTTTGTCCGTGTTTGCCGGTGTGGGTGAGCGTACTCGTGAGGGTAATGACTTCTACCACGAAATGGCTGACGCAAAAGTGGTTGATCTGGAAAATCCAGAAAACTCCAAAGTTGCGATGGTGTACGGTCAGATGAATGAACCACCAGGTAACCGTCTGCGCGTTGCTCTGACCGGTTTGACGATTGCTGAAGGTTTCCGTGACGAAGGCAAAGACGTTTTGTTCTTCGTGGATAACATCTACCGTTACACACTGGCCGGTACTGAAGTATCTGCTTTGCTGGGTCGTATGCCTTCCGCCGTGGGTTATCAACCTACTCTGGCTGAAGAAATGGGCCGTCTGCAAGAGCGTATTACCTCCACTAAAACTGGTTCGATCACATCGATCCAGGCCGTATATGTTCCAGCGGATGATTTGACCGATCCATCTCCAGCAACAACGTTTGCTCACTTGGATTCCACCGTTGTTCTGTCACGTGACATCGCTTCCCTGGGTATCTACCCTGCGGTTGATCCACTGGATTCAACATCCCGTCAGCTGGACCCACAAGTGGTTGGTGTAGAGCACTATGAAACAGCCCGCGCTGTTCAAGGTACTTTGCAGCGCTACAAAGAATTGCGTGACATTATCGCGATTCTGGGTATGGATGAATTGGCTCCTGAAGACAAACTGCTGGTCGCACGTGCACGTAAGATGCAGCGTTTCCTGTCTCAGCCTTTCCACGTTGCTGAAGTGTTTACCGGTGCTCCAGGTAAATACGTTTCCTTGAAAGAAACGATCCGTGGTTTCAAAATGATCGCTTCCGGCGAACTCGATCACCTGCCAGAACAAGCGTTCTACATGGTAGGTACTATCGACGAAGCAATCGAAAAAGCGAAAAAACTGGCTGCTGCTTAATTACTAAGCGCACTGGCGGTGCAGTTGCTACTGACTGCACCATAGCTTTTTTGAGCGAATAATAAGGGTCCAACATGGCACACACTATTCACGTTGACGTGGTTTCCGCAGAAGAGCTGATCTTCTCCGGTGAAGCCGAATTCGTCGCGTTGCCGGGTGAGGCTGGTGAATTGGGTATCTATCCGAAACATACACCACTGATTACCCGCATCAAGCCGGGCGCGGTGCGCATCAAGATTCCGGGCAAAGCCGAAGACGAGTTCGTATTCGTCGCCGGTGGCCTGCTTGAAGTGCAACCAGATGCAGTGACAGTTTTGGCTGATACCGCGATTCGCGGTCACGATCTGGACGAAGCCAAAGCCAGCGAAGCCAAGAAACTGGCGGAACAAGCTTTGGTTAATCGTGATTCCAAAATTGACTATGCGCAAGCACAGGCAGAATTGGCTTCGGCGATCGCCCAATTGGCAGCGATACAAAGATTGCGTCAAAAGCGTTAATTTCGCTGCGAAAATTTTTTCGCGACGAAAGCAGTACAATGGAAAGGCAGCTCAGGCTGCCTTTTTGTTTTTCCAAAATCCGCTACTGGAATTGCCCATGCCTATGGAACTAGCCCTGATTGCTGAGATACTGAGCAAAAGCAAAACCATTGCCGTCGTCGGCCTGTCGTCAAAAACTTCACGCCCCAGCCATCGTGTGGCCGCTTACATGCAGGCGCATGGCTATAGCATCATCCCGGTCAATCCGCGCGAAGCAGGGAATATCATACTGGGCGAATACTGTTATCCAGACCTGATCACCGCAGCGGCTGAGCATCGTATTGATATCGTCAATTGCTTCCGCAATGCGGCTGATATTCCACCCATCGTGGTAGAAGCCATACAAATAGCCGCACCTTATCTGTGGATGCAATCAGGCATCGTCAATGTTGAAGCTGCCGCCAGGGCAGAGGCAGCAGGTATCAAAGTCGTCATGGACAAATGCATCAAGATCGAACATCTTTACCATCGATGATACCGCTGACTATGATGGCAGCGGATTCTTCCGCTTAAGTAGCATTAAGCAGTCTTAAGCAGTATTCAGGCTTGATTCAGTCATGTACTCAAGCATGAATGATCATTCATAAAAAGCCCGGTGCGGCTCTACGTAGATCAATTTTATCGACTTGAGCAGTTTGTAAATGATAGCCGCCAGCAATACATAGAAATAACCTACAAGCAGGCTGTATAAACCGCCGATCATAAACAGATTGAACAGGTCAGCGATATCGATGCGCTTGTCGTTGATCATCATAATGAGCGCAGCACTAACACCAAAAGCCAGCGCCATGACGAACGGAGCAAAATGGCAGTAGAAAACAAATTTGTCGTCGTCCAGGCGAAAAAAAGCAAAGCCTAACATCAGCAGCACCAACAAATACGGTATGCCACCAATAAACAGAGATCCAACCAGAAAGCGCGATAGGTCGCGCAGCACCCAAAATTGTGCGTATGCGACACTGAGCAAGCTCAGCATTATGGGCAATAACAATGCGGTCAGGTGAGGTTTTCTTCCGTATCATGTGCAATGAGTTTGCAATGCATGTCATACAAAAAGTGTATTACTGCTGAATGCATTTGTATTGTTGTTAGGGTGTGCAGCAGTTTTCATATTATCATCAAAACATTATCTCTGATTCTGAGATACTACCTTTGTAAGCTAACAATATTGATTGGGGACTTGAATGACAGTTGAGGCTTTGTTTCGGGTAGGTAAAGGTTTCCAGGTCAAGGATGCAGATGCCAGCAAAAAACTCCTGGGTACGGCAGCCACTGAAAAGAATGCAGACAAGGCAGCCGACAAGCTGACGACACTTAAGCTGGCAGAAGAAATATCTGCCCTGCAAAACCTCTTGTATGCAGAGCATAATCGCAAAGTGCTGGTCATCTTGCAGGGTATGGATACGTCTGGTAAAGATGGCACGGTCAAAGGGGTGTTCGGACAAATCAACCCCCTGGGTGCGCGCACGGTGGCGTTCAAGGCCCCCAGTACCGATGAAAAAAATCACGACTATCTGTGGCGCATCCATAAAGAACTGCCGGGCAAAGGTGAGGTCACCATCTTCAACCGCAGCCATTATGAAGATGTGTTGATCACCCGCGTACATGAGTGGATAGACCAGGCCGAATGCAAACGCCGTTATGCCCAAATCCGTGATTTTGAGCGCATGCTGGCCGAGACTGGCACGGTGATCCTGAAATTCTTCCTGCATATTTCCAAGACAGAGCAAAAAGCCAGACTGGAAGAGCGTCTGGCCGATCCTGACAAGCACTGGAAATTCGATCCCCAGGACCTGGAGGAGCGCAAGTACTGGGATGCTTATCAAGAAGCGTATGAAGATGCCTTGCTGGCAACTGACGCTGATCACGCGCCCTGGTATGCCGTTCCATCAGATTCGAAGACCCAGCGCAATCTGGTGATCGCCAGCATAGTGCAAGAAAAAATGCTGGACCTGAAACTCAAATATCCTCCAGGAAACCCTGAATTCAGCAAGCTCAAGGTGGAATGAAGTTCAATTTTTTACCTGAGCTGGTCGCAGCACCGCTGTATCCATTGCTGGCCTGGCAGGAGCGGCGTACCCGCGCTGTGACACCACGCCTGCCCGAAGCTAGTGACCAGGCATATGGGAGGCTGACTTGCGCCAATCATCCTGTGGATAACTTGCGGGTCTTGGGTATAGGTGAATCACCGGTTGCTGGCGTTGGCGTGGCAAATTACAAAGAAGCCATTACTGCTCAACTGGCTTTGGCCCTGGCAAATAAATTGGATGTCACGGTGGAATGGCATGCCCTGGGGCAAAACGGCGCACGTTTAGCCTGGGCCAGAACAGCCCTGCCTGATTTACGTTCTATGCCAGCCTGGGATGTGATCCTGGTCGCTTTTGGTGTTAATGATACAACCAGCTTTTGTTCGGTCAATAGCTACCGGGCAGAATTGCATTGCTTGCTGGATGAATTGCAGACAATGATGGAACCAACAAGTATCGTCATTCTGGCTGGGGTTCCACCCATGCAGGTTTTTCCTGCCTTGCCTTCTCCTTTACGTCAGGTTTTAGGCATGAAGGCGCAGGTTCTGGATCAAATAAATAGCGAAATGGCAGCATCTCGGCAGCAAGTTTTGCACTTGCCGTTTACCGCAAATCTTCAAGATGTGCGCCAGATGGCCGAAGATGGCTACCATCCGTCAGCACTTGGCGTCAGTATTTGGGCCGAAGAATTAGCGAAAACATTTCTGCAAAATCGTCAAGAAAAATAATCGAGATCTGCTACTTATGCACAATTTAGCTTGCATGCTATTTATGCACAAAAATCGATAATTATTAGAAATCAGTAATCACTATCAATAGAATCAATGACTTACGTAATATTCCTGTTAACCGAATTTAAAACTAATCAGTAAACTGGCATTCTGTCATTTCTATCCACAAAGTTATCCACAGTTTATTACCGGAAATTTTGCTGAAAATTGCGCCACTTGTTGCAGATCAGATGCCGAGACTGCGCGCATAGGCGATAATGTCGCTTATACAGCAATAGCCTGCGTAGTTTGACCATGTCAGTAGATAAGCAGATGCGCGCAGCGTCACCGAAAGCACTTATGTCCATGAATTTTGCCCCGCTCAAAAATGATACCTTCCTGAGAGCACTGTTGCGCCAGGAAACTGATTACACACCGCTATGGCTGATGCGCCAGGCTGGCCGTTATTTGCCAGAATACCGTGCCACCCGCAAAGGTGCCGGCTCTTTCCTCAGCCTGGCCAAGAATCCCGGTTTCGCCACTGAAGTGACTTTGCAACCAATCGACCGTTATGGGCTGGATGCTGCCATCCTGTTCTCAGATATTTTGACTGTACCAGATGCGATGGGCCTGGGCTTGTACTTTGAAGAAGGCGAAGGCCCCAAGTTTGAGCGCCCGTTGAAAGATGAAAAAGATGTCATGGCACTCAAAGTACCAGAAGCAGGCAGCCTGCAATATGTCTTTGATGCCGTAACGCAAATTCGCACTGCACTGGATGGCCGCGTACCGCTGATCGGCTTTTCCGGCAGCCCTTGGACACTGGCTTGTTATATGGTAGAAGGCCAGGGTTCGCGTGACTTCCATACCGTCAAGAGCATGATGTACAAGCGCCCTGACCTGATGCACCACATCCTGCGCACCAATGCCGACGCTGTAGCTACTTACCTCAATGCGCAAATCGATGCCGGTGCCCAGGCCGTGATGATATTTGATAGCTGGGGTGGGGCGCTGGCAGATGGCGCTTATCAAGAGTTCTCGCTGTCTTATATGCGCGATATCGTCAGTCAGCTGCAAAAAGAAAAAGATGGCAAGCGTATTCCTGCCATCGTCTTTACCAAAGGTGGTGGCTTGTGGTTGGAACAGTTGGCCGACATTGGTGCCGATGCCCTGGGACTGGATTGGACCGTGAACCTGGGCCAGGCGCGCGCCAAAGTTGGGGGTAAAGTTGCCTTGCAAGGTAATCTGGATCCGGCGGTATTGTTTGCTGAGCCAGAGCAAATCCGCCAGCAAGTGATTGCCGCGCTGGATAGTTATGGCAAGCCTGCTGCTGACCACGGCCATGTATTTAACTTGGGCCACGGCATTTCGCAATTTACCCCAGTTGAGTCAGTTAGCGTGCTGGTCGAAACGGTGCATGAATACAGCCGCAAGCAACGTCACTCTGCGTAAAGGGGCATTTTTATTGCCATTTTGTTGAAGCCAGCGACCTCTTCAGCCAGCATTGCTGTTTAGCTCACTGGCAAAGTCTGTATATTTAGCCACTGGTAAAACAACAATTGCTGGAAATGCTTGCCATTGCGTTATGTTGCTCTGCAAAACATAGCACTGGCGTGCTTTTCCAGCCAGAAGGCTGTGGAAAACCAATGGATTAGCGGCAGAAAAATTTTGCATTTCTATGCACACTTTCTGTTACTTATGCACAAAATCGGGGCGACAAAAAATATTTTCAAAATTATTTTTTTGTTTCCCAGCATTTTTTACAAGTCATTGATTTTAAACGATTAAATTCTAGGCTCTGAGATAGGGCATTTTGTGGAAACCCACGTAAACGCTAGCGAAAACCGATGTCAATAGACCTTTCTCCACAAAGTTATCCACAGAAACTGTGGATATGTAAAAAAGCCTTATGAAATCAATAGTTAGCGGTGCTTTTTGTAGTTTGCGCTAGATTGTGAAACAAGTTTATCTGCGCGTTGCCCTTGATACCCCTCTTGACAGAACCTTCGATTATCGGTGGACAGCACAAGAAGAGGGCGGTATGGCTGTCAACTTGCCCCAGATTGGGCAACTGGTGGCCCTGCCTTTTGGTCGCCAGGAAGCCGTCGGCCTGATCATGGATGTGGTCACCGAGACGGATGTTCCGGTTGACAAGCTGCGTGACGTCATTGCCGTGCGGCACGAGTTGCCCTCCATGAACAGGGAATGGCTGGCGCTCTGCCAGTTTGCCGCCGAGTATTACCAGCGCCCCTTGGGCGAGGTGGCGATACCCGCCTTGCCCAAAAACCTGAAGGCCATCAAGACAGTATCCCTGCAGCGTGCCATCAAGAAGCTGGCCAAATTGCCTGAGCAGGCTGATGTCAGCCCGCTGGGCGAGCCGCAATTAAATCCCGAGCAACAAGCTGCTGTGGACGCAGTTGCCAATGCTGAGGGCTACGCCCCGCATCTCCTATTCGGAGTGACAGGCAGCGGCAAGACAGAAGTGTATTTGCAGACCGCCGCCAAAGTGCTGGCAAAAACCCCGGATGCCCAGATCCTGATCCTGGTGCCAGAGATTAACCTGACACCACAGCTTGAATCCCATATCCGCGCCCGTTTCCCCGGCCTGATGCTGTCCACTCTGCATAGCGGTATGGCTGAAGGTGAGCGCTTGCTACACTGGCTGGCCGCACATACCGGGCGTGCCCGCATCGTGCTTGGTACTCGCCTGGCGATGCTGGCATCCTTGCCCAGGCTGAAACTGCTGATTATTGATGAAGAGCATGACCCTTCCTACAAACAACAGGAAGGCCTGCGTTATTCTGCCCGTGACCTCGCCGTGTGGCGGGCACGCCAGCTGTCCATACCCATCTTGCTGGGTTCTGCCACACCCTCGCTGGAAAGCTGGCAGGGCGCGCAGACTGGTCGCTACCGCTTGCTGGAATTGCACGAACGCGCTGTCCAGCATGCAGTCCTGCCCATCATACGCATCATCAACCTAGAAAGAGAAAAGCCCAGCGAAGGCCTGACCCAAAGACTGATAGGTGCGATCAAGCTACGTCTTGAAAAGGGTGAGCAATCACTATTGTTCTTGAACCGGCGCGGTTATGCACCTGTGCTGGCTTGTGATGCCTGCGGCTGGATCAGCAATTGCACCCGCTGTACTGCCCATCTGGTTTTACATAAAGGCGACCATAGACTACGCTGCCATCACTGCGGTCTGGAACAGCGCATACCACGCTCATGCCCAACTTGCGGCAATATTGACTTGCAGCCACTGGGCCGTGGCACCCAGCGCATGGAAGAAAGCCTGGCCCTGCTTTTCCCGGAGGCCAGGGTATTCCGTATCGATGCCGACTCTACGCGCCTCAAGGGCAGTGCCGCTGCCGCCTTTGAGCGCGTGCATGCGGGTGAAGTCGATATCCTGATAGGCACACAAATGGTGGCCAAGGGCCATGACTTCAAGCGCCTGACCCTGGTGGCTGCCTTGAATCCCGATGCTGCCCTGTTCTCGCAAGATTACCGCGCCAGCGAACGCCTGTTTGCCCAGCTCATGCAAGTGGCAGGGCGAGCAGGGCGGGCGGCGCAAAAAGAAGGTGGCAATGCATCCGAGGTGCTGGTACAAACCCGCTACCCTGACCACCCGCTCTACCATGCGCTGATGGCACACAATTACCCTGACTTTGCCAAAGACTTGCTGGACGAACGCCAGCAAGCGCATATGCCGCCCTTTATGTACCAGGCTTTATTGCGGGCAGAAGCCAAAGAACTGGAAACCGCCATCAGCTTTTTGAAAGAAGCAGCGATCTCTACCGAACATCAGGGCATCATGATCAATGACCCCATCCCCATGACCATGACACGGGTTGCCAATGTGGACAGGGCGCAGTTGCTGGTCGAGTCAGTCTCGCGCCCTGCATTGCAAGCCTTCGTCAAAGCCTGGATTGCTGATCTGCGCGCTATGAAAAGCCGAGTCAGGTGGTCGGTGGAAATTGATCCTGTGGATATCTAAGTACTTACCCACATGCGCCTGAGATTGGTGATCAGTTAAAATTGATGTTCAAACCTGCCAATGAACACAAAGATTGCCCATGCCACTCAGCCGCTACCTGACCACTTTTCCTGAAATATCCCCAGATTGTTACATACACCCCAGCGCTCAGCTCATCGGTGACGTGCAACTGGGGCCGGACAGTTCGGTCTGGTGCAATGCCGTCTTGCGTGGCGATGTCAATCACATACGCATAGGCCATAGCAGCAATTTCCAGGACCTGGCCATGGGCCATGTCTCGCACAAGAATGCCAGCAAGCCTGCCGGTTCGCCTCTCATAATCGGTGACTATGTGACGATCGCCCATTCCGTTATCCTGCATGGCTGCAGCATAGGCGATGAATGCCTGATAGGCATGGGCAGCATTGTCATGGACGATGTAGTTATCCACAAGCATGTCATGCTTGGTGCTGGCAGCCTGGTGCCACCTGGCAAGGTACTGGAAAGCGGCTATCTCTATGTCGGACGCCCGGCAGTCAAAGTACGCGCTCTTACGGCAGAAGAAATCAGCTATTTCAAATACTCTGCCGAGCACTATGTGCGCATCAAGAATAATTATCTGGCCAGCACTGCAGGTGGATAGTGAATTTGCGAGCTGCTTATGAGTCAGAATCCGGCAAAACCATTTTTTGAGAGGTTTAGACCCACCTACCTTAGAAAGGCAAGACAGCATGAACGCAGCACAGGATGACGAGTACTGGATCACCACAGACAAGGACAAGATAGACATCAATGTCGTCCATCAATTTTTGAGTGCTGAGAGTGGCTGGGCCACCGGTATTTCACGCGCCGTGGTCGAAGAATCCCTGCGCAACTCCCTCTGTTTCAGCGTCTACCAGCAAGAGCGTATGGTGGGTTTTTGCCGCATCATCACCGATATGGTGACCTTTGGTAACCTGGTTGATGTCTTTGTCGTGACTGACATGCGCGGCAAGGGTATCTCCAGATTACTCATGGAAGAAGTCATGGCACATCCAGTCATCAAAAAGTTGCGTCGCTTCACGCTCTCTACCACTACCGCTGCTGGCCTGTATGAAAAATTTGGTTTTACCCCTCTTGGCAAGCCAGAGTCTTTCATGGAAGTGTACAGGCCCAGGATTTACCTGGAATAAGCACTTTTTACGTTGTCATGAAGCCGGTTTGTAATTCAGCTCACCAACATTGCTGGCATCAAAATACATCATCATCTGACGCTGCCCGACTTTTTTGATGTCGCTTATTTTCTTGACGATCTGATCTGAGCGCGTCGCCTTGTCATGATAGTGGGCTTCAATTTCATAGCGACCTTCAGGCAGGGCCAGGAAAAGCCAGGGACCATCCAGAGTGGTGGTCAGTAACACGGCCTTGGTTTTTTCATCGCGCACGATGACTTTGATATCTGCCAGATAAGCGCCTGACTTACTCGCGGCAGTACGAAGCCATAAGGTGTATTGCCCCGCTTGCTGTTGTAATTCCTCCCTTTCTGTACTGCCTACGCCACCTGATACGCAGGCGATGTCCTTGTTCGAGCAATTGCTGCCCGCTGCCAGCACTGGCATGCCCAGGCTAAGGGATAGTGATAAGGGTAATAATATGGCTAATTTGATATGTTTCATGACATAGTCCTCCAGCGTAAAGTGTTCAGCATAGTGTTTGTCACTGTACAGTGTTTGAGATGAGTCAAAGTTGCAACATCTTGCATACCAGCATGCTGTTTATGCTTGTCTGTCAGTAGCAAACTGCGGCATATTGAAAGCGTAGACTTATCCACACGCGCAAAACATTCAGCTTCGACCAGACTTCCTTCTATCCAACATGCTTTCATTTCCACTAAAACTGACAATAGCCATATGGGTGGCAGTTGCCATTGTTGCGCCAGCTCAGGCGCTGGAGTCGGCCCTCAGCCTGAAAGATATCTATACCAGGACCGTTGAACAGCAAGTTCAGCCACCGCCAGAGGACTTGCAAAATTATATAGACCAGATGGTCGTGACCTTGAACAGTAACAACATCAGTAAGTTGCCTACACAATATATTTTGCTGGTTGATCGCAATCCCAAGGTTCAGATCTCCATCCTTTTCTGGCTCGACCAGGAAGGGCAGTATCAATTTATTGGTGCGTCTCCAGTGTCAACAGGGCGTTCTCTTGGCTTTGAACATTTTGAGACACCCGTTGGTGTCTATGCCCATAGCCTGGCCAACCTGGATTACCGCGCCGAAGGCAGTAAAAACAGCAAGGGTGTCCGCGGATATGGCATCAAGGGGAGGCGTGTCTTCGATTTTGGCTGGCAAAAAGCCAAGAAAGGCTGGGGCGATAAAATCATCGCCGACATGCGTCTGCAAATGCATGCCACTGACCCCGGCTTACTCGAATCGCGCCTGGGTACTGTGCAATCCAAGGGGTGTGTACGCATACCTGGCACCTTGAATTTCTTGCTGGACCGCTATTCCGTACTGGATGCCGATTATTTGCAAGCGGTGTCAGAAGGTAAAAAATTCTGGGTACTCGATAAAAACCGTGAAGATAATCCCTGGGCCGGGCGTTACATGGTTGTTGTCGACAGTGGCAAAGAGCAAAAGCCTGAATGGGCAGCCTATACCCCACCTGCATCGGCTGTACCTGCGTCACGTAAAGTGGTGAAAGCCTCCTGAATTTTGGCAAAAGCGATAGCCAACCCAGAAATCGACTAAGATATCTCTGTCAGAAAATCTTTAGATCTCATTTCACTCGCAATGATGAAATGGGTGCTCATCACCTCAGGGAAATCCCATGTCCATAGAAACCTGGTTGTTGTATGTCGTTGCCGTTATGGTATTAACCATTACTCCTGGCCCTGCAGTGCTGATGTGTATCACCAACAGCATTAATTTTGGCGCCCGCATGACTCTGTTCCCGGCACTGGGCAATATCACCTCCCTGATTGCTATCATGACTTGTTCGGCGATCGGTATCGGTGCCATCCTGGCGACGTCGGCGCTGGTGTTTACCGTCATCAAATATCTGGGCGTGGCCTATCTCTTGTATCTGGGTATCAGCAGCTTGCGCGCCAAGAGCAGTGATTTCGTTTTGCCCACGGAAACTGACATGCGCGGCACCCGCCTGCGCCTGTATGTCAAAGGCATGCTGGTTGGTATCAGCAATCCCAAGGCCTTGTTGTTCTTTACCGCTTTTTTCCCGCAATTCATCAATCCTGCTGCCGCCAAATTGCCGCAATTTCTGGTTTTGTGCACAACCTTTGTATTTTTTGAATTCAGTGTACTGATGCTGTACGCCGTTTTTGCAGAACGTATGGGTCCATGGCTGCGCTCCAAGGGCAAGGCGAAGATGTTCAATCAGTTTTCTGGTGGCGTATTTGTAGCCGCAGCGGGTCTGCTGGCAACCGTGAAAAAAGCCAACGATTGAGGCCGCTGCAAAAATAAGCTAGCGTTGTTGCGCCTCCTTGTCGTACTAAAGTACTGTCTGCGTCGGCACACCTAGCTATCTTAAATTTGCAACAGCCTCCAGGAGTAAGATCATGTCACATAGCAAAGCGTATAGTGAAAGCGGTTTCTGGGACAAACTCAGGAAATATGCCCAGGTCGCAGGCAGTGAAGTCATAGAAAAAGTCCTCTGGCTGTATTACGCAGCACAAAGGCCTGAAACCCCGGCCTGGGCCAAGACTGTCATTTTCGGTGCATTGGGGTATTTCATTTTTCCTCTGGATGCAGTTCCGGATGTTTTGCCTGCGGTTGGCTATGGTGATGATCTTGGGGTGATTGCCGGGGCGCTGGTGACGGTCAGTCTGTATATTACAGATGAAGTGAAGCAGAGTGCGCGCGACAGGATGACGGCATGGTTCGGGCAGAAATCTGGCTAAAACCCATTCACTTTTTACTGCCAGATTTTCAGCTCCATTTCAGCTCAAAAAACGCACAAAAACCGGCAAAAAAAGATCCGGCGGAAGCAAATCTATGTATGATTTGCAACTCAATTAATCCGCCGGACTTGCGCATGTACACCTCCACTTTCACCTTCAAGAAGAAGCAATACGACGACGCTTTCTATGCGCTCGATGAGCAGATCGTCGCTCTGGCCAAATCCATACCAGGCTATCTCGGTGAAGAGACCTGGGAGAATGCGACGACCGGGCAGGTTTCCAATGTGTATTACTGGGACAGCCTGGAAGCCTTGCAGTCGCTGATTAATAATCCCATCCACCAGCAAGCCAAGGCGGCACAGGCAAAATGGCTGGATGGGTATCAGGTGATCGTGGCTGAAGTCTTGCGTACTTATGGCGATGGCAATTTGTTGCATCCTTGCGTGACCGCAGCGCCGCATGCCGCAAATTAAAACCGCAATGAAGATACAACTGAGAGAAGTAGACATCCATAATTTTGATGAGGTAATCAATTTACCCTTGTTGCCTCATCAGGAAAATTATCTGGCCAGTAATGCTTATTCCCTGGCGCAGTCCAAATATGATACTTACTACAGGCCACGTGCCATTTATGCAGATGATCAATTGACAGGTTTTCTGATGTACAAGACCATGGATGATGAAAATCGCCCCAGGGAATATGCCATACATCGCTTCATGATCGATCATCGCCATCAGGGCAAGGGAATAGGGCGGCAAGCCTTGCAATTGGCGATACAGGAAATACGCCAGGACATGCAGGCAGAACGCATCACCATTTGCTATCTGCCAGAAAACCCGGTCGCCAAAGACTTCTATGCCAGTTTTGGATTTGTAGAAACGGGTATCGATGAAGAGAGTGAAATGAATGCAGAGATAGTCTTGAATGCAGCCTTGGAAAAATGATTTCCTCGCTGCGCATATGACCACTAATCGACAAGTGTCGCGATTTGCTTCCATGTATGAATTACCATCCTTATTGCCAGTTTGATAAATACGCCATTTCCGCTGTAAACAGTCAGGATGAGCAGGTATAAAAGGCTGGTGCGTGTTTCAGTAAGATGACAGTCTTGCCCGTGCTATATTAGCCACTTCCGCATATCTAGAAATCCCAGCTATGAGTGGTCCAACAACAGTCATGATCACAGGCGATGGCCTGGCAATTCTGTTGGCAGCGGCGGCCATACGTGCCGCTCTGGCGGTGGCGCAGGCACATCAGAACGCCGACCTGTTGCGCACGCATCAGGATGCGCAGCAAAGCGCCCTGCAAGAAAGCTTGCATGCAGCCGGTGTCATGGGCGAGAAAGCCTTGCAAGAGCAATTGCAAATCGCTGAACAGGATTATGCCCAGTTGATCGCGCTGGCTGAAAAGATAGGCTGTAGCGCGCAAATTACCGCCAGCCAGCCTGTCCCGCCAGCCAGGACGGATGAACAGGAAATCATAGAATATCTGCGTAGCTTGCAGGCTCTGGTGCGTGAGTTAAGGCCAGTGTTGTTGCAAGAATCAGCCAGACGTGCTGATGCGCTCTCTGATGAAGGTGATGCCAATCTGGACGCAGCCACCGCCGCAGCCTTGCCGCAAGACCGGCTGGCGCGCCTGTTGAAACGCCTAGCCCACCTGGAGCAATTGCCCGAACATATCGCGCAACTGGCGAGGGAACTGGAAAAGTCCCTCCCGGGTGCCCGCGCCGACATGCTGGCCAGCGAATTGCGTCTGCAAATCCAGGCCTTGCTGGAAGCGGAGAAAAAACGCCAGGTAGAACAAGCCCAGGCCCTGATACTGGAGCAGACTTTGAAAGACCTGGGTTACCAGGTCGAAGAAGTTTTACATACCCTGTTTGTCGAAGGCGGCGTGGTGCATTTCCGCCGTGCCAGTTGGGACAAGTATATGGTGCGCATGCGCATGGATGCCAAAACCGGGCAGGCCAATTTCAATGTCATCCGCTCCGTCAAGCAAGGTGAAAATGAGCGCAGCGTGCTTGATCATCTGGCAGAAGACCGCTGGTGCAGTGAATTTCCTACCTTGATGGCAGCGCTGGAAGCGCGAGGCATACACATGCAAGTGACGCGGCTATTGCAGGCTGGTGAATTGCCGGTGCAACTGGTCGTGGAAGACAAGCTGCCGCAATTTGCTGAAGAAGAGCACATTGAAAGTTTTAGCCAATTAATGTCGAAAAAATTGCCATGAATGTACCCGAAACCCGCTGGCTGCAAGACTTGCAGCGCTTGCTGCCGATACGATCGCATTATGTGATTTCTGGTGCCATACGTGACAGTTTTTTACTGCCTCTGGCACCTGTGGATGCATCATCAGGTGGTGCTACCCTGGTGCCATTCAACCGCGCCCTGTGGGAATCGCTCAAGCGTCTGGATTATCGGCTCTTGCTGATCTATGACCCGGTAGATGGTTTGCGTGTCTATCCTGACGACAGCGGCCAGCGCGAACTGGCCACCCGCTTGTTCGATGTGAAACTGGCCGATGGTTGCCAGCAAATCAGCCTCGAAAGCCTGAGCAATCTGATGAAAAAAATCAGCGCAGAAAGAGAAATGCGCTGCGCCCTGGTGCTGGATTTTGCATCGCGCATTACCCGCAAGGCAGAACAACTGGGCGAGGCCGAGCATCGATTTTTTGTCGCAGCAGAAAAAATCTCACTCACGGCCAGTGCCATCGTCCCGCGTGAGTCAGGCGGGCCACCGCAATACAATCCCGTCTTATGGCTGGTCAATCGTGCCCAGGATTTACCATCCTGGTTCACACTTGATAGTGAAAGAGTGGCGAGCCTGGTCATCAGCAAACCTGACTTTGAAATGCGCCAGGGGGCGGCTTTGCAACTGGCCCCTTTGTTCAATGGCTATGCTGACGCAGCCGTTACCGTGCGGACCCAGTTCGTCAAAAGTTTTACCGAAGGAACAGAGGGCATGTCGCTATCAGCTCTGTCCGACATCACTGAGCTGGCAGACCGGCAAAAGCTGGGTATTGCAGATATAGAAGACGCAGTGCGCTGCTATAAAGTAGGTGCGCTGGACAACCCCTGGCGCAAGGATTACCTTCGCAAGAAAATACGCGATGGCCAAAGCTTTATCGAAGACCGCGTCAAGGGGCAACATCCCGCCGTAGTCAAAACCCTGGATATTTTAAAACGCTCAGTCATGAGCCTGACCGGGGCGCAAGCGCGTTCTGGCGGTAGCCGCCCACGCGGTGTCTTGTTTTTTGCCGGCCCTACCGGTGTCGGAAAAACCGAATTGGCCAAGACCCTGACACAATTGGTGTTTGGGGATGAACGCGCCTATCTGCGCTTTGACATGAGTGAATTTGCTGAAGAGCATACCAGCGCCCGCTTGCTGGGTGCGCCGCCTGGCTATGTGGGTTTTGATGCTGGTGGTGAACTCACTAACGCCGTCAGGCAAAAACCGTTCTCTGTCGTGCTCTTCGATGAAATCGAAAAAGCCCATCCGCGCATACTCGATAAATTCTTGCAGATACTGGAAGACGGCCGCCTCACCGATGGCCGTGGTGACACTGCCTATTTCTCGGAAACCATTTTGATCTTCACCTCTAACCTGGGTATTTATGTGGAGGATAATCAGGGCAACCGCAGCCAGAATGTGAAGCCCGGTGACAGTTATGAAACCGTGGAATTCAAGGTGCGCGAAGCCATAGGCAATTACTTCAAGTTCAAATTGTCGCGGCCAGAATTATTGAACCGCATCGGTGACAATATCGTGGTCTTTGATTTTATTTCTGCTGAAGTCGCCGCCAAGATTTTTGATGGCATGTTGCGTAATGTGGCGCGTCGCCTGCAGGAAGAACTCAACCTGCAACTGGCAATGCCAGCGACGGTGCGTGATGAATTGCTGGCACGCTGTATCCGTGACCTCAGCAATGGTGGCCGCGGTGTCGGCAACCAGCTGGAATCGAATTTCATCAACCCCTTGTCGCGTGCCCTGTTTGAGCAGGAGCTTGAAGGCAAGCAGCGCGTCACCGTAACGGCGATTACCGAAGCCGATAAAGTCATCAGCCTGAGCCTGCAATTAGCATGAAGATTGCCATCAACAAAGCGCATTTCCCTGTCACCGTACTGGGGCCGGGGCGGCGCATAGGTATATGGGTACAGGGTTGCAGCATAGGCTGCAAGGGCTGTGTCTCGCAAGATACCTGGGCCAGGGACAACAGCAAGGAAATGACAGTTGCTGGTTTGCTGAGCTGGTGCCGCGAAGTCAGTGCCGGCCAATTTGATGGAATCACCATCTCAGGTGGCGAACCCTTCGAGCAGCCCAAGGCCTTGCATGCCTTGCTGGATGGTTTGCATCACTGGCGCAGCAGTACAGGAATGGATTTTGACATACTCTGCTATAGCGGTTATCCACTCGCGACCCTGCAAAAAAAACATGCAGACTTACTGCAAAAAATCGATGCCCTGATCCCCGAACCTTTCATCGCCAGCAAGCCGCTGACCCAGGCCTGGCGTGGCTCAGCCAATCAACCGCTGGTGCTCTTGTCAGACCGCGCCAGGGCGCGTATGCAGGCTTATGTTGATGCCCCCATAGACGAACAGGACAAGCGCATACAGACCATGATAGATGGCCAGCGTGTCTGGTATGTAGGCATACCAGGTCGCGGTGACATGCAGGCACTGGAACAATTATGTGCCAGCCGTGGCCTGACATTTGACAGCGTCAGCTGGAGGCCCTGAGTGAGTCAGACCTACATACGTCGCTGCCCCGCATGTGAAACTGAAAACGCGCCCGAAGTCATGCGCTGTGTTTGCGGCACCTTGTTGTCAGGTGTGGACTTGATGGAAAAACGGCAGCAGCCTGAACCGCAAGTTGAGATAAAGCCGGTCGCGACTGAAGCAAGCGTATTAATTTGCAGTTATGAAGATTGCGAACAAAGTAATCCGCTAGACAGCGAACTATGCTTGTATTGCAACCGCCCGCTGATCAAGGAGCCTGCAGCATCAACTCCAGATAGCAGCCAGATCCATAGCCTGCTATCACTGCCCCAAGCCCTGCGTGAGCGCTACAAGATATTGCATCATTTGCCTACCCTGGGGGCAGAGGCCGAGTTGTTGCTGGTAGAAGAAAATGCAAGCGCCATAAAGCGTGTCGCCAAGATTTACCGTCACGGCGTACATGGCAAATCCGAAGTCAGGGAAAGATTGCAAACAGTGCCAGTCGAGCACCGCGTAGTCGTGCTGGAAGCAGGCGTGTCTGATGGCCATGCCTATGAACTCATGGAGTATTGTGAGCTTGGTTCCTTGAGAAAAATCATGCTGGGTAAGCGGCCGGATGCCGCCATGCTGGAAAGCATAGTACGTGAGCTGGCAACCGCCATCGCCAGTGTGCATAAGGCTGGACTTATCCACCGTGATCTCAAGCCAGAAAATATCTTGGTGCGCACGCTGCAACCACTGGATTTGATACTGACTGACTTTGGTATCTCCTCAGTGCTGGATGCCACGCAAAGGCTGACTGGCACAGCGCGTACCTTGCCCTATGCCTCGCCAGAAAGTCTGTCCGGCGTTATCGATACCAAGGCAGATTACTGGGCGCTGGGCATGATAGTTCTGGAATTGGCCCTGGGTCAGCATCCATTTGCCGGTTTGTCCGAAGCCGTGATCCTGCATCACCTGACCACGCGCGAGCTGGAACTCAATACGTTAACCGACGCCTACCTGCGCAAACTGCTGCGCGGCCTGCTCTTGCGTGACCCTAAAAAACGCTGGGGTGATGAACAGATCATGCGCTGGCTGGCGCGAGATACCAGCTTGCCTGACGCCGTGGAAACCACGGCCATGGGCGGTTTTCGCGAGCCCTATCATATCGGCTATGACCTCTGCCACACCCGCGAACAACTGGCGGTGGCGCTGGCACGTAACTGGGATGATGGCGTCAGGGATATCTCGAATGCGCAATTGCTGGCCTGGTTCCGCGATGTGCAAAAGGACCAGAATGCAGTGCGGGTCTTGCTGGATATGCGCCATGATAAAAAGCTCTCGGTCGATGTACAGCTATTGCGCCTGATCCTGTATCTGGCACCCGGCATACCACCTGTCTGGCGCGGTGAAACCATAGAATTGCCAGCCATACTCAGCTATGCCAACCGCTCACTGAAGGGCGATGAGCTAGCCAGCAGCTGGTTGAACCAGTTGTATAACTATGGTGTGCTGGAAGCCTATGCAGATGCAGGCAACAAGGAAATCGCCAACATAGTGCAAAAATGGCAGCATTGCTGCAAGCAAATTCAGCAGGCCTGGCAAGAGGCTTTTGGCCTAGTGAAAGATTATGCCAGCAAGCATTTGCCGGGTGAGTATGCCAATATCGACAAGCTCGTTTATGGTATTGAGGCAGATGATAGGGCACCCCTGCATAAATTGCATGCGCGGGTACTGGCGCTGGTCTATGATGAACGCTGGCCCGAGCGCCTGCGCAAACGCCTGGTCATCGCCTATGCTGGCCTGAAAGCTTATTGCCCCTGGTTGTCTGCGCTGGGCGAGATAGAGCAAATGCCTGTGGCTTCGCTGCTGGTGCTGGAAGCCTTGTTGCCCGAAGCGCAAAAAGCCGTGGAACGCCAGCAAAAAGCCGAGGCCTGGCAACGAACTGCTGACCAGGATGCGGCAGCGGCTATGAAGCAGGAAGTTTTACGTAGCATCAAAGCCATACGTGTAGCAGCTACTGACAGCCTCTTGTCTACCGCCGCCGCAGATGATCTCTATAGGACACTGGATGACTACCATGATTTGCTGGAAAAGCTGCGCACCTCTGCCAGTACCGAAATAGCCTGGCAGGAAGCCAAAAAAGCAGCATTGAGAGTAGAGCACACCGTCGGAAAAATTTCGCTGCTGCTGAATAAGCTGGCTGCCCGGCGTATCGAAAACCAGGGCTGGGTAGGGCGCGAAGTGCAGATTTTTGTTGCCGTCGTCTTGCTGGGTGTGCCAGTGTTTTTACCTGCGGTGAATTTTTACTGGATACCTGCCTTGATTGCGGCAGTCGCTGTCTGGCGCTTCCTGCCTAATTTTCTGACTATGCGCAAAATCCGCGAGCTGGGTACGCAATTGTGAATTTTGCAAATATCTGATATTTCCCGTAAACATCTGAGATAGTTGTTTGCATCAAAAGACAGGAGTCATACAGATGTCGCCGATTTTTACGAAAATGAATTTGAAAGAGCAAAAACGGCTACTGATAGTCAATGCGCCTGCATCTTTCCAGCCTGTCATTGATGAACTGGTTGCTGAAGCAGATGTGGAGATTTTTCAGGATATCAAGAAATGCAAACGCTGCGAATTTGCCCTGGCGTTTGTCAGCAAGCAAGATGAGCTGGACAAGATCAGTGCTGCCCTGCTGACTAAAATCGAGGGAGATGCCTTGTTGTGGTTTGCTTATCCCAAGGGGACCTCGAAGAAATATAAATGTGAATTCAATCGGGATACTGGTTGGAATGTGATCAAGGGGGCGGGGTTTGATACGGTGAGGATGGTGGCGATTGATGAAGATTGGTCGGGGTTGAGGTTTAGACATAGTGATTTTATTAAGAATTCTTCTAAGAGGCTGTTCGAGATCTTATTGTAAACAAAAGGAATATTGCGTAAACTTAGGTGATGAGAAAAGCCTACCCAAGCGACATCAGTAGAGAACAGTTTGCGAAGATAGAAGATATTCTG
>Ga0187843_10000384_pt1 | contig 32483 bp, 29 predicted proteins | sample SpaLakP09_SKY_43_FD_134516 | JGI IMG/M metagenome (GOLD analysis project Ga0187843, IMG submission 134516) | Oligotrophic lake water microbial communities from Sparkling Lake, Wisconsin, USA - SP09_SKY_43 | ecosystem: Environmental > Aquatic > Freshwater > Lake | place: USA: Sparkling Lake... | reverse complement strand
TTATTCTATTAGGAATTTTTTTTTTTAATTTCACTTATTTTATAAGTAAAAATTATTTCAAAGTAAGATCAGTTGAAGGAAATCAGTTATTTAAAGTAGACGACACAGATAATAAAAAAATGTTTATATTTATATTAATACTATATTTAATTTATTTTAATAATTACTATTTTGATTTTCCTAATATTCCCAGAAAATTTTTAATTCCATCATTATTTTTTTTATTCATATATTCAACTTTAAATTTTTTTAAATCAAAAAAATTTTTAACAAAATTAATAATTTTTATTCTAAATATTAATATTTTAATTGTAGAATATTCTAGCAGTTCTTTTGCTCTGCCAATGCAACTATTAATTTCTATTTTAATAACTTATGTTCTTTTAAAAAAAAAAATTCCTTATAATTTTGTTTTAATTTTTTTTATAATTCTTTTAATATTTCATGGATTAAAGGCTGATTATAGAAGTTTTACTTATAAAACTGAGAATAATAATGAAAAAACAGAAAATTTAAGTGAGAATAGTTATAAAAGATATTATCAATTTTTAAATTTTTATAAAATAAAAATTCGTGAATTAGCGATTGATAAAAAAAATTACATCAGTAATATAATTAACGTTACTTTCCTTAATAATGCTGGCAGAGTTTCACATTCTTTTTCATCTCTCTTAATAATAGTAAATAAAACTCCGGAAAAAATTGATTACCTTTATGGAAGTTCTTACAAGCCTCTTTTAACAAAATTTATTCCAAGATTTATCTTTTATAATAAGCCAAAAGAAGACTACGGTAATTTTTTTGGTCATAGGTACGAAATATTATATCCAACTGATTTTGGCACTTCTTGGAATATGCCAGTTATAAATGAGAGCTATGCAAATTTTGGAATTTTTGGAGTAATTTTAGTTATGTCTCTACTTGGTTTTTTTATTAGACTATTGGTATCAAAGTTTAGCGTATCAAATTATAATAATTTAGAATTTATAGTTGGAATTGCTATAACAACTCAACTATTTTTTTTAGAAAGTAATCTTTCACTTATAATTGGAAATATATTAATTAGTATAATTTTACTCTATATAATTTTCTTTGCAATTTCATTTTTTAATAAAAAATTTTTAAATGCCAGAAAAAATTAAGATAAGTATCTTTTTTAGAAAACCAATTATTGGACAACATTATAGTGTAGAAAATGTTTATAATGATATAATCACTAATAATTATAATATTTTTTACTTTCAAAAAAAAATATGCCCTTTTGAGAGCAAAGGTTTTTTTAAAAGATTTTTTTTAATAATTTGGGCAGCTTTTAATCAGGGTGATATCAATCATGTTACTGGCGATATAAATTTTATTAATCTTTTTTTTAAAAAAAAAAGAACAATTTTAACAATTCATGATTGTTATTTATTAAGTAAATTTAATTTTATTTATTATTTTATATATAAATTATTTTGGTTAAATTTACCTATTTCAAAGTCATCGGCCGTCATTACAATTTCAAAAAAAATAAAAAATGAAATTTTGAAATATACAAACATTAATAAAAATAAAATTAAAGTAATAAACAATCCTTTAAACAAAATTTTTAAATTAAGAAGAAAAAAATTTAATAAAAAACCTGTAATTCTTATTATTGGTACATCTCCTAATAAAAATATAGAAAGGATGATTAGTGCCATTAAGGGAGTAAATTGTAAGTTAACAATAATAGGTAAAATAAATTATAATATAAAAGATAAATTAAATTCATTTTGTATAGAATATAAAGAGCTCTTTAACTTAACTAATGAAGAGGTTTTTCAAGAATACAAGAAATGCGATATGCTTCTTTTTGTTTCCTTATATGAGGGATTTGGATTGCCAATTATAGAAGCCCAAGCCGTTGGCAGACCTGTCATAACTAGTAATATTGAGCCTATGAAATCAATTGGTTCAACAGGAGCTTTGTATGTAAATCCATATAAAATTGATCAGATCCACAAAAGTATATTAATGATTATTAATAATTCCTCATTAAGAACGAGATTAATTAATAATGGTCTTAAAAATGCATCAAAGTATAAGTTAAATAAAGTAAAAAAAGAATATTTAGAATTCTATAAAAATTTTTATGAAAATACTATTTGCCATAACAAATCTGTATAAAGAAACCGGTGGTAGTTATAAGGCTTTTATTGAAACAGCTAGAGCTGTCTATAATAAGAATGTAGATATTAAAATTATTTATTTAAAAGATGATGTTATTAAAAATAATATTTCAATACCAGAAATATATAAAGGCGTTGATATAATTCATTTTTTTGGAGGTTGGGACTATTTTTACATTAAATTAATTTTTTATGCTTTCTATAGAAAAATTAAAGTGATTATTTCTCCAATGGGACTTTACGAACCTTGGTCATTGCAACAAAAAAAAATAAAAAAAAAAATCGCTTGGCATTTATATCAAAAATATATTTTAAAAAAATCAGACTTGATTATTTGCTCCTCTTCTTCTGAAAAAAGAAATATTTATAAATTAATAAAAAAAAATAATATAGTTTTTTTACCTCATGGAATTGATAAGATTTTAATAAATCATAAAAAAAATTTTTTTGAGGGAAAGAAAAAAAAAGCACTTTTTTTTTCTAGAATTCATAAAAAAAAAGGGTTAATCGAATTAATTACAATTTGGTGCAAAATTAAACCAAAAAACTGGGAGTTAATTATTGTTGGGCCTGAGGAGGATGATACTAAAAAAAATGTTTTAAAGATTGTTAGAGATAATCACAATAGTAGCATAAAATTTTTAAAACCTATTTTTGATATAAATAAAAAAAATCAATTATTTTTGAGTTCAGATTTATTTTTATTACCGTCTTTTAGTGAGAATTTCTCTTATTCCATTATTGAGGCATTACAACTTAATTTACCAGTGTTAACAACAAAATTTACACCTTGGCAGAGTATTAAGCAATATAATGCAGGATGGGTTGTTGATAATCTTCAGGAATCTTTAGAAAAAAATTTAAGAAATATTTTTAAACTTAAAAAAAAAGATTTTGAGGAAAAATCTAAAAACTGTTCAAAATTATTAAAAAGATATTATTGGGATAATTTGATAAATCAATATTTGAGAAAATATAAAAATATATATAATGAGAGTTCTACAAGTAATTTTTAAAAAAGAAACTGCACAAGGGGGGCCTTACCAAGTCGCTAATTTTTTAATTAAAGATGCATTAAAAATAGAAAAAAAAATTATAACCAAAACATTATCATTAAGTGTAGTTTCTTATTTTTATTTTTTATATCCTCAAAGATTATATAATTTTTTAAATAAATATAATTTAATTCATTTTCATGAAATTTGGTCTTTTAAAGTTTTTTTAATGTCAATTTATATAAGACGATTAGGCATTCCCTATATTGTAATGCCACATGGTGTTTTAAATAATTGGTCTTTAAAAAAAAAATTTTTATTTAAACTAATTTATTCAAAATTATTTTTGAGAAATTTTTTTAAAAAAGCTTATGCATTACATTTTCTTAATAATGAGGAGTATATTGATGCAAAAAAATTTATAGAATTTCACAGAAATTATATTTTACCAAACGCAATAGATTGTTCTAAATATTCAAAAAAGAAAAGTTTTAAAACAAAAGATAAAATAAATGTTTTATTTTTTGGAAGATTACATAAAAAAAAAGGTATTAATGAGATCTTAGAATCGATTTCTTATTTAAAAAACAAAAAAAAATGTAATTTTTTTAATTTTAATTTTGTAGGGCCAATTTCTAAAGAAGATTCAATTTCTTTCCTAAAAAAAATTAATGATTTAAATATAAACAATTTAGTAAATATTTTTCCCGAAGTTAAAGATATTAAGAGTAAAACCAGATTTTTTTTAATTAACGATGTTTTTATTTTACCATCTTTTGACGAAGCCGATTCTTTATCGATCAAAGAAGCAATTGCTTCTGGAATGACAATTCTAATAAGCAAAAATTGCAAAGTTAACATTAGTGATGATTTTTGTTTTTATACGAAGATTGATAGTATAAATATAGCAAAAAACTTAATTAAAATTTATACAAAAAGAAAAAAATTTAACAAATACTCATTTTTAGCAAGAAACTTTTCGAAGAAAGAGTTTGATATTGATAAATTTTATAAAATAATCACTCAAATTTATTATGATTGTTTTTTTGTCAACTATAACTCTAAATACATTAATATTCAGACATGAGTTATATTTTGGGTCTTAATCTTTATCACGCAAATAGCTCTGCATGCATTATTTCAGATAATGAAATTATTGCTGCAAGCGAAGAAGAAAGATTTACGAGAATAAAAAATTATTCAGGCTTTCCGAAGCAATCAATTATATTTTGTTTGGATTACGCCAGAATAACTTTAGATCAAATATCTGCTATTACAATAAACCAAAATTTTTATAGTAATTTTTTAAGTAAACTTAAGTATATTTTAAAATTTCAGACTAGTTTACAATTTATTTTACAATCTATAAAAAATAAAAAAAATAGGACTTCATCAATTCATAATTTAAATTTACCAGAAAAATATGGTTCATTTAATGGAAAGTTGATTAATATAGAACATCATCTAGCTCATATTGCATCAGCCTTTTATGCGAGTGGTTTTAACGAATCTGTTAATCTTTCTATCGACGGATTTGGCGACTTTTGTAGCACTGCATGGGGAAAATCCAATTCTAAAGACGATGTTATTGTCATAGATCAGAGAATAAACTTTCCTCATTCTTTAGGGATTTTTTATCAGGCTATTACTCAATATTTAGGTTTTAAAAATTATGGTGATGAGTATAAAATAATGGGGCTATCAGCGTACGGTGATTTATCTTATCAGGAAGAATTTAAAGATTTAGTTAATATAAATGATAATGGTTCCATTCGATTAAATTTAAAATATTTTAATCATGAAAAAAATTTTTCTAATACTAAATGGTCAGATGGAGTACCGACATTTCCAGACTTATTTAGCCAAGAATTAGAAAAATTATTAGGTCCATCTAGAAAAATTAGTGAGCCACTATCATCAAAACATTTTAATATTGCAAGATGTGCTCAACATCAATACGAAAAAATTTTTTTTAAGTTATTAAATTTTTTATATAAAAAATACAAATGTGATAATTTGACTTTATCAGGCGGTTGCGCATTAAACTCTTTAGCAAATGGTAAGGTTATTTCTAAGACTCCTTTTAAAAAAATTTATATCCCACCAAATCCAGCAGATGGCGGGGGCTCTGTAGGCTCGGCTTTGGCTTATCTTTTTTCAAAAAAAAAAACAAAAAAATTTTTATTTGATAAAAATTTAGCTTATCTTGGGTCATCATATTCTTCAGATGAAATAAAAAATTATATTTTTTCAAATAATCTTAGTAAAACTTTTCAAGTTACTGAGCTTAAAGAGAACGAACTTTATTTAAAAGTTGCAAAATTAATTAGTGAAGGGAATATCATTGGCTGGTTTCAAGACAGGACAGAATGGGGACCAAGAGCATTAGGGAATAGATCAATACTTGCTGATCCTAGAAATAATAAAATTCAAGAAATTTTAAATTTAAAAATTAAAAGAAGAGAGAATTTTAGACCTTTCGCGCCGTCCGTTTTGCATGAGCAGGTTGAAGATTGGTTTGTAACTAATGCTGAAATACCTTTTATGACTGAAGTGTATCCTGTTAAGGAAGATAAAAAAAAATTAATACCAGCAGTAGTGCATGTTGATGGAACAGGAAGAATTCAGACAGTTAATGACGAAAATAATTTCAAATTTTATAAACTTATTTCTGAATTTCATAAAATTACAGGAGTGCCAATATTATTAAATACATCTTTTAATGAAAATGAGCCAATTGTTAATAATCCGCAAGAAGCCATTAATTGTTTTTTGAGAACAAAAATGGACGTTCTTGTATTACATAATTGGATTATAAGAAGACAGGTATAAATGAAGATATCAGTAATTACAGTTTGTCGAAATAGTGAACGAACTATAGAAAAAACTTTACAGTCTTTTTGTAATCAAGATTATGAAAATAAAGAATATATAGTCATAGACGGCCTATCTACAGACTCTACCATGTCAATTATCAATAATTATAAAGAAAAAATAGATCATGTAATTTCAGAGTCGGATAAAGGAATATATGACGCCATAAATAAAGGAATATCATTATCAAGCGGTGAAATTATATGCATTTTGCATTCTAATGATATTTTTTTTAACAATCACGTATTAAGTAATGTTTTTGAATATTTCTATAATAATAAAAAATTAAATATTTTATTAGGCGCTGTTAGTTATAAGAAAGATTTTAATAAAAAAATAATTAGTAGATATTATTCTGCAAGATTTTTTAAACCTTGGATGCTTAGATTTGGTATTTCACCTCCCCACCCATCTTCTTTTATTAAAAAAAAAATTTATCAAGAATATGGTTCGTATGACAAATCTTATTTGATTGCTGGTGATTTTGATATTTTTGTAAGATATTTATTAAAAAATAATTTATCATATGTAATATCTAACGAGTGTTTTGTAGTCATGCAACCCGGGGGTATAAGCAATAAAGATATTAGAAGTTTTTATATTTCAACAAAAGAAATATTAAAATCTTTAAAAAAAAATAATATTTACTCAAACTTTTTTTTTGTATTATTTAGATTTCCAATAAAAATAATTCAATTTATAATATGAAAAATATTGAAACTTATTTTATTAAATTTTCATCTATTTTATACTGTTTATTACCAGTTTTATTAATTACCGGACCCTTTTTACCAGATCTTTCTTTGTCAATAATTTCTATTTTTTTTTTATTTTTAACAATAAAAAAGAAAAATCTTAATATTTTTAATAACTTATTTTTTAGAATTTTTATTATATTCTATTTTTATATAGTATTAACTTCGGTATTTTCTGACAATTTGAAATTATCGTTAGGAACTTCAATATTTTATATTAGGTTTGGTATTTTTGCATTAGCAATATGTTTTGTTCTTGAAAGGAATAGTTCTGTAATAGGAAGAATAAAGATAATTTTTATATTTTTATATTTTTTTTTATTTTTTGATACTGTTTATCAGTTATTAGTAGGTAAGAATATTATAGGATTGACATATATAAATCCTACTAATTTCAGATTAACCAGTTTTTTTGGAAAAGATGAGGTTTTAGGCAGCTATATTGCTAGATTTTACCCATTCGTATTAGCTGTCATTTTTTTAGATGCGCATAAGAATAAAAAAAAAATTGATAAATTCTTAATTTTTTTTATTACTATTATTTCTATTTGCACTGTTATTATGAGCGGTGAAAGAACTGCATTATTTCTAATTATTATTTCTTGCCTTCTGTTATCTCTATCTGTCATTTCTTTAAGAAGATATTTTCTATTGGGAATAATTTTTGCTAGTATTTTTTTCTTTTTGTTGATTAATTTTGACCACAGAATTAAGGAAAGAATGGTTAATAGTGTTAAGAGTCAGATAGGTCTTAAAACCGAAAGAATTATAGTTTTCAGTAAAACTTATGAAAGCCATTACACAATTGCTCTTAACATGTTTAAAGAAAAACCATTTTTTGGACATGGAGTTAAAATGTTCAGAGATTATTGTGCAAAACCTGAGAATTTTGTTGTAACAAATGCATGCACGACTCATCCACATAATGTTTATATGCAGTTGTTAGCAGAAACAGGATTATTTGGATTTATTTTGATTTTATATATTTTTCTTTTTTTATCGTATTTTATACTTAAAAATTTATTAATTGTTACTTTTAAAAATATTCAAATACTTTCCAATTATAAATTATGCTTATTTATATTTTATTTTATAACTTTTTTTCCAATTGCACCTTCAGGAAATTTTTTTGGAAATTGGCTGTCGGTAATTTATTATATTCCAGCTGGAATTTTAATATATATCCATAAAGAAAAATACGATGAATTATAATCTCATTTTTATAACAGTTTCTGTAAATTTATTTATTCTCACTTTTTATAAACCGATCATAAATTTTTTTAATATTTATGATGAAAATGACGGCATTAGAAAATTTCAAAAAAAACCAGTGCCGGTGATTGGAGGGTTAATTATAGTATTAAATATTTTTATAATTTTTCTATATAGTTTTTTTCTAAAAATTAATTTTACAGATAGTTATTTTTTTATTAATAATAGAGATACTTTTTCTTTTTTTATCGGATTATTATTTTTTTATTTATTTGGACTTTATGACGACAAATTTAATTTAAATGCTAATAATAAACTTTTAATTACCTCCATTCTAATTATATTCCCCATTTCTATCGATAATAATTTACTGATTAGCAATCTAAAATTTTCTTTTTTATCAAATATAATTGAATTGAATAATTTTTCGTATTTTTTTACGATACTTTCGTTTCTTCTTTTTATAAATGCACTAAATATGTTGGATGGAATTAATATGCAGGCAGCATCTTATGCGTTACTCATATTTTTGATATTTATATCAAAGAGTATTTTTATAAATATTTCAATTGTTATAGCTATTTCATTGTTTTTTTTTCTAATTCTTAATTCCAAAAATAAGGCTTATATGGGAGATGGAGGTATTTATTTGTTGTCTTATGTAATATCTTATATTTTTATAAAATCTTATAACAAAAATCTATTTATAGCAGATGAGATATTCTTCATCATGTTTTTACCTGGACTTGATATGTTAAGAGTATTTTTAAGTAGGCTTTATAAAGGAAGAAACCCTTTTAAACCGGACAGAAGTCATTTTCATCATTTATTATTAAATTATTTTAGTAGTAAGAATGTTTTTTTAATAATATTTACCTCTATTTTTTTAGTTATTCTCTTATACTATTTTATTAATCCAGTAGTCTTATTTTTTTCTATTATAACAATATATTTAGGATCCTTGTTTTTGATGAAAATTGTTACAAAAATTTATTAATGAAAAGATTAACTGATATTTTTTGCAGTTTATTATTATTTTTAATATTATTATTCCCGTTTTTTGTAATTTCTATTTTAATTAAACTTAATTCTAAAGGTCCAATAATTCATTTTTCAAAAAGAATTGGTTTAAATAATAGAATTTTTAAAATGCCAAAATTTAGAACAATGTTATTGTCCGTTCCACAAATTGAAACTAGTAAGCTTAAAAAACCAAACAAATATATAAATAAAATTGGAAAATTTTTACGATATTATAGTTTAGATGAATTACCACAAATATATAGTATTTTAGTGGGGCAAATGTCATTTGTTGGGCCGAGACCATTATTGTTCAACCAATATAAATTAAAATACAAACGAAAGATTCTCGGTATTCATAAACTTAAGCCAGGTTTAACTGGATTAGCCCAAGTAAGTGGTAGAGATTTTTTAAAGGATAGTGAAAAGTTAAAATTTGATTATGTTTATTTGAAAAAAAATAATATTTTTTTAGATATAAAAATAATTATTAAAACTTTTTACTTTGTAATAAAAAAGAAAAATATTAAACATTAAATGAGAACAATTTTAAAAAAAGGGTTGTTATTTTTTATAGATACATCAATTATTATTTTTTCATTATGGTTAGTGTTTAGTCTAAGATTAGAAAGATTTTATAATCTTACGGAAATTTATTATAAAATTTATTTAATTTATTTAATTGTTTTTTATATATTTTTTTATATTTTTAAAATTTATAATATAATTATTACCTATTTTGATTTTCATTCAATTAAAAAAATCATTAAAGCAATTCTATTTTCGCAACTAATTTTAATTTTTATAAATTTGCTTATGTACGTTGATTTTTTATTTCCGAGATCAATTTCTTTTATCGCTCCTATGTTTGTCGGTCTTTTTATAGTATTAAGCAGAATTGCAATTAATTTCGTAATTAATGTTAGTCAGATTCCTCAAACAAAAAAAAATATTTTAATATATGGTATAAATAATGAAACTGTATTATTTGCGCAGAATTTAAGAAATTATAACAAATCTTTTAATATTATTGGATTTTTTGATTTAAATAACAAATATACTAAAAGAGATATTAATGGGATTATAGTTTATAATAAGTTTGATTTAGAAACTATTATTAATAAAAATAAAATCTACTGTTTATTTACTCAAGAAAATTTCATCGTACAAAATAAAAACGAGCATGAAAAAATTCTTAAAATTTGTTCTAAATATAACGTAAGAATTAAACAAATCTTCAATTTAAAAAAAGATATTAAATTTAATTTAAAAAATATTACTTTAGATTTTTTTGATGTTATTCAAAAAAAAAAATTTAACAATTCTGATAAAACGCTTGTAAAAGAATTTAGAGGAAAAAATATTCTTATTACTGGGGCTGCTGGATCAATTGGTTCAGAGTTAACTTTTAAATTGCTGAAGTATAATCCAAATAAAATTTTTTTATTAGATAATTCAGAAGTAGGTTTATTCAGCTTATTAAATAAAATTAATGTTAGTTCAAAAAAAAAAACTATTGTTTTGTTAGGAGACTGTTCAGATAATAATTTTGTTAAATCCTTATCAATTTATAATATAGATTACTTATTTCATGTAGCTGCTTACAAACATGTTGATTTTTTGGAAAAAAATATATTTTCAGCAGTAAAAAATAATATTTTTGCAACAATTAATATTTTAAACTTTGTATTAAATAATAAAATTAAAAAATTTACCTACATCAGCACTGATAAAGCCGTTAAACCAATTAGTATTCTAGGAATAACTAAAAAATTTGGAGAATTACTCTCTGCATATTATTATTCATTAAATAAAAATAAAAGTATTTTTACGGTCGTTAGGTTTGGAAATGTTATTGGATCTAGTGGTTCAGCATTGCCTATATTTTATAATCAAATACTTAATCGACAAGCTATAACTGTCAGAAATAAAAAAAGTAAAAGATATTTTATGTCCATCTTAGAAGCGGTTGATTTAGTTTTGTATTCTTCAATAATGAATAAAAATTTTAATGTATATGCATTAGATATGGGTTCACAAATCAATATTTATAACATAGCAGAAAGAATGATTAGATTATTAGGTTTTAATATTAAAGATAAAAATTATCCCGATGGTGACATATCTATTAGTATTAGTAATCTTAAAAAAGGGGAGAAACTAAGGGAAGAAATAACCCTTGGTACAAAATTGAGCAAAACAAATCATCCTAAAATTTTTTGCTGTGAAGAAAATTTTAACTTAAAAAAAATTAAAAAAAAAATAAATGTAATAAGAAAATTATATATTCAAAATAAAATTAATAAAAATATATTATCTACAATTGTAAATTCGTGAAATACCAAGATAGCGTCAATTCTTTATTAAGATTAAAGCCGATTATTATTTCAATTAAGAAAGTTTTAATGAAAAAAAGTATTTTATCGACGAGATTAGATTTAACTATATTATATATATGTACAATTTTTTTAATAAGTCTTCCAGCAATTGTATATTTAAAATTATATTTATTAAAAAATCCCCATTACATAAATGAATATGGAGATTTTAATTTTGAGCAATTGTCTTTTGGATATGGGCATTTACTAAAAAATTTATTTTACGAAAATAGTTATCGTACAAATATCGAATCTTTTGATATAGATTTTTACTTGTCTAGACTGCCAGCATATCCTCTTTTTTTATTAACAATTCTTAAAATTAACGTAAATTTTTATTTTATATATTTTGTGAAGAATATTTGCAGTTTCACAATTGTTTTTTTTACGATCTTTTCCTTTATCAAATATATTAATAAAAAAAATTTTCATTTATTAATCTTGCTTTTTTTATTTTATTATAACCCATATAATTTTCACGTATTATTCACATTGGATTTTGAAGATACTTTTGTTTCAGTTTTTTTTCCATTAATAATATTTTTGGTTATTCAAGGAAAAAAAAAGGTTTATATAATTTCTATATTTATTTTTATTTTATATTTTTTAAAAACAAGTTTACAATTTTTTTGTATTTCATTTTCTTTTTTATACTTATTTTATGTATATTTTTTTAATAAAGCGAATTTCAATAAATTAACTTTTTTACCCATCTACTCGATTTTTTTTGCAGTCTTAATATGGGGTTTTTTTGGATTAAAAAAAGCATATTATTTTCCAATTGGGTCTTCATTGAATTCAACAAATAGTTATTATCTAACATCAATTTTAAATGATAAATTTAACAGTACTTATCCAGATTATTCAGTAGATTTGCTACTAGACAGTAGCATTAATAAAGATTTAGTTTTTAGTAATGAAAAAGAGTTTTATGAATATTATAACAGCAAAAATAAAATTTATATCAAAGAGAATACTACTGCATATTTAAAAGGAATAATTATTAAAATGAATTTTATATTGTTTGGTCTAAATTATGACGGATTACATTCGGATAATAAGTTATATCAGATACGATTAACAAATATTCCAAATAAATTTGCGTTATTATCTAGTCTTGTTATTTGTTTGTATTTTTTTGTTAAAAATATTTTTTTAAAAAAAGAATTGTTAAAATTAGAATTTTTTTATTTATCTATGTTTTTTTTTTATATTATACCTCATTTAATAGCATGGACCACAAGCAAACATCTTGTGCCTATTTTTTTACTTTCAAATATGTATTTATTTGTTAAATATTTAAAGATAAATGAGAAATAGGTTAAAAATATTTTTTTTATTTGATAAAAAAAATAATTATAGAAAAAAATATTTTTATATTTTCAAAAACGATACTAAATATATTTTTAAATCTACATATCTTATTAGAAATATTAAAAAAGCGGATATAGTTTTTTTTATTGGGATTACTAAAATTCAAGATTTAAATAAAATTGATTCTAAACTAATTTTAGTTTTGCACGAAAGCCCATTACCTAAGTATAGGGGAGGGGCCCCAATTCAATGGCAAATTTTAAAAGAGAATAAAATGAAATTTTTTATGAGTATATTTCAAGCTAAAAAAGAACTAGATAGTGGCAATATATTCTTTCAAAATAAATTTTCCATATTAAAAACAGATATTTATGAAGACATCAGACATAAACAAGCAGTGGCTAGTATTGCCACAGTTAAAAAATTTTTAAAAATTTATCCAAATTATAAAATTAAAAAGCAAAAAGGTAATCCCACCTATTTTCGAATGAGAAGAAAAAGTGATAATGAATTAAATATAAATAAATCAATTAAATCACAATTTAATTTGCTTAGAGTAGGAAATAATAATTCTTGGCCTTCTTTTTTCTATTTTCAAAAAAAAAAATACATACTAAAGATATTTAAAGATAATTCTGTTTAATTTTTAGATAGTTATTTATAGAATAAATCTCAGGACTTTTTACAAGTTCATGTATTGAATTTATATACAAAGATAAAATTGCAATAGATAAATTAGTAATTGCAAAACCAAAAGCTGATATAATCGCTAGACTTGTCCAACCTGGAACTAATCCATCAGAATAAAAAAAAAATTTTTTTGAAAAAAAATAAATTATTAGAAATATTGATAAAACAGCAAATAAAAAAGAAAAAATAATCGAAAGATAAAGCAGCCTATTGCTAAAACTGACTATAGTATTTTTAGCTAATTTTAGTCTATCGAAAAAACCATATTTTGCTTTTCCTAGATTTCTTTCTTCTCTATTAACTTGTATAAATCCTTCATTACAATGTAAATTTTTCAATGAAGCAAAAAAGGATATATGTGAAATTTTATTTCGTTTCAGTTTGTAGGCAACTTTTTTATTAAATATACTAAAATTTGCTATTTTATTGTTATATTTTGTTGATCCTAATAAATTTATTAAACTATAAAATAGTTCTGAAAAAAAATTTTGAAATTTGTCTTTTCTGTTTATTCTTTCCGCGTATACTACATCATAGCCGGTTTTAATTTTTTTATATAAATCATATATATGAAAGGGATTTTCTTGCATATCACTATCAATTACAACGGTATATTTTGAATTAGCATGATCAATCCCCGCTTTAATTGCAATATGTTGGCCATAATTTTTATCTAATCGAATACCACATAAATTTTTAATTTTTTTCGATTCTTTCTTTATAAATTGCCAAATGTTATTATTAGATCCATCATCTACTAAAATTATATTAGAGCTTTTAGAAATTTTTTTTAAAACTGAGGATAAATTAGTAATTAGCTTTTTTATAGTAATATTGTCCTCATTAAATATTGGGGATATCACTGTTATATGTTTAATCATTAAAAAATTTTATTATTTATAGAAATTTCATCAATAATTTTTTTTGAATTTATTAAAAATTTGTACCATCCGATTGTTGATGTTTTTTCGTTTTTTGAAATTTTTCCTATTTTTAAAAGATTGTAAATTTCATAGGCAGAATCTTCAATTGAAACATTTGGTTTATATTTAAAAGTTAAATTAGATTTTGAAAAATCAATATGATAATTTCTTTTATCATTATCATCTGGAGTCTTTTTAATGTTAATTTTTAAATCAACAGTATTTTTTATAATTTCAGCAATTTCATTAACTGTGTAATTTTTATATCCAATATTGAAGATTTCATTGCTGTATTTTTTATTTTTAGATTTTATAATTTCTATTATATACCCACTAATATCATTAATATTAATTAATGGACGATATTGCAGCCCCCCCCCATAATATAAATTGTATTTTCATAAAAAGCTGTTGCTGTCATAAGATTAACAACTAAATCGAATCTCATTCTATCCGACGCACCATAAACAGTTGAATTTCTTATGATAGTTACTTGAAAGTACTTATCAGAAAAGCTCAGTATCTTTTCTTCAGCTTTTAGACACGTTTTAGCATATTCACTTATAGGATCGGTTCTAGATTTTTCAGATAGATAAGGTTTATTATTTTTGCCATAAACTGAGCAGGAGGACATAAATATATATTTTTTTACCCCCGCTTTTTTTGCCTGAATAGCACTATTAATTCTGCCCTGATAGTTTATATCTTTTGTTAAATTTATATCCAAATCACATGATGGATCATTGGATAAAGCAGCTAAATCAATAACAATATCTTGATTTTTAAAATCATTGGGTGTGACATCTCTAATATCTTTTTTTATAAGTTTAATTTTTTTATTTATATAATTATTCCCAAAGTAAAATCGATCAATTATAGTTAACTTATTTTTTGATAGATGCTTGTTAACAATTAAACTAGAACCAATATACCCGGCTCCGCCAGTAATAGTGATTTTATACATATTTTTTTAATGCTTTTTTAAGAATATTTGCCACATATACTTGATCATTTTTTGAAATTCCGGGATAAAACGGCAGACTTATTGTCCCTTCCCCCCATTCGCTTGAAATAGGAAAATCTTTTGGTAAAATTTTATATTTATTCCTATAGTAAGTTAGAGATGTGATGGCTTGATAATTAACTGTGCAGCTAACTCCATTTTTATTTAAATATCTAATAACATTATTGCGGATCTTTGGATTAACATGAATTGGATAAAGATGAAATGAAGAAGCGCACTGTGGATCAATAAATTGCATTCTTAAGTTTAAATCAGATAAAATTTTATTATAGAATTTAAATGCATTTATTCTTTTTTTTCTATTTATGTAGACTTTATCAATTTGGGAAGGCAATAAACATGACAATATATCTGGAAGATTAGCTTTGGTACCTAAAATTTTCATATCCCAATGAGAGTATTTTTTTTCATAGAATCTTTTTTGAAAATTTTTAGTAATACCATGAGATCTTGTTTGTTTTATTTTCTCATATAAAATTTTATCTTTTGTAATAATTGCACCTCCTTCACCACAAGAAATATTTTTTGTAGCATAAAAAGAGAAAATAGAAACTTTAGAGTATTTGCCGACCTTTTCATTTTTAAATTTACTTTCAAAACTGTGCGCACAATCTTCAATGATTGGAATTTTTAATTTTTTCTTATCTAAATAGATTTTTAGATTTTTGACATCAAACATATTTCCATACAAGTGTACTACCATTATGGCCTTAGTTTTATTTGAAATTTTTTTTATAATTTCATCATTATTTATAAGCAGACTATTTTTATCGATATCTATAAAAATAGGTTTTGCTCCTACTAGTTCGATTACATTTGCACAAGCAACAAAAGTTAGGGCGGGGATAATTACTTCGTCATTTTTTTTAATACCAAGCGCTAATAAAGTTGCAATCGCACCATTAGTCCAGCTGTTAGTTAATAAGCAATAATTAATATTGAAAAAATAAGATATTTTTTTTTCTACGGTCTCACCTATTTTTCCAGTGGTAATCACATTTGACGTTAGAACTTTTTTTATATTTTGTATTGAATTAAATTTTAATAGTGAATGTTTAAAAAAATTTATATTTCTCATATTAATATTAACTAAAAGAAATTATTTTTTAGTTTTTCTAAAATTTTAAAATTGATTTTTTAACATAATTTTATAACATAATTATGAATATAAAGTCGTTATTTATATTCTATTAAAATTTTAATACCTTATATGCACCTAAATTAGATACTGATAATTTTTTATTAATATTATAATTACTGCATGGGGGAGAGCTGTACATACATCCCTCATTTTTTGTTAAATAATAATAAAAATTACTAGTTATATAAATTTTTTCTGTAACAACCTTTTTATTAGTTATGAATGAATAGATTCTCGGCCAGGGTTTATTAACATAATTTTCATCATAATTTTTTACTATTCTTAAACTTTGTTTACTTAAAAATATTATGATTACTAAATAAAAAATAACTTTACTTAAATTAATTGTTTTTTTTTTAGAAAAATTTTCTTTAATAAAATAAATAAATATCAGTGCAATTAAACTTATAAAATAGGAATAACCGTATCTATAAAGAGGAAATTTTATAAAAAAAATAAAGCTTGATATAAAACATGTAAAAAACACTAAGCGATAAAACTCTGGTAAATTTATCTTTATATTTTTTTTATTATCACTAGGTGAATTTTTTTTGATAAATAATGAACATATGAACAATATTACCATATAAGGTAAGACAATATTTGTTATATAGATCAAATGTTTTTTACTCCAAGCAGAAATCCAATTAAAATCTTTAATAAAAATTTCTGCAGTTATATTATTGTTATTATTTTCAGGCCAAGCTTTTGACCACGCCTCTGATGATATTGTGTCAGCAATTGTCGAATTAATGTTTAGCCAAGGAAGATATTCAAAACATGTAATGAAAACTGGATAAATTGCGCAACCGCTTATTATTAAATTTTTTATTAACCATAGTAACAAAAATAAAGTGGGAAAAGATAATACTGTGACAAATATTTTTATTAGATCTAATTTATATTTATAAAAAAAAATAAAAATAGGAATAATAAATACAAAAATCATTGTATTTTTATTTAAAAAAATAAATACTGAAATTAAAAAGACAGGAACTATATCAAATGATTCTTTTTCTAATTTTAGAATATAAGATATTAAATAGAAAAAACTCAAATGTGCTATAGCGTCATTTCCAAACCCATCGTATCCTGTTATTTTAAAAGAGATATAAATCAATATAAATAGCGAAAATAAAGAACTCGCTGTTATTTTTGATTTTTGCTTACAAACTTTTAAAACTTCATCTGAAAAATATATATAATAGAATGAAGCAATACTTGCCAAAGGAATAATTATTCCATTTTCTTTAAAAAAATAATTATTATTTAATGCACTTAAATATTGAATAATTGAGACGTGTCCAAATCTTGAATGTAAATTATTTAGGCCAAATATTATTTTATATTCGTTTAATATAGCGATGTAAGGTAAGTGATATAGGCCAGCATCTGGTCTATTAACGTTACTTAATAATATTAGGAAGAAACATATCAATGCTGATGTGATTAAGAATATGATTTCTTTTTTTTTTATAATTAATCTAGATTTTAATAAAAAAATTAGAATTACTAAAATAAATATGAAAGAATTTATATTTTGGTTTAAAGGTATAAAAAAATTTAATAATAAGGCAATAAATGATGTTAGTATTACTCCTACTAAAGTTTTATAAAAAATTGAATGTTTCGTGTTTTTATTTTTATAAAGAACAATATAACCAAGACAATAATAAAAAAAATTAGTTAAAAAAGAAAATAATAATATATTTACCATTTTTATTGTTTATGAAATTATCAATAATAATACCAGTTTTTAATGAAAAAAATACCATTGAGAAAATTATCAATAAAATTAATAATTTAAAAAACTTAAATAAAGAAATTATAGTAGTTGATGATTTTTCAAATGATGGAACCACTTCTATACTAAAAAAAAATATTTATAAAAGAGTTAATAAAATAATTTATCATAAAAAGAACTTAGGCAAGGGGGCTGCAATCAAAAGTGCAAAGAAATTTATTTCTGGAGATATAATTATTATTCAAGATGCTGACTTAGAATATGATCCTAAAGATTATTATAAATTAATTAAGCCTATTCAGAATAAAGAATGTCAGGTTGTTTACGGGTCAAGAGTTTTGGGAAAGAATAGATATTCAGCTAATAATTTTTACTCTATTTTTAGAATTTTTTTTAATCATATATTAACAATTTTATCAAATTTTATAAATAATCAAAATCTAACAGATGCTCATACCTGTTATAAAGTTTTCCATAGAAAAGCTTTTGATAAAATAAATTTACAAGAAAAAGGATTTACTTTTTGTCCAGAAGTTACCACAAAATTATCCTTATTAGGTATAGATATTAAAGAGGTCTCCATTAACTATTGGGGCAGAACATTTAAAGAAGGAAAAAAAATATCTTATTTAGATGGAATTTTAGCAATTTTTTCTTTAGTTAAATATAAATATTTTAAATAATTTAATGAATATTTTTAAAAGAATAAAATATTGTAGAATTTGCGCAAGTAAAAATCTCAAAGAGATTATTGATTTAGGTAAACAAAATATTCAAGGAGCTTTCGTAAAAAAAGGATACCCAAAGCCCTATCTTAGAAAGATTCCTCTAAAATTAGTTTTATGTACTCAATGTTCTTTAGTCCAGTTGCAACATACGGTAAACCCAAAAATTTTGTATAAAAATTATTGGTATATGTCCGGTATTAATAAAACTATGCGTAACCATCTAAAGGCAATTGTAAATAATTCTTTAAAAATAATTAAAAAAAATAAGCTTAGAAAAGTTCTGGATATTGGTTGTAATGATGGAACTTTATTGAGAAATTATCCTGCTCATTTTCATAAAGTTGGAATTGATCCAAGCCAAATTATTGAAACGATAAATAATAAGAACAAAATGAGAAATTTTAATTTTTTTAAAAATTTTTTCCCTTTTAAAAATTTTATAACTAAATATAAAAAAAATAAATTTGATATAATTACCTCAATAGCTATGTTTTATGATTTAGAAAATCCCAACATATTTGCTAAAAATATTAAAGAAATTTTAAAACCAGATGGAATTTGGATAATTGAAATGTCATATTTGCCTGAAATGCTCAAAACACATTCATTTGATACTATTTGTCATGAGCATTTAGAATATTACTCTTTAAAAGCATTAAATTATTTAATGAATCAGAATGGTATGTATATTTTTAAAATTGAATTTAATAGTATCAATGGGGGCAGTATCAGATGTTATATTAAGCATCAGGAATGCCTTTTATATGATAATACTAAATATCAAAAAAAAATATTTAACTATTTAAATAAAGAAAAGAAAGATAAAATTTATCAAGTATCAACTTATTTAGATTTTAATAAAAAAATAAATCTCTTAAAAAATAAAATAAAAAAATTTTTAAATAAAATAAAAAAACAAAAAAAATCTATTCATATTTATGGAGCTTCGACTAAAGGAAATACAATAATTCAATTTTTAAATATTTGTAATAAGCAAATACCCTACGCAGCAGAAAGAAACCCAATTAAATGGGGTGCAAAAACACTTGGTTCTAATATAAAAATTATAAGTGAACAAGATTCAAAAGTTTTAAAACCAGATTATTACTTTGTACTTCCGTGGCACTTTAAAAAAGAAATTTTAAATAGAGAGAAAAAAATTTTAGGAACAGTGAAATTTATATTTCCTTTGCCAAATTTTCAAATTTATTAAAATTTTAACGAATAAATTTGAAAAATAAATTTTTTACAATTTTTTTATTAATTTATTTTGTAAACTTTTTGAATAAAGTTACTTGGAAAATAATTTTTTTTGCTTGCTAATTCTGTCCAGTCCCTATTTACAAAATAATTTTTATTAGCCAATAATGTTTCATTTGTTAAGCTAAAAGGAATTGTAGTTTTTTCCCATACAGTAAAATATAAATTTTTTGATATAGTATTAATTATATTCATATAATACTTAATAGTATCTTTACTCATTTCATGCAGAGAACTTATAGCTATAGTAAGATCAAAAAAAGTTTTTTTTATTAATTTCAATTGATGAGGAAAAATAAAAATTATATCATTACTGTTGATTTTATTAAAAATATCTTCCTCGCTATTGCAGTCTATGGCTAGGAGTATCTTTTTGTTATTAAATCTTTTTTTAATTCTAAAATAACTAATATAAATTGCTAATGGAATATCGCAAATTATGTATTTTATATTTGAATAATTAGAACAAATTGTATCTGCCAATCTTCCCGAACCAGCGCCAATTTCTAGAATATTCATATTGTTAGACAATAAGTTAAAGCTATTTATTTCAGATAGTTCAATTAATGAGTTTACTTTATCAAATGAAATATTTTTATCATCGATTGTTATATAGGGGTGTCCATTTTCGCAAAAGCTAGCGTCTTGCAAATTTTCTAGAAAACTAAATTCCTTTCGTTTTTTTAAATAGATATATAAAGACAGTATTAAAAAATTTAATCTAAATGATTGATTGTGACTTAATCCATTATGCTTTTTGAAAATATTTACTTTTTCTTCAATATAATCATTTTTAAGATTATTTAATAATCCACTTATTTCTTCATCAACCCAATCGTACCAAGTGTAATAATGTAAAAAAATTTCCCCATAATTTTGAATTCCTTTTTGAGTCAACGATTTAATATCTTTAATATTATTATAACTCCACCAGCCAGATATCATTTTTTTTGAATCAGAATTAAGAAATTTATCTATTATATTTTTCAAATCTTTTGGAAGATATTCTTTATTATAACCTAAGTAAAAATTAGTAAAATCTGCTCTGTTTAAAAATATTTCTTTTAAATAAAATAAATATATTTTAAATTGCTTTAAGTAAAAACTAGTAATCATATTATAAAAATAAGTAATTCTATTATAAAAATTTTACTTTTATCTATATATAAATATATACATACAGTCTGTTTTTAAATAATATTTTCTAATAAATAAAAAAATAAGTGAAAAACTTTAATTATAAAAAATACATAAATAAGAAGATATATGTTGCCGGCCATAGGGGTTTAGTGGGGTCAGCTATTATAAGACGACTTAAATATTTTGGATTTACCAGTGTTATAACAGTTAATAGAAGCAAATTAAATTTATTGGATAAAAATCAAACTTATCAATTTTTAAAAAAAAATAAACCTGACATAGTCATCATTTCAGCTGCTAAAGTTGGGGGTATTAAATCTAATAATGAAGAATCTGCAAAGTTTATTTATGAAAATTTAGAAATACAAAATAATTTAATACATTCATCATACTTAAATGGAATTAAAAATTTAATTTTTTTAGGATCTAGCTGTGTATTTCCAAAAATGTGTAAGCAACCAATTAAAGAAGATTATCTGCTAACAGGTCCGTTGGAAAAAACTAACGAAGCATACGCAGTAGCTAAAATTGCAGGCATTAAATTATGCGAATTTTATAATAAACAATATGGTGTTAATTATTTGAGTATTATGCCATGTAATACATATGGTCCTAATGATAATTATGACTTGCAGACCTCTCACTTTTTTCCATCTTTAATAAAAAAAATTTTTTTAGCTAAAAAGAATAGTAAAAAAAATATTGATATTTGGGGTAATGGAAAAAGTAAAAGGGAAGTAATTTTTGTTGATGATCTTGCGAATGCAATTATTTATTTTTCTTTTAAAAAAATAAATAAAAATATTTTAAATATAGGAACTGAAAAAGAAATGACAATTGAAGAGTATGCTAAATTAATTATGAAGAATCTAAATATAAATTTAAAAATTAATTACGTTAACAAAAATTTAAATGGTACTCCGAGAAAAATTTTAGACTGTTCATTAGCAAGACGTTTTGGCTGGAAAAGCTCCTATAGTTTAGAAGAAGGACTGAAAATTACAATTTTAGATTTTATAAAAAATTTTAATAAATATAAATAATAAAATTAATTGTAGTATTTTATTTCATTATCTATCATATCAATAACAAGTTGCTTAAATGTTATTTTTGATTTCCACTTTAAACTTTTATTAGCTTTTGAGCTGTCACCAATTAATAGATCAACTTCCGCAGGTCTAAAAAATTTTTTATTTATTTTTATAATTGTTTTTTTATTATCAAGATTGATTAACTTTTCGTTCATTCCTTTTCCTGCCCATTTAGTTTTAATTTTTAAATAATTTACACATTCATTAATAAAATCTTTTACCGAATATGTTTTTCCAGTTGATATCACATAATCATCAGGTTTTTTTTGTTGCATCATTTTCCACATAGCTTGGACATATTCCTTAGCATGTCCCCAATCTCTTTTGGCGTATAAATTTCCAACTTCTAAGCATTTGATTTTATTATTAATAATTTTTATTAATCCTGAAGTGATTTTTCTTGTAATGAACTCTTCCCCTCTCAGTGGAGATTCGTGATTAAATAAAATGCCAGAAACCGCGTATAAATTATATGCTTCTCTATAATTTTTTGTAATGTAGTGACCAAATACCTTTGCAACAGCGTAAGGACTTCGAGGATTAAATGGAGTTTTTTCATTTTGAAATTTTTCAAGTACATCTCCAAACATTTCAGATGAAGATGCTTGATATAGTTTAGTTTTTGGTGATATTTCTTTAATTGTTTCTAATATTCTAAGCACACCCATACCTGTTATGTTGCAGGTATTTATGGGACTTTTAAATGATGTGGCTACAAAAGATTGAGCGGCAAGATTATAAACCTCTATAAATTTATATTTTTTAAATAATCTTTGTATTTCATAAATTTCTGATAATTCAATTTCTTCAAAAATTATTTTATTTTCTATTCCTAGTCTTTTAAGTCTCCACATAGTAGATCTGGCAGATCTTCTATCTGCGCCGACAACTATATAATTTTTAGATAATAAAAATTCAGCAAGGTACGCACCGTCTTGTCCAGATATTCCTGTTATTAAGGCGATTTTTTTCATTAATAATTAGTTTATATAATATAAATAGAATAGAACATAACTTTTAAATTTAATTAAAAAAATCATAAAAACAATCCATTTTAACAAAAAGAATAATGAAAATATTATTTACATAGTAAGAATATAAAAAAGTAACAATTAAAATCTACAGTAGTTTAAAATAGATTATATATAAAAAATTTTAAAGAAATTAAAAATAAGTTAGGCTAAATAATTATTTTATTAATAACTTTATTATTTTATTTTTCTAAGTAATTTCATTAATGGAAATTCAAAATACTTATACACAAATATAGAGGTAATTATTGTGAAAGAAATGTAAAATAAAAAGAAAAAACCATTATATAAAGGTAAATTAACTTTTAAAAAAATAACCACATTAACTATTCCAATCTGGATTGGGAAGTGTAGTAAATAAATTGAGTAAGTTGCGTTTCCAAGAACTAATAAAAATTTATTTATCCACTGATTTTTAATTGATAAATGTGATAAAAAAATAAGTAAATTTGGGGTATAGAAAAGAAAAAATAAAAAATAAAAATATTTAAAATTATATAATTTAAAAAAAAAACATAAAAATGGCGTAATTAAAATTAGAAAACAATAATAAATATTTATTTTTTTTTTATATTTTTTTATTATTTCACTACAGAAATACGCAAGTCCCCCAGCAAAAAAATAAATTAAACAGTCTAATAGTAAATAAGTTGTGTTTGTATATATTTTGATTAGTGCGCAGAATAGAATTGTTAAAATTGTTATTAATAAAGAGTTTCTGAAGTTTTTAATTAAAATAAAAAATAATATGTAAGCTATTATTTCAATTGATACTGACCATATGGGTCCATTGAAACTATAATTATCTTCGAAACCCCAATTACTAGCCATAAAGAGTTGTAAAAAAAAATGTATTAGGTCATTTGCTTGATAAACAAAATAAGTGTTATTAATTTTTTCATAATGAATTTGCGAAATAGCGACAAACACTAATGTAAAAAAATGCAAAGGCCAAAGTCTTGAAAATCTTAGATATAGAAAATTTTTTATGTTAATTTTGTTTTGAGTAATAATTTTTGAATAATTATAATAAAAAATATAACCACTTAAACACCAAAAAACAACTACAGCAGATCCTCCAATTTTATAAAATATTTCTAAAAAATTAAAAAAAGGTAATTTATCGGAATTATATGTAAGATTTAGATTAAAAAAGAAATGCTGATAGTGCCAAATTAAAATCGATATTGCCGAAACAAATCTTATCAATTCAAAAAAAATTAATCTATTAGTTTTTTTTGAAAATTTCTTCATTAGTTTCTTTAATGGAATTTATTCTTGCTCCTGAAATTATTCCTGTAAGTCTACTTAGGCCAGTGAATTGTTTTTTTTCTTTTCCGTGTTTCATATAAGTTTTAACTTTATTGATCCTGAAATTTAATTTTACTTCCTCAAGAAAGTTCTCTGAAAAGGGTATTATTGCCAAGAATAGATCCTTATATTTAAAAACTATTTGTTGAAAAAAATATCTAAAAATATTTAAATCTGTTTTTTTTTCTTTAAATATATATTTTGCTTCTTTATTAACTTTTTTTCCTAAATAATTTAATAAATCATTCCAATATATTTTTTCTTTTGTTAATAAATAATATGTTCCTGGTAATTCTTTACCATTTAAAATATTTATTAACATCTCATTTATTGTCGATACGAAAGTAACGTAGGCTGGAGTTTTTGGGATAATAAATGTATTTTCTAATAAAATTAATTTTTTAATATTTTCCGAAGCTTTTTGAAAATGGCCATGCACCTCTGTAAGTCTAATATTATAGTATTTAAATTTATATTTTTTACTTAATTTGCAAATATACTTTTCAGCAAATCTTTTATTTGCAGCATATAATGTTCTTGGTAAAAAGTAATTTTTTAGTACAGGATAATTTAAACTATATCCTAGTGCGTTCATGGAACTTGCAAAAACAAATTTGCAGTCAGTCCTTATATTATTTGCTACAATCTCTATTCTTTCTTTATAAAATTTTTTTGTTTCGTAGAGAGAACCAGTTAATGGTGCACTAAGTTCAAAAATTAAGTCAGATTCATTAATAATCTTTTTCATTAAACTATCTCTTAGTTCTGCAACTAAAAAATTAATATTATTTCTTTTAAAAAATGCTGCTGATACTTTATTTCTTACAACACACGTTAAGTTTATAGAATTATTTTTTTGTAGGTGAATAGAAAGCTCCTTACCAATTTGTCCGCTAGCTCCTAGTAATAGAATTCTCTTAATTTGCATAAAATAATTCTATTATTTTAGTGGTCAATAAAAAAGTATCTTGGTTTGTGTATGTTTTCTTTTTTTCCTTAAAGCTTTTTAAAAACTCATCCCAGTATACAGATGCTTGCGAAAGAGAGTCGTTCGGATACTTGTCGTTTAAAAAATTGCGAATAAAAAAATTTTGTAAATTTGTATTAGACGTGATTACAATTTCCGAATTATCTTCAAATAAATTTAAAGATAGATAATTATTAGGAAAAATAAATTTTATATAATTTTTTGTATTTTCAATACAGGAAAATTTAAAGTTAAGCAAAATTGTATTGTTAATGCTGTTTTTAATTTTAAATTTACCGTGGCTATTGATATCTAAACCATCTTCATATTCTACATTTACTTGGAATTCACTTATTTCTTTGGCATTAGATACATATAAAGCGGTATCAATCCAATGAGAGCCAGCCTCTAAAAATATTCCGCCTCCAGAAAGTAATTTTTGAGATCGATAACCACCAAAGTTAAAGTTAATAGAGCCAAATTCAATTTCAATTTTTTGTAAGGCACCAAAAATATTGCTTTCGATTATTGACTTAACAGTCTGAACGTTACCCAGGGATCTTCTTTGATATCCAATTGTAAATGAGAATTCGTCTAGTCCATTTATATAAGATAAATGTTCATTTGTAGATAGCGCTAAAGGTTTTTCACAATAAATTCCGTTAACTTTTCCTTTAATAGCATTAAAAATTCCCTCCCTTTCACCATACGGTACTGATATTAAGGCAATCTCAGGTATATCAGATTTAATAGCATCGTGAATGTTGCTATAAAAATCAATTTTTTTCTTTTGTAGAAACGTCTGAAACTTTCTATCTTTGTCTACAACCCAAACAATCTTAACATCGTTTCTAGAAAGCAGGATAGGTAAATGAACGTTTAAAGAGATATTGCCAAAACCAATTATGCCAATATTAATCATTATTTACAATTTTTAAATAATTTAAATTGAAGTACATAGTATTAATATGAACATAAATGATTTTAATCAAGTTGATATTTCAACTAAGCACTTACAATTTCATAGTTTAAAAAAATATGGAATAAGAAATAATCTTCGAGATTTATATGATCAACTATTCCGAAGACCATTTTATAAAATATTTTATAATAATTTTTTTAAAAAACAAAAATATCAAATAGATTTGACTATACCTGAAAAAGGAATGTCTACTCTTGTCAGAAGAAAATTTCTTAATAGGTATATAAATTTAAAAAATAAGAATATTTTGAATTTAGGATGTGGAAATGCTTTTGATTATCATTTATGGTTTAATTTTAAACCCGAAAGTATTTACGGTGTAGACATTCTAAATTATAAAAGATCATGGGAAATTGTTCAGGAATATGTGGTAAAAAAAAATATTTTTACCAAAATAAAATTTGAACAGGTTGATATTATAAATATTCAAGAGAATTTTTTATACGATGTTATTGTTAGTGATGCAGTTTTTGAACACTGTAAAGATTTTCAAAAAGTGGCAGTTAAGTGTAATAAACTTTTAAAGACAGGAGGATTTCTTTATTCCTCCTACGGAGGCCCATTATGGTATACATGGGCAGGGGATCATTTTTCTGGAAGAGATAAAGAGCAAAATGGATATAATCATTTGCTCCTTAACAGCTTCGAATATAGAGAATATTTTAAAAAAAATGTTAGAGATATAAATTATGAACTGAACCAAGGTGGTGGTGGAGGTATATTAGTTCAGCACGATCTTTTTTCTAAACTTTCAGGAAATGATTATATAAAAATATTTAATGAAAGTGGATTTCAAGTACTTAAACTCATCGTAGAAATAGACATGAAGGCTCTAAAAATTCTAAAAAATAATAAAGATATAGAAAAAAAATTAAGAAATCTTAATTTAGATTTAGATTTTGAAAATTTTTATTTAAAAACACATATTATCTATCTAAAAAAAATTAAAGATATTTAAAATATTTAATGAAAAAGATTATTTTTTTAATTTGGGCGGATGCAAAAAATTATCAAACATTAATTTTTATGGCACAATTTTTCTCGAAAGAAGGAAAAGATGTTAGTATTATTCACAGAGAATCTTTAAACTCAACATTGGGACCGATAGATTTTGGAAGAAAAACAGTTTTGCATTCTATTCAAAAACTAAATAACTCTTTTATAGATTATTGTCATTTTATTATTAAATATTACATCTGTCTTTTAAAATTAAAACCAGAATATACTTTTAGTTTTAATAAAAAGGCTTTTGTTTGTGCATCTTTATTGAAATTTTTTTTTCCAAAAATAAAATTAATATATCATAATTTTGACTACGAAACTTATAGTAAACAGCCTTCTTTAATTGAAAAAATTTTTTCATTATTAGAAAGCAAATTTGCTAAATTAGCAGATTTGTTAATATTTCCAACTATTCAGAGGGGTAAGTTGTTTTGTAAAGCAAATAAGGTAGGTAAAAATAAACAATTGATAGAATTTAAAAATAGTTTTCCCAAAAAATATAATCCTGAAATTTCTAATAAAATAAAATTTATTTTAAAAAAGAAAAATTTTTCTTATAAGACCAAAATTATTTGTCGTCTAGGCTCTATTGGACCATTTCATCGAATTGAAGAATTAGTCCAATCTGTTCGTCATTGGAACAAAGATATAATTTTGATTTTAGCCGGAGCAGATATAAATGGGTACACACAATATATTCAAAACATTATTAAAAACTTGCATCTTAATAGTAGAGTATTTATTTTTAATGATGTAAGTAATAAATTTTGGTTTGAAATTTTAAGTAAATCACACATTGGTATATGTTTTTATGAGGAAATTGGAATAAGCCATAATAATATGGCTGGAACCTCACAAAAATTTAATAATTATATTTTTGGCAATCTGCCTTTTTTAGTAAATAAAAATAAAGATTTTTTACTTTTTAATAAAAAGTATAAATTTTGCTCTATGGTTAATTCGTCTAAACCCCAAGAAATAGCAAAAAAAATAAATAACCTCATTATAAATAAAAAAAAATATATTTCTATTAAAAAAAAAATACGAAAAGCTTTTTTAACCGATTTTAATTTTGATTGTCAATTTATTAACATGAAAAATTATTTGGTAAATTTAAATAAAAAATCACCATCTGATAATCTTTTGATTAGAAAATAATTTTTATTTTGCAAGTATTGCTTTAATTTTATAATTTTATTAGTCTCTATTAAAATAAATTCAAATTTATACTCAGAAAAATTAATTCCCTTAAGTACCTCGAGTTCATAACCCTCCACATCTAAAGAAAATAAATTGATAATTTTAGGAGCATTATTTTCCTTCAATATTTTATTTAGAGTAGATGCCTTAACTTTTAATGAAGAGTTTTTTTCAATCTTAGATGCTAAATTTTTATCTGTAATGTATATATGGTCTTTATTGTATTTTTTAGAGACTAAACATTTGTTAACAAATATATTTTTGCAATTTCTATTTTTTTTTAATTCTTTAAATAGACGGGGTATTGGTTCAATTAAAATACCTTTCCAGTTCTTGTATTTGTCAAAATACCAGCTATTGGATTGATTAATACCATCATTTGCGCCACATTCTATATAAAAGCCATATTTAAAATTTAGGTATTTTAATAATTTTCTATCAAGATTATTAACTGCATTAAATCTTCTAAACTTTTTTAAAAAAATTTTAACTTTATATGGAATAAATTTAGATGCTAGGCTCAATTTATAACTATTTGCAAATTGTTTAATTATAAGCAATTTGTATACTATTAATATGTTTAATTTGTACGCTAATTTATTTAATTATGAAGCATATATTTCAAAGTATTTTTCTTAGAATATTTAAAATTTATGGTCTAGTTTTTACATCAAACGATAGTTCAAGTTATGATAGGTTTATTTGGCTAAAAAATAATTTAATACCCGCTAAAGAAAATGCAAAATTTCTAGATGTTGGTTGTGGTAATGGCTGGGCTATGTTTTTAGCTAAAAAATTTAATTATAAATCTATTGGTTTAACAAATTCAAAAGAAGATGTTAATAAAATTTTAAAGAAAGCAAAAAGTATTAATTTAGAAATTAATACAGTAGTTGCAGATGCAAGAAATCTTGATAAATTTTTTTTTTCTGATCATTTTGATATAATAGTAAATTTTGAAACTATTGAACATATTATTAATGCGGAAGAATTTATTTTAAATATAAGTGATAAGTTGAAAAATGGGGGATTACTTTATTTAACCACACCAAATATTTTGTACAGAAAATTATCAGGTGATTCAATCATTAATGAATTTCCAGTAGAAGACGGAAATCATGTTGTAAGGGGATATTCAATTGTTAGGTTAGAAAAAATTTTAAAAAAATATAATTTATTTATTATCTCTAAAACTTTTTTATCAGGTCCATTTTCAATGACTTTAATTAATTTGGATCGAAAATATCATTTTCTATATTTAAGAGTGATTATGGTACCTTTTGCAGTTATTGCTAATTTATTAGATCGAATTTTTTTTAAGAATAACGAAAATAATTTATCTATAGCAATTATAGCTGAAAAAATATTGTGAAAAATAAAAAGATCCTTATAGGAACCGCCACTTATAATGAAATAAATAATATTTCAAGTTTGATAAAAAAAATTTTTAATTTAAAGATTAACCTGGATATATTATTTATAGATGACAATTCTCCAGATGGAACTGGGTCAATGATAGAAGAATATGTTAGCAAATATAATAATATTTTTTTAATCTCCAGAAATAAAAAAAAAGGATTAGATACCGCGCATAAAGAAATTTACAAATTCGCCTTAAAGCATAAATATGATTATTTGATAACAATGGATGCAGATTTATCGCATGACCCCAGTATTATTCCTATATTTTTAAAAGAAATAAAAAAATATAATTGTGTTGTTGGATCAAGATATATGCAGGGAGGAAGAAATGATTTAACAGGAATAAGATTATTTATTAGTAAATACGGGAATGTTATTTTAAAATTTTTTTTGGGTATGAAAATAAATGAATTTACAACATCTTATAGATGCTTTGATCTTAAAAAACTTAAAAAATTCAAATTTTCACACGTTAAATCTAGTGGGTATAGTTTTTTTATGAGTTCAATTTATTTAATTAATTTATTAGGTTATTCCATTAAACAGATACCTATAAGATTTTATCAAAGACAAAGCGGTATATCAAAAATTCCTAAAATAGAAATATTAAGAGTTATTTATAATATTTTTTTAATCAGATTAAATTTATTGAAATAGTTGCCATTTTTGAAATTAATCAAAAAAAGCGTAGATAATAAGATAAAATTAATTATTACATCAATAATACTAGGGGTAATTACGCTTATGTTAAAAATTAACATTTTTACGTACTCAAAAATTCTTATTCCAAACCAAAAATAAAAAATTATTAATATAGATATTTTTGAATTGAGATTGTTTTTATTTTTAAATGAATAAACTAACATGGGCAATAAAACGATATAGTCGTACATCAAATGACCAAAAGATAATAACGTTCCAATCAAGATTAAACTTAAAAGAAGAAAGTTATCATTTATTTTTGATATTTTTTTCGCAATATAAATATTAAAAATAATTATTAGAGCTATAATTATATAAATATTTATATCTATATATAAATTTTTAAAAAAATTTAAGATAGTAAATAAGTCGCCTCTTGCAAGTCCCGCGTCAAATCCTTTTAAACCCGCCTGAATAGGTTGCATAGCTGTATAAAATATATTTTGTTCAAGATAAGCAGAAAATAATATCCATCCTATAAAAATTATTAACCCTGAAATAGTAAAGTTTTTTATTCCATATTTAAAATAAATAACAGCGGATAAAATCGGTGCAAAACTATATTTGATATATGATAATCCTAAAAAAAATGATTTTAGTTCTGTTCTTTTTAATAATAAAAAACAGAAACTTGCTAAAATTATAAAAGTAATTTGTCCATTTCCTACGCAATTTCGAAATGGAACGGATAAAAAGAAAAGAGAAAGAATAAAACATGTGTCAAAAAAATTTATTTTACTTTTTTGACAAAGAAATAGTACAATAATATACCCTAATAAAGTATTTATTATACTCCATAATAATTTTGCAGAACTCCAGTCTAAATAAGCAAAAGGAAAAAATAATATGTATGTTGCATGGGCATATACCGGATACTGTACTGGATATAACCTTTCAATTGTTTTGCTATACAGAAAATAGTCATATGGGTTAATTTTTTCGTAAAATAAGATTGTTGGGCTGTACTGAAAATCCATACTGCCGTAAGAATTTGCAATATATAGCGCATAAAACAAAGATATTATGGATAAGATAATACCTGCAATTTTTATATAAAAATTGTTTAGTAAAAATTCTAAAAATTTTATAATTTTTTTTTTCAATTAAAATATTTATTTTTTAAATTGGTTGCGGGGCTTGGATTTGAACCAAGGACCTTCAGGTTATGAGCCTGACGAGCTACCAGACTGCTCCACCCCGCGATAAAGTTTTTTATGTTATAGCATTATATTTTAAATTATCTACTTTTGTTAAATTGAAAGGATTTAGTTTAAACTTCAATTATATTTACAAAGTAATATTATTTATGTATAAAAAACTGCCTGGTGATTATTGCAAAGGAGTAACACCCGATCCCATTCCGAACTCGGCAGTTAAGCCCTTTAGCGCCAATGGTACTTTGTCTTAAGGCACGGAAGAGTAGG
>Ga0187843_10000382_pt1 | contig 32574 bp, 35 predicted proteins | sample SpaLakP09_SKY_43_FD_134516 | JGI IMG/M metagenome (GOLD analysis project Ga0187843, IMG submission 134516) | Oligotrophic lake water microbial communities from Sparkling Lake, Wisconsin, USA - SP09_SKY_43 | ecosystem: Environmental > Aquatic > Freshwater > Lake | place: USA: Sparkling Lake... | reverse complement strand
CTGGCACTGCTGATGCTGCCACTGGTAGGCAGTTTCCCGACCTGGATCACCCTGACCGTCGCAGGCTTGGCCATGGGCATGATGATCTTTATCATGGCCAGCGGCCTGACCCTGATCTTTGGCTTGATGGATGTATTGAATTTTGGTCACGGCGCTTTTGTTTCCGTCGGTGCCTTCGTGGCTACCCTAGTTTTGTTGCCCATGCATGGCTGGATGGAAGCGGATTCGCTATTGATGAACCTGACTGCACTGGGCCTGGCTATCCTGCTGGCGATGCTGGCAACCGGCTTGCTCGGCTGGGCGTTCGAACGCATCATCATCATGCCTGTCTACGGGCAGCATCTGAAACAAATCCTCATCACCATGGGCGGCATGATCGTTGCCGAACAGATGATCAATGTCATCTGGGGTGCAGAGCAAATCCCGCTACCGCTGCCGACCAGCTTGCGCGGTTCCAGCCTGCTGGGTGATGCCGCCATAGAGAAATACCGCCTGATTGCCGTTGTGGTTGGCTTGCTGGTATTCGTTGCCATGTTCCTGGTGCTGAACCGCAGCAAACTGGGTTTACTGATACGTGCCGGTGTAGAAAATGGCGAAATGGTGGAAGCACTCGGTTACCGCATACGTCGCCTGTTCGTGCTGGTGTTTGCTGCCGGTTCGGCACTGGCTGGCCTGGGTGGTGTGATGTGGGGGCTGTACAAGGAAAGCCTGACCGCAGCCATGGGCGGTGACATCATGGTCATGGTGTTCATCGTCATCATCATTGGTGGTCTGGGTTCTGTCGGCGGTTGTTTTATCGGTGCCCTGCTGATGGCACTGGTTGCCAATTACGCCGGTTTCCTGGCACCCAAGCTGGCACTGGTGTCCAACATCTTGCTGATGATCGCCGTGCTGCTCTGGCGCCCGACTGGCTTGTACACCGTGGTAAGGCGGTAAGACATGAATGCAATGAAACAAATCCTTTCGGATGATTTTCCACGTAACCGCTGGCTGGCGCTGATCCTGGCGGCGATATTTTTTGGCCTGGCCTGTGCGCCCTTTATCACCAGCGGGGCCCGGCCTTTGAACACTGCTGCCACCATCTGCGTGTATATCGTGCTGGTTGCTTCGTATGACTTGTTGCTCGGTTATACCGGCATCGTCTCCTTTGCTCACACCATGTTTTTTGGCATAGGTGCATACGGCATAGGTCTGGCTCTGGCCAGTGGCACGCCGTCCTGGGGGCTGGCTGCCGTGGGCTTGCTGGCAGCCTTGCTGGTGACACTGGTGCTGGCCCTGATCGTTGGCCTGTTTGCCTTGCGTGTGCGCGCAATTTTCTATGCCATGATCACGCTGGCGGTGGCGTCTTCCTTTGCTGTGCTGGCATCGCAATTGTCAGATTTTACCGGCGGTGAAGATGGCAAGACTTTTAGTGTTCTGGCTATCTTGTCGCCAGCTTATCGCCTGTTTGAGACTGAGATATTTGGTCGGGTTGTTGATGGCAAGGTAATCACTTATTACATCGTGTTCATTGGCAGCGTCTTGCTATTCCTGTTCTTGCTGCGGGTCGTCAACTCCCCTTTTGGCCGGGTCTTGCAGGCCATACGCGAAAATGATTTTCGTGCCGAGGCACTGGGTTACCGCACCGTGTATTACCGCATCCTGGCAAATTGCATTGCGGCCCTTGTTGCGGCGATGGCGGGTGCCTTGATGGCTTTGTGGCTGCGCTATGTCGGGCCCAAGACCATGCTGAGTTTTGAAGTCATGACAGATATTTTGTTGATCGTGGTGATAGGTGGCATGGGGACGATGTATGGGGCGGTAGTTGGTGCGACCCTGTTCATACTGGCGCAGAATTATTTGAAGAGTCTGATGGGGGTGGCCTCGTCGTCTTTGGCTGACGTGCCGCTGCTGGCGAGTGCTTTGCATCCGGACAGATGGATGTTGTGGCTGGGGGTATTGTTTGTGGTCTCGATTTATTTTTTTCCAGCGGGTATAGTTGGGAAATTGAGGGGGGCAACTAAGGCTGGTTGATTTGGTTATGAAATAACCGTGTCCTTTATTTAAGTCTCTCCAGCGTAGGCTGGAGGTTACCGAGCTGGCGCCCCAGTGGTGCTCGTTGCATACTTGAGTTTTTAATAAAGAGATTGCCCTTCGTGGATACAAGCCGGGTCTCGGCCCGGCGGCCGAAATTCTTTCTTTGCGTCGCCAAAGAAAGAATTCAAAGAAAGGCGACCCAGGCGTAGCCGCCCCTGCGGGGTGCCCGTTTGTGCAGTACAAAAAATGGGAAATGCCCGAAACTCGCTACGCTCAGACACGGGCATTTCTTATCCATTTTCTGTACTGCACAAACGGCGTCTACACATGGGAACTGCGAAAAGTCAAAAGCAACGTCAAACCCAACAGCAACGTCAAACCCAAAAGCAACACCAACGATTCACGTGATTTTGTCCCTTAGCTTTTTGCAAGCGGCAGGCCATCCGCGTACTCCCCCTACAAAGCCTGGCCTGTCGTTCCTGCAAATCAGCGGCTATCCTGTAATGAACCAAACTCCCTGTCCAGTAAGGAATAGCATTTAAGATCAACATAGCGGCCATGCTTGTATTCGCATTCACGCAGTACACCTTCTAGCCTGAACCCTAGTTTTTCTATCAAGCGCCAGCTGGCGATATTCTCTGGCTCTACCATGGCTTGCAAGCGGTGCAGGCCGAGGTGTTTAAAGCAGTGATTAATGATGACGTTCATGCATTCCGGTATAACAGCCTTGCCCCAGTGGACGGGCGAAAGCCAGAAACCGGTTTCGGCGCAATGGTGTTCCTGTTCCCATTCGTGCAGGCCGCAAGTGCCTATTAATTGTTCAGGTTCCTCTTTATTACAAATACCCCACCACAGGCCTGTGCCGTCCAGCCAGACCTGTTCATACCAGTCCATCTGCTCCTGGCTTGATGCCAGGGTGTCATAGCTGATGCCATAATATTCAGTGACGCGCGGGTCGGACAATCCGCGAAAAACGGCGGGCATATCGGTAGCGACGATGCGGCGCAGTTGATAGTTTGGTGTCTGTAGTACGGGGAAGGGTTTGGTTTCAGACATATAAGCTTTGCAAAAACAAGTAACAATCAGACATTCTAATGCCTGTAGAGGCATGGAGTCGCGCTGTTCTGTAACTCCTTAACAGCGCAAAATCTGGGATAATCCGTTTGCTCGTTATCAGCGAGTGAATTGATTAACAATATTGAAGAAATAATGAGCCCAGAGCAACGCAAAGAAGCTTCCGAACTGGAATTGCATAAACGTGGTATCCGCATCAATGTGCAATTGCATGTGATTGAGTCAGATGAAGAAGTGGAACTGCGCACGCCTGAAGAATTGATGCAGCGCATGCTGGCCTTGTGGATGGTGACTTCAGTAGCGGTTGGCGGTGATGTGGCACGCTATCGCTTGTATCTTGAAGCACATTGCCTGAGGCCTTGTTTGTCGGCGCAGGAGCAGGCATTTTTGTTTTCGGATGAAATCACTGAAGAATTACGTGCGCAATTTCTGCAAAGGCAGGAGGCCCTGTATTTCCTGGCCTGGGCAGCGGGTTTGACAGACAAGCTGGCTGTTCCTACGCAAGCCGCAAACGTCAAGCAAGTCCTTAAATTGTTCCCGCATGCGATGGAAGCACCTGATCGTTTGCAGGCAGCCCTGAAGCCGCGCCGCAAAGGGCAAGTGCTGGACTGGTCGGACTTATTGTACCGCCTGCACTGGGCTGTTCGTCACGCACATATTACTGGCCGTGATGCGCCGGGTAATTTGAATGCAGATGCAGTGCGCGAATGGCATCAGGCCGTGAACTGGCTTTGCCAGTATGAAGAAGAAAATGACTGGGACAAGGTCAGTACAGAGACTTGATCACATTACAAGCAGGGTTCTTCAAAATGCCTTCAAGGTTCGTCGTTCTGACTTACAGGCATTGATCTGATCCTGGATTTTCAAGCAGCGCGGACCTGAAAATTCAGCCTGCAGGGCATCCAGAAATACACGAGTACGTGCCGGCATCAGACGGCGGCCAGGGAATACTGCCCAGACGTTCACATCCGGCAGTTTCCAGTCTTCCAGTATAGGTACCAGGGCACCACTGCGCACATGGTGATCGGCAAAGTGGTCAGACAGCATGATGATGCCCTTGCCGCGCACAGCCAGGCGGGTCAGCAGCTCAGGTGAATTGGCGCTGGCGCGACCTGGTGGGATACCTTCCCAAAAGGCACCATCTTTCTCCATGCGCCATATTGTAAGCTCGCCATTACGTGCAGTCAGGCGCAAGCAGTCATGTTCCATCAGGGCTTCTGGTTCTGCTGGCGTGCCATGTGACTTCAGATAGCTGGGTGCGGCATACATGCCTATGCTAAACCGTACCAGGCCCCGAGCCGCCAGCGAGGCATCATCAGGCAAATCGCCCACACGGATGGCGACATCAAAATTTTCTCCTATTAGGTCCACCCGCCTTGGTGACAGGTCCAGTTCAATGTTGACGGACGGATATTTGCTCATGAAGTCGGACAATAGCTCACTCATTTCATGCGTGGCGAAATCGGCTGGCATCGACACTTTCAATTTGCCGGTCGGCTCAGCCTGCCTGTGCTGGGTCAGGGCCAGTGTGGCATCCACTTCCTCCTGTACATGTTGAGCATGGAGCAAAACACTCTGCCCCAGGTCAGTCACAGTCAGTTTGCGGGTGGTGCGCAAGATCAGACGTTCGCCAAGCTGGGCTTCAAGTGCGGATATGCGACGGGATAAGGTTGATTTGGGCACCCCCAGTTTTTCTGCAGCCTTACTGAAACTGCCTTCTTCGACCACACGGGCAAATAGCAAAAGGTCATTGGCTTCCAGAGTCATGATTGCGCTTCCATTCTATTTTCCTATATTTGGAACAATGATATCCATTTTAACGTCTTCCGGATTGTTTTTGGAACGATTAAAGTACGTCCATCAACTCTTTATCTGAAAGGAACACAAAATGAACATCCTGCAAATCAACTCCAGCGCCCGTGCTCAAGCTTCTCATTCCACCCAACTGGCAAACAGCCTGGTTGAGGCTTTGTTGGAAGCATCCTCTGGTGCGACCGTGAATGTACGTGACCTGGGTAGTAATCCTCACCCCATGCTTGATGAAACAGCACTGCAAGCACTGTTTACACCGGTAGATCAGCGTACAGCAGAACAGCAAGCCCGCGTCGCCCTCGATGATGCCCTGATTGCAGAAATCCAGGCCGCCGATGTAGTCGTGTTGGGCGCGCCCATGTATAACTTTGGTATCTCTGCCCAATTGAAAAACTGGATAGATGCGATTTCCCGCGCCCAGGTGACTTTCCGTTACACCGCCAATGGCCCTGAAGGTTTGTTGACTGGCAAGAAAGTCTATGTGGTACTGACACGTGGTGGTCAGTACCGTAATACGCCAAACGACACACAGATGCCTTACCTGAAAACCTTCTTTGGTTTCCTGGGTATGACAGATGTGGAGTTTGTCTACGCAGAGGGGCTGGCTATGGGCCCGGATGCCGAGAAAGCGGCGCTGGCGTCGGCTCACCAACAAATTAATGATTTGCTGCCTGCTTAATTAATCAACAGGCAAATACTGACAAGGACGATGGATCATGGAAACAAGAGATGTAGTTGCAAGCAATGCAGCAGTTCAACAAGCGGAAAACGTAACAACTTCACGCGTGGTGGAACAACTGGTCGCCGGGCAGCCTACTTCGGATGGTGCCGGTGTCAAGTTGACACGGGTATTGACGCAGCCACTGCAATACCGGCTGGACCCCTTCCTCATGCTGGACGCATTCGGCAGTGACGAGGCAGGTGACTACATCGCCGGCTTCCCCAGCCATCCGCACCGTGGTTTTGAAACCATCACCTATATGTTGGCAGGCCGTATGCGTCACCGTGACAGTGCCGGTAATCAAGGCTTGCTGCAAAACGGCGGAGTGCAGTGGATGACTGCAGGTCGTGGCGTAATTCACTCGGAAATGCCCGAACAGGAAGAAGGCCGCATGGCAGGCTTCCAGCTTTGGTTGAATCTGCCAGCAAAAGACAAGATGACAGCGCCCTGGTACCGCGATATCCAGAGCGACACCATCCCAGAATTGCTGACAGCATCTGGTGTCAAGGTACGCATCATTGCCGGTAGCAGCCATGGCGTGGCAGGTGCCGTGCAGCGTGAGGTGACCCAGCCGTTGTACCTGGATATACACATGCCAGCCGGCAGCAGTTTTAGTCATACCCTGCCTGCCAGCTTCAATGCCTTTGTGTATGTGTATGAAGGTGAAGTGCAGATAGGTGAGCGTGAGGTGCCTGTGCAGCGCATGGCGATATTGAAAAAGTCGCCGGATGCGGATGGCGTTGTGATTGACGCCAAAGTCGATAGCCGCCTTTTGCTGATTGCGGGTCAGCCTTTGGGTGAAACCATCGTTCAGTATGGGCCGTTTGTAATGAATAGTCAGGCGGAGATATTTAAGGCGATAAGCGATTTTCGCGAAGGCAAACTGGTGAGCGCTGATTGAGCTACTGGGCGACGCGATTTTGAGCCTGCGATGCTCGTCGTACTAAAGTACGACTGCGCGTCTTAACTCAAACTAGCGCCGCTCGCTACGCTTACTAAGCACTCACGGGGCTATAGATATTTAGAGAACGAAAAATCAATTGTAGGTTGGGCTACTCCTTATCAGCCCAACACTCGGCCTCGAAGCAACGTATACGTTTATTAAACGCCCAGTGTTGGGCTGGTAAATCGTAGCCTAGCGAGGCCCGGCCCAACCTACGACATTACCAACGAAAAAAACTATTTAAGGAAAACGAATGAAACAAACAGAAACTCTAGGACCCGTCTTCGGTTCCTTCATCGCCCGCGTTTTGATCGCCCTGATCTTCGTGGCATCCGGCGCCAGCAAGATATCTGGCTTCGAACAAACCGTAGGCTACATCGCCAGCAAGGGCTTGCCTTTGCCGGCCCTTGGAGCCATAGCCGCCATTGTGGTTGAACTGGCAGGCGGTCTCATGGTCATCGTCGGATGGCGTGCACGCTGGGCCGCGGCGGCAATGATCTTGTTCACACTCGCAGCGGCTTTCATCTTCCATAATTTCTGGGGTGTACCAGCAGATGCGGCGCAAAACCAGATGATACATTTCATGAAGAACATCTCCATGGCAGGTGGCCTGTTGTATGTCCTGATACATGGCAGCGGTGGCTGGAGCTTGGATAGTCGTAAAGCCGGATAGAAAAAATCTTACTCAGTTTCAACGGCGGATTTGTCTTGCGGCAAATCCGCCCGAACTGCAACGCCAAAGGTTTCAGGGTAAAGCTGTGATAATATTTTCTAGTCTTGTGCTTTGTATTTCTAGACTCACTTCAAATTGCGTTCGGCGAAAAAAAGATCTCTACTGACATCCATGACCAACTACTTTGAAAGTCCCTTCAAGGGTAAACTGCTCACTGAGCAAGTGAAGAACCCGAATATCAAGGTCGGGCGGTTTAGCTATTACTCTGGCTACTATCATGGCCATTCTTTCGATGATTGCGCGCGATATCTATCGCCAGTTAAAAATGACGAAGATCAACTCGTCATAGGCAGTTTTTGCTCTGTAGGCACAGGTGCATCTTTCATCATGTCTGGCAATCAGGGCCACCGTTACGATTGGGCATCTTCTTTCCCTTTTTTCTACATGAAGGATGGATCTGCGTTCTCAGACGCTTCTGACGCATTCCAAAAAGCGGGGGACACAGTCATAGGTAGCGACGTGTGGATAGGGTCTGAAGCCATGATCATGCCTGGGGTTCATATCGGACATGGTGCCGTGATCGGCAGCCGTGCTTTGGTCACGAAAGATGTGGAACCTTTTAGCATCGTTGGGGGTAATCCTGCTAAGCCCTTAAAAAAGCGCTTCTCCGACGAGGAAATTTCCATGCTCTTGGAAATGGCGTGGTGGGACTGGCCACATGAAAGGATAGAGGGTGCAATGTCTTTGTTATGTTCATCTGATATTGCTGGACTGTATCGATACTGGCAAGAATTTCCCGCTGACATGTCGTTTCCGCGCTAGTGTTTCAGGAGAATAAGCGCTAATCCCACGTATCCAGTTACCCATTGAAATGCCCAACATAAAAAAGTGGTTCGAAATGTCTGAATAGGTAACCAATGGGAAATATTTATTTTCAGTGTGTAGAAAAGTTTGAACAATGCAAGAGATATGTTGGAACATAAAATCAGCATTATTAAGACTTGCGCAATACCGCCCCAGCAGCGTCGCAGCTCCTAGCCGTACTAAAGTATCGTCCTCGTCGCAGTGTTTTGCTGGGACAATTTTGCGTAAGTCCTTCCAAAAAGACTTTATGCAAAACTGTCGCCGTTTCATCATTCTGTAATGCGGCGTTCATACGCCTGACATATTTTTGTCTAATACTCCCGTGGATTAGCACAATAGTCCAGGCGGGGTAAATGCGATGAAGATAGAGATCAACGGGATTTCCAAAACCTTTAAAGGTGGCTATCAGGCATTGGACAATATTGCGCTGACCTTTTCGCCCGGGGAAATGGTCGCGCTCATCGGTGCTTCCGGTTCTGGAAAATCGACTTTGTTGCGTCATATCTCTGGTTTGATTACGGCCGATGTCGAAAAGAATGATATCCGCCTCGGTGAACAGGTGGTGCAGGCCAATGGGGTAGTCGGCAAGCAGATTCGCCATCTGCGTTCGCAAATTGGTTTTGTGTTCCAGCAATTCAATCTGGTCGGGCGTTTGCCTGTGCTGACCAATGTCCTCACTGGTGGTATCGCCCGCATCCCCTTGTGGCGCAGTTGTTTCCGTATTTTTACCAAAGAAGAAAAAGCCCTGGGCCTGGCCGCGCTGGCTCGCGTGGGTATCGCAGAACATGCTTACAAACGTGCATCAGCCTTGTCTGGTGGTCAGCAACAGCGTGCCGCCATTGCCCGTACTATCGTGCAGCAAGCCAGGGTCATCCTGGCAGATGAACCAATAGCTTCGCTGGACCCTGAATCTGCACGCCGTGTCATGCAGACCCTGGCTGACTTGAATCGCCAGGATGGTACGACCGTTATAGTCTCCCTGCACCAGGTCGATGTGGCGTTGAAGTTTTGCCCACGCACGGTGGCGCTGTCGCGTGGCCGTGTCGTTTATGACGGCCCTTCCAGCGAACTGACTGTGCCCATGCTGCGTGATCTGTATGGCGCAGAGGCAGAAGAATTGCTCAATCCTGCATCTGTCAATACAACAACTGCAACGCCTGTCATTGATACCCTCACTTTACCCACTTTGGCGGCTGCCGCCTGAGTTTCTTTACCCTTCAGGAGTATTTCCATGTTTCGTCAATTCGTGCGCAGTTTTACCCTGGGCCTGGTGATGGCAGCGTCCGCTACTGCTGTTATGGCAGAAGATGCAGTCAAGACCTTGAACTTCGGCATCATCTCTACCGAGTCTTCGCAAAACCTGAAACAAGACTGGCAGCCAGTGCTGGATGACATGAGCAAAAAGCTGGGCATCAAGATCAATGCCTTCTTCGCTCCAGACTATGCTGGTGTGATTGAAGGCATGCGTTTCAATAAAGTGCAGTTCGCCTGGGTAGGCAATAAGTCGGCGATCGAAGCTGTCGATCGTGCCAATTCTGAAGTGTTTGCACAAACCGTGAACGCCGATGGCACTCTGGGTTATTACAGCATGATCAGCGTGCATAAGGACAGCCCGTATCAAACAGTGGAAGATGTCTTAAAAAATGCCAAGAACCTTAATTTTGGCATAGGCGATCCTAATTCCACTTCTGGCTTCCTGGTGCCAAGCTATTATGTGTTCGCGCAAAACAATGTGAATCCCAAGACAGCTTTCAAGACTGTGCGCGGCGCCAATCATGAAACCAATATCCTGGCCGTGGCCAATAAGCAGGTAGATGCAGCAGTCCATAGTTCTGACGTACTTGACCGTATCAAGGCACGCCAGGCAGAAACAGCTAGCCAATTGCGTCAAATCTGGAAATCACCTCTGATCGCCGCTGACCCTTTGGTATGGCGTAAAGACTTGCCAGCAGATCTCAAAAACAAGATCAAGGATTTCTTTATCAGCTATGGCAAAAATGGACCAGATGCAGCACGTGAAAAAGTACAGTTGAACAAGCTGACTTTGGGTGGTTTCCAGGATTCCAGTAATGCCCAATTGAAGCCAATACGCCAGCTTGAATTGTTCAAGGAAAAAGTCAAGATAGAAGCAGACGTCGCCCTGAATGCAGATGAAAAGAAAGTCAAGCTTGACGACATCAACCGCAAGCTGAACGACATCGCCAAGTCTTGATAGCATGAACAGCACACCAACAGCCCGCCCACAAGCCGTCATGAGTTTGCCGGAAGCACCCAAGCGTGATACCGGCAAGTTACTGGTCTGGGGCATAGTCCTTGCCATTCTTGCCATGTCCTGGCAGGGCGCCGATATGCGCCCGCTGGAATTGCTGCGCGACAGCAGCAATATGCTGACTTATGCCGCCAGTTTTTTTCCGCCAGATTTTCATGAATGGCGCATCTACTTGCAAGAGCTGTTGGTGACTTTGCAGATTGCGGCCTGGGGTACGGCTCTGGCTGTAGTGTGTGCCATCCCCCTGGGTTTACTGAGTTCCTCAAATATCGCGCCAGCCTGGGTTTGCCAGCCCGTGCGTCGTTTGATGGATGCAGCGCGAGCCATCAATGAAATGGTGTTTGCCATGCTGTTCGTGGTTGCTGTTGGCCTCGGCCCTTTTGCTGGTGTACTGGCCCTGTTCGTGCACACGACAGGCATCTTGTCCAAGCTGTTTTCTGAAGCAGTCGAAGCCATCGATCCGCAACCGGTAGAAGGCATACGTGCCACTGGTGCCCATGCGCTGGAAGAAATTGTCTATGGTGTTTTGCCGCAAGTCATGCCGCTGTGGGTATCCTTCGCCCTGTACCGCTTTGAATCGAATGTGCGGTCTGCGACCGTAGTCGGCATGGTCGGTGCTGGTGGCATAGGCGTGATTTTATGGGAAGTCATACGTGCTTTCCAGTATGCGCAAACTTGCGCAGTTTTATTGATGATCGTGCTGACTGTCAGCGTGATCGATGTTATTTCTTCTCGTCTCAGAAAAGTCTTTATCTGATATGCCTGATATGCAAACACAGAACCGTCAATTTGTCCGGGGCATCACCCTCCCGCAAGTCATAGACTGGTTGCAAAACCGCGCCGGCGGTTTGTACGGTGGCGAAGCCATCACCCAACTGGAGCATGCCCTGCAATGTGCCAGCCTGGCTATGCAGGAGGGTGCAAGCGATGCCTTGGTGGTCGCGGCCTTGCTGCATGACCTGGCGCATATGGCAGATGATGAAACCGATGAGACTTTTCCGCTTGGCGAGTTGGCGGCCTTATTGCTGGCTGAATTGTTTGATAAGGATGTCACTGAACCCATACGCATGCATGTTGACGCCAAGCGTTACTTGTGTGCAGCAGATCCACTGTACTGGTCTGGTCTTTCGCATGCATCACAGCGCAGCCTGATCTGGCAGGGTGGCCCATTTTCAGTAACACAAGCGACTGAATTTATAGGTCAGGATTATGCAGAAGACGCTGTGAGTTTACGTCAATGGGATGACATGGCTAAAGTGGTCGGAGCCAAGACAGCAGACTTGCAAGTGTTCATCACCATGATGGAAAAGCTGAGTCTGGAATTTGCCCAGGTTGAAACAGTATGAGACAAGAATAGGGCAGTGTCCGCTGACTGGTTTGCTTTATTCCTTGCCCTATTCTTCAGCGAATATTTTTAACAGTTTTTGCCCGGCAACATGAACAGGGCCGCTATTGTCTATGCAGATAATATCCTGGTCATCTGGTACAGAAAATTTCGAACCCCGGTCAAGGCGGTTCAATAAGGCTGCACCAGATTCACGCTGGCGCTTTTCCATGCGCTGCCTGATTTGCTCAGGATCAGCCATGATCCAGATGATACGTGCATCCGGGAATAAATGACGTAGTTGTGGCAGGTATTCACGCGAGCCATTGACGATGACATCCTGGCCGCATTTGAGCTTGGCTTCGATATTTCTGCGTATACCATAGCACAGGCCATTGGCTTGCCACTGCAGGCAAAAATGACCGGCGGCAGCCGCTTGCCAATAAGCTTCCTGATTCATGGCTTCATGTGCTTCACTATCATGAGCAGGACGAGTGATCGCACGCCGCGCAAACTCAAGCGTTGTATTGGTAGCCAGGTTTTCTTTTACCCAGTGCAGAAGGGTATCCTTGCCAGCACCTGATGGCCCGACGACAAAGTACAGACGGCCAACCGCTGGCAGCGACTTTTGTTGCACTCTGGCCTGGAAAGGGAAACGCATCCAGAAACTCAAAGCCGCACCAGGGCGTTCTTCACGGAAGATAGTCAGTGCATCAATGTCCAGCGGTGTGTTGTCGAGCAAGCGTGAAAATTGCTGTTCTGCTGCCTTGCGAAGGGCATATTGTGCATCTGCATCTACATCCAGCAAATCGTCGCACAGCGTCAGATGAAAACGGTATTCTTCTTCGGTATAGGGATAACCCCATTGCTGCAAGAGCGCTTCCTGTCTGGCACTCAGCCCTGCATGGCGGCGCTTGGCCAGATAAGCTGCATCAGGCGCGCGGCGTAACAAGTCAAAATAACTGACGCAACGCATGGCCAGCGCATTGATTTCTCCTTCCTGGCCATGCGGACGCAATGCCAGGAAGTTGCCCATCATGCGTACCTGCATTTCCCTGATGCTGATGACAGGCTGGACCTTGGCAAAGGCACTGGCCATCTGTATCAGGTCAGCTTCCTGGAAACCTTCGAGTAAATTGAACGGTGCTTTCAACGTCGCATGAAAACCATAGCGCCTGGCTTCACTGGTGAGTTGGCTGAGCAGAATATCCGGTACACCCGGAATATGGGTTTGCTGTACTTTTCCTGCATGCATGGGGTCGCGGCCCAGCCAGTTGGCACCAGCTTGCCACCATGGGCTATCCGGCGCAGGGGAAAAGTAGAGAGCGTAGCGCATCAGGCTGCCAGCTCCAGGGGCTGCTGATATTGCAGGCGTTGCGGATCGGCGCAGAATACCAGCTTGCCCGCAGCGATGGTGGCAATCAGGCGCGGGCTGCCATCCGCCTGTTTCTCTATCATGATGACGTCGGCGCGTTGCCCTGCTGCTATGTAGCCCCTGTCATGCAAGCCAAGTACGCGCGCTGGGTTCAGCGACACCAGTTGCCAGGCTTGTGCCAGACTGCAGACATCTTCTTGCTCCAGACGGAAAGGCGCGTGCAGCAAGGCAGGATAGTAATAATCCGATGCCAGCGTGTCGCACAGACCCCGACGCACAGCATCGCTGGCGGACAAGCCGCCGCAATGGCTGCCACCGAGCAAGACATTCGGCGCACCCATGACCACTTGGTTTCCCAGTGCCCTGGCGGCTTGCAATGCTTCTTCAGTCTTGGGGAATTCACTGACATCCACTCCCAGTTCCTGGAAGCGCTCCCTGTCCATACGGGTTTCGTCGTCATGCGATGCCATCGCAATACCGCGCTGACGGCAAGCCGCAGCCAGTTGGCTGATCGCCTGTGCTACTTTGGGTGAGCGTGACTGCGCCTTGTGCAGGCGTTCCAGGAATCCGGCAACATCGCAACGCGCACGATCGGCATAGGCCACCAGTTTTTCTGGTGACACACTTTTCTTAAGGATGGACGGCAGGTGCTCATTGAAGGCAAAGAAGGCAATCAGGCCAGACTCTATCCAGTTCAATGCATCATGCAAGCCATCCAGATGGTGGTTTTCAAAACGCAGATGTATCAGGTGATCGGCATGCACACGGGATTTTTGCGCTGCCACTTGCTCTATCGTGGCAAGGGCTGCTTCACGTCCGCGCAAGCCACCTTCCCACGAAAATGTCAGGCCATGGCAGGCGGTCGTAATACCATTGCTGATGAGCTGCATGTCAGTATCGGCAAAGGCGATGTCGTAAGAAAAACTGGTTGCAGGACGCGGCTGTAATTGACGTTCAAAAGCATCGCCATGGATGTCGACCAAACCTGGTAATACCAGTAAGCCCGTGGCATCAAAAAACTGTTGCTTGCCATTGTGCGTGAAGTTATTGCCGCCGATGCTGGCAATATTCAGACCATGTAGATGTACGCAGTCTTCAGACCAGTCAGCATGACCGTTCTGGTCTTGATGCAGATGCCTGCCACCCTGTATTGTGATATGCGTTTCCATCTTGATCCCCTTGCTCGCGATAGCAAATCATAAGCCCGAAATGTGACTGCAAATTGACATGTAGATTTGCAGATATATGTCATCAAGACTTCATGTAAGCCTGCTGTAATGTGGGGCTATGAATGCTGATCAAACCCTTAACTCTACCCAGCAAGAGCGCGCCAGCTGGATGTCCATACTGGCGAAAGCACCCGCTGCAGAACTCGCTGCCAGCGTGCAGCAATTTGGCGAACTGCCCTCGTATCTATGGTTAAGAAAGCCTGAGACCGGTCTCGCCATGGTGCGGGCCAGAACGGGGGGCAGTGGCAGCCAGTTCAACCTCGGTGAAATGTCAGTGACACGCTGCGCCTTGCGTCTGGCAACGGGAGAAACTGGTGTGGCCTATGTGGCTGGCCGTGACCAGCGTCATGCAGAATGGGCAGCGATTTTTGATGCGTTGATGCAAGGCGAACACAGGCCTGCCGTCGAAAAAAATATCATCAAGCCTCTGGAAGCATTGTTGCAACAGAAGCGTGAACAATTGCAGGCTGAAGCACAAGCCACCAGGGTGGAATTCATGACCATGGTCAGAGGAGAAGATGCATGACATATTCACCGGATACTAAAGCTTCATCCATGCAGCAACTTTTGCCAGCATGGGAAGACACGGTGCATGATGCGCAGACAGTTTTCCGTAGCTTGTTGAAAGCCCTCTCCGAGCCGGGCACTATCCAGCGTCTCAGAGTAAACCTGCAAGCACCTGCGCCTTTGCATATGGCGACAGCCGCTGCCTGCCTGGCCCTGATGGACTATGAAACCACGGCCTGGCTGGCAGATGAACTTGATAACGATGCAGTGCGCACTTATCTGCGTTTTCATTGCGGCCTGCCGCTGGTACATGAAAAATCCTCAGCGAATTTTGCAGTATTGGGCAGCTCACTGCAGCAATTGGATCTGCAAGCCTTTGCCCAGGGCAGCATGACTTATCCTGACAAGTCTGCTACCTTGCTGATACAAGTCGATGACTTGGCGAATGGCCCTGAGTACCAACTCACAGGTCCAGGCATCAATAACAAGCGCAGTATATTTGTCAGCGGCCTGCCGGCTGACTTTGTCAGCAAGTGGCAAGTCAATCATTCCGCCTTCCCGCAAGGTGTGGATGTGATTTTTTGCAGCGGTGACTCGGTACTGGGTTTGCCGCGTACGAGCAAGATCAAAGCGGTGCAGTCTGCGGAGTTGCCATGTACGTAGCCGTCAAAGGTGGCGAAAAAGCCATTGCGCAGTCCTATGAAGCGTTGGCAAAAATGCGTCGTGGCGATACTGCTGTACCAGAACTCAGCATAGCCCAGATACGCGAGCAAATGTCGCTGGCGGTGGCCCGCGTCATGGGCGAGGCATCGCTGTATGACAAAGATCTGGCGGCACTCGCCATCAAGCAAGCCAGTGGTGATTTGATAGAAGCCATCTTCCTGCTGCGTGCCTACCGCACGACCTTGCCGCGCCTGATGGCGACCGTGCCTGTTGATACCGCCAATATGCTGATACAAAGACGCATCTCGGCAACCTTCAAGGATGTGCCTGGTGGCCAGGTATTAGGTGCAACTTATGACTACACCCAGCGTCTGCTGGATTTTTCACTGGCTGCTGAGGCCATTAGCAGTGCTACTGAGCCGCTTACCCAGGAAAATGCAACAGCAGAAGCCTGTCCCCGCGTGCTCGACTTTTTGAATGCAGAAGGCTTGATAGAGCCTGAACTGATACCTGAAGGTGACCCCGAACCTTTTGACCTGACGCGTGAACCTCTGCAATTCCCTGCCAGCCGCGCCCTGCGCCTGCAAAGCCTGGTTCGCGGTGATGAGGGTTTCTTGCTGGCGCTGGCCTATTCCACCCAGCGCGGCTACGCTCGTAATCATCCCTTCGCTGGTGAGATACGTTATGGCAAAGTCAGTGTGCAAGTCGTGCCTGAAGAACTGGGCTTTGCCATAGACATAGGCGAGATCGATATTACCGAATGCCAGATGGTGAATCAATTTGTCGGCTCGCAAAACGAAGCACCGAAATTTACCCGCGGCTATGGATTGGGTTTTGGTCATTGCGAACGCAAGACCATGGCCATGGGTGTCGTGGATCGCGCCTTGCGTGCTAGTGAATTGAAAGAAGAAATTACGGCACCAGCACAGATGGAAGAATTCGTGCTTTACCATGCCGACAATGTAGAAGCATCCGGCTTTTTACAGCATCTCAAGCTGCCGCATTATGTGGATTTCCAGGCAGAACTCAGTCTCTTGCGTGGCATACGTGCAGCTATCGATGCCAAGGCTGCTGAAACTGGTAAGACTGAAGCTGGTGATGATAAAACTGAGGATCAGTCCGGCAAGAAGGCGGCATGATTATGGAGATGGAAAGCATGGAAGCTCAGGAGTATCAAGAGACCACTGTACAAGCGGCCCCTGCGAGGGCTGAGCCGGAAGCTGGTTATAACTTTGCTTATCTTGATGAGCAAACCAAGCGCATGATCAGGCGTGCCATTTTGAAAGCAGTTGCCATACCCGGTTACCAGGTGCCATTTGGCGGGCGTGAAATGCCCCTGCCTTATGGCTGGGGTACCGGTGGCATACAAGTCACTGCCGCCATCATAGGCCAGGATGATGTCTTGAAAGTCATCGATCAGGGCTCTGACGATACCACCAATGCGGTCAATATACGCCGCTTCTTCCGCCGCACCACAGGTGTCGCAACGACGGAAAAAACTACGGCGGCAACTGTCATACAAACCCGTCACCGTATCCCGGAAACGCCTTTGGCTGAAGGGCAGATCATGGTGTATCAGGTGCCTATCCCTGAACCCCTGCGCTGGCTGGAACCCAGCGAAACAGAAACACGCAAATACCATGCGATGGCTGACTATGGCCTCATGAGTGTCAAGCTGTATGAAGACATTGCCCGCCTCGGCAAGATAGAAACTGCTTATGATTATCCTGTTATCGTCAATGAGCGCTATTTGATGCGCCCTTCACCAATCCCCAAGTTTGATAACCCCAAGATGGATAAAAATCCCGCCCTGCAATTGTTTGGTGCAGGTCGTGAAAAACGCATTTATGCCGTGCCGCCATACACACCAGTGAAGAGCCTGGATTTTGAAGATTATCCATTTGAAATAGAACACTGGGATCACCGCTGCGCCATGTGCGATGCGAATGACAGCTTTCTTGATGAAGTCATCGTCGATGACCAGGGGTCTCGCATGTATGTTTGCAGCGATACAGATTATTGTCGCTCCCGCAGGGAAGAGCAGACATGAGCAGTATCAATATGAATAACACTCCGCCGTTGCTACAGGCACGCAATGTCAGCAAATTTTATGGTGGCAAGACTGCTTGTGAGCAAGTCAACCTGAGTCTGTATCCCGGAGAAGTCCTGGGTATAGTCGGTGAATCTGGCTCTGGCAAATCCACGCTGTTGAATTGCCTGGCAGGACAGTTGCAGCCAGAGCAGGGAGAAGTCTTGTTCAACACCCGTGATGAAGGCATAGTGGATTTGTTCACCATCAGCGAAGCGCGCCGCCGCTTGCTGGCGCGTACAGACTGGGGCTTTGTTCATCAAAGTGCCAGGGATGGTTTGCGGGTAGAAGTCTCTGCCGGTGCCAATGTCGGTGAACGCCTGATGGCAGTTGGAGCCCGCCATTATGGTCAGATACGTGCAGAAGCGCAGGACTGGTTACACAGGGTGGAAATTGATGCAAATCGCATTGACGACTTGCCACGTGATTTCTCAGGCGGCATGCAACAGCGCTTGCAAATTGCCCGCAATCTGGTGACCAAACCGCGTTTGATTTTCATGGATGAGCCTACCGCCAGTCTCGACGTTTCTGTACAGGCGCGTCTGCTGGACTTATTACGCCAACTGGTATCGCAATTGCAGGTGGCTGCTGTCATCGTCACCCATGACTTGGCAGTGGCACGCTTGCTTGCTCACCGTCTCATGGTGATGCGCCAGGGACAGGTAGTGGAAGAGGGTTTGACCGATCAGGTGCTCGATGATCCGCAACATCCGTACACCCAGTTGCTGGTGTCGTCCGTATTGCAGGCTTGAGGAGCATATGTTGAAACGTATCGTCGTTGAAGGTCTGTCCAAAGACTTTACTCTGCATCTGCAAGGCGGGCAGGAAATGTCTATCCTCTCTAAAATAGATATGCAGGTGGATGCTGGTGAATGCGTGGTCATCCACGCACCATCAGGTGCAGGCAAGAGCACCTTGCTGCGCTGCCTGTATGCCAATTACCGCGCCAGCAGTGGCAGTGTGAATATCTGGCATGAAGGCAATTGGGTGGATGTGCAGTCTGCACCTGCACAACAAGTGCTGGCTGTCAGGCATAGTACCTTGGGCTTTGTGACCCAGTTCCTGCGTGTGATACCACGCATCAGCACACTCGATCTGGTGGCAGAGCCCTTGCTCATGCGCGGCGTGGAAAAGCAGGCAGCGTATGAGCAGGCAGAAGAATTATTGTCGCGCCTGCGCATACCCCAGCGCCTGTGGCAAATCCCGCCTGCAACTTTTTCTGGCGGTGAGCAACAACGCGTGAATATCGCCCGCACCATGATTTGCGATTACCCCATACTCTTGCTTGATGAACCAACCGCTTCGCTGGATGAAGCCAATCGCGCCACTGTCATCGATATGATCAATGGTGCGCGCGAACGCGGTGCTGCTGTCGTCGGCATCTTCCATGATGAAGCTGTGCGCCAGGCGCTGGCAACCAGAATTTTTTCCATCCCCGCAGCGGTTTCCTTGGTGGCAGCATGATGAACAGAATAGAAAACGCTAAGATCGTCCTGGCTGATAAAGTCATTAGCGGTTCGATGTTGGTAGAGCAGGGCAGGATAGCTGATTTGGCTGAGGTAGTGCGTGCTTCCAGTACCACTGGAACAGACGACTGGCAAGGCGACTATCTGTTGCCAGGCATGGTAGAGCTACATACCGACAATCTGGAAAAACACCTGATGCCACGCCCCAAAGTGGTCTGGCCTACGCTGCCTGCGATACTGGCGCATGATGTCCAGATCGCTGCGTCCGGCATTACGACCGTGCTCGATGCAATTTCAGTTGGCGATATCGATTCAGACAGCCTGCGCAATGACAGCCTCAGTGCGTGCACGCAAGGATTGCGAATGGCGGCAGAATCGGGCATCTTGCGCGCAGATCATTTCCTGCACATGCGCCTGGAGCTGGCAGAAGAAAACCTGCTCGACATGTTCGCGCCTTATCTGTGTGACGATCGCCTGAAGCTGGTTTCCCTGATGGACCATACACCCGGCCAGAGACAGTGGACAGACCTGACGCACTACCGCATCTATGTATCCGGCAAGCGTGGCTGGAGTGAAGAGAAAGTGGATTCCATGCTGGAGCGTCTGCTGGTAAGGCAAGTGGCTTATGCCGCTTCCAACCGTCGTGCCATCGTCGCCAGTTGTCGCGACCTTGACGTGCCTGTACCACTGGCTACCCATGACGATACTACCGTGGAGCATGTGGCCGAAGGTGTCGATGATGGTGTGACGATATCTGAATTTCCCACCACCGTGGCCGCCGCCAGGGCTGCGCGTGAACAGGGCCTGGGCATCATCATGGGCGCACCGAATATGGTACGTGGTGGTTCACACTCCGGCAATGTGTCGGCAGCAGAACTGGCCAGACTGGACTTGCTGGATGTACTGTCTTCAGACTATGTACCGGCCAGTCTTTTGCATGCAGCTTTCCTGTTGCAAAATGAAGGCTTTAGCTTGCCCAAGGCCTTGGCGACCGTGACGCGTAATCCTGCGCGCATGATAGGGCTGTATGACAGAGGCGAGATCGCCATGGGATTGCGTGCTGACTATATGCGCGTACGCGTCGTGAGTGGCATACCTGTAGTCATGGGTGTGAGGAAAGCGGGCAGTAGAATAGCCTGATGGTTTTGAATAAAACAAAGGCTGCCCGCAAGCAGCCTTCGTTTTAACTTTCAGGAGTTCAGTCCTGATCCAGATGCAAAGAAATTACACCCGCAGCAGGTGTTGCACAAGGCTCATCATCAAACGCAATATCACCGTTCGGATTCGCCTCGCCATCAATTTTCAAATCAGTGAAGTTGAACAAGTTCTTGTCCATCAGATGTGAAGGTGCGACGGTGGATAAGGATGCAAAGATATTGTCCACGCGACCAGGGAATTTCTTGTCCCATTCACGCATCAGACCCTTGATCTGCTTGCGCTGCAAATTTTCTTGCGAGCCGCATAAATCGCAAGGGATGATGGGGAAGTTTTTTACTTCAGCATACCGCTCTGTATCAGACTCTTTGACATAGGCCAGAGGGCGAATGACAATGTGTTTGCCATCATCAGACTGCAGCTTGGCTGGCATGCCTTTGAGCTTCCCACCAAAGAACATATTCAGGAAAAAGGTTTCCAGGATATCGTCACGGTGATGGCCGAGGGCGATCTTGGTGGCGCCCAGTTCATCGGCTACACGGTACAAAATACCACGGCGCAGGCGTGAGCAAAGCGAGCAAGTCGTCTTGCCTTCCGGGATCAGGCGCTTGACGATGCTGTAAGTATCCTGGTTTTCTATATGGTAGGGGATGCCCAGTTTTTCCAGATAGGCAGGCAGGATATGGTCTGGAAAGTTAGGCTGTTTCTGGTCCAGATTGACGGCGACGATATCGAAATTGATGGGCGCGCGTTCACGCAGGGTCATCAAGATATCCAGCAGGGCATAGCTGTCTTTGCCGCCAGAAAGGCAAACCATGACCTTGTCGCCTTCTTCTATCATATTAAAATCACCTATCGCCTGGCCAACCAGGCGGCATAAGCGCTTGTGCAACTTATTGTTTTCGTAGGTGATTTTTTCCTGTGACTTGACCGTGGCTTTTACTTCAACCGGGGCGTCCATCAATGTATCGTTCAGAGCTTGCATGGTAGTGTTTAAATGTCGGTTTTGATCTTGAATACTTCTACGCCTACGCCTTCGCAATCCGGGTAAACATCAGGTTTCATGGTGGAGATGCGTACAGCGCGGACCTTAGGATGTGCCAGCATGATTTTGGCGACATCATCACACAGGGTTTCTTGCAGATGCACGTGACCCTTGGATATACGCTCTGCTATCGTGCCGCGCATGAAATCATAATCGACGACTTCTTCGAGTTGATCATCCTTGGGAGTCGAAAGCGCCAGAGGGATATACAGGTCCACATTGAATAGCACGCGTTGCTCTCCCTTTTTCTCGAACTCATGCACGCCTATGTTGATGGAGATTTCGTAATTGCGCAAGAACAGGCGGCGGCAGTCTGAGAGTTGGGGGTGGTGCAGAATGGATAACATGGGAATCCTGATTAAGTAAGATGCAAAGTATGATGCGAATTAAGATTGAATAGCGTGGTTTGCAGTCGCCAGGAACATGACATCGCGCTGCAAGGGAATAAGGTGTTGGCCACCATCGACGAGGATGGTGGTGCCGGTCATGGCGGGGCTATCAGCCAGAAAACAGACGGTGCGGGCAATATCCTCCGGCGTGCTGGAACGACCCAGTGGCGTGACCTGGTGTGCCTGCTGAAAATCTGCCGCACTTTGATGTCCGGATTCCATGGTGATGCCGGGAGCTACGCCAACTACGCGCACTTTTGGCGCCAGTGCCTGCGCCATCGTTGTCGTGGCACATTGCAGCGCGGCTTTGGACAGTGTGTAAGACAAAAAATCGGGATTCAGGTTGTACAGCTTTTGATCAAGCAAGTTAATGAGGCAGGTTTGCTCGCCATCCGCTGTTGATGCATGCAGGGCCTGCGCCAATATGATGGGCGCAGCCAGGTTGGCATGCATATGCCTGTCCAGGCTGGCATGGCTGAAGCTGTGCACATCATCTTCGGCGAACAGAGAGGCATTGTTGACGATGCAATCTATCTTGCCCATGGCGGCTATTGCGGCGGGTAACAATGCATGCGTTGCCGTTTCATTAGCCAGGTTTGCCTGCAAGGCATGCGCGCGGCGGCCCATCGCCTGGATTTCTGTCACCAGTGTCTGCGCCTCTGCGGCCGAATTGCCATAATGGACAAGAATATCCCAACCCTGCCGCGCCATATGCAGGGCGATATGCCGACCTATGCGTTTGGCGGCACCAGTGATCAGCGCGGTGCGGGGCGTGTACTTATTGTTGTTCATGTCACTCATGGAAATTCTTAACAAGGATTACTGCGTTTTCAATACAATGCGGCTATGCATAAATTATCTCTACCTGTGCCTGGCGATGATGCGCTGGCCGCCTCATCTGCTTTGCAACAACTGATTATCGACGACATCCACCAACATCAGGGCTGGATACCGTTTTCGCGCTACATGGAACTGGCACTGTATGCGCCTGACCTTGGTTATTACAGCGGTGGTGCCACAAAATTAGGCAAAGACGGTGATTTTACAACCGCACCAGAAATGTCGCCGTTATTTGGTGCCACCCTGGCCAGGCTGGCAAATCAGTTATTCAGTCAAACTGCGGCCGAAGTCATGGAATTCGGTGCAGGCACGGGCAAGCTTGCCCTGGATTTTTTGTCGGAATGTCAATTATCTGGAATCGCGATAGAACGCTATTTTATCGTGGAATTGTCCGGCGAACTGCGTGCACGTCAGGAAGAATTGCTGAAAGACTTTTCACAAGTGCAATGGTTGCAAAAAATGCCAGATTCTTTTTCAGGTATCGTGCTGGGAAATGAAGTGCTGGATGCCATGCCAGTCGACCTCGTCATCAAGACGGCGGACGGCTGGCATGAGGTCGGTGTGGCAGTGGTGGATGAGGAAAGCACGCCAAGGCTGCTTTTCCGCGAACAGTCAAAGGCATGCACTCCTGATAAGATCGCGCAAATTCCCGGCGCAGATGAATTGCCAGTAGGTTATTTGACCGAAGTCCATCCTATCGCTGGCGGCTTTATGCAAAGCCTGGCAGCCATGTTGCTCGCCAGTGGCAAGCCAGCAATTGCGATACTGATTGATTACGGTTTTCCGGCATCCGAGTATTATCACCCGCAGCGATTACAAGGAAGCCTGATGTGCCACTATCGCCATCATGCGCATCCTGATCCTTTTTATCTGCCTGGCTTGCAGGACATCACCGCTCATGTTGATTTTACGGCCATGACCAGGGCAGGGCTGGCAGCTGGGCTGGAGCTATTGAACTACACCAGTCAGGCGGGTTTCCTGACTGCTGCAGGCATCGCCGATGTGCTGGCGCGTACTTCGGCAGAACAAGTCATGGACTATCTGCCTAAGGCAAATGCTCTGCAAAAACTGGTTTCGCCCGCCGAAATGGGTGAATTGTTCAAGGTGCTGGTCATGGGCCATGGCATGGAATTGCCTGAAAATTTATTGCGTCTGGACCGCAGTCACCGCTTATGATGACAGACAACTTGATGTAAGTTATAAAAATTGCCCAATGGCAATTGAACAGGAGCAAATTTTGTTACGCTGGGTACTAACCATCTTTATCGCCGTCGTGGTGTTTTCCAGCTTGCTGCCCCGGCTGGAAAAGCTTGGCATAGGTCGTTTGCCAGGCGATGTGCGTTTCAAACTGTTTGGTCGCAATTTCTCTTTTCCCTTTGCTTCAACCATACTCATCTCTTTATTTGTCTTGTTGTTAGCAAGGATATTCAAGTAAATGCGTTAAATATGTTAAAGCCTTGCAACATTGTTGCTGCATAGGGGTAAAGTTTCCATATCAATGCGCCGTCACTTTAATATAATGAAATGGTCATTTAAGCCAACTCAGGCTTGATGCGGTTTGCCCGCCCTGGACGACGGGTTGGTGCGCACTACAGCGAGATCAACAATAAATTACGCTAAAGGTTGAAATGAGCGAACTCAGCGATATCAGGGCATTGCTCATTGAACCGCATTCAGGTATGCGGGTCAGTTTGCACAATATGCTGAATCTATGCGGTATTACCAAGATCGAGCATGGTCTGTCGGCCGGTACTGCAGTGCGTGCCATACAAGCCAAGGTATATGATCTGATCTTGTGTGAATATGATCTCGGCATAGGCCAGGACGGCCAGCAACTGCTGGAAGACATGCGTCACCACAAACTGGCACCCTTGTCCACTATCTTCATTATGGTGACTGCTGAGCGTTCGTACGCGAAGGTCGTTAGTGCGGCCGAACTTGCACCATCAGATTATTTGTTAAAACCATTCACTGCCGACATGCTGCTGGAGCGTGTTATCCGCGCCCTGGAAAAACGTAAAGCCTTTGTCGATGTCTATAATTTGATGGAGCAAGGTTCTATTCCTGAAGCCATCATGGCTTGCCACCATGGTGAACGTGACTACCCCAAATATGCGATCGACTTCATGCGCTTGCGGGCTGAACTGCATGTAGTACAAGGCGAAGCTGTTGAGGCGGAAGAATTATATAAATATTTATTTGAATTAAAGGCGGTGGCCTGGGCGCGCCTGGGCCTGGCCAAGACGCTCTTCATGCAGGGTAAATACCAGGAGGCAGAGGAAATACTGAAGAGCCTGGTAGCCGAAAACAACAAATACATGGATGCCTATGACTGGTTGGCCAAGACTCATGAAATGGTGGGTGAGTTGCCAGAGGCAAAAGAGGTACTTGATGTCGCTGTCAGTGTCTCGCCTCATGCCGTGCGGCGTTTACGTAAACTGGGCAAGATCGCGCTGGAGACGGGAGATATCGAGACTGCTGAGAACGTCTTGAAAAAAGTGGTCAGCAAGGCCAAATTTTCTGAATTCCGCGATCCAGAAGATCATCTGAACCTGGTTGATGCCCTGGTCAAGAAAGGTGATACCGAACAGGCCAAATCAGTCGTGCGCGATCTGGAAAAGAATATGTCCAGTTTGAAGAAAACGGCGGCAGTGCGCGCCATTTCTGCCGCGATGATACATGCCAAGACCGGTGACGCCAGACTGGGTGAAGAACTGGGAAATGCCGTGGCAGCCTCCCGGGAGGACATAGGCTTGTCTACCGATGCCAAGCTGGGCCTGGCAAAAAGCTGTCTTGAAAATGATCAGGAAGATAATGCTTCCGAGATTATTCTGGATGTCATGAAAAACGCCAGCAACCAGCAAGTCATGAACAAGGCCATGGGCGTGTTTGAGAGTGCTGGTAAAGGCCACCTTGGCAAGGAGTTGGCACAGCGCAGCCAGAAAGAAGTCATGGATCTGGTTGCCATGGGTGTGCAAAAAGCCAAGCAAGGTGATTTCCGTGGCTCGGTAGAGCTGATGGCCGCTGCGGCACGCAAATCACCTGACAATCCGCAAGTGGTGTTGAATGCGGCGCTGGCTGCCTTGAAATGTCTGGAGAACATGGGCTGGGATCATGCCACTGGTGAGTTGGCGCGCGGTTTGATTGAGTCTGCCCGTCGCCTTGACCCCATGAACCCACGCCTCAAAGCAATACGTGGCTTGTATGATGAATTGCAGAAAAAGTACGGCATCAATGCCGCCCGTGTTGCCAAGTAAATACTAGAGAGCCAGATTTCAGAATGGTTTTGTTTAGAGAATAGGTAGTTGCATAGACCATGGCCATTCAACCTTCTGTTCATTTAGGCGAACACGCACCGGTGACAGCGCGTGATCTTTTGCTCAAAAAAATCAATGAAGAGAGTAATTTGCCTACTTTGGGCGTGTCGATTACCAAAGTCGTCGAAATTACTTCATCAAGCGAAGATCCGGTCGCCAAGCTGGCGCATTTTGTGTTGGCTGACGTCGCCCTGACGCAAAAAATACTCAGGTTATCGAATACCATTCATTACCGCACCAGTGCGGGCGCACCTGTTACGACCATATCCAGAGCGATATTTTTGCTAGGCTTTAACAGTATCAAGACCAGTGCCATGGCCATGTTGCTGGTTGATTGTTTCAAGGATAAAAGCCATGCCAATAGTGTCCGGCGCGAACTGGTGCAGGCGTTGTGCGCGAGCATAGTTGGACGTGAAATGGCGCAACGCGGGCGTTTCCAGGATGGGGAGGAGGCTGCCGTGGCGGCCCTGTTCAAGAATGTGGGCAAGATCCTGGTGGCATCTTTTGATCACCCTTTGTACACGCGCATACAAGCGATGCTGCAGACTGGGCAAACGACAGCTCAGGATGCCAGCTCCATGCTCCTGGGTTGCAGCTATGAACGCTTTGGTGAAATGGCTTTGAAGGAATGGAAGATACCCGACACCATCATACAATCACTGATCCCTTTGCCTGGTGGTGAATTGAAGAAGGTGAATACCCGTGCTGAGTGGTTGAGGCAAGTAGCAAGTTTCAGCGATGCGCTGGCTTCCATGATCATGAGCGCAGGCACGGGTACTGGTAGTCTCAGTGAAAAAGCCAAACCGCTATTGCTTAAATATGGCAAGGCACTGGATTTTGACCAGGCCATACTCGATGAAATGCTGGTCAAGGTCGAGACAGAGACCAGGCAACTCGCCAAAAGCATGGACATTGCCATGGGCGATATCCATATCGGTGAAGGCGATGCCAATACCACCAATGGTGTGCCGAATGAGCTCTTGCTCAAGAATTATGAAGCCGGTGAAATTCAGAACGATGAGCGCCATGCCAGTGGCAAGCCCAAGCATGCGCGTGATCTTTTACTGGCCGGTGTACAGGATGTCACGCAGATGCTGGCATCCGACAGTTTCAAACTGAATGACCTGATCTTGCTGGTGCTGGAAACGCTGTATAGCAGCATGGGATTTCGCTTTGCCACGGTTTGCCTGCGTGATCTGCAAACTGTGCGCTATGTAGCGCGGCTGGCGATAGGCGAAAATTATCAGGAAAGACAAAGAGGCTTTGCCTTCAGCGGCAAGCAAGACCAGCATTTATTCCATCTGGCGATGAGCAATAATGTTGATCTGATGATATCCGATGCCTCTGTCCCCAAGATACAAAACCTGCTACCGGACTGGCACAAGCAATTATTGCCGGATGCACGCAGCTTCATCATCCTGCCGCTGGTCATACAAAAAAAGTCGCTGGGTCTGTTTTATGCTGACCGTGCAGCGAATGCGGAAGAAGGTGTGCCGCCAGATGAAACGGCACTCATCAAAACTCTGAAGAGCCAATTACTGGCCGCCATGATGCGTGGCTAGCCGTATGCGTAGTGTCAGCTAAGTGCTTGTACTGACTGCGTGTATAAGGCCTTGGCGTTACAATGCACTGACACTATTAATCATTTCAGCGGGACGAATCTCATGCACTTCACTACCTGGCTTACTTTCTTCTTTGCGGCATGCGTTATCGCGGTATCTCCTGGCTCAGGTGCAGTGTTATCGACGTCGCATGGCTTGAACTATGGTGTCAAAAAAGCCAGTGGTACTATCATGGGACTGCAAGCAGGCTTGTTGTTGATACTGGCAATTGCCGGTGCTGGTGTCGGTTCCATCCTGATGGCTTCAGAGTTCGCGTTCAGCGTTGTCAAAACTATAGGTGCGCTCTATCTGATCTATCTGGGTATCAGTCAATGGCGTGCAAAAAATGATGTGCCAGTTGCCGGCAATGCAGTTGGTGACCACGTGGCTAACACCCAGGTGCCAGCCCTGTCCAGGCGTTTTTTGACCGGCTTCCTGACGAATGCAACCAACCCCAAAGGCATTATCTTCATGGTCGCTGTATTGCCGCAATTCATCTCGCATGATGCACCGCTCTTGCCCCAGCTATTGATACTGGGTGTGACCATGTGTGCGATTGACCTGGTAGTCATGCATGGCTATGCCTTTGCCGCCTCCATCATGCAGCGTTACTTCCGCGACCCCAAATGGCTGAATAGCCAGAACCGCTTCTTTGGCGGGATACTGATGGCGATAGGTGCGGCCCTGTTCTTTGTCAAGCGCAGCCCTTCCAATTAAAAAAAACCGCCGTTGAATGAAATCACGGCGGCTTTTTTTATCCATTGTTTTTTCAAGCCAAAGGGATTTGCTGTTTCTTGGCCAGGGCGTCGATGTCTTGCCAGATCGTCATTTGATTCAGCAGACGTGTTGCCGGATCCAGCATGGGATTCAGGTTGAAGAAGCGCTCCAGGGCAGTTTCATCAAAGCTGCTATGCTGGGAAAAATTGATACGTCCATATTGCTTGCGGAATGCATGCAATAAATCGGCTGGCGTATCCTTGTGCCAGGATTGCATGAGGCCACCCACCATCAATGCAGTATCGGTGGTCTGTTCCAGCGAACGTGGGCTGCGAGAACTGGCAACATCGCGATAGTCCAGCAGGCGCGGGAAGTATAATTTCTTGATCCATGCTGCGGGTATGCCGCCTTCACGCATGAGTGCGCCGCTACGCCACAGCTTCCAGCTTTTTTCGGCTTCATTATCGGATACAAAGTGCGTGTCGGCCTTCAGTACGCAATCTTCACCCAGTTCAATTTCCAGTATCACGGGCAAGCCAGCCTCTAAGGCGATGTTTTCCAGTTCCGGCATTTGTGGTTTTTCACCCAACTGGCTTTGCAGGGCATTGACAAATTCTCCCAGCACTTGCTGGTGTTCCTGGTGCAGGCTGCTGGTGGCCTTGCAGAATGCCGCACAGGCGGCAAAATAGGCCATCAGTTCTCCCACCATGATGCCGCTTGCAGGCAGGCTCTCTTCTTCCTGAAATCCCTGGCGTGGCATGTCTGCCGCCAGGCCGTGACGCAGGATGGGATACAACTGGGTGGAAATGCAACCAAATTTGACGTGGCTGCCAGCGGCGAGTTTAAATTCTGACATGGCGGCTCAGGCTTTCTTGAATAGAGTGAGGACGTGTTCCGGCGGACGTCCTATTGCCGCTTTATTTTGGTAAGTGACTATTGGCCTTTGCAATAAATGCGGGTGAGAGACGATGGCTGACAAGACTTCTGGGATATCGGCCTCAGCCAGGTGCAGGCTGGCATATTCAACTTCATTATTGCGCAGCATGACCTGTATATCATCTGTGCCTAGTGCTTCCCACAGCTTGTGCAACTCATTAACATGCAAAGGTATTTTTTGATAATCAATCACTTGCAGGGCCAGTTGAGCGTTGCCCGCATGCGCCTGCACCAGTGCCAGGGTTTCGCGCGATTTCGAGCAGTGTGGATTGTGGTAAATCGTAATCATCTATCTATCATCATTCTATGGTGCTGCCGTGTCAACACGGCATATTTAAATCAGGGTTCAAAATTTGAGTTCCATGCCTAGTAAAACCAGCACGCCCAGTACCGCAAAAACTGCTGCAGCACACCAGCGTACGTACTTGAAAGGAAAATTCGGTGCGGCAATCTTGCCCAGAAATACTGCTGGCACATCGGCAATCAACATACCTAGCGTAGTTCCGGCAATTACCATTGTCAGGTCAGAATATTTTGCTGCCAGTGCCACCGTCGCCAACTGGGTTTTATCGCCAATTTCAGCGATGAAAAAGGTCACGCAAGTCAGCATGAAAACGCCGTAGCGGCTTTCATTGATACCGCCATCATCCATTTCATCCGGTTTCAGCGTCCAGGCAGCAATGGCTAAAAAAGACAGGCCGAGCAGATAGCGCATGACAGTGCCGTCTACATGCGTGGCGACCAGTTGGCCCAACAAACCAGCCAGGGTATGGTTGGCCAGTGTGGCGACCAGGATACCCAACACGATAGGGCCAGGCTTTTTATAACGGGCAGCCAATAGTAGTGCAAGCAATTGAGTTTTATCACCAATTTCACCAACGGTGACAGCGAGGACAGAGACGAGGAAAGCTTCCATGAGAAAAGGCGGGATGGGGAAATTTGTCCGATGACAGCTACATCCCGCCCCATCCCTGGTCAGCGGAAACATAACTATCAAAGGTCTTGCCCAATACAGTCAGCGCACATTATTAATGTACTTGCTAGGCTCTGTATCAAACGCACCATGACCAGTTGGCCAAGTATGTTGATGCGTCTTCCCCGAAAAACCGGAGCAGGCTACTCCCCAATGAAAGAGAAGCGCCATTATAACGCATAGCCACCCTGAGATCAGCTTTGATTGATTTGACGATGTTTTACTGGCCCGAAAGATACCTGCTTGCTACACTGCAATGCACCGGAATATCATTTAGCCAATTTGAGGCAAACTGATGACGGCAACTTTATCCAGCTATTTCATGAATTTTTGGTCAGTGGCTGAATTGCATGCGAATGCAATCATCTTTCTGAATCTGGCCGGCGCCATGTTGCTGGGTTTTGTGGTTGGCTACGAACGCTCCTATCATGGCCGCGCTGCTGGCATGCGCACCTATGGCCTGGTGTGCATGGCCTCTGCTGCCCTGGTGGTGATTTCAGGTTACCCTGATTTCTGGTTTGGTTCGCGCGCACTCAATCCTGTCAGTCTCGATCCTTCGCGCACCATACAGTGCATAGTCACAGGCATAGGTTTTCTTGGCGCAGGCGTCATCATGCGAGAAGGTTTTACCATCAGCGGCCTGACGACAGCCGCCTCTTTATGGGCTTCTTCCGCGATAGGTGTGATGGTCGGTGTCGGCTTTTATGCGGCAGCCATTTTGTTGGCATTTTTATCGGCAGCATGCATGATCTGGGTATCCAGGCTGGAGTCCTGGTTGCCATCGCGGCCCGCAGTAGCGATCACCATGCAATTCAAGCAAGGATACATACCCAGAGAAGATGCCCTGCGAAGAATGGCTTTGGAGCGCGGCTATGAAATTGCTACTGGCACCTTGAGCATCAGTTGCCGCGACGGACGTGCTGAATGGCGCTTTGTTGCCGTGGGACTGAGCCGCAAGCTGGCAACCCGCATCAGTGAATTGTCACTGGAACTGGGTGCGTTTGAAGGGATGGAGTCTTACCAGATTGCACATGCGAGAAACTGAATCATGAGCAAGCAGCCTATAGATCAGGGCAGTTTACCCCCCCTGTTTTTCTGATGTGCTGACAGGCACTCCCAGCATGCCTTGCATGAAAATCTGCGTCACCAGAATGGCAAAGTCTGCATAAGAAATTTTGTCGGCCTCCTGATGCGGTTTTAGCCAGGTAAAAGTCCAGTTAATCATGCCAAATAGCAGCATGGTGATGGCACTGCGGTTATGTGCCGTGGTGCGCTCAGGGAAGCTGCGCTGTATTGCTGCGGCAAACAAGTCGACGATTTTTCTCTGTGCATCGAGGATCAGCTTGCGTTGCGGCGCTTCCAGGAACTTGACATCATTCAGCAAGGCGATATGTCGGGTTTGGGAGTGTTCATACTCAGCCAGGAAAGCGGCGATCAGGGCAGGTAAATCCTGATGACTTTCTGCCAGGGCGATCAAGACTCTGGTATAACGGTCCAGCAAATCGAACAAGATCGCCTCTTTGCTGGGGTAGTAGTGGTACAGTCTGGCCTTGGAAGTGCCACAGGTTTGCGCCAGCAAACTCATGGAAGTGCCAGGATAGCTATGATTGGCAAAAGCCGTGGCTGCCTTTTCCAGAATATCGTCGCGTTGTAGTTGATGATTGGATGCGAGGGTGCGGGCCATGGTGAGAATTTTCGATATGTTGCCAGCATCATAGCTTGATCTGAAGGGTGATGACACTTATGACGAAAATTACAACAATGCCTCAAATGGCTGCGTGAATTCATTTCCACAAAAATGAAAAACAAAATGGTATGTATTAAAAATATCATTTTATTAATTTCAAATAAAATCAAATACTTAGCCTGATTTTTGAGGCTTTCCTTTTCCACATTGAGAAGGAATTTGCAAATAGGTGTTGACAGATGGGGGAAGTATCTCCATAATCCGGGGTTCCCTGCGGAGAGGTGGCCGAGTGGTTAAAGGCGACAGACTGTAAATCTGTTCTCTTACGAGTACGCTGGTTCGAATCCAGCCCTCTCCACCACAGGTAAAGAATTGAATTAAGAAATTAGCGGCTGAAGTGGTGGCCTTTGCGGGTGTAGCTCAATGGTAGAGCTGAAGCCTTCCAAGCTTATGACGAGGGTTCGATTCCCTTCACCCGCTCCAGTTTTACTTGCGCGGGGTTTTGCGCAGCAAGCTGCCCTTGTAGCTCAGTGGTAGAGCACTCCCTTGGTAAGGGAGAGGCCACGTGTTCAATCCACGTCAAGGGCACCATTTAGTCTGGTGTTTTCAAGTCTGATTTGTCGGGCGCGTGCCTGAGCATTCTCATCAAAATCGTTAGGAGTCCAAAATGGCAAAAGGTAAGTTCGAGCGCACCAAGCCGCACGTAAACGTTGGCACAATTGGTCACGTTGATCACGGCAAAACCACACTGACAGCAGCGATTGCAACAGTCCTGTCGAAGAAATTCGGCGGCGAAGCTAAAGCATACGACCAGATCGATGCAGCACCAGAAGAAAAAGCGCGCGGTATTACTATTAATACAGCCCACGTAGAGTACGAAACAGCTGGT
>Ga0187843_10000380_pt1 | contig 32662 bp, 32 predicted proteins | sample SpaLakP09_SKY_43_FD_134516 | JGI IMG/M metagenome (GOLD analysis project Ga0187843, IMG submission 134516) | Oligotrophic lake water microbial communities from Sparkling Lake, Wisconsin, USA - SP09_SKY_43 | ecosystem: Environmental > Aquatic > Freshwater > Lake | place: USA: Sparkling Lake... | reverse complement strand
GGGCATGTGGGGCTCGTCAAAAGTTATGTAACCAAGTTACGTGATTCCGACTTTAGCAGTTTCTTCGGGTGCTCTGGCGTGCCTGATAATCGATCGCATGAGCGAAACCATCACGATTGCAACTCGCGAGAGCCGTCTGGCTCTGTGGCAGGCCGAACATGTGAAAGCACTGCTGGAACAGCAGGGCATCACAGTCGAACTGCTGGGCATGACCACCCGCGGCGACCAGATCCTGGACCGCACCCTCTCCAAGGTGGGTGGCAAGGGCCTCTTCGTCAAGGAGCTGGAGAACGCGCTGGAGGAGGGCCGCGCGCAACTGGCCGTGCACTCGCTAAAGGACGTGCCGATGGAGCTGCCCGATGGCTTCGAGCTGGTGTCCATCCTCGAGCGCGAGGACCCGCGCGACGCCTTCATTTCCAACACCTATGATTCTCTGTCTGCCCTGCCGCAGGGCGCGCTGGTGGGCACCTCTAGCCTGCGCCGCGTGGTGCAGCTGAAAGCTCTGCGGCCGGACCTGCGTATCGAGCCGCTGCGTGGCAACCTCGACACCCGCCTGCGCAAGCTCGACGAGGGCGGCTATGACGCTATCGTGCTGGCCGCCGCCGGTCTGATGCGCCTGGGCCTGGGCGAGCGCATCCGCAGCCGCTTCAGCGAGGTGGAGATGATTCCCTGCGCTGGCCAGGGCGCGCTGGGCCTCGAAGTGCGTGCCGATGCGGCCGCGCTGAAGGCGATTCTGCAGGCGATGTCTCACACGCCCACTTGGCTGGCCACGCAGGCCGAGCGGGCGGTGTCGCGCGCCTTGGGCGGCAGTTGCAGCATGCCGCTGGCCGCGCACGCGACCTTCAGCGGCGAGCAGATGCAGTTGGCCGTGGCCCTGGGTCATGCCGAGCAGCCCGGGCGGGCGCTGCTGAAGGCGAACCTGGTGGCAGCCGTGCGCAGCGAGGCCGAGGCCCGCGCGCTGGGCGTGCGGGCGGCGCAGGCGCTGCGCGATCTGGGCGCTCAAGCCTATCTGGCCTGACGTGCGCAAGGCGCCGCTCAAGCTGGTGCTGACACGGCCGCGCCCGCAGGCCGGCGAGTGGTTGCAGCGCTTAGCCGAACTGGGCGTAGCCGCGCAAAGCCTGCCCTTGATCGAGATCCTGGCCGAGGACGGTGCCAAGGCCGCCACGGCCTGGGCCCAGTTGGCCGAAGCGGCTCTGGTGATGTTCGTCAGCCCCAATGCAGTCGAACAATTCTTTGCTTCCCGCCCCGCCGGTCAGGCTTGGCCGGCGCAGACTTTGGCCGCCTGTGTGGGGCCCGGCAGTGCGCGGGCGCTGCTGGTTGCGGGGGTGCCGGCCGCGCTGATCAAGCAGCCGCCGGCTGACTCGGCCAGCCTCGACTCCGAACACCTCTGGCCGCAACTCGCCAACGAAGACTGGCAGGGCCGACTGGTGCTGCTGCTGCGCGGCGACGGCGGCCGCGACTGGCTCGCAGAGCGCCTGCGCGAGCGCGGCGCCCATACCGAATATCTCAGCGTTTACCGGCGTCGCTGCCCGCAATTGAACCGTGACGAGCAGGATTTGCTGAATGCCATCCTGGCCGCGCCGACTGACTTCGTTTGGCTGTTCAGCAGTGCCGAGGCCCTGGGTCATCTGCGCAGCTTGGTGCCGCCCGGGCAAGATTGGTCGGCCGGGCTCTGCATCTGTACGCACGAGCGCATCGCCGCGGCGGCCCGTCACACCGGCCTCGGCCATGTGGTTTTGGCGCGACCCGACGCGGCGGCCGTGGGCCGGGCGCTCGATGCGATGCAGGGCGGCCACCTACAATCATTTTCATCGTGATCGACACCGAACCCACCCCCGCCCCCGTCCCTGCACAGACCGCCTTGCCGAGCTGGCTGCCCATTGCCGCCCTGGTCTTGGCCCTGGCCTCGCTGGGCGCCGTGGCACTGGCCTGGCAGAGCCTGAACCGCCAGCAATTGCTGGAGCAGGAACTGGTGCGCCGTCAGGAGGCCAGCCAACAGGACGCCAACGAGGCCCGGGCCAGCGCGCGCCAGTCGCAAGACCTGACCCGCGACACCGCCGCCAAGGTCGCCTTGCTGGAGGCCCGCCTGGCCGAGGTGGCTTTGCAGCGCGGACAGCTGGAGGAGTTGATCCAGTCGATGTCGCGCTCGCGGGACGAGAACGTGGTTGGTGACATCGAGGCCTCTATCCGCGTGGCCCTGCAGCAGAGCTCGATCACAGGCAGCGCCGAGCCGCTGGTAGCGACCTTGCGCCAGGCCGATGAGCGCCTTTTGCGCTACAAGCAGCCACGCATGGAGGGCGTGCGCCGTGCGGTGGCGCGCGACCTGGATCGCGTCAAGGCGGTCAGCGTTGTCGATGTGTCGACGCTGACGATCAAGCTCGACGAGGTGGTGCGCCTGCTCGACGAGCTGCCGCTGTTGTCGAACGCCGAGCGTGCCAGCGAACCAGCCACGGCCAAATCAGCTACATCAGCGGCCCGCCCCGAAAAAACGGAGCCCGCTCCGACCGCCGAACAAGGCCGCGCTGCTCTGTGGTGGTGGCAGGCCAAGACGCAGTGGAGCGAGGCCAGCAAGCGGTTCTGGGGCGAGGCCCGCAGCCTGCTGCGGGTGACCCGCATTGACCATCCGGAAGGCATGCTGATCGCGCCGGAGCAGGCCTTCTTCCTGCGCGAGAATCTGAAGTTGCGCTTGTTGAACGCACGCTTGGCCTTGCTGAGCCGGCAGTTCGACACTGCGCAGGCCGATCTGCGCGACACGCAAGACATGCTGAACCGCTACTTCGACGCCCGCTCGCGCAAGGTCGCGTCCGCCACCGAGTTGCTTCGCCAGGTGGCTGGCCAGGCGCGGCAGGTCAATGTGCCGCGGCCGGATGACACTCTGGCGGCTCTCGCTGCCGCCGCGGCTGGCCGATAGGAATCTGTCGCATGCGTACCGTGATCTGGTTGGTCCTGCTGTTCACCGTGGCCGTGGTGGCCGCGCTGACCCTGGGCAGCAACGACGGCCTGGCCTCCATCTACTGGAACGGCTGGCGGTTCGATGTCTCGCTGAACCTGTTCTTGCTGGTGCTGGTGGGCAGCTGCTTCGCGCTGGTGACGGCCATCAACACCATCAATGCGCTGATCAGCCTGCCGCGCCGGGCACGCGAATGGCGGGTGGCGCAGCGCGAACGCAGTGCGCAGTTGGCACTGCGCGAGGCGCTTGCCGAGTTTTTCGGCGCTCGCTACAGCCGTGCGCAGAAGGCCGCGCAGCGGGCGCTGTCGATCCAGGCGCAAACGCCGGAGCTCGGGGCGGACCAGGACTTCATGGCCCTCGGCCATCTGCTCGCTGCCAGCAGTGCACACCGGCTGCAGGACCGCCGCCAGCGCGATGAGCAACTGGCACTGGCGCTGACGCTGTCCAAGCGCGGCGCACTGGAGGAGGGCGCTCGTCTGCTGGCGGCCGAGTGGGCGCTGGATGACCGGGATGCCGGCCGTGCGCTCGGCTTGCTGGGAGAGCTGAGCCCCGGCGTGGCCCGCCGCACCCAGGCGCTGCGCCTGAAACTGCAGGCCGCCCGTCTGGCCAAGAATTCGCTGGAGGCGCTGCGCACTGCGCGCCTGCTGGCTAAGCACCAGGCCTTCTCCAAGGTCGCCGCGCAGGGCCTGCTGCGCTCACTGGCCTTCGAGGGCTTGAGTGGTGCGCGCGATGTCGATCAATTGCGCAGCGTCTGGCAGCAGCTCGACAGCGCCGACCGGCGCGATCCCATCGTTGCGGCCCGCGCGGCGCAATGCGCAGCGGCGTTGGGTGCGCCTGACGACGGCCGCGGCTGGCTGCGACCCTTCTGGGACGACATCGGCGAGCTGCCAGCGGACGAACGGGCTGTCCTTGCCGAGGCCCTGGTGCCGGTGCTGGCGGGTCTGGGGCCCGAGTGGCTGCAACGCTTGGAATCGGCTGTTCAGCGCTTCCCGCGCGACAGGCATCTGACCTATGCGCTGGGCCATGCGCTGGCCGAGCGCCAGCTTTGGGGCAAGGCGCGGCTGATGCTGGAGCAGGTCAGTGATGACCTGACCATGTCGGTTGCCATGCGCCGGCGCAGCTGGTTGATGCTGGCCCAACTGGCCGAGCATGACGGCGACCTGGAGCGCCGCGCCCGATGCTTCGAGGCTGCTGCTGTTTTGCAATGAAATCCGTAAACCTTGTCTTCATCAAAAAATTCATGCTATAGTGCAAGGCTTCGCGGCTGTAGCTCAGTTGGATAGAGTACTTGGCTACGAACCAAGGGGTCGTGGGTTCGAATCCTGCCAGCCGCACCAAAAACAATAAAAGTTAAGAAGAAGAACAAAGAAGAAAACTGAAGGGCCAGTGAGCGATCACTGGCCCTTCTTATTTATGTAAGCACCATGTTTTGTGGCGCATGCTGAGACCGGAAAAACTGGAGTTTCTCCAGGAGATTCGATCAAAAGCATCCTATAATGCAAGGCTTCGCGGCTGTAGCTCAGTTGGATAGAGTACTTGGCTACGAACCAAGGGGTCGTGGGTTCGAATCCTGCCAGCCGCACCAAAAATAAGAAGAGATCAACGGGCCAGATGCGCAAGCGTCTGGCCCGTTTTCCGTTTGTCGGCGACCCTTGGGGCACTCATGGATCAAAAGACGGCATGGTCTCCGCGTTCAGGCAGTGTGGCCGTTCCGCGTGCCAGATCGGCATAGAAGCCGCCCAAGGTCTGCGCGCCGCTGCTTGGCGTGGCGGCCGCTTCATAGCGGCCGGTCTCGGGCGCCAGAACGAGCATGGATTCGGTCGCGTAGTAGCGGCCGATGCGCGCCAGCTCGGCTTTATCGGCCAATGCCGGCAGCAGGCGGCCCAGCGTGTCCAGCATGGCAATGATCACGTCCAACAGGGCGACGGGGATCTGCTTGAAACGCGGCTCGCGACCCAATGCATCAAACAGCATTTCACCCTGCTCGCGCGGCGTGATGGCCGGGCCTGGGCCGCCGATGGGCAGGATGCGGTTGCGGCGGTTGGGCTCATAGAGGCAGTCAGCAAGGTACGCCGCCAGATCGGCGTCGCTGATCGGCTTGCTGGCGGTCAATTGGCCGTTTCCGAAGAGGAGAAAAGGCTTGCCCTGCCTGACCCGATCGATCTGGCCCGAGAGCGACTTGAAGTAGGCCGTAGGTCGGACGATCGAATAAGCAAGGCCGGATTCGATCAGGGCCTGTTCGAAGGCCAGTTTGGCATGCTGGAACGCGAGTCGGGGCTTTTGCACGCAGATCGCGGACAGCAGAACCATCTGGGTCACGCCGGCTTGTTGGGCCGCTGCCAGCGCGGCAAGATGGGCCTGATGGTCGATCGCCCAAGCGTCCTTCGGCGCGCCAGTGCGCGAGGCCAGGCAGGAGACGAGGGCATCGAAACGCTCGCCGCACAAGCCCTCGCCGGCGAGCGAATCCGGGTCGCAGACATCACCGAAGCGGACCGTTGCCCCTGCCAGTAGGTGCTCGGCTTCGTGCTCTTGCATGCGCCCGCCGACGCCGGAGCGCCGGCGCACGAAGCACACCACGGAATGACCGCGCTGCAACAGCGCATGTACCGTCGCCCGGCCAATAGTGCCCGTGGCACCCAGCATGAAGACGCGCTGGCGGGTCGGCGTCATGCGTTTCTCCCTGCTGCCCGGCGCGGCATTCTGAAGGGCAGCATGGCCTGCACCCAGGGCTGGCTGAAACGCTGAAGCGACAGGCTTTCATGCACGGCCACCGTGCCTTCAAGCGGGTCGCGCAACAGGGAACGGCTGTAGAAGGGGCCGCTCTCGAGCGTGGCCAGCAGTTCGGGTGGCTGCTCGGCGCGGCTGCTGCGCGGCAGGCCCCAGCGGGTGGCAGGCAGGTCCCAGCGCGGTGGCAGAGGGCGGGACTCGATCCGCCCATCGGCATCGATGTCCAAGGTCAGTGCGCGCCCGGTACCATCGCGAGTCTGCAACTCGTACAGCAGCCGGCTTCGTTGCCCGCTCAAGGCGCTGCGCGACCAGGACCATGCATTGAAGTCGCGCTCCAACGGGCGCTCGCCGCGGTTGGCGTCGAGATAGGCCTCGCCTTGCCAGCGCAGGCGTGGTGCATTCAAGTCAAGCTCGATCCGTGCACGCGGGCTGATCGGCTGCCAGCGGTGCAGGCCCGCGTCGTCGAGCGCGAAGTCCTGGCCCGGCAGCACTTGCGTTTGCAGGTGGATGTGGCCGCGCAGACGCCGCGGCCAGGGACACGTCCATTCATCGAAATCGATGTGCAGATCGCCGTCAGCGCCCCATGCCAGCCGGCTGGGGCCGATCTGCAAGTGTTGTTGGCTGCACTGCAAGGCCTGCTCGCTGCGCTCGGTCATGGCCCACATGCGCGCGTAGCGTGCGCCACCCGGCGGGCAGCGGTACAGGGACAGATTCAAGGCGCAATGCGCCTGGGGTCGCGCAGCTGCGTCGCCGAAGCGACGCCGCGCCAGAGCGTAATAGGGCGAGAAAACACTGCCGATGAAGGCAATCAGAGTCAGGGCGTAGGCACTGCCATCGGCCTGCGGGTCGCTCAGCGCATCGACATACCACCAGGCATAAGCGCCGCCTTCCAGGCTCGCGTCGAATGCAGGGCCGCGCAGATCTGCTCGGCGGCCAATTGGCCCGACAGCGCCGCCATTGGCACACCCGGCCCCGGATGCACCGAGCCGCCAGCCAGGTACAGGCCGGGTACCGGCGTGCGGCCATCCGGGCGGGTGAAGAAGCTGGCCCGCCAGCCCTGGCTGGCCGGGCCGTACAGCGCGCCCCCTGTCGCCGGGAACATCTGCGCGAAGTCCTGCGGTGAGGTTCGCAGCGGTGGGTGAGGCCCAGGCTTCAGCCGCAGGCCCGTGCGGCTCAATTGGGCCCACATTCTCTCTTCGCATAGCGCAATCTCCGGTTCCGACAGCGCTCGCCCGTCGGCGCTGGCTGGGGCATTGACGAGGCACATCAGCCGCTCGGCCTGGCGCGGCGCGCGGCGCGCAGTATTGCCCTGGCGGTCCTGGGCGCAGACGTACACGGTTGGCTCAGCGGGTAACCGGCCCTGAGCGATGGCCTCGAACTCGGCCCGGTAGGCCGCTGGTCGGCTGAAGAACACATTGTGGTGAGTTAGCTCGAAGCCGCCGACCTCAGCCTGGCAGTGCCAGGTCAGCGCCGACAACGAGCGGCTGGCCCGAGGTGGCTGGCCCTGCGCCTGCTGCACCGGCTGGCCCAGGAGCCCGTCGAATAGGGCTTGCGCATCGCCGTTGAACAGCACTGCGTCGGCGCTCAGCATTTGTCCGTCCTGCAGCTCGACGCCACTGATCCGGCCCCCGTCCATCAGCAGCCGGCGCACCTCGCTGCCGTAGCTGAAGCGCGCACCGTGCTGCTGTGCGGCGGCAGCCAGCGCCTGCGCCAGCCGGAACATGCCGCCCTCGACCTGCCAGACCGCCTCGCGTTCGACATGGGCGACCAGCATCAGTGTGGCGGGCGCCTCGAAAGGCGAGGAGCCGCAGTAGGTGGCGTAGCGGCCGAACAACTGCTGAAGGCGAGGGTCGTGAAAGTAGCGGCCCAGTTCCTGCCAGAGGGTGGTGAACGGCGAAATTCGCAGCAGCTGACGCAGGCCGGCAGGCCCCTGCTGGCGCAGCACCCGCCAGGCCAATGAGCCGGGCGTGGGACGGCTGTTCTGCATGAAAGGCCTGTCCAGCGTTTGATAGACCGCGCGCGATCGGTCACAGAAGGCGCGATAACGCTGCGCCTCGGCGGCACCGCTGAAGGCTTCAATCGCGGCCACGCTGGCGTCCAGGTCGGCCACCAGGTCCAACTGCTCGTTCGGTCCCCACGCATGGCGAGCCAGCACCTCGCAGCGGCGCAGCTGCAGGTGCTGATCGAGCGAAAGCCCCAGACGTTCGAACAGGGCATCGAATACCCAGCGCATGGTCAGCACTGTGGGGCCGCCGTCCAAATGGTCCGGGCCTAGCGCGACCTGGCGCATCTTGCCGCCGGGTGTGGCTGCGCGCTCGATCACCCGCACATCCAAGCCCTGGCGGGCAAGCAAGGCGGCCGCACTCAAGCCACCCACGCCGGCTCCAACCACCACGACACGCGGTGGGCGGAGCAGGGTCGGCAGCACAAGCATGCTCATTGACGCAAATCTCTCATGTGTATATTCTGGTTGACACATATTAATGTAATTCAAAGGCGACGCGCCTTGGTTTTGCAGCCCATCATTAGTGAAGGCCTCTATGCCGCATCAAGACCGAATCGAGCGCGCCCTCCGGGCCAGCCTGGCGACCAGCTTGCAACGCGGCCACCCGCCCAAGCTGGCGGCAGCAATGCAACACGCGGTGTTTCCAGGCGGCGCGCGCATCCGGCCGACCTTGACCCTGGCCGTGGCGATGGCCTGTGGCGAGGACGATGCCGGCCTCAGCGAAGCTGCCGCAGCGGCCATTGAGTTGCTGCATTGCGCATCGCTGGTTCACGATGACTTGCCGTGCTTCGATGCATCGGACATGCGGCGCGGCCGGCCTTCGGTGCAACGTGCTTTTGGCGAGCGGCTCGCCGTGCTGGCCGGCGATGCGCTGATCGTGGCGGCATTCGAGGTACTGGGCAGCAACGCCAAGCGTCACCTTTCGCGGCTGCCGGTGCTGCTGCAGACGGTCTGCCGGGGCGTCGGCATGCCGATGGGCATCGTCGCTGGCCAGGCCTGGGAGTGCGAGCCGCAGTTGTCGCTGCGGGAGTACCAGCAGGCCAAGACCGGCGCCCTGTTTGCCGCGGCCACCATGGCCGGTGCCCAGGCGGCTGGCGCCGACGGCCGGCCTTGGCGCGCTTTGGGTGAGCAACTGGGCCTGGCCTATCAGGTGGCCGACGATATTCGCGACGTGGCGCTGGACGCCAGCGCCATGGGCAAGCCCGGCGGGCAAGACCTCGCACTGGGCCGGCCCAGCATCGCGCGAGAGCTGGGGCTGGAGGGCGCCCTGGCCGAGTTTCACCGGCTGGTGCAGGCGACGTTGTTGACGGTGCCGACCTGCCCGGGTGCGGCGCAGTTCCGTCAGATGATCCGGCACGAAGCCGATCGGCTGGTGCCGCCGCATCTGGTGGAGCGGGTCGCGGCCGCGGCCTGAAGCATGGGCACGGCCCAGATCCATTGGAGCGATGCACCGCTGGCCTGGCGTGATCGGCTGCTGAGCAGCGACGGGTTTCGCCGCTGGGCCGAGGCTTTTGTGCCGACGCGCTGGATCGCGCGGCGGCGAGCCGCTCAGCTGTTCGACCTGCTGGCCGGCTTTGTCTATTCACAGGTGCTCCTGGCTTGTGTGCAAGTGCGCTTGTTCGAGCTGCTTGCCGCCGAGGGGCCGCAGACGGCTGCCGCCCTGGCCCCGCGTTTGACGCTGCCACTGGCCGCCGCCGAGCGGCTGCTGCGGGCCGCCGTGTCCTTGCGACTGCTGGAGACGCGCTCAGGTGGGCGCTACGGCCTTGGGGCGCTGGGCGCGCCAATGGTGGGCAATGCCGGGCTGGCGGCCATGGTCGAGCACCATGCGGCGCTGTACCGCGATCTGGCCGACCCGCTGGCGCTGCTGCGAGGCGAAGCGGCGGCCGGCAGCTTGGCTGGTTTCTGGCCTTATGCCGGCACTCAGGAACCCACCGCCTTGCCGGCCCAGCGGGTGGCGGACTACTCGGCCCTGATGGCGGCCTCGCAGCCGCTGGTGGCTCAGCAGGTCTTGCAGGCATATCCGCTGCGGCGGCACCATCGCCTGCTCGATGTGGGCGGAGGTGACGGCGCCTTTGCCTGCGCTGCGGCTCAGCATGCGCCGGGGCTGCAGGTGCAGGTTTTCGATCTGCCCGGTGTGGTCGGCCGGGCGCGTGGGCGCTTCGAGCGCGACGGCTTGTCGGCGCGCTGTAGCGCCGTGGGCGGCGATTTCTTCAACGATGCTTTGCCTCGCGGCGCCGACCTGATCTCCCTGCTGCGTGTCGTGCATGACCACGACGACGAGCCGGTCTTGACGCTGCTGCGCGCCGTGCGCGACGCGCTGCCCCCCGGCGGCCGCCTGCTGCTGGCCGAGCCATTGGCCGGCACGCCGGGAGCCGAAGCCATGGGCGACGCCTACTTCGGCTTTTACCTGCTGGCGATGGGCCAGGGAAGGCCCCGCAGCGAAGCCCAGCTGCGCGCGTTGCTGCAGCAGGCCGGCTTCGGCCGGGTGCAGCCGTTGCGCACACGCATGCCCTTGCAGACCGGCCTTTTGCTGGTTGATTTGGCCTGACGAATCTGAGTGTAAATATTAGTTGACGTTTTGCCGTGTCTGCTTAAGATGACTCCATGGGATTGAGAAATCCCGCCTCAGGAGATCCGCTCATGAATACCCTGGCCGTGGTGATTGACCGCCCCGAGCATCTGAGTCTCGCCAACCTGCGCCTGCCGGCGATGGAAGACGAGGATGTGATCGTCGAGGTCGAGTGGAGCGGCATCAGCAGCGGCACCGAGCGCCTGATCTGGACCGGCACCATGCCCATGTTCCCGGGCATGGGCTATCCGCTGGTACCGGGTTACGAAGCGGTGGGCCGGGTGATCGCGGTCGGTCCGGCCAGTTCACAGTGGATAGGCCAGCGTGTCTTCGTGCCTGGCGCGCGCTGCTTCGGCGAGGTCAAGGGCCTGTTTGGCGGCTCGGCCTCCCGCCTGGTGGTGCCTGGAGCCAAGGTGGTTCCTGTCGAAGAAAAGTTGGGCGAGCAGGCCGTGCTGCTGGCGCTGGCCGCGACTGCTTATCACAGCGTGGCTGGCGGCGGCCAAGCCCAGCCCTTTGCGCCGCCTGACTTGATCGTCGGCCATGGCGTGCTGGGTCGCCTGCTGGCGCGCATGAACGTGGCGGCCGGCATCACCGACTTCACCGTCTGGGAGACCAACCCCAAGCGCGCCGACGGCGCCACGGGCTACACGGTCACCCACCCCGATGACGACAAGCGCCGCGACTACAAGGCCATCTACGACGTCAGCGGCGACTCGGGCCTGCTCGACAGCCTGATCTCCCGGCTTGCGCCAGGTGGCGAGGTCGTGCTGGCGGGCTTCTATTCGAAGCCGCTGTCGCTGAACTTCGCGCCGGCTTTTATGCGCGAGGCCCGCATCCGCGTCGCCGCCGAATGGAAGCGGCCCGACATGCTGGCCGTTAACGCCTTGCTGCACGCCGGCCGGCTCTCGCTCGAGGGACTGCTGACTCACAGCGAGCCGGCCGAACACGCCGGCAGCGCTTACAGCCAAGCGTTCAACGATGCCGGCTGCCTGAAGATGGTTCTGGACTGGAGACACCACGCATGAGCAACTCGACGATTCCGGCGGTTGCGCCGATGGTTTTTCAGCCCCGCCTGGACGCTTTGCGCGCGGAAGCAGCCATCGAGCCCGATGCCGTGGCCACCGGCCCGGTCACCAAGACCACGCAGATCATCGCGATCTATGGCAAGGGCGGGATCGGCAAGAGCTTCACGCTCGCCAACCTCAGCTACATGATGGCCCAGCAAGGCAAGAAGGTGCTCTTGATCGGCTGCGACCCGAAGAGCGACACCACCAGCTTGCTGTTCGGCGGCAAGGCCTGCCCCACCATCATCGAGACCAGCAGCAAGAAGAAGCTGGCCGGCGAGGCCGTTGCCATCGGCGATGTCTGTTTCAAGCGTGACGGGGTCTACGCGATGGAACTCGGCGGACCCGAAGTCGGCCGCGGCTGCGGTGGGCGCGGCATCATCCACGGCTTCGAGACGTTAGAGAAGCTGGGCTTCCACGACTGGGGCTTCGACTACGTGCTCTTGGACTTCCTCGGCGACGTGGTCTGCGGCGGCTTCGGCCTCCCGATCGCCCGCGACATGTGCCAGAAGGTCATCGTCGTCGGCTCCAACGACCTGCAAAGCCTGTACGTCGCCAACAACGTCTGCAGCGCGGTCGAATACTTCCGTAAGCTCGGCGGCAATGTCGGTGTGGCCGGCATGGTGATCAACAAGGATGACGGCACCGGCGAGGCCGCCGCCTTCGCCGCCAACGCTGGCATCCCCGTGCTGGCTGCCATACCCGCCAACGAGGACATCCGCCGCAAGAGCGCCAGCTACGAAATCATCGGCCGGCCCGGCACCCAGTGGGCCTCGCTGTTTGAGACCCTTGCTACCAACGTCGGCGAGGCGCCGCCGGTGCGGCCGAAGCCGCAGACGCAGGACCAGTTGCTGGGCCTGTTCTCGGCCGAGGTCACCGGGCGCGACTTCAAGATGGAGCCGGCTACCTTGTTCGACATGGTCGGCAAGACCGAGTTGATCAGGCCAACGCTTGAAGTCGTCTACGACGCCGCCTGAATCATGAGTAACTGCCACGCGACTCCCCAACTGGCCCTGGCCGAAGGTACGGCCAACAGCGAAGCCACGCGCGAGACGCTGGCGCGCTACGCAACTGACTATCCCAAAGGCCCGCACGACCAACCGCAAAGCATGTGCCCAGCTTTCGGCGCGCTGCGTGTCGGCCTGCGTATGCGGCGCACGGCCACCATCCTCAGCGGCTCGGCCTGCTGCGTCTACGGCCTGACCTTCACGTCTCATTTCTACGGCGCCAAGCGCAGCGTCGGCTATGTGCCCTTCAACAGTGAGAGCCTGGTGACCGGCAAACTGTTCGAGGACATCCGCGACGCGGTCCATGAGCAGGCCGACCCGGCCAAGCTTGACGCGCTGGTGGTCATCAACCTTTGCGTGCCCACAGCCAGCGGCGTGCCGCTGCAACTGCTGCCCAAGCAGATCAATGGCGTGCGCATCATCGGCGTCGATGTGCCGGGCTTCGGCGTTCCCACCCATGCCGAGGCCAAGGATGTGCTGGCCGGCGCGATGCTGAAGTACGCGCGCGGCGAGGCCGAGGCCGGACCGGTGAGCGCGCCGACCGGCTGGCGAGAGAAGAAGCTCTCTGAGAAACCGACGGTGAGCCTGCTCGGCGAGATGTTCCCGGCCGACCCGGTGGTGCTGGGCATGCTGCTGGAACCGATGGGCCTGGCGGCTGGACCCGTGGTGCCGACTCGCGAATGGCGCGAGCTCTACGCGGCGCTGGACTGCACGGTGGCTGCCGCCATCCACCCCTTCTACACCGCCTGTGTGCGCGAGTTCGAGGCCGCCGGTCGGCCTGTGATCGGCTCGGCCCCGGTGGGCCATGACGGCACCGAGGCCTGGCTGCAGGCGATCGGCCAGGCGGCGAATGTGCCGCAGGCGCTGATCGACGCGGCCAAGCAGAAGTTCCTGCCTGCCATCAAGGGCGCCCTCGCGCGCTCTCCAATCAAGGGCAGGGTGACAGTCAGCGGCTACGAAGGCTCGGAGCTGCTGGTGGCCCGCCTGCTGGTGGAGAGCGGGGCCGAGGTGCCCTATGTCGGCACCGCCTGCCCACGCACCCGCTGGAGTGACCCCGATCGCGAATGGCTGCAGGCGCGTGGCGTGCATGTGCAGTACCGCGCATCGCTGGAGCAGGACCTCGCAGCGGTGGCCGAGTTCAAGCCCGATCTGGCCATCGGCACCACGCCGGTGGTGCAGAAGGCCAAGCAGCTTGCCCTGCCGGCGCTGTACTTCACCAACCTGATCTCGGCCCGCCCGCTGATGGGCCCGGCCGGTGCTGGCTCGCTGGCCCAGGTGGTCAACGCCGCAATGCAGAACAAGCACCGCTTTGACCAGATGCGCGAGTTCTTCGGCGAAGTGGGCTCAGGTCATGCGGCTGGTATCTGGGAAGACGTGCCCCAGGACCGCCCCGAGTTCAAGGCCGAGACACGGCGCCAGGTGATCCGGCTGATCAAGCGCCGCAAGGCCGAGGAGATGATCTGATGTGCGATCACATGAACCCCCGCAGCGCCCGGTTGGTCTGCGTCGCCGGCGTCGCGCCCAAGGTGCGCCGCAAGCCCGCACACCGCGGCCCTCTGCGCTCGATGGCCGCCCGCTATCGCGGTTACCGCCGCTGCATGGACTGGGGGGGCGCTGCATGTTAGTGCTGGACCACGACCGAGCCGGCGGCTATTGGGGCGCCGTCTATGTGTTCACCGCCATCAAGGGCCTGCAGGTCGTGATCGATGGGCCGGTCGGCTGCGAGAACCTGCCGGTCACCTCGGTGCTGCACTACACCGACGCGCTGCCACCGCACGAGTTGCCCATCGTGGTGACAGGTCTAGCTGAAGAGCAATTGGGCCGCGAAGGCACTGAAGGGGCGATGAAGCGGGCCCATGCTGCATTGGATCCTGACCTGCCCAGCGTGGTCGTTACCGGCTCGATCGCCGAGATGATCGGCGGCGGTGTGACGCCTGAAGGTACGACGATTGCGCGCTTCCTGCCGCGCACCATCGACGAAGACCAATGGCAATGCGCCAACCGGGCGATGTTCTGGCTCTGGACCGAACACGGCGTCAAGAAGGTGCCGGCCCGCACGCCGTTTGCCGAGCGGCCGGCCGGAGAGAAGCCTCGTGTCAACATCATCGGCCCCTGCTACGGCCAGTTCAACAGCGCCAGTGATCTGCATGAGATCCGCCGCCTGGTCGAGGGCATCGGAGCCGAGGTGAACATGGTGTTCCCACTCGGCAGCCACGTGGCCGATGTGGCGAACCTGGTTCAGGCCGATGCCAACATCTGCATGTACCGCGAGTTCGGCCGCATGCTGTGCGAGGCACTGGACCGGCCCTATCTGCAGGCGCCCATCGGTCTGCACAGCACCACCGCCTTCCTGCGCCAACTGGGGGGGCTGCTCCAGCTCGACCCCGAGCCCTTCATCGAGCGCGAGAAGCACACGACGATCAAGCCGATCTGGGACTTGTGGCGTTCGGTCACGCAGGACTTCTTCGCCACGGCAAGCTTCGCCGTCGTCGCAGGCGAAACCTATGCCCGCGGCCTGCGTCATTTCTTCGAGGACGAGCTGGGCCTGCCCTGCAACTTCGCCGTCTCGCGCAAGCCGGGCGAGAAGACCGACAACGCTGCCATTCGCGCCCTCGTACACGAGAAAGCGCCGCTGGTGATGTACGGCAGCTTCAACGAACGCATGTACATGGCGGAAGCAGGAAGCAAAGGCCCGATGAAGCCCGCCTTCATCCCCGCATCCTTCCCCGGCGCCCTGATCCGACGCGCCACGGGCACGCCCTTCATGGGCTACGCCGGGGCCACCTATCTGGTGCAGGAGTTCTGTAACGCGTTGTTCGATGCCCTGTTCCACATCCTGCCGCTGGGCACCGAGCTGGACAGGGTCGACGCCACGCCAGCCCGCGCCTTGCCCGAGATGGGCTGGACGCAGGAGGCCAAGGAATTGCTAGACGAGTTGCTGGAGGCGCAGCCGGTGCTGGTGCGCATCTCCGCGGCTAAGCGCCTGCGCGATCGGGCAGAGAGCGTGGCCCGTGCGCGTGGCGCGGCTGCTGTGGCGATCGAAGACATTGAAGGTCACACGCGGCAGCTGGCCGCGGCGGCCATCGGGGCATTGACGTGAACGCCTGCCCTGAACGACTTGCTGTGGGCCTGCCGCCACGGAAGTCCCTGCCGCGCGGGAGCTGCGCGGTATCGGCCGCAAGGCTAATTTTCTGAGGAGCTATCGATATGGCTGACAACAGAACAGGCTCGCTGTCCGGGCTGACTGAGAACGAGGCCCGGGAATTCCATGGCATTTTCATGACCAGCTTCATTGGCTTCACGGCGGTTGCCGTGGTGGCTCATGTGCTGGTGTGGATGTGGCGTCCCTGGCTTTAACGCGTTGAAGGAAGCCCGCCATGGCTGAGATCACGACCGTCCCTGCAGCCCACCCGGCCGTGCAGGACTCCAGGACTTACGAGGCTCTGTTTTTCGTGAGTTTTGTTTTCGTACTCTTGATTGCGCTTGCTGCTCAGGTGCTGTTCCTGAAGTGGCGGACGTGGTTGCCGGGCGCTGAAAGCGAGAAATCGCTGATTAAGGGTGTGAGGGCAGGGGTCTATACCTTCATGTCACACCTCAACTAGGAGAGATAAACATGTGGAGAATTTGGTTGTTGTTCGACCCGCGCCGAGCGCTGGTCGCCTTGTTCGCCTTCTTGTTCGTGCTGGCACTGGTGATTCACTTCGTGCTGCTCAGTACCAACAAGTTCAACTGGCTCGACGGGCCGAGAACGCAGCCGGTGAGTCAGAACTCATCGATGCCTGCACCCGCGCCGAAGTAGTCGTCGCGTCATCGAACGCACGGCACGGGTGCAACAGCTCGTGCCGTGTCCGGATTGCCCTGGGCCCCGTCCCGCACGGGTGCCCCTTTTCCTGAGGTGGCAAGCATGGCCATGCTGAACTTCGAAAGAAAGTACCGCGTACGCGGCGGAACCCTGGTCGGAGGCGACTTGTTCGACTTCTGGGTGGGACCCTTCTACGTCGGTTTCTTCGGCGTCACGACGGCGTTCTTTTCGCTGCTCGGCATCCTGATGATTGTCTGGGGCGCCTCACAAGGCGGGACCTGGAACCTCTGGCAGATCAATATCGCGCCGCCCGATCTGAAATACGGTCTGGGGCTGGCGCCGCTGATGGAGGGCGGGCTCTGGCAATTGATCACCGTCTGCGCTGTCGGCTCCTTCGTTTCCTGGGCGCTGCGCGAGGTCGAGATCTGCCGCAAGCTCGGCATCGGCTACCACGTGCCGTTCGCCTTCGCGGTGGCCATCCTCGCCTATGTCACCCTGGTGGTGGTCCGGCCGGCGCTGATGGGCGCCTGGGGTCACGGCTTCCCTTACGGAATCATGAGTCACCTGGACTGGGTGTCGAACACCGGCTACCAGTACCTGCACTTCCACTACAACCCGGCGCACATGCTGGCGGTGAGCTTTTTCTTTGCCACCACCTTTGCGCTGTCCCTGCACGGGGCGCTGATCCTGTCGGCCACCAACCCGGGCAAGGGCGAGGTAGTGAAGACGGCGGAGCATGAAAACACCTTCTTTCGCGACGCCATCGGCTACTCGATCGGCACCCTGGGCATCCACCGCCTTGGCTTGTTCCTGGCGCTGTCGGCGGGGTTCTGGAGCGCGGTCTGCATCGTCATCAGCGGCCCCTTCTGGACGCGCGGGTGGCCCGAGTGGTGGAGCTGGTGGCTGAATCTGCCGGTCTGGCGCTGACGCGAGCACAAGTCCAACAAAGCCGAGGAGACTCATCATGGCTGCGGAATATCAGAATCTTTTCACCAGCGTCCAGGTCGCGGCGCCTTCCTATCCCGGCATTCCGCTGGGGCGCGACGAGTACCAGCGCGAGGGCAAGGGTCTGCACTGGCATTTGCTGGGGCGTCTTGGCGATGCGCAGCTGGGCCCGATCTACCTGGGCTGGTTGGGCATTGCCTCGCTGATCTGCGGCTTCATCGCGATCGAGATCATCGGCCTGAACATGTGGGCCTCGGTCGGCTGGGATCCGGTGCAGTTCGCGCGCCAGTTGTTCTGGCTTGCGCTGGAGCCGCCGCCGCCAGCCTACGGCCTGTCGCTGCCGCCGCTGAATCAGGGCGGCTGGTGGCTGATGGCCGGCTTCTTCCTGACGATGGCCATCTTGCTGTGGTGGGCCCGCATGTACCGGCGCGCCCGCAAGCTCGGCATGGGCACGCATGTGGCCTGGGCTTTTGCCGCGGCGATCTGGCTCTATCTGGTGTTGGGCTTCATCCGCCCGATCCTGATGGGCAGCTGGGGCGAGGCCGTGCCGTTCGGCATCTTCCCGCACCTGGACTGGACGGCGGCCTTCTCGCTGCGCTACGGCAATCTGTTCTACAACCCCTTCCACATGCTGTCGATCGCCTTCTTGTACGGCTCGACACTGCTGTTCGCGATGCACGGCGCCACCATCCTGGCGGTCAGCCGCTTCGGCGGCGAGCGCGAGATCGAGCAGATCACCGACCGCGGCACGGCCAGCGAGCGGGCAGCGCTGTTCTGGCGCTGGACCATGGGTTTCAACGCGACGATGGAATCGATCCACCGCTGGGCCTGGTGGTTCGCCGTGCTGTGCCCGCTGACCGGCGGCATCGGCATCCTGCTGACCGGCACGGTGGTCGACAACTGGTACCTCTGGGGCGTCAAGCATGGCCTTGCGCCGATGTACCCGGCCGTGTTCCAGCCGGTCGTCGACCCGGCCTTGCAGCTGCTGGGGGTCAAGCCATGAGCCGCCAGCGTTTGAACCTCTGGTGTGCCGCCTGCTGGGCAGCCCTGCGAAATGGCTTTGGCGGGCCTTCAATGGGCCTGTCCATCCAGGCGCAATTGCCCGCACTGGGGCCAAAGCAGCAGCCACAGTTCGGCGCATCGTTGACCGGAGATCAGCCATGACTCGATTCCCATTTCGCTTCATCGGGCTTGGCCTGTTCTGCTGTCTGCTGGCCGCCTGCGAACGGCCGCCGGTCGACACGGTGCAGCGTGGTTATCGCGGCACCGGCATGGAGCAGGTCTACAACCCGCGTCTGCTGGCCGAGCAAGCTGCCAACAACCAGGCGCCCGAGCCGCTGGAAGCCGCCTCGCCCGACGGGCCGAAGGCCGGCCAGATCTACCAGAACGTCAAGGTGCTGGGCAATCTCAGCGTTGGTGAGTTCAACCGCACCATGGTCGCCATGACCAACTGGGTCGCGCCAAAGCAGGGCTGCGTGCACTGCCACAACGTGCAGAATTTTGCCGACGACTCGCTCTACACCAAGGTGGTGGCGCGGCGCATGTTGCAGATGACGCAGAAGATCAACAGTGACTGGCAAAGCCATGTGGGCAATACCGGTGTCACCTGCTTCACCTGCCACCGCGGCGAGCCCGTGCCTAAGGAGGTCTGGTTCAAGCCGCTGGCGCCCAAGGGCGCTAACAGCTTCGCTGGCGATCTGGCGGGCCAGAATGCACCGGCGGCCAGTGTCGGCCTGGCTGCCTTGCCGAATGATCCCTTCAGCGCCTTCCTGCTCGGGGATGCGCCGATCCGGGTGGCCGGCGAGCAGGCCTTGCCGGCCGGCAACCGCCAATCGACCAAGCAGGCCGAATGGACCTATGGGCTGATGGTGCACATGTCCAAGTCTCTGGGGGTCAATTGCACGCAGTGCCACAACACCCGCTCCTTCGGTGACTGGAGCAACAGCTCACCGCCACGGCTGACGGCCTGGCATGGCATCCGCATGGCGCGTGAGCTGAACCTGGAGCATATGCTGCCGCTGACCGACACCTTTCCGGTCAACCGCCTGGGTCCCGGCGGCGACGTCGCCAAGGTCAACTGCGCCACCTGCCATCAGGGCGCGCACAAGCCCTTGTATGGTGCCGAGATGGCCAAGCATCACCCCGAGCTGCTGGTCAAGTCGCCTTCTGCCGGCACCGGCAACGCCACTCTGACGGCCGAGGAGCTCAAGGTGCTGGAGGTGTTGCCGGCAACGGCGGCCAAGCCCGCAGCGCCCGGCTGAATCGCGCGGAGCGCGGGTTTCCGGCAGGGTGGCGAGGCGCCTGCGGTCCAGGTGTTTGTGATAAGTTTGAGCTGTACCTCCGGAGGCGGTTGCAACGCTTCCGGGCTTCATCACTTGATCGAGGCCGCCTCAGGTGTCTACAGATTCCGATTCCGATCTCAGCGCCCTGTCGCCCCTGGCCAGCGAGCTGGCCTCGACCATCGCCCGCGTAGCCAGCGACATCGCCCTGGTGGTCGACAAGGATGGCGTGATCTCCGCCGTTGCCGAGGGCTCGGCCATGCAGGCCCATGGCTGCCAGCAATGGGTCGGTCAGCGCTGGGTCGATACCGTCAGCGCCAGCACCCGCCCCAAGATCCAGTCCCTGCTGGATGAGGTTGCCCGCAGCGGCGTCGGTTCGCGCCGGCGCGAGGTCAGCCATCCGGCCGGGTCGTCGCTGGGCGGCGAGGAGCTGCCCGTCACCTGGGCAGCAATACGCCTGGGGGTTGACGGCCCCGTGCTGGCCGTCGGCCGCGATTTGCGGGCGGTGGCGGCGATCCAGCAGCGCTTCGTCGAGGCGCAACAGGACATGGAGCGCCAATACTGGAACCGCCGCCAGGCCGAAGCCCGCGACCGCTTGCTATTCCAGGTCATCAACGACGGCGTTTTGGTGCTCGATGCACTGAATCTGCAGGTGCTGCAAGCCAATGCGGCCAGCGCCGTGCTGCTGGGGCATGGGCAGGAGACGCTGCACGGCCGGCCGCTGAAAGACTACCTGCCGTCGTCGGCCTGGATGGCGGTGACGGAGTTGCTTTCGAATGCCCGCGGTACGGGTCGCGCCGGCGAGATCCACGTGCGGGGGCAAGCGGCGGGCGACGGGCTTGATATTTTTGCCACGCCGTTCCGGGTCGACGAGCAGCACCAGCTGCTGCTGCGCATCCGCCGCGAGGAGCGTGGCGAGGTTGACAGCGAGTCGGCCTCGCGCATGGCCGAGTTCGTCATGACCACGCCTGATGCGGTGGTCATCACCAACACGGTCGGCAGCATCCTGATGGTCAACCCTGCTTTTTTGCGGATGACGCGGCTGAGCGATGAACAGCAACTGAGGTCTCGTGCCTTGCCGGACCTGCTGTTTGATGCGAATGGCCACTGGTCCCGCCTGATCGCGTGCGTGCTGCGCGAGGGCCTGGTGACGGGTGCATCGCTGGATGTGGGCTCACCCAAAGGGCCGCCGCAGACCGTGCAGGTCACCGCCGCCCTGATGACCGAAGGCGAGCAGGCGGCCCTCGGCTTTATCCTGCGGCCCGGCCATAGGCTGCCGGCCCACCAGGCCGGCGCCGACGTGCTGTTGGGCCTGCTGGAGCAGGTCGGGCACGTGCCGCTTGCCGACCTGCTGGTCGAAGTGGCGCAGCGTGCCGAGCGTCAGCTGATCGTGAGCGCCTTGCTGCGTACCGGGGGGCAGTGCGCAGCCGCGGCCGACGCGCTGGGCATGAGTGCAGAAGTCCTCGCACTGCGCATTCAGCGGCATGGATTGTCCGCCTTCGGGCCTGCACAAGGCGCCGAGGGCTCGCCTGTGTCGATCAATTGAGCGATGCCCTGATGCCATCAGACCTGTCCTTGCCGCCGGAAGCGTCACCCGCTTTTGGCCAGGCCGACCTGACCAACTGCGAGCGTGAACTGATCCACCTGGCCGGCGCGGTGCAGCCGCATGGCGCGCTGCTGGTCCTGCGTGAGTCCGATCTGGCGGTGTTGCAGGTCAGCGGCAATGTGGCGCGCCTGCTGGGCCTGCCGCCCGAGGCGCTGCTGCAGCGGACGCTGGCGGTGCTGGGTGGCGACGTGGCCGAGCGCGTGCTACAGCTGCAGCGCAGTGCCGACCTGCGTGAGGCGGTGGTGCTGCAGTGCTGCCTGGGCTCTTCCCAGCGTCGCTTCGACGGCACCCTGCATCGGCTGGCTGTCGGTGCCCTGGTGCTGGAGCTCGAGCCCGCCATCGCCGAGCCTGATGGGCTGGCGCTGCAAGACCTGGCCCCTGCGGTGATGTCCGCCACCCTGTCCGACGCACTGCAGCGCTTCGGCGCCGCGCCTTCGGTGGGCGTGCTGGCCGACGCGGTGGTCGAGGTGCTGCGCAACCTCACCGGCTACGACCGGGTGGTGGTCTACAAGTTCGACCCTGACGGCCACGGCAAGGTGATCGCTGAGGCGCGCCACCCGCGGCTGGAATCGCTGTTGGGCCACCACTACCCGGCCAGCGACATCCCGCAGCGCGCCCGAGCCCTCTACCTGCTCAACCGTGTGCGCATGCTGGTCGATGTCGATGCGCCGCAGGCACCGCTGTTGCCGGAGCTGCTGCCCTTGAACGAGGCGCGGCTGGACATGTCCTTGTGCCAGCTGCGCAGCATGTCGCCGATCCATCTGCAGTACCTGCGCAATATGGGCGTCACCGCCACGCTGACCGCCTCGCTGGTGCGCGAGGGCCAGCTCTGGGGCCTGATCGCCGCCCATCACTACTCGCCGCGCTATCTGCGCTGCACCGTGCGCGCGGCGGCCGACCTGCTGGCCGAGGTGGCGTCCACCCGCATCTCGGCGATCGAGAACTACGCCCACGCCCAGGTGGCGCTCATGGTGCGCAGGCTCGAGCAGCGTCTGGTGGAGGCGACCGCCACCGAGGGCGATTGGCGTTATGCCCTGTTCCGTAACCCTCGCACCCTGCTGCAGCCGCTCGATGCCACCGGCGCCGCACTGTTCTGCGAGGGCGAGGTGCTGACCTCGGGCGAGGCGCCGTCTACGCCCGAGCTGCGCGCGCTGCTGGCCTGGGTGCAGGCCCAAGCCGCACATCCGGCGAGGGGCGATGAGCCCTTCGCCTGCGCGGCCGTGGGCCAGCTCAATCCGGCATTGGCCAGCCTGACGCCGACGGCGAGCGGTGTGCTGGCCGTGCGCTTGTCCACCAACAGCCCGGACTGGCTGATGTGGTTCCGCAAGGAGCAATTGCAAAGCGTCACCTGGGCCGGCGATCCGTCCAAGCCGATGGTGGACAACAACCCGCTGGAGCTGTCGCCGCGGCGTTCCTTCGCCGCCTGGTCGGAGATCGTGCGCGGCACCGCCGTGCCCTGGTCGACCACCGAGCTCGCGCTGGCGCGCGGCATCGGCGTGGCGCTGGTGGACATCATCGTGCAGGTCCATGCTGTGCGCCTGCTGATCGCCGAGCACCAGCTGGTGCAGATTCGCGGTGAGGTGGCCGGTTCCCGCGAGGCGGTGCTGGTGGCCAACGCCGAGGGTCGCGTGGTCTTTGCCAACGACGCGCTGCTGGCCCTGCGCGGCCTAGCCGTGCAAAAGGGCAGCGAGATCGCCAACCTGTTTGCATCGGCGCCGCTGGTCCAGCAGGCGCTGGCGCAGATGCGCAGCTCCCAGCATGGCTGGCGGCGCGAGATGGAGTTGCTCGTCAGCGATGGCAGCCTGCTACCGATGAGTGTCCATGCCGAACCGGTGACCGGCCGCGACGGCCAGGCCCTGGGCTTCGTGCTGACCCTGATCGACCTGCGCGAGACCCGCCGTGCCGACACCGCCCGCCTGAACTTGGAGAGCGCTCTGCGCCTGGCGGCGCAGAGCAGCGCCAGCGAGGCCGACGAAGTCATCTCCGCCATTCTCACCAACGCCAGCCTGGCGGCGATGGACATCGCCGACGCCCGCGGCGGCCCGCCGGTGGCGCCGCTGCTCCAGGAGTTGGAGAACTCGACGCGAAGGGCGGCGGGGTTGTATGCGCAGATACGGAGTTTTTCGGCGTAGATGGGCATGCCCTTGACCCGGATCTATGGCCGACCGGCGGGTTTGGGCGGGGGAGGGCAGCAGGTCTTTGGTGCGGCGGGTTGATCGAAAATCCGCAGTTCAAGGCTGGATACTGCCGCAGCAGGCGCCACCGGCTGCCTGTCCTCGCCGCCTGAGCCCCTGATGACCTGCAGCATGTCGATTCCGCAGCCTGGAAGCAGCCGTTCAACACGTCTGCTCGTGCAGTCTGCACTTGGAGCCGCAGCGACGCTGGCAGGACAGGTTTCCGGCGCCGCATCCGGCTTTTTCATTGCACCATCAAGGCAACGGATGACCGGGATGTAATCAAGCGGTGCGCTGGCCGTCGGAGGTCGACTCCTAAAGTCATGTTCAAGATGAATCGCTAAAGCATGTCATATCGACTTGCCGACCATCTTGATCCATCAGGAGTCCACCATGAACCGTTCCATTACCAACGTCGCCCTTGCTTTCGGCCTGGCCTTGTCGGCAACCGTCGCAAGTGCTGCCATGGACACCACCAAACTGGCCAACGGAAAGTCCGTCTATGGTGCCCTTGCTTCGGCGTCGCAAGCCGAGAAGGTGGTTGATGTCGGCTCGGCCGACACCGTCACTATCGATTGCGGCGCCACGGTGACTTTCCGCAGTGGCGACGAGAGCTTCAGCTGGAAGTTTGACGTGGTCGGCCACCGTGCGGTTGACCTGCTAGCCATTGCGCCGGCTGGATTCACGAGCAAGCCGCTGAAGGTCTATGTTGTGCGCAACGACAGCGAGCGGAACTGAGTTCCTCTGATCGAATGCCTTGCTGTTGTCAGGGGTTGGCACCGGCCTTGCGGCGATGAACTGCGCCGACATGGGTATGGATGTCAGAGGCCGGCCGAGGTGCTGGCCCCTTGCCCTGGGGAAGGTTCAGTTCCTGCAGGATCGCGCAGGCCTGTCCGGGATTGGTGGACTGGCAACGGGACCTCAAGTCCCTGAGCCCCACCTCCAGCGCGCTCAGCTCCTTGATCCGCGCCGCCACATGTCCGATGTGGTCATCCAGCACCTGGTTCACCTCGTCGCAGTCGTCTCCGGGGCGGTCGATGAAGTGCAAGAGCGTGCGGATCTCGTCCAGTGCCATGTCCAAGCCCCGGCAGCGCCGGATGAAGATCAAGCGTTGCACATGGCTGTCGTTATACAGACGGTAGTTGCCTGCGCTGCGTCCGGGCGCCGGAATCAGCCCCTCACGCTCATAGAAGCGGATGGTCTCGATCTGCGTCGCCGCCGCCGCCGCCAGTTCGCCGATTTTAATGAGCAGCCTCGAGTTTGTGCGATTGCGCTTGACTCTACACCGACTACAGAGTTCCTAATTCGGCCATGGACAAGACACTGAACACATCGCCTGCCCCAACCGACACGCCGGCTGCATCCTGCGGCGGCTCCGCTTGCGGTACGGCTCCGCTCACGCCCGCACCAGCCCAGCCCCCGCAGTCTGGGCTTCATACCTACCGCATCGCCAACATGGACTGCACGGCCGAGGAGTCGGATATCCGCCGGGCGCTGGAGCCCATTGCAGGTGTGAAGCAGTTGCGCTTCGACTTGGGCCAGAGGACGGTTTCCATGGCCGCCGAGCCTGCCGAGTTGGCAGCGGCGATCGCGGCCATTGAGCGCATCGGCTACAGGCCTGTGCCCTTGGACGCACCCACGGTAAGCGCACCAGGTTCGCATGAGGACGGTGACGAGCATGATCACGATCATGTCGAATCGGGCTTGCCTCGCCTGATCGCTGCCCTGGCCGTCGCCGTTGCGGCGGAAGCCGTGGCCTTCTTTGCGCCGGAGACGGCCGTGCTGAAGGGCGTGCAGATGCTGCTGGCCGCCCTGGCCATCTATCTTGCCGGATTTGGTACCTATCAGAAGGGGCTGCTGGCCCTCAAGGCCGGGCGCCTGAACATCAATGCGCTGATGACCGTGGCCGTGACCGGCGCATTTGTGATCGGTCAGTGGCCCGAGGCAGCCATGGTGATGGCCTTGTATGCCATCGCCGAGTTGATCGAGGCCAGGGCCGTGGACCGCGCCCGCAATGCCATCAAGAGTCTGCTGGATCTGGCGCCCCAAGATGCTGAGGTGCAGCAGGCGAGCGGCCAGTGGCAGCGCCAGCCTACGGCGGGAGTCGCCGTCGGTGCTGTCGTGCGCCTGCGCCCTGGTGAGCGGGTACCGCTGGACGGCGTGGTGACGGCCGGCAACAGCGCCATCGACCAGGCACCCGTCACCGGTGAAAGCGTCCCTGTCGACAAGACGGTGGGCGACGATGTTTTCGCTGGCACCATCAACCAGAACGCAGCGCTGGAATTTCGCGTGACCGCGCTGGCCTCTGACAGCACCTTGGCGCGCATCATCCATGCGGTCGAAGAGGCACAGGCCACCCGTGCGCCCACCCAGCGCTTCGTCGATCGCTTCGCCGCGATCTACACGCCGGGCGTGTTCGTGCTCGCACTGGTTGTGGCCGTGCTGATGCCCTGGCTCATGGGCTGGACCTGGATGGACGCGGTTTACAAGGCCCTGGTGCTGCTGGTCATCGCCTGTCCTTGTGCCTTGGTGATCTCGACCCCGGTGACCGTGGTCAGCGGTCTGGCGGCGGCGGCGAGGCGTGGCATTCTTATCAAAGGAGGCGTCTACCTGGAACAGGCGCGGTCGCTCAAAGCCGTGGCCCTCGATAAAACCGGCACCATCACGGCTGGCAAGCCCAAGCTGGTCGATGTTCAGATCGTGCGGGACGGCGCCGACCCAGCCCTGGTGGCTCGCGCGGCATTGAGCATTGCCGGCCGCTCCGATCACCCGGTGTCCAAGGCAATTGCCGCGGGTTTGGTGGCCCAAGCCAGCGCCAGCGAAGTGGCTGATTTTGCGGCCGTCGTCGGCCGCGGCTTGCAGGCTCGGTTGGATCAGGTTCCTTATGTGCTGGGCAATCACCGCTGGATCGAGGAGCGTGGCCAATGCTCGTCAGCCATCGAGGCGCTGCTGAAGCAGCAGGAACTGTTGGGCCGCACGGTGACCTTGTTGGCCGATGAAACCGGTGTACTGGCCCTGTTTGCGGTGGCCGACACGATCAAGCCCTCATCGCGGGCAGCGGTGGCCGAGTTGCAAGCCATGGGCGTCACGCCGGTGATGCTGACCGGTGACAATCAGGCCCTGCAGAGGCCGTCGCCCGCGAGGCCGGCATTGAGCAGGTGCGCGGCAATTTGCTGCCGCAGGACAAGCTCAAGGCCATCATCGAGATGCAGGCCCGCTATGGCCATACCGCGATGACCGGCGACGGCATTAACGACGCACCGGCACTGGCCAAGGCCGACATCGGTTTTGCCATGGGCGGCGCCGGCACCCACACGGCGATGGAGGCTGCCGATGTGGTGATCATGAACGACGACCTGCAGCGCCTGCCCGAGACCATCCGTCTGTCGCGCCGCACCCATGCCGTGCTCTGGCAGAACATCAGCCTGGCCTTGGGAATCAAGACTGTGTTCCTGGTCGCGGCCGTGTTCGGCAATGCCAGCATGTGGATGGCGGTATTTGCGGACATGGGCGCCAGCCTGCTGGTGGTCTTCAACGGCCTGCGCCTGCTGCGCAGCAAGGCTGCATCATTCGACGCGAATGGTCTCAGGCGCTAGGGGCGGCGCTGTCGCCGCCGGGCAAGATCAGCCCGATTCGGGTGAGGCCTGCCGCTGACTCGGCGAAGGCGCTGCCTCCGTGCATGCGTGCGATGGCCGCGACGATGGCCAGCCCTAGGCCATGGTTGCGGTCGGCATGGGTCCTTGAGGGGTCGGCGCGGTAGAAACGGTCGAACAGCCTGGGCAGGTGCTCGGCTGCAATCGTTGGACCCAGGTTGTGCACGGCGAGGCTCACATCGCCCGAATTTTGACGCTCGATTCGCACCAGCACGGCCGAGCCCGGCGACGCATACCGGGTGCCATTGCCCAGTAGGTTGGACAGGGCACGTCGCAGCAGTCGAGCGTCCACCTCGGCGGCCGCGTCGCCCAGCACTTCAGCTGTCAGTCCCGCGTCGAGCAGGGCGGCTTCATGGAACTCAATAACTTCCACGGCCAGTGCTCCGAGGCTGGGCGCCCAGGCCCTTCGGGCCGGCACGCCTCGATCAGCATTGGAGAGGAAGAGCATGTCGCCGACAATGTTGGCCAGGCGGTGCAGATCTTCGAGGTTCGAGCCCATCGCCTCCCGCAGTTCTCCCGCGCTGCGCGGCTTGCGCAGCGCCAGCTCGCAACTGCTGATCAGTGTGGCCAGCGGCGTATTCAGTTCATGGGCCACGTCGGCATTGAAAGCCTCCATTTGCTTGTAGGCCACTCCGATACGGTCCAGCAGCGCGTTGAACTGCCCGATCAGAGGCTGCAACTCGTCGGCCTGCCCAGCCCCGTCAAGGCGGCGCGCCAGGTCCGTCGCCGTCACCAGTCGCGTTTGCTCAACGAGTTTGTGCAAGGGCGCCAAGCCGAGGCGGACCAGCATGAAGCCTCCGACGGAGACGGCAAAGGCACCAGCCAGCGCGGCCAGGGCCAGAGTCCAGGCGAGGCGGGCCAGCAAGGCGTCGTCAGCGCGCTTGTCCAGTATCAGCGCGGCCTTGGCCGAGCCTCCCGCATCCAGAGGCAGACGGATGTCGAAGGCCCTGCGTTTGCTGTCAGCCAAGGGAGGCTGGCGCGAGGTGGTCTCGAAGATGAGCAGGCCATCACCGCTCACCAGGCGAAGAGACAGCTCGTCGTGACCGGCCAGGAAGTCCTTCAGCAAATGACGCACGCCGACCAGGTCATGGGCACCGCGCCCTTCGGTGAGCAAATGCTCTACCGCCACCTGCTTCTGCGCCAGCGTTTCGTCCTGCCGCTGTGACAGCGTGATCGCGATCACCACATAGACCGCTGCGCAAACCAGCCCCAGGCCCAGCATAGTCTGCAGCGCGAGCCAGCGCGACAGCCGGCCGCGCAGGCTCGCGCTTGTTGCCGCCTCACTCACGGCTCCCTGGCCTCCAGCACATAACCCATGCCGCGGACCGTGTGCAGCAGAGGCCGCTCGAAGGGCTGGTCGAGTTTGCTGCGCAGCCGTCGAACAGCAACTTCCACCACATTCGTTTCGCTGTCGAAGTTCATGTCCCAGACCTGCTCGGCCAATTCGGTGCGCGAGAGCACCTCGGTCTGGCGACGCAGCAGCAGGCTCAGCAGGTTGAACTCCTTGGCGGTCAGGTCGAGTCGCTGGCCCGCCCGTGTGGCCTTGCGCCGGATCAGGTCAAGCTCGAGATCGGCCATCTTGAGCAAGGTCGGCTCACCATTGCCCTTGGCACTGCCCGCGCGCCGCAACAGGACCTGTATCCGGGCTACCAACTCGGAGAACGCAAATGGCTTCACCAGATAGTCGTCGGCACCGCTCTTGAGGCCGCGGACGCGATCTTCCACCTGCCCTCGCGCGGTGAGCATCAGGACCGGCGTTTGCTTGCTCTGGCGCAGCGCGGCCAGTACGGCCAGACCATCGATACCGGGCAACATGCCGTCCAGAACCAGCAGGTCGTAGTCGACCTCGGTCGCCATATGCAGACCGTCGATGCCGGTGTGGGCCACATCGACTGTATAGCCCTCCTCGCTCAGGCCCTTGCGCAAATACTCGGCGAGTTTGACCTCGTCTTCGACCACCAGAAGCTTCATAGGCTCGATTCTGCGGCCTGGTCGGGGTCGCGAACATTACGTGTTTGTCATCTGCCGGTTGGTTAGCCGTCCGGTTGCTTCGCCTAAAGTGACCCGGTCCCTGCCCAGAACGGTCAGGTCATTCCAAGGTTCTTCGTCCGCCACAGGCGTTCTCTACACTTATTCCCATGCAACGTATCGTGCTGGTTCTCTTGCTGATGCTCCTGCCTGTCCAGTGGACGTGGGCAGCCGCCGCCAGCATCTGCACGCACGAAACGAGCCTCCATGCCAATCACTTTGGCCATCACGAGCACCGGCACGATCACCGGACGGGCCTGACCTCATTGAGCGATCCGGCCGATGGCGCCCAGGTGCAGAGCGAGTCCGGCGTCCATGTCGATTGCGCCACCTGCCACGCTGCGGTGCCTGGGTTGATGATGCCGCCCGCCGTGGCCTTGGGCGTGCATTCGCCGCTCTTGGCGTTCACACCCTACCAGCGCTCCGTCACCACCGGCGTCCCCGAACGCCTGATCCGACCGCCCCATCTTCGGCTCGCCTGATTAGCGGCGAGGCACGGCCCGGCTGCCCCAAGTGGCGGGACCCGTGCACCAAGGTTGCGCCTGAGGGCGCCGCCTTCCTCGCCAGCACCACGGCTGATACCGCAGCGCCCCCTGGCTGCTGCCAACGAGGACACCATGCATTTCCCTTTCAAGACCGCAACTGCGGTTCTGCTCCCCTGCGCATCCTTGACCCGTCTGTACGTGCTCCTGCTTGCCTTAGGTACAGCTGCTACGGGCGCCGTGGCCCAGGCGCCAGCCGTGACGACACTCAAGCAGGCCTTCGATGCGGCTTGGGTGCGCCAGCCTGAAGCTGCCAGCAGCGATCTCTACAAACAGGCCGCGCAGGGCCGCCAAGCGGCGGCGCAAAGCTGGACGGTCGAGCCCCCATCGCTGGAGATATCCACCAAGACGGATCGCATCAACCGCAACGAAGGCGGTCGCGAGCTGGAGATCGGTGTGGCCGTACCGCTGTGGCTGCCCGGTGAACGCAGCCGCAGTCTGGCCCTGGCGGATGCCCAGGTCGACGCGGTGGACAGCCGCACCGCGGCCACGCAGTGGCGGTTCGCGGGCACGCTTCGGGATGCTTGGTGGGCCTTGCATCGCGCTCGTGTCGAAGTCGGACTGGCTCGCACCAGGCAGGAGAGCGCTGCTCAGTTGGCTCGGGATGTCGCGCGGCGCGTAGCAGCCGGCGACCTGGCCAAAGCCGACCAGCACCAGGCCGACGGCGCCCTTGCGGCGGTCCAGGCCGAACTGGCAGGCAGCCAAGCCGCCCAGGTCCAGGCCGAGCAGGTTTTGCGGGGCTTGACGGCCGTGGCTCCAGCCCTTGGGCTGATCGACGCGCCGGAAGCTGCAGCCACTGTCGTGCCCGACGACACCGAAGCCACGCCGAACCACCCCGCACTGCGCGAACTGAGCGACCGTGCGCTGATGGCCGAACGGGCCCGCGATCTCGCAGTTGTCCAGCGGCGCAACAATCCCGAGCTGACGCTGGCCAGCACCCGTGACCGTGGCGCCTTCGGGGAGCGCTACGGACAAACGGTCACGCTGGGGCTGCGCTTCCCGCTCGGCTCCAGTGGCAGCAACAAGGCCAAACGCGCTATGGCCGGTGCTGAATTGATCGAAGCTCAGACCCAGCTGAACCTGGAGCGCCAACGCCTCGTCGGTGAATTGGCCGGGGCGAAAGCAAGGCTCGTGGCCGCGCAGGCGTCCGCTGAAGCAGCGAGCCGTCGGGCAGCGCTGGCTCACGAGACCCGAGGCTTCATCGAGAAATCCTTCCGTGCCGGCGAAACCGACCTACCCAGCCGCCTGCGTGTCGAGTTGGAGGCCTTCGAGGCCGACCGCCAATCGACCCTGGCCCGACTGAACGTGAACCAGGCCATCTCGGCCCTCAACCAGGCCCTGGGCCTGCTGCCGCAATGAACCGCCCTCTACCTTTAAGGAAGCAAGATATGACCTTCGCTCTCCGCTTTGCGATGCCTTCCATCGCCCGCCCGCTTGCGGCCGGCCTGCTGCTGGGCGCCTTCTGGATAACCACCATGCACGCGCAAGCCGGCGATGGCCATGACCACGGCGAGGCTCCGGCCGCTGCCGCGGGTTCTGCCTCGCCCCGTTTCTCGGCCGGCTCCGAGCTGTTCGAGCTGGTCGGCGTGCTGAACGGCAAGCAGCTGACCCTGTACCTCGACCATGCGGCCAGCAATGCGCCGGTCAAGGATGCCAAGCTAGAACTGGAGCTGGGCGGGCGCAAGCTCAGCCCTGAGGCTCACGGCGAAGGTGAATTCGAGCTCACGCTTGCTGAAGCGCCCAAGGCCGGCGTCACGCCCATCACGGTGACCGTGTCCACCGAACGCGAGTCCGACCTGCTGGCCGGGGAACTCGCCATCCACAAGGAGGCTCATGCGGCCGAGGCCCATGTGCACGGCTGGAAGGAGTGGGCCCTCTGGGGAGCTGCTGGTTTGGCGGCGCTGCTGGTCTTGGGCTTTGTCGCGCGCCACTTCCTGGGCGGCCGCGCACTGCGTACCGGAGCTGCCGCATGAAGCGCTTGAATTTGCGCCGCAGGCTCACGACCTGCGCGCTGGCCGCAGCGCTGTCCTTGGGTCTGACGCCAGCCATTGCCAGTGATGGGCATGACCACGGCGACGCACCCGCCGCCACGAGCTCCAACGGCCCCCAGCGCCTGCCCGATGGCAGCGTGTTCTTGCCCAAGCCGGCACAGCGGCAGATCGGCGTTCGCACGCTGATCGGTTCGGCGCAGTCGCTGCCGCGCGGTCTGGAGCTGAATGGCCAGGTCCTCATGGACCCGAACGCAGGCGGCAAGGTGCAGGCCATGGCGGCCGGCCGGCTGGAGCCCGGACCGCGAGGTCTGCCCTCGGTCGGCCAGGCGGTTCGCAAGGGCGAGGTCCTGGCCTATGTGCGACCCTCGGCAGGCAGCCTGGAGCGCGCCAACCAACTGGCCCAACTGGCTGAGTTGCGCGCTGCCAGGACGCTGACAGAAAAGCGTCTGGTGCGGATGCGAGATCTCGCCGACACGGTGCCGCGCAAGGACATCGAAGCGCTGGAGAGCGAGGTCGCGAGCCTCGGCGAGCGCGCCCAGGCGGTGGGCGGCGGGCTGTCGGGTCGGGAGGCTCTGGTCGCACCGGCCACCGGTGTGATTGCCTCCGCCCATGCGGTGGCCGGCCAGGTCATCGACGCGCGCGAGCTAGTGTTCGAAGTGGTCGATCCGCAAAGGCTGCGGGTCGAAGCCCTGGCCTATGACGCCTCGGTGGCCCATGACATCGCCGGCGCCTACATCCCGATCGGCAGCGGCAAGGTCGCGCTGACCTTTGTGGGAGCGGCGCGCAGCCTTCGCGACCAGGTGCTGCCGATCAGCTTCAAAGCTCAAGGCGAAGGGCTGAACCAGTTGGCCGTGGGCCAGCCGGTCCGGGTGATCGTGCAAACCCGCAGCCAGGTCAAGGGAATCTCGGTGCCGGCGGCTGCCTTGATGAAGAACCCATCGAATCAGCAAATCGTCTGGATCAAGTCCGCGCCTGAGCGCTTTGAGCCGCGTGTCGTGACGGTGGCGCCGCTGGACGGCGCCTCTGTGGCGGTTACCGCCGGGCTCAAGGCGGGCGAGCGGGTCGTGACCGACGGTGCCGGTTTGCTCAACCAGATCCGTTGAGGAGCCACGACATGTTCAAGTGGCTTCTCGACAGCAGCCTGTCCAACCGGCTGCTCATCATCATCGGCAGCCTGGTGCTGATGGCCTACGGGGCCTTCACCCTGTCACGCACGCCGGTGGACGTGTTCCCCGACCTCAACAAACCCACCGTCACCATCATGACGGAGGCCGGCGGCATGGCCGCCGAAGAGGTCGAGCAACTGATCACCTTCCCGCT
>Ga0187843_10000379_pt1 | contig 32692 bp, 29 predicted proteins | sample SpaLakP09_SKY_43_FD_134516 | JGI IMG/M metagenome (GOLD analysis project Ga0187843, IMG submission 134516) | Oligotrophic lake water microbial communities from Sparkling Lake, Wisconsin, USA - SP09_SKY_43 | ecosystem: Environmental > Aquatic > Freshwater > Lake | place: USA: Sparkling Lake... | reverse complement strand
TTTCGTTTTTATTATAGACCGGAATGCCGCACACTTTAGCGCACCAATATGAAATGCGAATGACAACACTATGCAAACTACTTTCACCACCTCCAATTCCTCCGGCAACACCGCAGGCAACAGCACCGCAACGGCCATCCTCAGCCACGTACCCGGCTATCCGCGCATGGGCGCAGCACGCGAGCTCAAGTTCGCGCTGGAGGGCCACTGGCGCGGCGAGATCGACGAAACCGCCCTGCAGGCCGTAGGCCGCCAGCTGCGCGCACGCCACTGGGAAGAACAGCAGCTGGCCGGGCTCGACTTTGTCAGCGTGGGCGACTTTGCCTACTACGATCAGGTCGCCAGCCACATCCAGCTGTTCGGCTGCGAACCGGCACGCTACGGCTTCCGCCCCGAACAGTCCGAACTGAGCCGCTATTTCCGCATGGCGCGCGGCGCCACCCATCCGGCGGCGGTGCACACCGATAGCCACCCCGGCAGCTGCGAGCACAGCCAGTGCCTGCATGGCCAGCACGACGCCGGACTGGCCAGCAGCGCCGCACTGGAAATGAGCAAATGGTTCGACACCAACTACCACTATCTGGTGCCGGAATTCAGCGCCGACACTGAATTTGCGCTGGCCAGCAGCCGCCTGTTCGATGAAGTGGCCGAAGCGCAGGCGCTGGGCCACGCCGTCAAAGCCGTGCTGCTGGGGCCGCTGAGCTTCCTGTGGCTGGGCAAAGTGCGCGGCGAGCAGCATTACGAGCGGCTGGATTTGCTGGAACGCCTGCTGCCGGTGTACGGCGCCCTGCTCAGCCGCCTCAAGCAGCAGGGCGTGAGCTGGGTGCAGATCGACGAACCCATCCTCGGCCTCGACCTGCCGCCAGCATGGCGCAACGCCTTCGAAACGGCCTACTGGCAGCTCAATCAGGCCGGCGCGCAACTGCTGCTGGCCACCTATTTCTCGCCGCTGGAAGAAAACCTCAGCCTGGCCTGCCGCCTGCCCGTGGCCGGGCTGCATGTGGACGGCGTGCGCGCCGCCCACGAACTGACCAGCATCGCCGACTGGCTGCCCGTACCTAAAGTGCTCTCGGTCGGCATCGTCGATGGCCGCAACATCTGGCGCTGCGACTTGGACGCTGCACTGGCCATCCTGCAGCCGCTGCTGGCCAAACGCCAGGGCAAGCTGTGGCTGTCCACCTCATGCTCGCTGCTGCACGTACCCTACACGCTGGCGGCCGAACACCAGCTCGACCCCGAAGTGCGCCCATGGCTAGCCTTTGCCCACGAAAAACTGGCAGAACTGGCCTTGCTCAAGCAGGCACTGCAGGGCACCGCCGATCCTGCCGCGCTGGCGGCCGCGCGTGCCGCACTGGCCAGCCGTACGCACAGCCTGCGCCTGCACCGGCCCGATCTGCGCGCCCGTCTGGCTGCCCTGCCGGCCGATGCCGACCAGCGCCAGTCGCCATTTACCGTGCGCCAGCAGGTGCAGCAGGCCAGACTGCAGCTGCCGGCCTTCCCCACCACCACCATCGGCTCCTTCCCGCAGACTGCCGCCATCCGCGCGGCGCGCGCCGCCTTCAAGCGCGGTGAACTGGATCAGCCCGGCTATGCCGAACGCATGCGCACCGAAATCGCCGACGCCGTGCAGCGCCAGGAAGCGCTGGGGCTGGACGTGCTGGTGCATGGCGAAGCAGAGCGCAACGATATGGTGGAATATTTCGGCGAACAGCTGGAAGGCTTCCTGTTCAGCCGCCATGGCTGGGTGCAATCCTATGGTTCGCGCTGCGTCAAACCACCGATCATCTACGGCGATGTGCGCCGCCCGCAAGCCATGACGGTGGACTGGAGCGTGTACACCCAGAGCCTGACGGACAAGCCGGTAAAAGGCATGCTGACGGGGCCCGTCACCATCCTGCAATGGTCGTTCGTGCGCCAAGACCAGCCGCGCCAGGATACCGCGCTGCAACTGGCGCTGGCGATCCGCGACGAGGTGGCCGATCTGCAGCAGGCTGGCATCGCCATCATCCAGATCGACGAACCGGCTGTGCGCGAAGGCTTGCCGCTGCGGCGCAGCCGCTGGGACGCCTATCTGGACTGGGCCACCCGCGCCTTCCGCATTGCCGCCAGCGCGGCCAGCGACGCGACCCAGATCCACACCCATATCTGCTACGCGGAATTCAATGAAATCCTGCCCCAGATCGCCGCCATGGATGCCGATGTCATCACCATCGAAACCAGCCGTTCCGATGCGGAACTATTACAGGCACTGCGCCGCTTCCCCTACCCGAACCAGATCGGCCCCGGCGTGTACGACATCCACAGCCCACGCGTACCGGTGCAGGAGGAAATGGTGCGTCTGCTGCAGCGGGCCGCCACTGTGGTGCCAGCGGCACACTTGTGGGTGAATCCCGATTGCGGCCTGAAAACCCGCGGCTGGGCCGAAACCGAGAGCGCGCTGCGCAATATGGTGGCGGCGGCACACCAGCTGCGCGCCGAGCTGGCACCCGCCTAGCTAGGGTCCGGCGCCGTGCTGGCGCCGGGTCAGTATCCGACGAACAAATCCGCTACCCGCCACAGCCGCGCCCTGCGGCTGCCCAAACAGTAAGCAAACTCTGCAGCCCGAATCAGCGCGATCCGGGCTGCAGGCCGCGCAATTGCTGGCCCTGCCCTCCCCAGCGGCCGTTTTCCACAGTAGAATGCTGGAGCCCACGCGGGCTTAACCTCATCACTGTATCGCCCATGTCCAAGAGCCAGTTTCAAAAGCCCATAGAAATCAAGATTTCCACTGTCGTCGCCGTGTCCGCCATCCTGGCCACTTCCGACCGTCTGGCGCTCGATGCCGCCATGGCCGAAATGACCGGCGGTAGCACCGACTTTTTCGAAGACGATCTGGCGGTGATCGATATCGGCGCGCTGCCGGCTGGCGGCGCCGACATCGACTGGGGCGGCTTGATCGCCCTGCTGAAGAAATACCGTCTGAATCCCGTGGCCGTGCGCAATGCCGCGCCGGAAATGGGTGCTGCCATCGCTGCCCACGGACTCAGCCTGGAAACCGCCGCACCCCAGCGCGCCGAAGCGGAAACGCCTAAAAAAGCCGCAGCGGCGCCAGCGCCTGCCCCGGCTCCTGCTGCCGCAGCAGCCGAGGCTGTTCCCGGCGGCGCCCGCGTGATGATTATCGACACCCCGGTACGGGCCGGCCAGCGCATCTACGCGCGCGGCTGCGATCTGGTGATTACTGCCGTGGTCAACAATGGCGCGGAAATCATTGCCGACGGCAGTATCCACGTCTACAACACCTTGAATGGCCGTGCCCTGGCCGGCGCGTCGGGCAACCCCGATGCGCGTATCTTTGCTATGGGCATGGCGCCGGAGTTAGTCTCCATTGCAGGCGTTTACCGCACATTTGAAGACGGATTCCCCGCTGAATATGCACGTACCCCTGCGCAAATTCGCCTCAACGGCGACCGAATCGATATACTATCTGTCAATTCAGCAACCCGCGCCTGAGCAGGCGCCGGCGTATCCACTCTCTGAAAAGGAATTTTTGTGGCGAGAATTATTGTTGTAACCTCCGGCAAGGGCGGTGTCGGTAAAACGACTTCCAGCGCCAGCTTCTCCACCGGTCTGGCCATGCGCGGCCACAAGACCGCCGTGATCGACTTCGACGTCGGTCTGCGTAACCTCGACCTGATCATGGGCTGCGAGCGCCGTGTGGTGTACGACCTGATCAATGTGATCAATAAAGAGGCGACCCTGACCCAGGCCCTGATCAAGGACAAGCACTGCGACAACCTGTTCATCCTGCCGGCGTCGCAAACGCGCGACAAGGATGCGCTGTCGGAAGACGGCGTGGAAGCCGTGCTGGCCGAACTGATCAACATGGGTTTCGAGTTCATCATCTGCGATTCGCCGGCCGGTATCGAGCACGGCGCGCTGATGGCGCTGACCTTCGCCGATGAAGCCATCATCGTCACCAATCCGGAAGTATCGTCGGTACGCGACTCGGACCGTATTCTGGGCATCATCCAGGCCAAGTCGCGCCGCGCCCAGACCGGCGGCGAGCCCGTCAAGGAACACCTGCTGATTACCCGCTACGCACCAAAACGCGTGGAAGCGGACGAAATGCTGTCCTATGAAGATGTGCAGGAAATTCTGCGCATACCGTTGATCGGCATCATTCCGGAATCGGAATCGGTCCTGCACGCTTCCAACCAGGGTAATCCGGCCATCCATTTCAAAGGCACTGATGTAGCGGAAGCTTATGAAGACGTGGTGTCGCGCTTCCTCGGCCAGGAACTGCCGTTGCGCTTCACCACCTATGAAAAGCCCGGCCTGCTTCAGCGTATTTTCGGGAGCAAGTAATCATGGCACTGCTTTCCTTCCTGTTCCCGCAAAAACCGAAAACCGCCACGGCGGCCAAGGAGCGGTTACAGATCATCATCGCGCGCGAGCGCAATGGCCGTGCGGGTCCGGACTTCCTGCCGGCCCTGCATAAAGAGCTGATCGACGTGATCTCCAAGTACACCAAGGTGAACGCGGACGATATCAAGATCTCGCTCGACCGCCAGGGCAATCTGGAAGTTCTGGACGTCAACGTGGTGCTGCCGGACGCTTAAGTCCGCTGCACCCTAGGGGCGGCCGGCACCGGCCGTCACCAGCTGCTGCGCTACCGCCGCACAGGCTTCCACATGCTGGTTGCCGATGTGGCGGAACACGGCAAAGCCTATCCCCGCCGATGCCAGCTGGCCGGCCAGCGGCACCAGTTTGCCGGCCTGGCGCGCCACCAGCTTAACGCCGCTACGCTGCAGCAGCGGCAGCAGCAGTTCACGCGTCATCAGTTTTCCCACCAGCATGCCGCCCACCCCGACTGCCGCCTCGTAGGCCAGCATGCGATATTCCGGCTGCAAGCCTTCGATCTGGGCCGGCGTCAGGCCGAACGCCTGATTGATATCGTCGATCAGGCGGGTAAACAGATGCAGGTCCGACACCACATCGAGTCCCGGCACGGGGATCGCGGCCACGCCGGCCGACAGCAGCGCACGCCGTTTCACCAGCTGGCGGCATTGAAGGCGCAGCTGCGCCACCCGATCCGGCGTGGCGCGCGCCAACGGCCATGTTTGCTGTTGCTGTGTTGCCATGCTTGCTCCGGAACGCTCAAACTGCAGCTTCAGTCCACCGCCACTGTTTCTTATTTACAACTTTCTCATTGAAAACCAGCTTTTTCCAGTGTACCTTGTAATCATCGCGTGGGTACACGCGCTACGGCGATCACTTTCTATCAAGAAAATAGTAATTCCATGACGAAAAAATTCAGCCCGTTGGCAGAGTTTCTTTGTGAATCCCTGTTATATTCCGAGTGACTTTCACTCAATTATTTCTCACAGGCAGCCGGATGAGAATCGCCGTACTCGACAACGACCGCAGCCAGTCCGACCTGATCTGTCAGGTGCTGGGCTCGGTCGGGCATATCTGCCACGGCTACCAGAACGCCAAAGACACCCTGCTCCATCTGCGCAAGGACAGCTACGACATGCTGATCCTCGACTGGCAGGTGGTCGATCTGGGCGCGGCCGAAGTGCTGCGCCGGGCGCGCGAAAAACTGCCCGATGCGGCGCCGGTAATGTTCCTCACCACCAGTTCGGGCGAAGACGATATCGTCGCCGGGCTCGATGCCGGTGCCGACGACTACATGATCAAACCACTGCGCCGCGGCGAGCTGGTGGCGCGTGTACAGGCTTTGCTGCGGCGTGCCTATCCTGCGCAGAACGGCGCCGAACAGCTGCAATTTGGCCAGTATCTGTTCGAAACCCGGCCAGGCCGCCTGCTTATGGAAGGCACTGTGCTGGACGTGACGCAGAAGGAATTCGCACTGGCTTTGTTATTTTTCCGCAACATCGGCCGGCCGCTGTCGCGCGCCTATATCCATGAAGCCGTGTGGGTCAAGGAAAGTGCCGTACCCTCGCGTACCATGGATACCCACGTTTCCCGCGTTCGCAATAAACTGGCCCTGAAACCGGAAAACGGCTACCGGCTGGTGCCCGTCTACAGCTATGGCTACCGGCTGGAGAAACTGGGCGGCTGATGCCGCCGGGCGCGCCGTGGTCAGCTAACCGCCACTACACGGTATAATGTCCGGTAAATCAACATTCGGATCTGCAATGCAGCTGCTTGCCGTCGGCCTCAACCACCATACCGCCCCTGTCGCCCTGCGCGAACGGCTGGCGTTCGCACCGGACCAGCTCGGTCCTGCCGTGCGTTCGGCCCGTGCCTGGTTCGAGCGGCTGGACCAGCGCGGCAGCGACGAAGCAGCGATACTGTCCACCTGCAACCGCACCGAACTGTATGCGGCCAGCCATGCGCCCGATCCGCTCGCTGCCGGCGCCCAGTTCCTGGCCGACTTCCACAAAGTCAATTACAGCGAACTGCGGCCGCACCTGTACATGCTGCCCCAGCACGATGCCGTGCGCCATACTTTCCGCGTCGCCTCGGGGCTGGACTCGATGGTGCTGGGCGAAACCCAGATTCTGGGCCAGATCAAGGATGCCATCCGCACTGCCGATGAAGCGGGCGGGCTGGGCACCTATCTGCACCAGCTATTCCAGCGCAGCTTCTCGGTAGCCAAGGAAGTGCGCAGCACCACGGAAATCGGCGCCCACAGCGTGTCCATGGCAGCCGCTGCGGTACGCCTGTCGCAGCGCATCTTCGACAAGATTTCGGAACAGAACGTGCTGTTCATCGGCGCCGGCGAAATGATAGAACTGTGTGCCACCCACTTTGCCGCGCAGAACCCGCGCAGCATCACGGTGGCCAACCGCACGCTGGAACGGGGCGAACAGCTGGCCCACCGCTACGGCGGTCAGGCCATCCGGCTGGCCGAACTGCAGGACAAGCTGCACCTGTACGACATCGTGATTTCCTGCACCGCTTCCTCGCTGCCCCTGATCGGTCTGGGCATGGTGGAGCGCGCCATCAAGGCGCGCCGCCACAAGCCCATCTTCATGGTCGATCTGGCCGTGCCGCGCGATATCGAACCGGAAGTGGGCCGTCTCAACGACGCCTTCCTGTACACGGTGGACGATCTGGGCAAGGTAGTGCAGACGGGGCTGGAAAACCGTCAGGCTGCCGTGGCGCAGGCCGAAGCCATCATCGAAACCCGGGTGCAATCGTTCATGCACTGGAGCGACGACCGTGCCGTGGTGCCGGTGATCCAGAGCCTGCACGAAAACGGCGAAGCGCTGCGCCAGCTGGAGCTGGAACGGGCGCGCCGCATGCTGGCCAAAGGCGACGATATCGACGCCGTGCTGGAAGCCCTGTCCAAAGGACTGACAGCCAAATTCATGCACGGCCCGCAGCAGGCGCTGCACCGTGCCCAAGGCGAAGAGCGCGCCCATCTGGCCGCCCTGCTGCCGCAGCTGTTCCGCGGCCGCCGTTAGCGCAGCCAGCACTAGCCCCGGCTGTACGGCGCCGCTGCGACGGCGCTACTTACTACTCACCCGCATACCTACCAATTCGCTATGAAACCCTCCATGCTGGCCAAGCTCGATCAACTGGCGAACCGCCTGATCGAGCTCGATGAATTGCTGATGTCCGAAGGCGCCACCAACAATATGGACGCCTACCGCAAGATGACGCGCGAACACGCCGAACTGGGTCCGCTGGTGGCGCCCTACCACGACTACCAGCAGGCACTGGGCGATATCGCCACGGCGCAGGAAATGCTGAGCGATCCCGATATGAAGGAATTCGCCCAGGACGAGATCGACGCCGCCAAAGCCCGTCTGGCCGGGCTGGAACTGGAACTGCAGAAAATGCTGCTGCCCAAGGATGCCAACGACGAGCGCAACATCTTCCTCGAAATCCGCGCCGGCACGGGAGGCGACGAATCGGCCCTGTTTGCCGGCGACCTGCTGCGCATGTACACCCGCTTTGCCGAGCGCAACCGCTGGCAGGTGGAAGTGGTGTCGGAGTCGCCCTCCGATCTGGGCGGCTACCGCGAAGTCATCGTGCGGCTGGTGGGCAACAGCGTGTATTCCAAGCTCAAGTTCGAATCGGGCGGCCACCGCGTGCAGCGCGTGCCGGCCACGGAAACCCAGGGCCGCATCCATACCTCGGCCTGTACCGTGGCAGTGATGCCGGAAGCCGATGAAGTGGAAGACGTCAACATCAATCCGGCCGATCTGCGCATCGACACCTTCCGCGCTTCGGGCGCCGGCGGCCAGCACATCAACAAGACCGATTCCGCCGTACGGATTACCCACCTGCCCAGCGGCATCGTGGTGGAATGCCAGGATGACCGTTCGCAGCACAAGAACAAGGCGCAGGCGCTGAAAGTGTTGGCTGCACGCATCAAGGACGTGCAGCTGCGCGAACAGCAATCGAAGGAAGCGGCCACCCGCAAGAGCCTGATCGGTTCGGGCGACCGCAGCGAACGCATCCGCACCTACAACTACCCGCAAGGCCGCATGACCGACCACCGCATCAATCTGACGCTGTACAAGCTCGATTTCATCATGGACGGCGACCTGACCGAACTGACCAACGCGCTGGCCGCCGAACATCAGGCCGAGCAGCTGGCCGCGCTGGGCGACTAAACAGGGCGCCAGAACGCCGTCTATCGTCGTAAGCAAGAAATAAGGCGGAAATGGCAACTCTGTGCGAGAATCATTCATACTATATTTGAACCCTCAACCGGATTTACCTATGAACCCATCGCGTACGCCGTTGCTGCTCATTTCCGTCTTCAGTTTCGCCATGCTGGCGGTCGCCCTGATCCTGCAGCATGTACTGGATATGCTGCCCTGCCCGCTGTGCGTGATCCAGCGCTATCTGTTCCTGGCCATCGGCATCGTCACACTGGTGGGCGCCTACCGCAAGCCTATGTTCTACACGGGACTGGGCCTGCTGGGCGCACTGGGCGGCCTGGGCACGGCCGGCAAGCATCTGTACATCCTGGCCCATCCAGGCCTGTCGTGCGGCATCGATCCGATGGAAACCATGCTCAACAAACTGCCGGCCGCCACCTATCTGCCTTTCCTGTTCCGCGCTGACGGCCTGTGCGAAGACGCCACCGCGCCTTTCCTCGGCTTGTCGATTCCGCAGTGGTCCTTCCTCGGCTTTGCTGCCGTCACGCTGGCTCTGGGCTGGGTGTTGCTGCGCCGTCGTAACGCATGATACGCAGCACGGACGAGATACGCGCCGGCCTCAGCCTGGCCACTGCACAGGTTCAGGCGCTGCTCGATCCGCTCGATAACCGCATCCTGCTGTGCCACGCGCTGGCCCTGAGCCGGGTCAGCCTGATTACCCAGTCCGAACGTACCCTGAGTGCAGAGGAAGCGGCGCGCTACGGCGCTCTGGTGCAGCGCCGCCTGAACGGCGAGCCGGTGGCCTACATCGTCGGCCAGCGCGAATTTTTCGGCCTGCCGTTCGAAGTCAGCAGCGCCGTGCTGATTCCCCGTCCCGATACCGAACTGCTGGTGGAACTGGCGCTGGAGCGCCTGCCGCCGCAAGGCCGCGTGCTCGACATGGGTACCGGCAGCGGCGCGATTGCCGTGGCCATCGCCCACAGCCGCAAGGATGCTGCGGTGACGGCGCTCGACGTCAGCGCCGAAGCGCTGGAAGTGGCCAGCCGCAATGCCGCGCATAACCACTGCCACATCAATTTCCTGCGCAGCGACTGGTTTGCCGCGCTGGCGCACCAGCCCCCCTACGATCTGATCGTCTCCAATCCGCCGTACATCGCCAGCGGCGACCGCCATCTGGGTGAGGGCGACCTGCGTTTCGAACCGAGCGGCGCCCTGACCGATTTTGCCGACGGCCTGACGGCGCTGCGCAGCATCATCGCTGGCGCCGCCCAGCACCTGCATCAGGGCTGCTGGCTGCTGCTCGAGCATGGCTACGACCAGGCCGCCGCGGTGCGCGCCTGTCTGACCCAGCACGGCTACCTCGAGGTGCAAAGCTGGCAGGATCTGGCCGGCATCGCCCGCGTCAGCGGCGGCCGGCTGGCCGTTGCCGCTACTTCTGACGCTGCGGCCTGAGCCGGAGCCGCAGCTGCCACATTTGATACACTAGCCAGCGATTTGCGCGCTACCCCGCACGTGGTCCATTTTGGGGCGTCCGCCAACACGATTTTGCGTTTTCGGTTAATCTCGCTGCGGATCGCGTTTTAACGGTCCGGCTGTCACCCTGCTGCACAAACGAAAGGAAAACCGAGTGTCTCCAACCTTGACTCGCCGTCTGGCCCTACTGGCCCAGCCTGAGCACCACGCGCTGCTGGGTGGCCTGCGCGGCATCGAACGCGAAACCCTGCGCGTGGACGCACACGGCCAGCTGGCCAGCACGCCCCATCCGCTGGCGCTGGGCTCGGCCCTGACGCACCCGCAAATCACCACCGATTACGCCGAGACCCTGCTGGAATTCATTACGCCAGCCGAAACCGACATCGCCACCACCATCGCCAAGCTCGACGGCATCCACCGCTATGCCTACAGCAAGCTGGGGCAGGAACTGCTGTGGAGCCAGTCCATGCCGGCCAGCTTGCCGGCCGAACAAGACATCGCCATCGCCTGGTATGGCAGCTCCAACATGGGCATGCTCAAGCACGTGTACCGGCGCGGCCTGGCCCTGCGCTACGGCAAAGCCATGCAGTGCATCGCCGGCATCCATTACAACTACTCGCTGGACGAGGGTCTGTGGCGTTTGCTGGCAGCCAGCGAACCGGCCGCCCGCCCGCTCAGCGCCAAGGCCTACCAGTCGGACGCCTATCTGGCCACCATCCGCAATTTCCGCCGCTATAGCTGGCTGCTGATGTATCTGTTCGGCGCCTCGCCGGCGCTGCAGACTGGCTTCCTGCGCGGCCGCCCGCACCAGCTGGACACCCTGTCGGACGACACCCTGTACCTGCCGTATGCCACCAGCCTGCGCATGAGCGATCTCGGTTACCAGAACGATGCCCAGTCCGGCCTGAGCCCGCACGAAAACTGTCTGGACAGCTATGTGGCGGCGCTCACCAAAGCCGTCAACCAGCCGTATGCGCCCTACGCAGCGCTGGGCACCAAGCGCGATGGCGAGTGGATACAGCTGAGCACCAACGTGCTGCAGATCGAAAACGAGTACTACGCCACCATCCGCCCGAAACGGGTGATCCAGACGGGCGAGCGGCCAATCCAGGCACTGTGCTCGCGCGGCGTGCAGTACATCGAAGTGCGCTGCATGGATGTCGATCCGTTCGAGCCGGTCGGCATCAGCCTGACGGCTGGCCGCTTCCTCGATACCTTCCTGCTGTTCTGCGCACTCGAACACAGTGCCGCCATCCCGCCGGAAGAAGGGCTGCGCCACACCGCCAACTTTGCCCGCACTGTCAAGGAAGGCCGCCGTCCTGACCTGCTGCTGGACCGTGGCGATGCCGAAGTCACGCTGCAGGAATGGGGCCAGCAGCTGCTGGAACAGATGGCGCCCGTGGCCGCCCTGCTCGATGCCCGCCATGGCGACAGCTCGCACAGCGCAGCGCTGGCCGAGCAGGCCGCCAAGCTGGCCGATGCCAGCCTGACGCCATCGGCCAAAGTGCTGGCGGCGCTGCGCGAACATGGCAACTCGTTTGCCGCGTTCGGGCTGGCGCAAAGCCAGCGCCACGCCGCCTACTTCCGCAGCCACGCTCCCAGCGCCGCAGACCAGGCCTATTTCGACCAGCTGGCCACCGCCTCGCTGGACGAGCAGGCGCAGATGGAAGCGGCGCCGCGCATCCCGTTCGACGACTACGTGGCAGCCTACCGCGCCAGCAATCTCTGCCACTCCAGCGGCGAATGCGACTAAACTAGGGGCTTGTACACCGCAGCCATTGCGCGAGGCCCCTTTGCTCACCTTCTACAACGAACTGCACGCCCAGCACCGCGGCCGCCACGAATTCTTCCGTGGCGAGCTGACGCCCTGCTTCGAAAAACCGGAGCGGGTCGACAGCGTGCTGGCCGAACTGGGGCGGCGCGGACTGGGGCGCATCGTCACACCGCAGGGGGTGCCGCTGATGTCGCTGGAGCGCATCCACACGCCGCGCTATCTGCACTTCCTGCGCCATGCCTGGGCCGACTGGCTGGCACTCGATCCGGCCAATGCCGACAAGGATGCCTTCCCTGCCGTGTGGCCGGTGCGCTCGCTGCGCAGCGATATCGAACCCGATAATTTCTGCGCCAAACTAGGGCTGTATTCAATGGATAGCGGCACGCCGCTCACGGCCGGCACCTGGACGGCTGCCAAGACGGGTGCCGATTGCGCCGTCAATGCGGCCCACGCGCTGCGTCTGGGCGAACGGGGGGCGTTCGTACTGAGCCGCCCGCCCGGCCACCATGCCGGTGCCGATTTCTACGGCGGCTACTGCTTCCTCAACAATGCCGCGCTGGCGGCCCAGCACATGCTCGACGACGGCGCGCGCCGCGTGGCCATCCTCGATCTCGACTACCACCATGGCAATGGCACGCAGAGCATCTTTTATGGCCGCAACGACGTGCTGTTCATTTCCATCCACGCCGATCCGCGCTACGAATATCCGTTCTATCTGGGCCATGCCGATGAAAAAGGCGAAGGCGTGGGACTGGGCTACAACCTGAATCTGCCGCTGCCGGCCGGCAGCAGTGCAGCCAGCTGGTTCAGCGCGCTGGAAACCGCCTGCATCCGGCTCGGCAGCTTCGCGCCCGATGCGCTGGTGGTATCGCTGGGGGTGGATACCTTTGCCGGCGATCCGCTCTCGCGCTTCGCGCTGCAAAGCGCCGACTACCTGCGCATCGGCGAGCGGCTGGCCTATCTGAACCTGCCCACTGCCTTCATCTTCGAAGGCGGTTATGCCGTCAGGGAGCTGGGCACGAATGTGGTCAACGTGCTGGAAGGCTACGAAACCGCGCTCTAGGCCCGTCGCACTGCAGCGGTTGATTTTCTGCGCAGCATCAAAGCACAAACGGGTCGACCGGATGGGCTGCCTTGTACTCGGCTTTTTGCCGCCAGCGCTCGGCCAGTTCAGCATCCGGCGCCAGCCCCAGATCGCCCTGCTGGTAAGCCTGTGCCAGACGCCGCATGGCGCTTTCATGCTGCCGTCCCGCCGCCTGCTCGTACAGTAGCCGCGCCGCTGCCGGATCGCGCTCCACGCCCAGCCCCGCCTCCAGCAATGCCGCCATGCGCGTCATGCCATCGGCATTCTGGTGGCCGATGGCCGCCTGGTATAGTTCGATTGCGCGCGGCAGATTCTGTTCCACGCCCTGCCCGCGCTGATACATGCCGCCCAGCGCAGCTTCGGCACTGCCGTTGCCATGGGCAATCGCCAGCACATACCAGTCGCGCGCCTGCGCCGCATCCTGCACCACGCCGCGGCCGATTTCATAGGCATAGCCAAGATTATTCTGTCCGCTCGGATTACCCCGTTCGGCCAGCTTGCGGTGCCAGGCTGCCGCCTCCTCCTGATTGATCGGCATATGCAAGCCATAGCCTAGTGCCAAGGCCAGACGTAACTGTGCCATCTGGTCGCCGCCCTCGGCGGCCCTGCGCAGATAGGCGCGGCCCAGAACCTCATCGGCCGGAACCCCCTGCCCTAGAAAATACAGTACCGCCAGATCGCCTTGCGCCGCATGGTTATCGCTGGCGGCGGCCAGTTGCAGCCAGTGGGCCGCCTGCGCCGGATCTTTATCCACCCCGTGGCCATGCATGAACAACCGCCCAAGATTGGCCTGCCCCCAGCTATCGCCGCCTGCGGCCGCCTTGCGATACCACGCAGCGGCTCGGGCATGGTCGCGCGGCACGCCCCGGGCATTGTGATAGATCACCCCCAGACTGTTCTCCGCCTCATGCATGCCTTGCGCGGCAGCTTGCTCATACCAGCTGATCGCCTGCGCCGCATCGCGCGGCACCCCCTGCCCGCTGTCATACAGCGCCCCCAGCCGGTACTGGGCCGGGCCGTAAGCAGCTTCGGCCGCCGCACGGTACCAGACCAGCGCTTCGTTGCGGTCGGCGGCCATACCCTTGCCATCAAACAGGCGGTTGGCCAGCTCGAATTGTGCGGCAGCGGGGCTGATGTCCAGCTTCTGCTGGATTGCCGCCAGACTGCCCAGCTCATCTGGCGTTCCCCGTGCATAGGCCAGCGCAATGGCAAACAGGGCGCTGCGCTGGCCGGCCAGTGCGGCGCTGCGGTACTGCGCCAGCGGCAGACTCTCGAGCGGCGGGGCCGAGCGAGCAGTATCGAGCGTCCACACAAACTGCACCGGCATCCAGCGCCGCGTTGGCACGCCGTCAACCAGCGCCGGCTTGAAAGTGCAGCGGGCCAACGCTGTGCGCGCTGCCTCGTCCAGCAAAGGGAAACCGCTGGACTGGCGGATACGCGACTCCAGCACGGAACCGTCGGTATCAATTTCGAACACTAGCGTCACCGTTCCGCTCTGCTCCTTGCGCAAGGCTTCCTTGGGCCATTCGGGTTTGGCACAGCCTTGTACTTCGCGGCCCACCCGCGCCAGCGTGGCATCGGCCGCCTGCGCGCCCAGCGCGGTGCACAAACCCAGTGCCGTGAGCAGGAATTTTGTTCGTATCGGGAAAAGCTGCAGCATGCAAAGCTCGTAAAAAACTATCGGTAGGCGCTAGGGTATTGTATTTTTATCAAACAGTCTAATTTATCAATACAAACTCCCACCGGTCCAGCCAGGCGCCATTTGAGGTGCCCGGTCATCCTTGCGGCCAGTACCGGCAAGAGGCCGGACTGGCTATTTGCTGTTGCTCTCCACGAAGTTCGCCAGTGCCTGCCTGAACTTGATCATCGAGGCGGGATGGACATACATCATGTGGCCCGCTTCGTAGTAATCGACGCCGATGTTGTTGCGCAGTTCAGGCGTCAGGTCCAGGTGGTCGAGCACATATTCCACCGTGCCGTAAGGGCAGGCCAGATCGTAGTAGCCGGTGGCGATCAGCACTTTCATTTTCGGATTGAGCTTCATGGTCCAGGCCAGATCCACCCCCGTATTGGGCTGGGTTACTTTGTCTCCCACGTCGGGCTGGACGTGGCGGAAGTCCCAGTCTTTGGCGACATCGCCGCTGAACACGTATTCACGCTCGGCATCGACTTTCAATTCGCGCCGGTAATAGTCGTTGAAGCTGGCAACGAAGGCCGGCGCAATTGAAGAAACATAGGCATCGTGCTTCATCGACTCGGCCAGCGGGCTGAGGATTTCGCCCTGGTAGCGGCTATCGATACGGGCAACCACCCGCCCGGTCTCGCGTTTGAGTTCCTGCACGAAATGGCCTTCATCGATACGCAGGTTGGCGCGCTCCCAGTATTGGGCACTGATGCCGGTGTAGCGTACCAGCCCGCGCAGCACCTGCTGGCGTTCTTCGGCACTGGCACGCTGGCCTTTGAACAGCACCGGCGCATAGACGTCGCGCGCAAAGGCTTCCACTTCGCGCAGGAAGGGCTGCAGCTCGGCGGGGCGCTGCGCCAGCGCATGGTGGTACCAGGCCGTTGCCGCATAAGTCGAAAGGAAGTTGACATACACGGTATCGATCTGCGCATCGGTGGCGCCGGCAACGTGGTCAAGGAAGGGCGAAACCAGTATCACGCCATTCAATGCCAGATTTTTCTTGCTGAGCAGTTCGTAAGCTACCCCGGCCGTGCGCATGCCCCCATAACTCTCGCCAAGGATGAATTTGGGCGAGGACCAGCGCTTGTTCTGGCTCAGGTATTTGACGATGAAGTCGGAGACCGACTTGATGTCCTGATCCACGCCCCAGAAGTCCTTGCCTTCGCCTTTGCCGACTGCACGCGAATAGCCGGTGCCGACGGGATCGATCATGACGATATCGGCCTGATCGAGGATGGTGTACTCATTGTCGACGGTGAGGAAGGGGCCGCGCGTATTGGCTTCCAGATCTTTCACCACCGCGCGCTTGGGCCCCATGATGCCCATATGCAGCCAGGCAGACGAAGAACCGGGGCCACCGTTGTAGGCAAATACGATGGGACGCAGACGCTGCTCATCCTCTTTGCCATCCCTGACGTAAGCGGTATAGCCGAACAGGGCGACAGGCTCGTCTTTGTCATTTTTGATCAGCATGGTGCCTGCGCTGGCAGTGTAGCTGAGTGCTTTGCCGGCGAGGCTGATCTGGTGTTTGCTGTCCAGACCTTGGCTTCGGCAGTCTTGTCCTCGGCCTTGGCAGCGGCCGGTGCCGCCGTGCCGGCATCACCGGCCCATACGGAACCAGTTGCGAGAGCAGCCGTGATGATGACTTGCAGCAGTTTGAATGAGGATTTCATGCAGACTCCGGAGTGGCTAAGGCAGTCTTGTGATGCTGACATGAAAGTGTCATAATTGCAATGATCAACTGCTGTGTTGCGCCCCTGTGACAAACACCCTGGGCCGGTTCGGCCGCTTTCTGCGCTTGGCGTGCTGCACCGGCAATGCCTGCCATCCGGCGCGCCATCGCAGCGTGCTGGCGCTCCATTGACCAGTAATGTCAAAAAGTGTTACCTTATTTTGGATGCAAAATTTGCACTAAAATGGCGCAATAGCAGCGCCGCCAATTTGTAAAAATTTGTGACAAAAATGGTGATTTAGCCAAGATTCTCTAAGTTATTCCCAGCTACTTTCCACCCCATTGCTAAATTTATTCACAAGAATACGTTTTACTAGTGAATAAAGTTCCGTCGCCCTGACGAAAACCGCTTCCTCCCACATCTTTCTTAGATCTCCCTTAAAGCTGCGTGCTTTTTACATATATCGCGTTAATTTGTTGTTTTCTAACTTGATGTCAGAACGTCCATTGACGCTGAAATCTGTCATATGTTGTCATATGACATCAGCTGGTGTGGCGTATGCCCCACAGGCTGGGGGACTCAAGAAATAGATTGGCCTTAAAAAAGAGAGCGAAGTACTGGTTCAGTTTGAAGTGGTGGTTGTCGGCAAGACGCTGTGCCCTTTCTGAATTAACACATAGCAAATCCAGGGTAGCCAACGTTTTGTGGCGCGCCAAATTTCTGGCGTGGCCGTAACACATCCATTCTTCAATCGGGAATTTCATGACCAAAGAAACCGTAATCTCGCGCTCGCTGCGCCTGGCGTTCTCCGGCGCCGTCGCCTTCGGCACCCTCGCCGCACAAGCGCAAACCACCGATGCTCCTATGCAGCGCGTGGAAATCACCGGCTCCTCGATCAAGCGTGCGCAAGCAGAAGGCGCACTGCCAGTTCAGACCGTTACCCACGAAGACATCGCCAAGATGGGCGTGACCAACACCGAAGCGCTGCTGCAGCAAGTGACCGCGATTTCGGCAGTGGGCGGCGTGCCTAGCGCCACCGGCGTCGGCTCCTCGACCTACGGCGAAGCCACCGTGTCGCTGCGCGGCATCGGCGGCAGCAAGACCCTGATCCTGGTGAACGGCCGCCGTCTGGCCAACTACGCCACCGACGGTACCGCGGTCGACATCAACGCGATCCCGCTGGCAGCCGTGGACCACGTGGAAGTGCTGAAAGACGGCGCTTCGGGCGTGTACGGTTCCGACGCCATCGGCGGCGTGATCAACTTCATCCTGCGTAACAACTTCAACGGCGTTGAAGCCACCGCCTACGGCTCGGGCACCAAGGATGGCGGCGGCCTGACCAAGAAGGCTTCCGTGATCGCCGGCTGGGGCGACTTCGACGACGACCGCTACAACATCACCGTGGCTGCCGACGTATCGAAAGACACCACCATCTACGGCTCGCAGCGCAGCTACGCCAAGAACAGCTGGAACAACAACGGCCTGCGCGAGCAGAGCGCAACCCCAAGCGGCGCCATCACCAGCTTCATCCCCAACACCACCGCTAACCAGTTCGGCGTGATCCCGAACACCTTGGCAGCGCTGGGCAAAGGCCAGGGCAACCCGCTGGCACCCAACAACTGCGCCGCCAACGGCAGCGAATACGACGCCAACCTGGGCACCTGCCGCTTCAATTCGGCGCCATACGTTGGCCTGGTACCGCAAACCGAACGCGCCAACCTGTCGGCTTCGTTCCGCTTCAAGCTGAACGAGAACAATGAACTGTTCGTGGAAGGCTTCCACTCCCAGCAGAAGACCGACAACAACTCCCAGCCTTCGCCCTACAGCAATTCCTTCCTGTCGACCGACAGCGCCTTTGCTGCCGCCAATGTCTACCCGTCGATCATCGTCTCGCCGAGCAGCCCTTACTACCCGGCCGCCTGGCTGGCTGCCAACGCGCCTGCCCAGGCCGGCAAGCCCATCAGCGTCAGCTACCGCGCGTTTGACGCCGGCAACCGCTCGACCGAAGACATGGCCAAACTGTCGCACCTGGTCATCGGCATGCGCGGCGTGGTCAAAGGCTACGACTACGACGTGGCCTACACCCACAACTCGAGCGACGTGAGCGAGAGCACCCAGCAGGGTTACTCGAACCAGGTGGCGCTGGTCAAGCTGCTGAGCAACAACCCAGCCTTCAACCCATGGACCCAGTTCCAGTCGCCAGCGCTGGCCAAGCAGATTTACGCCACCAACTACGTGGGCCAGATGATCCACTCGACCCTGACCAATGACGCGCTGACCGCGCGCATATCGGGCGACCTGTACCAGCTGCCAGCGGGCATGGCCAAGTTCGCACTGGGCGCAGCAGCCACCAGTGAAAAACTGGACCTGAATCCATCGGCAGCCTACCAGTCGGGCGACATCTCCGGCTACGGCGGCCAAGTACTGCCACTGTCGGCTTCGCGTTCCTACCAAGCCATCTTCGGCGAACTGAATGTGCCGATCGTCAAGCATCTGGAATCGGATCTGGCCCTGCGTACCGACCGTTATCCAAACGCCACCTCGACCAATCCTAAGGTCAGCTTCCGCTATCAGCCGCTGTCGCAGCTGCTGGTACGTGCTTCCTACGGCCGTGGCTTCCGCGTGGGCGCCCTGCCTGAGCTGAACAACCCACAAACCGTGGCAACCACCGCCACCTTCACCGATCCAGTGACCGGCACCAGCGGCCAGTTCAACCAGACCGTCGGCGGCAACACCAACCTGAAGCCAGAGAAGTCGGAACAGTCCTCGTTGGGTCTGGTGATCGATCCAGTCCAGGGCGTGTCGATTGCTGTGGACTACTGGAAGATCAACGTCAACAACCTGATCACCACCCTGAGCCCAGAGTTCATCGTGCAAAAGGCGGCGGCTGGCGACAGCAACTACACCGGTCTGGTTCAGCGTGACGCTGGCGGCAATATCACCAACATCTACGCCACCAACCTGAACGCTGGTTCGCTGAAGACGGAAGGTATCGACATCGACGCCCGCTGGACCATCGCCAAGACTGCCAACTACGGCAGCTTCTCGACCCGTCTGAACGGCACCTACACCACCAAGTTCGACGAGAAACTGCCAGACGGCACCGTGCAGGCCAGCGTGGCGCACACCATCGACGCCAACGGCAATCCGCTGAACGCAGTGGCCAACGGCGGCGTGATCTTCCGCTGGAAGCATCAATGGACCATGGACTGGAAATACCAGAAGTGGGGTGTGAACCTGACCCAGAACTTCCAGTCGGGCTACTGGGATGCTGCCCGTGCCGACTCCGCAACCGGCACCGACGCCGTGCACGTAGGCGCGTTCTCGACCTGGGATGCACAGGCTTCGTACAGCGGCTTCAAGAACCTGCAGATCCGTGCAGGCGTGAAGAACCTGTTCAACCGTAAGCCACCAGAAGCCATCACCCTGGGCAACTACTTCCAGGGCGGCTACGATCCTAGCTACTACGACGCCCACGGCGCCACCGGCTACATCAGCGCAACTTACAAGTTCTGATCGTATCCTGAAGCTGTGCCCCCAAAAGCCCCGCATGTTCTGCATGCGGGGCTTTTTTGACTCTATTTATTCGGATTACCTCCGGCAACTGCCCTGACCAACAAAAAAAGTAAATTAAATCGCTTGCTATTTAATTTTGAGCGATGTATATTGCATGCATGGACGCGAGAAAACCTCTGAAATGAGAAGTAAGTAGGACACTATACAATCGCTAACAACGTAGTTTTATCTGAAAAGGAAACCATCATGTCGATCAAACAAGTTCTGTACCGCGCCAATGCTAAATCCACCGGTGGCCGTGAAGGCCGTGCTGTCTCGTCGGACGGCGTACTGGATGTCAAGCTGACCACCCCGAAAGAACTGGGCGGCGCCGGTGCCGTAGGCACCAACCCTGAACAGCTGTTCGCTGCCGGCTACTCGGCCTGCTTCATCGGGGCACTGAAATTCGTCGGCGGCCGCGACAAGATCGCCGTACCGGCTGACGTGTCTATCGACGCCAGCGTAGGCATCGGCGCCATCGAAACGGGCTTCGGCATTGAAGTGGAATTGAAAATCTCGCTGCCGGGTCTGGCGCGCGACGTGGCCGAGCAGCTGGTGGCCGCTGCCCATATCGTCTGCCCTTACTCGAACGCAACGCGCGGCAACATCGACGTCACCCTGACCATCGTTTAAGCGCAATGCCGCAGCGGCTATGCCGCCGCTTCAAGCGCGCCAGCCTTTGCCCTACAATCAGGCCTTACCCACTACAGGAAGCTGCGATGATTGAATGGCAATGGCTGGCGTTTGACGATATTCCCCGCCACGACTGGTATCAGGTGCTGCTGCAGCGCCAGCAGGTGTTCATCCTCGAACAGACCTGCCTCTATCCCGACATCGACGGCTGCGATCCGCTCTGCCACCACCTGATGGCGTGGCGCGAGATAGCCGGCGTGCGCACGCTGGTGGCCTATCTGCGCTGCGTACCGCCCGGCGTGAAATATGAAGAAATGTCGCTGGGACGGGTACTCACTACCCAGGCTGGGCGTGGCAGCGGCATCGGCCACACCCTGCTGGCCAAGGCCATTCCGCTGGCCGAAGCACTGCACCCGGGCCATGGCTTCCGCATCGGCGCGCAAGCCCATCTGGAAAAATTCTACGGCGGCTACGGCTTCCGCAAAGTCACCGAGCCGTATGACGAAGACGGCATCATGCACATTGACATGGTGCGATAAAAAAAAGGCAGCCGAGGCTGCCTTTCTTTCATCAATGCTGCGGCTTACTTCACCGTCACCAGCTGGATATCGAAGATCAGCGTGGAGTTGGCTGGAATACTACCGTGCGCAACGGAGCCATAACCGAGGCTAGGCGGTATGGTCAGGGTACGGGTACCGCCCGCCAGCATGCCGACCAGGCCCTGGTCCCAGCCAGCGATCACGTTACCGGCGCCCAGCACGAAGTCGAAGGTGCTGCTGCCGCCCACATTCGATTCGATCTTGTTGCCGCGCAGATTAGGCTGGGTGCCGTCATACAGGTACAGCGTGTAGTACACACTCAGTGTCTTGCCCGAAGCGGCTGCCGTACCGCTGCCCACCACCACATCCAGGCTGGTCAGCGTGGTCGGCGGCGGCACCACGGCCGGAATAATACTCTTGGTCACGTCGACCAGTTCGAAGTCATACACCAGCGGGCTATTGGCCGGAATCGCGGCATAGGTTATGCCGTTTACCGTCACGGCAGCACGCGAGCTGGTGCCATACGCCATGTTGGCGGGCAGAATGGCCGTGCGCTTGCCGCCAATTTTCATGCCGATGATGGTCTGGTCCCAGCCCGTCACCACATTGCCCACGCCCAGCGTAAACGGTGCTGCCGGTTTGCCCGTATCCACCGAGCTTTCCACCTTGTCCCCCTTGAAATCCGGCTTGGTGGCGTCGTACAGGTAGCCGACCAGATTAATGGTGACCAGATCGCCCGCCGCAGCCACGGTGCCCGTGCCTACCAGCGTTTCCGTTACTTTATAAGCCGGCTGCACTATTACTGGCGTCACCGGGGTCTTGTCGGTACCGGCGCCGCCACATGCTGTCAGGGCTGCCGCGCACACCGCCGCCGCCACAATTTGAAACATCGATTTCATGGTCACCTTCGAGGAGTATTCATTGTTAGCCGTGCGCCCCTGTCCGGCAGGGGCGATACGGAGCAGAAGTGTAGCAGACAGCGGCGCTTGCGCCCCGGTCACTACATTCGGTTACATCTTTTTAACACGTCAGCAGACTTAAATTTCCACCTGCGTGCCCAGTTCGATCACCCGGTTGGTGGGAATCTGGTAGTAGTCGGCCGCGCCGCGGGCATTGCGCGACATCGCCACGAACAGGTGCTCGCGCCACGTCGCCATGCCCGAACCCGGGGTAGAGATCACCGTCTGGCGGGCGATGAAGAAAGAGGTCTCCATCATGTCGAAGGTCATGCCCAGACGTTCGCACTGTGCCAGCGCTTTCGGAATGTCGGGTTCATCCTTGAAGCCGTAATGCACATTCAGCTGGTAGCACTGGTGACCGAGATCGGTAATCTTCACCTGTTCCTCGGCCGGCACCCATGGTTCTTCCACCACGTGTACGGTAAAGAACACCACGCGTTCGTGCAGCACCTTGTTGTGCGACAGATTATGCAGCAGCGCATGCGGTACACCATCGCTCTCGCCGCGCAGGAAAATGGCGGTGCCGTACACGCGGGTAGGCGGTGCCACGAACAGCGAAGACAGGAAGTCTTCCAGCGGAATCGCATGTTTCTGCAGATTCTGGAACACCAGCTGGCGGCCACGCTTCCAGGTCAGCATGGTGGTGAACAGGATAATCGCCAGCAGCAATGGGAACCAGCCGCCATGGAACAGTTTGAGCGTGCTGGCCGAGAACAGCAGCACGTCGATCACGATGAAGAAGCCGGTAGCGCCTATGCACAGCCACAGGGGCAGGTTCCAACGGTAGCGGATCACGAAGAAGGTCAGCACGGTGGTGGCCAGCATGGTGGCCGTGACGGCAATACCGTAGGCGCCAGCCAGCATTTCCGAGGAACCGAAACCGACCACGGCCATCAGCACCACGATCAGCTGCAGCCAGTTCACGGCCGGAATATAGATCTGGCCGATTTCGCTGGCCGAAGTGTGCATGATACGCATGCGCGGCAGCAGACCCAGCGCAATCGCCTGCTTGGTCATCGAGAAAGTGCCGGAAATCGTCGCCTGCGAAGCAATCACCGTCGCCAGCGTCGACAGCGCCACCAGCGGATAGACGCTCCAGGCCCCCAGCTGCTGGAAGAATGGATTGGAAATGGCTTCCGGACGGCTCAGCAGCAGCGCGCCCTGGCCCAGATAGTTGAGTGCCAGCGCAGGGAACACGATCAGGAACCACGCCACGCGGATAGGATGTTTGCCGAAGTGGCCCATGTCGGCATACAGCGCTTCGGCGCCGGTGAACGCCAGCACCACGGCGCCCAGTGCGACGAAGGCGATCATGCGGTTTTCAAACATGAAGCGCAGCGCGTGCACGGGATTGAGCGCCGTCAGGATTTCCGGCGCCACCAGAATATTAATCACGCCCATTACGGCCAGCGCGGCAAACCAGAGCACCATGACGGGGCCGAACCAGCGGCCGATACCGGCCGTGCCCTTGTGCTGCACGGCGTACAGCGACACCAGCACGACGATGGTGAGCGGCACGATGTACTGTTCCAGGCCGGGCGCTGCCACGTCCAGACCCTCGATCGCGCTCAGCACGGAAATCGCGGGCGTAATCACGCTATCGCCGTAGAACATGGTGGCGCCGAACACGCCCAGCAGCATCAGCGCATATTGCCAGCGCTGCGACTGCTTGGTGACGGAACTCAGGGCCAGCGCCATCAGCGCCATGATCCCGCCTTCGCCGCGGTTGTCGGCGCGCAGCACCAGACTCACGTATTTAAGCGAAACGATCAGGGACAGGCCCCAGAAAATCAGGGAAATAATCCCCAGCAGATTAGCCTCGTTCAATTGCAGGCCATGTACCGGGTCAAAAATGGTTTTAAGGGTGTACAGCGGACTGGTACCGATGTCGCCGTAGACGATGCCGACGGCCGCCAGCGTGAGCCCGGCGAGACTGCTTTTCTTGTGATGCTCGGTCAAGATTGCACCTGTTGTTGTTTTGGTGCATTGCACAATAGGCCAACTATTTGCAAAAGGCAAGGAGAATTTCGCATGACGGAAAGTTCGATATTTCGATATCGACAGTGTACGCCGCTGTGCCCGGACTAGCGAGTCTTAGCGTGCTTTTCCGCAGCTTTCTGGCCCTGCGGCAGCAGCGCTAGGCCATTTCAGCGATAATGGCCGACCGCCATATCGCCGTCCCCTCCGTCTGTCATGATCACCGGTATCTTATTCGCAACACTCTCCTTCTTCTGCTGGGGCATATTCCCGCTATATTTCCATGCCATCAGCGCAGTGCCGGCCATGGAAATCCTTGCCCACCGCATGCTGTGGTCGCTGCTATTTCTCATCATCGTGCTGAGCGTGCGCCAGCAATGGGGCTGGCTGCCGAAAGTGCTGCGCCAGCCGTGCGTGCTGGGCAGTTTTATCGCCTCGGCGGCACTGCTGTCGGCCAACTGGTTTGTCTACATCTGGTCGGTAAACAACGGCCACGTGATCGATGCCAGCCTCGGCTATTTCATCAATCCCCTGATTAACGTGCTGCTGGGCCAGCTGGTGCTGAAAGAACAGTTGCGCCGCGGCCAGTGGCTGGCCATCGCCGTGGCGGCGGCAGGCGTGCTGTGGCTGACCTGGCAGGCGCGACAGCTGCCGTGGATTGCCTTAATTTTGGGCATCACTTTCGGTGGCTACGGCCTGCTGCGCAAAACCGCGGCGCTGGCAGCGCTGGAAGGCCTGTCGCTGGAAACCATGCTGCTGTTCCCCGCCGCCCTGGTCTATGTGCTGTGGCTGACCAGCCAGGGCGCCAACACCTTCCTCAATACGCCGGCCGACAGCACGCGCTGGCTGCTGGCAGCGGCCGGACCGATTACGGCGATACCGCTGCTGCTGTTTGCCGCCGGTGCCCGGCGCATCCCCATGGCCGTGCTGGGACTGCTGCAGTATCTGTCGCCCAGCATGCAGGCCCTGCTGGGCGTATGGGTATTCCACGAAGCATTCCCGCCCACGCGTCTGATCGGTTTCCTCATCATCTGGTCCGCCCTGCTGCTGTACGTGGCGGAAGGCCTGTGGCAGAGCAAACGCGCTAAATAGTGGGCGGGCGGCGGGATTTATCGTATCCTGTCGTCCTCTCCCGGATTTCATTGCATCCCTCACACTTTATCGAGATTTACATGGCAAATTACGTCTATACCATGAACCGCGTGGGCAAAATCGTCCCACCCAAGCGCCAGATTCTGAAAGATATCTCGCTGTCCTTCTTCCCGGGCGCGAAAATCGGCGTGCTGGGCCTGAACGGCTCCGGTAAGTCGACCTTGCTGAAAATTATGGCAGGTCTGGATACCGACATTCAGGGCGAAGCCGTGCCTATGCCGGGCCTGAACATCGGCTACCTGCCGCAGGAACCCCAGCTCGATCCCGAAAAAACCGTCCGTCAGGAAGTGGAATCGGGTCTGGGCGAAGTGTTCGAAGCACAAGCCAAGCTGGAAGCCGTGTACGCCGCCTATGCGGAAGAAGATGCCGACTTCGACGCGCTGGCCACCGAACAGGCCCGCCTGGAAGCCATCATCTCCACCGCCGATGGCGGCAATCTGAACCTGCAGCTGGAAATGGCTGCCGACGCCCTGCGTCTGCCGCCATGGGATGCCAAGATCGGCGTGCTGTCGGGCGGTGAAAAGCGCCGCGTGGCGCTGTGCAAACTGCTGCTGTCCAAACCGGACATGCTGCTGCTCGACGAACCGACCAACCACCTGGATGCGGAATCGGTCGAATGGCTGGAGCAGTTTCTGCTGCGCTTCCCCGGCACCGTGGTCGGCATTACCCACGATCGCTACTTCCTCGACAATGCTGCCGAATGGATCCTCGAACTGGACCGCGGCCATGGCATTCCATGGAAAGGCAACTACTCGTCGTGGCTGGACCAGAAATCCAACCGCCTGAAGCAGGAAGAAGCCAATGAATCGGCACGCCAGAAAGCCCTGGCCAAGGAACTGGAGTGGTCGCGCCAGAATCCTAAAGCCCGCCAGGCCAAGTCCAAAGCCCGTCTGGCCCGCTTCAACGAACTGAGTGAATACGAATACCAGAAACGTAACGAAACCCAGGAGATCTTCATTCCTGTGGCCGAACGCCTAGGTAATGACGTGATCGAATTCAAGAACGTGTCGAAAGCTTTCGGCGACCGTCTGCTGATGGAAAACGTTTCGTTCACCATTCCGCCCGGCGCTATCGTCGGCATTATCGGCCCCAACGGCGCCGGTAAATCGACCCAGTTCAAGATGATCGCCGGTCTGGATACGCCGGACAGCGGCGAAGTGGCGATCGGCCAGACCGCCCGCATCTCGCTGGTGGATCAGAGCCGCGACAAGCTTTCCGACAGCAAGACCGTGTTCGACGACGTTTCCGGCGGCGCCGACATGCTGACCGTGGGCCGCTTCGACATGCCGTCGCGCGCCTATCTGGGCCGCTTCAACTTCAAGGGTTCCGACCAGCAGAAGATCGTCGGCAATCTGTCCGGTGGTGAGCGTGGCCGTCTGCATCTGGCCAAGACCCTGCTCAAGGGCGGCAACGTGCTGCTGCTGGACGAACCGTCCAACGATCTGGACGTGGAAACCCTGCGTGCGCTGGAAGACGCGCTGCTGGAATTCGCCGGCTCCGTGCTGGTGATCTCGCACGATCGCTGGTTCCTCGACCGTATTGCCACCCACATTCTGGCGTTCGAAGGCAACTCGCAAGTCACTTTCTTCGACGGTAACTATCAGGAATACGAAGCCGACAAGAAGAAACGTCTGGGTGAAGAAGGCGCCAAACCCAAGCGTATCCGCTACAAGCCGCTGACCACCTAAACGGTCTTAAAACGCAGAAAGCCACCGCAAGTGAACTGAACCCCATAAGTTGGACACCAACTTTTGGGGTCAGTTCACAAGGTGGCTTTCTTTTTGTCCGCTGCGCTTAGAAGTTGTAGCGCAGGCCGGCCGTGATGGCGCCGTTTTTGCGGCCCAGATCAATGTTGTTCTTGCCGTAGTTTTCATACTCCAGCGAGACTTTCACGTTCTTGTTAACGGCGTATTCGGCACCGACCGAAGCGTACAGCGCGGTCTTGTTGTCGCCGCCGCTGACCGAAGCGATGCCGGTGGTGCTGACCGCATTGTGGTTGCGCGCCACGCCCAGCTTACCGAACAGGGCGACCTGCTCGTTCACCGGCCAGGTGCCTTTACCGGCAGCATAGTAGGAATACGCGTCAGTCTGCACGTGGCCGGCAGCGCCGCCTACCGTGTAGTCATAGCCTTTCTTGCCGAAGTCGGTATAGCCGCCTTCGATGGCCCAGGTTTTGTCGATGTTGTAGCCAGCGTAGATTTTGCCGGTGGCTTTGTCGCCGCTACGGTCGGTGGTGCTGGTAGCGTTCGGTACATCGAACTTGTAGTGGCTGCCCACGACGCCCAGACCGATATAGCCGGTGCCTGCGTCGTCAGGAGCAGCAAAAGCGGAAGAGGTAGCGAAAACAGTAGCGCTAGCGGCTACAGCAAACAGGATTTTTTTCATGATCGTAATCTTTCAGCAAAAATGATTAAGGACTTGCCTGGGATCGCAGTTCTGCGAAGTGCGATGTAGCCACGATAGCACTGCAGGGCGGCGCCGTGCGCACCGAATCAGTAAGAAGTGTTACATGATGTAAGCCAAATAAAACTTGGCCCTAGAGGATATATTCAAAACTTAAATGAGGCTTAAGGGGCGTGCAGAATATTCCTGAAAGTCAGGTTGATGCGCTCGCCGCAGGGCCGGGTCTGCTTGTTGATGCCGTGCTGCCAGTGTTCCTGCAGGGTGCCGGCCATCAGCAGCAATGCGCCGTCGCCGAGGTCCAGCTTGAGAGTCTCGCCGCTGCGGCGATGTTTCAGGATGAAGGTACGGGCCGCGCCGAAACTGAGCGAGGCAATGGCCGGCTGCGGCCCCAGTTCGGGCTCGTCATCGGCATGCAAGCCCATGCTGTCGCGTTCATTACGGTAGAAATTGAGCAGCACGCTGTTGAAGCGCCGCCCCGTGGCCTGCTCCACCGCCAGTTTCAGCTCCCGTTGCAGAGGTGTGAAGGGCAGCGGGTGAAAAGTCTTGCCGGAATAGCGGTAGCTGGCGTCGCCATGCCAGGCCATCAGGCGTGGTTGCAGATGCAGCTTGCCCCACACCTGTATGTGCTCGGCACGCCATGCCGTTTCCTCGCGCAGGCGCTGCATGGCCTGCTCGGGCGACAGCGCCAGCGGCAGGCGCGGCGCAAACCACAGTTCGCCATCTTGAATGGGAATCTGGCGCAGGCTGGTATCGTCGGCGAATAAATCCATAAGCGTGATGATAGCGCTGAACCGGAAAAAACAAAGGCGAGCCACACGGGCTCGCCTTCAGATTCGGAACGGAGTGGAATCAGGCGTAGGCTTCTGCCAGACTCATCACGCGCGGCGTGATGGTGATGCCGATGCCGCTGAACAGCGCGGTGATGGCAGCCATATTGGCTTCCATTTCTTCAGCCTTCCAGCCCTGGAACAGGTCGGTGCCGTCTTTCTGGAAATGCAGGTCCAGCACTTTGCCGCGATCCTTGTGGGTGTAGCCGCCGCTGTAGGTATTCTTGAAGCCCATGGCCGCCAGCGCTGCCAGTACTTCTGCCGGAGGATTATCCGGATCGGTGGCCATAAATACGCCAAAGGTCTTGCCCGGCGGTTTGGCGGCGATATCCACGTCGTAAATTCCTGGCGCTTTTGTCACGGTGGTACTTTTCAGAAATAGCATGATAACCCCTATCCTTGGCGCGCCGGCTCAAAAATTGATTCTGTAAGAAAACATTCCGAAAGACAAGCTTATTGCTAATTAGTGGATTTGTCGACTAATCCACCCACTTATTTGTGAATTCGTACCAATAGAACTGCAAAGTGTCAGCTTTACTTATCCAGCACAACACTCCCCTTCATCAGAAATATACCCGCTCAGTAGTGATTTGCAAGAAGATCAGAATGGCAGTGGTAAGGAGGCATCACTCACCGCTGGCAGCCGCCTTTTTGCGCTGTGCCAACGCCGCAGTAGGGGCGATCAGCGCTTCATACAACGCTCCGCTGGGTGGGTGCCATGCCTGCACGGCCTGCAATTGACGCCCGACAGTTGCCATATCCCCCCTTGCGATGGGGCCGCTCAGCGCCGTGGCCGCGCCGAGCCGGAACACATTCGCCATCGACTCGCTGGCCAGCGGCTGCACCAGCTGGCACGCCACCGCTGCCGGGATGCCGGCGGCCTGATAGGCACGCAGCGCGGCATCGAGCACCGTCACCAGATAATTACTGGCAAACACCGCCGCCGCGTGATACACGGTCTTGGCCGCTGCATCGATAGGTACGGGCTGGGCGCCGATGGCCTGCAATGCAGGCGTGAGCACGGTCAGCGCCGCAGCATCGCCTTCCATGCCGCAGAAGGTGCCGGCAAACGCCTGCGCCACGGCCTGCGGGTCGGCAAAGCTGCGGATAGGATGAACGCTGGCCACTGCCGCACCCACAGACCGCACGGCCTGCAGACGGTCCGAGGCCAGCGCACCACTGCAATGGAACACCACGCTGCCGGCCAACGGCACGGCCTGCGCCAATGCCGCACTGGCGGGCACGATCTGATCGTCGCCCACCGCAAGTATGAATACATCAGCCGGTGCCAGCGCCGCGTAATCATCGATGGCGCTGCCGCTGCCAATGAATTCCACCGCCTGCGCCGCCGAGGCGGCCGAACGGGTCAGCACCTGCTGCAACTGCCAGCAGGCCTGCGCCGCCAGCAAACGCCCCAGCACGCGGCCTACGTGGCCCGCGCCGATCAAGGTAAATGTTGTCATGAGCAGGCTTTAATTGCGGGCGTGCGACAGCTGGAAGCTCTCGATCCCTTCGAACACGGCCAGTTCCGCCGACAGCAAAGCCAGCGGCGCACCGCTGCGCTTGCTCAGCGCGATGGCGACGAAGCGCCATTCCTGCATGCCGCCCTCGCCGCTGATCATCAGCGAGCCGCCGGCGATTTCATAGCCACGCTGCAGCGCCATGGCGCGCAGCGCTTTTTCCTGCGGCATAAAGCCCGGCTTGAAACGCATGGTGATGGCAATCGCATGGCGCGACGGCAGCCACGCTTCCACCTTGGTCAAAAAAATCATGGCGCCGGCGCACAGCATGGCCAGCCCCATCGCGCCCAGATAGAAGCCTATGCCGACCATCACGCCGATCACGGACGAAGCCCAGATCGACGCCGCCGTGGTCAGGCCGCTGATATTAAAACCTTCGCGCATGATTACACCGGCACCGAGGAAACCGATGCCGGTGACGATGCCCTGCACGATACGGGTAGGGTCGGAAACGGCCAGCGTGGCCGTGCCGTGGCCGCCGAACCAGTCGGCCGGATAGCCGCCAATGACCGTCAGCGCAGCCGATGCCATGCACACCAGACCGTACGTACGCATGCCCGCTGCGCGGCCATGATAGGAGCGCTCGTAGCCAACCAGCAAGCCCAGTAGCAAGGCGCCCAGCAGGTTTAGCAGAATCACGGCATTGGTAGCCAGCTCCTTGTGCGACCAGTAGGCAAACAGGATATCGATGGAGGGCATGGGACTTACCTTTCCGTGCGCTTAAGGCGCTTTTTTGACTAATTGTTTTTCGAAGGCGACGTCGAGTTTGCTGACCCGCTTGGGCGCAGCCGGGGCAATGCCGTTCACAAAGGCGACGAAATCGTCCAGCTCCAGCGGCGCGCACAGTGGCAGCTCACCCGCCCCTTCGCTGAGGAAGTAGTGGCCACTGCCGGTGCGCGACATGGAATAGCGGTTGTTGCCGCTGCGTTTTTTCAGACGGTCCACGGCAGCCGTGGCGCGGGTGGCGCGGCCGCTCATACGGCCTCCGTACGCTGTCGCAGCCATGCCAGCGCAGCGCCGGACAGCAGCGGCGCCAGACGGGCACGCACAGTGGCATGGTAGTTATTGAGCCAGGCACGTTCATCCTCGCGCAGCAGCGCCAGTTCCACACAGCGGGTATCGATAGGGCACAGCGTCAGCGTCTCGAATTCGAGGAAGTCGCCGAACTCGGTCTGCCCTGCTGGCAGGTTGTGCACCAGATTTTCTATCCGTATGCCCCACTGGCCGGGCCGGTACAGGCCCGGCTCAATGGAAGTGATCATGCCCGCTTCCATGGCCGTATGCGGTTCCGGCATGGCCGATGGCGAAATCGACTGCGGCCCTTCGTGCACGTTGAGGAAGTAGCCCACGCCGTGGCCGGTGCCGTGGCCGAAGTCCATGCCGGCGGCCCACAGCGGCGCGCGGGCAATCGCATCGAGCATGGGCGACTTGCAGCCGCGCGGGAAGCGCGTGGCCGACAGCGCCATCATCCCTTTCAGCACCAGCGTGAAATCGCGCCGGTGTTCAGGCTCGATGCGGCCGATAGGCACCACCCGCGTAATGTCGGTGGTGCCGCCCAGATACTGGCCACCGGAGTCGATCAGCAGCAGGCCATCGCCTTCGATCACGGCATGGTGCTCCGGCGTGGCGCGGTAATGCATGATGGCGCCATTGCTGCGGAAACCGGCAATGGTGGAGAAGCTCGGGCTGATAAAGCCGGGACGGCGCGCCCGCGCTGCCGTGATTTCGCGGTCGATATCGAGCTCCGTCAGCGTGTCGCGCTGTGGATCGGCCAGCGTCTGTTCCAGCCAGCAGAAAAATTCGCACAGGGCCGCGCCATCCTGTTCCATGGCGACGCGCACATGTACCAGATCCGCCTCGTTCTTGCGCGACTTGGCGAAGATGGCGGGATTGATGGCATCGATCACGTGCACGCGCGCCGGTATCCACTGGCGCGTGCCGTAGCTGATGCGGCGCGGATCGATCAGCAGCGTGCTGTCGGCCGGCAGCTGTTCCAGCCGCGCTGCCAGCTGGTCGTAGGGCGCCAGTTTCACACCATCTGCCGCCAGCGCGGCGCTCAGGGCCGCATCGATTTTGCCCGCCGTGACAAACAGCGTGGCTTGCTCAGGCTCGATCAGCACATGGGCGACAAATACCGGGTTGTACGAAATATCGCTGCCGCGCAGATTGAACAGATAGGCGATATCGTCCAGCGCGGAAATCAGGTGCAGGCGTGCGCCCAGCTGCTGCATGGCCTCGCGCAGCTTGCTCAGCTTGTCGGCGCGGCTCTGGGTGGCATATGGCGGCAGGTGTTCGAATACGGGCGCCTGCGGCATGCCGGGGCGGTCCGTCCAGACCTGCTGCAGCAGGTCAAGCTCGGTACGCAGCGCCACATCTTTAGCCTGCAAGGCCAGCGCCAGCTGGCGGCCTATGGCCAGGCCCAGCACATTGCCATCCACTGCTAGCGTCTGGCCCGCCTGCATATTGGCGGCCAGCCAGTCCACATACTGCACGCTGGCACCCGAGGTCAGCTTCATCAGGCTGATGCCGGTACCGGCCAGCTGCTGTTCGGCCTGCGTCCAGTAGCGCGCATCCGTCCAGATGCCGGCAAACTGGGGCGTGACGATCAGGGTGCCGACCGAGCCGGTAAAGCCGGACAGCCATTCGCGCCCTTGCCAGCGGCTGGGCAGGTATTCCGACAGATGGGGATCGGCAGAAGGAATCATCAGTGCATCGATCTGCTGCTGATGCATGGCCTCGCGCAAGCGCGCCACGCGCTCGACGATGGTAGAGGTATGAGTTGTAGGCATGGGTGTTTCTTTATCCGGTGCGCCGCTGCTGCGGCCTTGCTGTCTGCAATCATACCGCGATTGCCGCACTGGTGCGGCAGCGAATA
>Ga0187843_10000375_pt1 | contig 32811 bp, 30 predicted proteins | sample SpaLakP09_SKY_43_FD_134516 | JGI IMG/M metagenome (GOLD analysis project Ga0187843, IMG submission 134516) | Oligotrophic lake water microbial communities from Sparkling Lake, Wisconsin, USA - SP09_SKY_43 | ecosystem: Environmental > Aquatic > Freshwater > Lake | place: USA: Sparkling Lake... | reverse complement strand
GCGGCCGCGGAACACGGCCAGCGCGCGGTGCGAGGGCACGGTCTTGATGCTTTCCGCGTAGTCGAAGTAGTCGCGGAACTTGGCGTTGTCCGGCGTGTCCGGGCTCTTGCCGTCCATCAGCTTGGACTGGAACAGCCCCTCGGCCCATAGCCATTCGCGCAGCTTGCCCACCAGCACGGCGTCCTCGGCCCAGCGCTCCGAGAGCAGGTCGCGCACGCCGTCCAGCACCGCATGGGCGTCGTCAAAGCCGGCCTCGGCGTTGATGAACCCGGCGGCCTCATCGAGCGGCGTCAGCGACGGGTCGGCGAAGAGCTTGTCCGCCAGCGGCTCCAGGCCTGCCTCGCGGGCGATCAAGCCCTTGGTGCGGCGCTTGACCTTGTAGGGCAGGTAGAGGTCTTCCAGCTCCTGCTTGGTCGGCGCCGACCGGATGGCGGCCTCGAGCTCGGGCGTCAGCTTGCCCTGCTCGGCAATGCTCTTGAGCACGGCCTCGCGGCGGTCGGCCAGCTCGCGCAGGTAGGCCAGGCGCGCTTCCAGCTCGCGGAGCTGGATGTCGTCGAGGCCGTCGGTGGCCTCCTTGCGGTAGCGGGCGATGAAGGGGACGGTGGCCCCGCCGTCCAGCAGGTCGACGGCGGCCTGCACCTGTGCGGGCCGAACCTTCAGCTCGGCGGCGATCTGGAAAACGATGGTGTCCACAAACACAAAGGGCGCCTGCGGGGCGCCCTGGGGAAAACGCGAAGGCCCCCATTCTGCCAAAGCGGGCCGCATCCCCAGGATGGCTGAGGCGAGCCGCGTCCGACTTGGCTAGGCTCGCGGCTTCAATCCCGGAGGCCGCCATGCCGATTGCCCTGTCCCTGCCGCTGCTGGCGCAGCTTGCGCCCAATGCACGCTCCAGCTACCGCGAGGGCGCCGCCAACGCTCAGGCCGTGCTGGACCGCCACGGCATCACGCAGAGCAAGCTGCGCCTGGCGCACTTCCTGGCCCAGGTGCTGCACGAGAGCGACGGGCTGACGCTGCAGGTCGAGAACCTCAACTACAGCGCGCCGCGCCTGCCGGTGGTCTGGCCCAGCCGCTTCCTGCCCAAGGGGCCGCTGGACCCGGCCGCCTTTGCCAACAACCCCGAGAAGCTGGCCAACCAGGTCTACGGCGGCCGCATGGGCAACACCCAGCCGGGCGACGGCTTCCGCTACCGGGGCCGCGGGCTGCTGCAACTCACCGGGCGCGAGAGCTACCAGCTTGCGACCCGCATCCTGCGCGGCTTCAACGCGGCAGCACCGGATTTCGAGGCCGAGCCCGACCTCGTCTTCAGCGCCGAGTGGGCCTTGCCTATCGCTGCGGCCGAGTGGGATACCAAGGGCTGCAACCCGTTTGCGGACCAGGATCAGATCACCATGGTCACGCAGCGCATCAATGGGGGGCAGGTCGGCATTGCCGAGCGCCGCGACTGGCTGATGCGGGTGAAGGCGCTGCTGAAGATCTGACAGGCTTCATGGCCCAGTCGGCTTGCGCCAGCGCTGCTGGATGCTGCCGGCCAGGCCATTGCTGGTGATGAGCTTCATGCCCTGGTCGAACGCCGCGAGCATGGCAGCTGAGTCCGGGTGCCCGCGCGAGAACGCCGTGTACAGGCCGAACATAGGCAACTCGCCTGCCACCTTGAAGCGGCCTTCGAGCTCCCGGTGCTGTTCCATCAGCAGGCGGGTGTTGACCTCCGGCGCCAGCGTGAAGCGGGCGCGGCCGCGTAGCAGCATGCGGAAGTTGGTCTCGTCGCGGCTGGTGACGACGCGCTGGATGCGCGAGTTGCCGTCGAACTCGCTGCCGTACTCGTAGCCGCGCGTGACGGCCACCTGCTGGCCCTCCAGGTCGCGCACCCTCAGGTTGTTGGCGGCCGTGTCGTCGGCGCGCGCGTAGATCAGGAAGCGTTCCTCGAACATCGGTCGCGCCGGCCACAGGTAGTCGGCCTCGATCAGCGATGTGCGTGTGGTGTTGAAGCAGGCCAGCAACTGGCCCGCCTTGGTCTGCACCATGCAGCGTGCATAGGGCAGCAGCTCAAACCGGGCCTCGATGCCGACGGCGGCAAAAGCGGCCCTGACCAGGTCTACCGTCATGCCCTCGGCGTGGCCCTGCCGATCACCCGAATAGGGATACCAGTCGTTCTCGGCACCGATGACGACCCGCACGGGCCGCTGCGCCGGCTGTGCCTGCAAGGCCAGGGCGGGCAATACCAGACCTGGTGTCAGCAGGAAATGACGCCTATGCATGGGCGGAGGCAGGTGGCGGCAGAAGCGAAAGGTTGGAAGTCTAGAGGGGCTGGCCTGGGGGACGGCGTGTCGCGGTACTGGCAAGGTTTCCAGGTCGGCGGTTTCCAAGGGTTACCGAGGGTTTGCCGCCTCGGCGGCGCTCCTAAAGTGCCCTGGGTCAGCCGGACAAACAACAGCCATTGGAGACACTGATGCAGCGACAAGTCCTCTCACGGCGCCTTCTTGCGGGCCTCGGTATCGCGGTGCTGGCCGGCGCGACGTTCGCCACCAACTACTCGCTGTGGATCAACGGCCGTACCGGCGGCGGTGTGGCCGGAAACTATGCGGACTTCAGCTATTGGGGCCCCGCGGGCACAGCCGCCGGGGTCAACAAGAAGGCCGTCAACTGGGACGGCTACAACCACATCTCCGACCAGAACTACCTCATCCGCAATGCGCTGGATTGCTACTGCACCGGCACGAACTGGTGCTACGTCGCGGCGCACAGCGCCGGCGATTTGATGATCGGCTACACGCTGTCGCTGTATGGCGGCACGTCGCGCTACAAGAAGAACGCCACGCCCGGTACCGATGGCTCCTGCGCCAACAGCGACGGCACCACGCAGACCGGCTGGAACATCAAGTGGGTGAACGTCGCTGCTGGCGCTGGCGGTGGCAGCGAACTGGCCAACGCGGGTGACTGGGCCTTGAGCGAGCCGCTGGTGAGTGACTTGAAGACCGGCACGGCCCGTGCGCTCTACGACCACAACAACACACGCGCCAAGATGTTCTACATGTGGGCCGGCGCCAAGGGCACGCTGTATTCCTTCGTGCTGCCGGGGCAGGATGACGAAGTCGTCGCCTACCACTCCAGCGGCGGCATATCCGGCTCCGGCGGCGGCAGCTACTGCAACCCCAGCGACTGGTTCTGCAACGACCTGACGCTGGGCACGGCCGCCGCCCAGGGCGGCAAGGCCAAGTGGAGTAACCACTCGGTCGCCTTCCGTGACAACGGCGAGGCCTACAACCACTACGCCAACGGCAACTGGCAGGGCGTGGTGGGCTTGGTGCGCAACGACATGGTCAGCTTCGCGAAGTGAAGCCGGCCCTATGGCTGGCCAGCGCGGCGCTGGCCGGTCTGCTCGCCTGGTGGGCCTGGCCGCGAACGGCCTTGCTGCCTGAAGCGGTGGCGGCCGGCGGCCAGCATCTGGCCTTGCCTGCGGCGGCACCTTTGCCGGCCGCATCGCGCCCGCAGGGCTCGCCGTTCACCGATGCCGCGCTGCGCGAGCGCCTGGCGCAACGCGACATGCTGCTGCAGCGCCTGGAGCGTGCCCGGCTGACGCTGGCGACCTACCGTGCACAGACGGTCTACCCGCACGAGTCGCGGCCCATTGGCCAGCATCCCGACCAGGTCCACCCCTTCGCGCCCATCACCGAGAGCCTGCCGCTGCGTTTTCCAGGCACCAAGGCGGCGGTGCCGGGCGTGCGCATCCTGACCACGCAGGACCGCGTCTTCATGAGCGGCGAGGAAGTCGTCAAGGTCAGCGTCAGCGCGCAGGACGAGGCGGGCAAGACGCTGCCGCTGCTGGTCACGCGCGCCGTCGCCTTCGACCTGCCCGACCCCCGCCAGGTGGCCGGCCGCCCGCAGCTGGCGCTGAACTTCACCGGCAGCGACGGCGTCTACAGCGCGCAGTTCCAGCCCTCGCAGACGGCGTTTGCCGACTTTGCCGGCACGCTGCGTCTGCAGGTCACGCTGAGCCAGGACGGCAAGCAGGGCATCGTCAACTTCGACGTGGTCTACCAGCCGCTGGTGCCGGCCGAGTGGGGCGCCATCAGCGACCGCGCGGCCGAGGGGTCGCTGGACTTCCTCGTCGGCCTGAACGTGAAGCAGGCCGGCCGCTACGTCGTCACTGCGCGGGTCGATGACACCAAGGGCGCACCCTTCGCGCTGGTCACGTTCAACGACGAGCTGGGCGGCGGCGCCCAGGTGGCGCGGCTGCGCGTCTTCGGCAAGCTGCTGCGCGACGGCGCACCGGCCATGCCGCTGCGGCTGCGCGACCTGCAGGGCTTTCTGCTGCTGCAGGACCGCTTCCCGGACCGCGCGATGCTGGCTCGCCGCGAGGGTGTCGTCCACAGGAGCGCCAGTTATCCCCTCAAGGGATTTTCAGACGCGGAGTGGACCAGCGAGGAGCGCGACCGCTACCTCGCGGAGCTGGGCAAGGACGTCAGCCAGTTGGAAGGCCAGCTGGCGCGGCCCAGCGGGCCCTGATCAGCTGCGCAGGCGGCGGCGCGCGGCGGCGGCCAGCAGACCCGCGACGCCCAGCGCCAGCATGGGCGCGGTGGCGGGTTCGGGCACGGGCGAGATCGCGTTCAGCGGCTGCGCGGCGCCGCCGCCCACACTCAGGCTGACGACACCAAGCGTGTGCGAGAAATCCGCCAGGCCGCCGTTCTGCGCGCCGGTGAACAGCATCACGTTCATGAAGTAGCTGTAGCGCCCACACAGCGGCTGGACCGCAGCCGGCTCCGTACCATTGCATTTGATCTCCGTGCCGCTGGCAGTGACGTGCAGCTCGGTGTCGACGTCGATCGCCCGGTGCGCCGTGTCGGATTGCGCGCCGAAGGTGTCCAGGTGCGTCTGCGTGCTCGACTTGAGAGTGCTGAGCTCGTGCAGCAGCACGTCGCCCTCGGCAAGCCAGCTGAAGCCCGCCGCGCCGAACAGCGCCGCCTGGCTTTCGTTGGTGGGGTTGGCCTGGGAGCCGTAGGCAAGCGCTGCAACGGCCGCGCCGGATGCATCGGCGTCCAGGCTGCGGTCACCGCTGGTGGCGAGCGTGCCGCTCAACTTCAGGTCGAAGCGGACGGGCGCGGGGCTGTCCAGCACTGCCCAGTAGGAGACGATGGAATACGCGAGTGCGCCGGTCCAGGTGCTGGCGGAGTCCATCGGGTCGCGGGCCAGGCTGTAGGCACCCAGGCTGGTGCTCGTCACGCTCGCGGCGGCCGAGGCCTGCTTGCTGCCCTGCGTCTGTGCCGTGTCGGCCGAGCGGGCCAGCTCGGCGGGCGTGGGCAAGGCCGCGATCCCGCCGTTCAGCGTGGTGGCGCCGTCGATGAAGGTGCCGGCACTCACATGGTTGATGCCCACGTACCACTGGTTCAACAGCGCGCCGTAAAGCGATGCCGGCGTGGGGTCGCCCAGTGGCGGCGTCGGCACCGTGGCTTGGGCGGCGGCAAGGCCGGGCAGGAGAGCGGCGAACAGGGCAAGGGGCAGGGAACGGAGCTGGCGCATGGTGGGCTGGTTGGCGGTGGCCGCGCAGTCTAGAAGCGCCCCGGCAGCAGCCAGGCCGGCACCGGCCCCCATCCCTAGGGGGACGGCGCCTCCGAGTTGCAACGCTTTGTGACCTGCTCTCAGCGTGCGGCGTGCAGCCAGGCTGCAGCGCCCAGCGCGGCGGCGCGGCCGCTGGCGAAGCTGGCCGTCAGCAGGTAGCCGCCGGTCGGGGCCTCCCAGTCCAGCATCTCGCCGGCGCAGAAGACGCCGGGCAGGGCGTTGAGCATCAGCTCGGGGGACAGGGCTTCAAAGCGAACGCCGCCGGCGGTGCTGATGGCTTCGGCCACCGGGCGGGGGGCATGCAGCGTCAGCGGCAGGTGCTTGAGCGCGGCAGCCAGCGTGGCCGGGTCCAGCATCTGCTCGCGCGTCAGCAACTCGTGCAGCAGGCCAAGCTTGAGCGGGTTCAGGTGCAGGCGGCTCTTCAGGTGCGACGACAGCGAGCGGCTGCCGCGTGCGTGCTTCACCTCGGCCAGCACGCGCTCGGGCGCGAGCTGGGGCAGCAGGTCCAGGTGCAGCGTGGCCGAGCCGAGGCGGGCGATCTGCTCGCGCAGGGCGCTGCTCGCGGCGTAGACGAGCGAGCCCTCGATGCCGGTGGCCGTGACGACGAACTCGCCGGCCCGGTTGGCAAAACCGTCGGTTTCCAGTGCGACCGGCTTGATGGGCTGGCCGGCGAACTCGGCGGCAAAGCGGTGGCTCCAGCCAGGGCCGTCGGCATGTGCGGCGGTGGGGCCGACGTCGAAGCCGCAGTTGGCGGGCTGCAGCGGCGCGATGTCAACGCCTCGCGCGGCAAGCCACGGGGCCCAGGCGCCGTCCGAGCCGAGCTGCGGCCAGGAGGCGCCGCCCAGGGCCAGCAAAGTGGCGTTCGGCGTGACGAGGCGCTCGCCGTCGGGCGTGTCAAAGCGCAGCGCGCCGTCTTCGCTCCAGCCGGTCCAGCGATGCCGCATCGCGAACTTCACGCCGGCCGCGCGCAGGCGGTGCAGCCACGCGCGCAGCAGCGGCGCGGCCTTCAGGTCCTTGGGGAAGACACGGCCCGAGGTGCCGACGAAGGTCTCGACGCCCAGGCCCGCAGCCCAGTCGCGCAGCGCGTCGCCATCGAAGGCGCGCAGCAGGGGCTCGATCTGCCCGGTGCGTTCGCCGAATCGGCCGATGAAGGGCTCGAAGGGTTCGGAGTGCGTGAGGTTGAGGCCGCCCTTGCCGGCCAGCAGGAACTTGCGGCCGACGCTGGGCTTGGCATCGAAGACGGTGACGGCGTGGCCCGCGGCGGCCAGCACCTCGGCGGCCATCAGGCCGGCGGGGCCGCCGCCGATGACGGCGATGGAATCAGGGGGCGTGGAACTCATGCCCCCGATTGTCCGGTGTCGTCAGTCGGCGCGCAGCTTGGCCCGCAGACCGGCGCCGATTTCCGGCCGGTCGACGAAAGCGTCGGTCGGATTGCGCTGCAGCATCACGTCTTCCAGCCGCGTCTGCACGCCGGCCAGCGCCTGCGGGTGGCTGAAGATGTAGAACTTGTTGTGGGCTATGGCGTCAAACACCAGGGCTGCCACGTCGGCGGCCGTCAGCTTGCCGGAGGACACGGCCTTGTCGGTCTGGGCCTGGGAGATGAGCTGGCTCCTGGTCGGCTTGGCGCTGGCGAACTCCGCCGGTCGGTTGCGGTGGCTCTGGCTGATGCCGGTGGGCACGAAGAAGGGGCAGAGGACCGAGGCGTGGACTTGGTCCGTCACCAGTGACAGGTCTTGATGCAGTGTCTCGGACAGCGACACCACCGCGTGCTTGGACACGTTGTAGACGCCCATGTTGGGCGGGTTCAGCATGCCGGCCATGGAGGCGGTGTTGACGATGTGGCCGGAGTAGGTGGGGTCGGCCTTGGCGGCGGCCAGCATCATGGGCGTGAACAGGCGCACGCCGTGCACGACGCCCATCAGGTTGACGCCCAGCACCCATTCCCAGTCGGCGAGCGTGTTCTCCCAGATCAGCCCGCCCGAGCCGACGCCGGCGTTGTTGAAGACGAAGTGCGGCGCGCCGAAGCGTTCCTGCACGGCGTCGGCCAGCGCCTGCATCTGGTCGGCCTTGGCAACGTCGACGACGCGGGACAGCACCTCGACGTGGCTGAATTCGGCGACGGCTTTTTCAAGCGCATCGGCTTGCACGTCGACGAGGACGAGGTTCATGCCGCGTGCGGCGGCGAGGCGGGCGGTCTCCAGGCCGAAGCCGGAGCCGGCGCCGGTGATGACGGCGGTCTTGTTGCTCATTGCACAGGCTTTCTCATCTCGATGTGGGGGATGCCGTCTTCCATGTATTGCTCGCCGACGGGGACGAAGCCGAAGCCGCCGTAGAAGCGCTCCAGGTGCGCCTGCGCGTGCAGCGTGATCGCGTGGCCCGGCCACAGCAGCTCGCATTGCGCCACAGCTTCAGCCATCAGCGCGCGGCCGGTGCCGCCGCCGCGTGCGGTGGGCGACGTGACGACGCGGCCGATCAGGGCGTCTGGCGCCTTCAGCCCCGGCGGGATCAGCCGCGCGTAGGCCTGAAGCGCGCCGTCGTCGCCGCTGCCGAGCAGATGCAAGGTCTTGGGATCCAGGCCGTCGATGTCGAGGAACACGCAGTTCTGCTCGACGACGAAGACCTCGGAGCGCAGCGCCAGCACGTCGTACAACTGCTGCACGCTCAGCGCCTCGAAGCGCAGGCAGGTCCAGTGCATCAAGTCAGCTTGACGAGCTGCTTGCCGAAGTTCCTGCCCTTGAGCAGGCCCATGAAAGCCTCGGGCGCGGCGGCGATGCCATCGGCCACGGACTCGCGGTACTTGAGCTTGCCCGTGGCGACGAGTCCGCCGAGTTCCTTCAGCGCCTCGGGCCACACTTCCATGTGCTCGGAGACGATGAAGCCCTCGACCTTCATGCGGTTGACGAGGATGAGCTGGGGCGCGGCCATCGGGATGGGCTGGCCGTCGTAGCCGGAGATCATTCCGCACATGGCGATGCGGCTGAAGGCGTTGGCGCGCAGCAGCACGGCGTCCAGGATCATGCCGCCGACGTTCTCGAAGTAGCCGTCGATCCCGTCCGGGCACTCGGCCTTCAGCGCGGCCGACAGCGAGCGCACATCGGCATGCTGCTTGTAGTCGATGCAGGCGTCGAAGCCCAGTTCCTCGACGACATAACGGCACTTGTCCGCGCCACCCGCCAGGCCACCGCGCGGGCGCCGCGTGCCTTGGCGAGCTGGCCCACCACGCTGCCGACGGCACCGCTGGCGGCGCTGACGACGACCGTCTCGCCGGCCTTGGGGTTAATGATCTTCACCAAGCCGTACCAGGCCGTGACGCCGGGCATGCCGACGGGGCCCAGGTAGGCGGAGAGCGGGATGTGCGTCGTGTCGACCTTCTGCAACACGCCGCGCTGGCTGGCGTCGACGGTCTGGAACTCCTGCCAGCCGCCCATGCCGACGACCTTGTCGCCGACGGCGAAATGTGCGTTCTTCGACTCGACGACCTCACCGACCGTGCCGCCGATCATGACCTCGTCCAGCGGCTGCGAGGCCGCGTAGCTCTTGCTCTCGTTCATGCGGCCGCGCATGTACGGGTCCAGGCTCAGGAAGTGGTTGCGCACGCGCACCTGGCCGTCGGCCAGGGGGCTGAGCTCGGCCTCGACGAGGCGGAAATTGGCGGGCGTCACCTCGCCCTTGGGGCGTGAGGCGAGGACGATCTGGCGATTGGTATTGCTCATGCGGGTCTCCAGGCTGGGTCGGTCCCGGCCAGCGGAGCGCATTGAAGCATGGGGCACACGACCGGTCACGTCCCCTGGGCGACAGAAAAGCACGATCGTGCTTTTTGTGCCTGAAGACGCCATCAGCGCCTAGGTCTTGCGGCGATTGCGGGCGGTGTTCGACCGCGCCGGCTCAGCCCGCTGTCTGGATCGGGTAGTTGGTGCAGCCCAGCTTCGCGGAGATGTCGCGGCTGGCGGCCTGCAGCATCTTGACGTACTCCGGCGCCTTGGCGACGTCGAAGCGGAAGGTGGGGAAGGACACGCTCATGCCGGCAATGGGCTGGCCCAGCCGGTCGAAGATGGGCACGCCCAGGCAGCGGATGTGGTCGTCGAATTCCTCGCGGTCCTCACCAAAGCCCTGCGCCTTGACCGTCGCCAGCTCGGCCAGGAAGGCCGGGCGCTCGGTGATGGTCTTGTCCCGAAAGCGCTTGAACTCGGCGCCGTCCAGGATGCGGTCGCGGCGCTCGGGGTGCTCCCAGGCCATCAGCACCTTGCCGATGGCGGTGCAGTGGATGGGGGCACGGCGGCCGACGCGCGAGTACATGCCCAGCATGTGGCGCGAGTCGACCTTGTGGATGTAGATGATCTCGCTGTCGATGAGGCTGCCCAGGTGGACGGTCTCGCCGGTCGCGTCTGCCAGCATCTGCATGGGGTGCTTGGCCAGGTCGACCAGGTCGGGCGAGGGCAGGGCCTTGGCGCCGATCTCGAACATGCGCATGGCCAGGCCGTAGCGTTCGCTGTCGGCTTCCTGGCGCACATAGCCCAGGCTCTTCATCGTCTGCAGAAACCGGTAGACGGTGGCCTTGGGCATGGCCAGGCGCACGGACAGGTCCGTGATACCGATATCACTGCGTTCGCCCAGCGCATTCAGGATGGCGAACACCTTGAGTACCGCCGCAACCGATTCCGGTTGCTTTGCATCGCCAATGTCTTCGTCCATTGTTTTGATTCTTTCGGGCGCTTGTTTCGGGGTTCCGAGAGCCGGATTCTGACTCAGACGCGGCGAGGCCCCGCGCGGGTGCGGATTTGCTCAGCAAGACGATTGGGGTCGGCCGGCCTCAGCGCGGTGGTGTCGTAGGCGTCTTCCGGCCTCCAGCCCACGTCGGCCGACAGCGGTTCGCCCGGGTGGGCCGCACGCCAGGCGGCGGCGATGTCGACGGGCTGGCCGTTGAGTCGGCTGCCGCGGTCGACGAAGGCTGTGCCTTTGAGGCGGCGGATCAACTGGGCTGCGGTGACGCCGGCCGGCAGTTCCCAGGTGTTGTCCTCGCTCACCAGGCGGGACTGGAAGCCCACGCCCAGCGAGTAGCCGAATTCCTCGCCGCGGTCGGCGCTGTAGAGGTTGCTGGCAACGTGCACGCGCCCGAAGCGCACCCGCGGCGTTCGTTCCTTGCAGCCGTGGAAATGGTTGTGGTGCAGCGTCACGCGCAGCTTGCCGTCATCACCGACGTGCTTGTCGTCGCCGCCGATCAGCATGGTCTTGTCATGGCCCTGGAAGCGGCACCAGGACACGGTGATGAGGTCGCTGGCCAGCGTGATGTCCAGCAGGCCGTCGTGGTGCTGCACGCGGCGGCCCAGGCGGATGGGTTCCAGATGGTCGGGGCGGCTGCCGTCGTCAAAGTGGCAATGATCCACCCACACGCGCTCGGCGCCGGTGAGGGACAGCGGGTCGTATTCCGAGTTCCATTCGCCATGGCCGTTGTCGCGCGGCTGCCATTCGGGGAAATGGTCGTAGGCGTCCGAGAAGCTCAGGTCGCGGATGACGATGTTGCTGACCTTGTTCAGCACCAACGCGCCGTGCTGGAAGCCGGCGCCGGGCGCCACGCCAAGCAGCGTCGTGTTGGACGGCACGCGCACGGTGATGGCCTGCGCCTGCCGTTTGGCGGAGCGGGCGCGGGCGTCTTCCAGCGGGCCCTTGGGGTCGTCGCGGCCCCAGGTTGCGGGGTCGAAGGCGCGGTCGAAGGCGTCGAAATCGAAGGCTGGGTCGCGGAATGACTCGACGCCGCCGGGGCCGAGGTCGATGAGGCCGTGGATGCGGATGATCTTGGGCTTGTCGCCCAGGCGCATCGCTGCATCCAGGCCGGCGCGGTCGCGCACGTCGAAGACGTGCTCGGGTGGGGCGCCAGCGCCTCCGGTGGTCTTGCCTGCACCGGCCCAGCCCAGGGGGGCTTCCACGGCCGCTGCCATGGTGGCGCAGCCGTGCAGCGCGGGCAGCGCGGCGAGGGTGAGCAGGTCGCGGCGGTTGAGGCTCATGGCTGGCGGTTGTTGAATTCGATCAGGCGCGTCACATCAGGCGCGCGGCGCGAGGTGCTGTGCGCCCACGGGCCGACATGGGCGCCGATTTCGCTGTCGCGCACGATGGCCGCGCCGTTGGGGCTGACGCCCTCCGTCCAGGTGCCGGCCTTGACGCCTGCATCCCAGGCACGGCCGATGGCCGTGGCACCGGGCGCGATGCCAGGCTCGCCGACGAGGCGGCTGTGCGTGACGAGAAAGCCCTGGCTCAAGCCCGGCGCGGTGCTGGGCGCGAGGATGATGCCGCCGTGGCCGGGCTTGCGGCGGTTGGCTCGGGTCAGGATGGTGGAGTGCTCGATGACCAGCGTCGCGTTGCCGAAGATGAAGTCCACGTCACCGGCGATGAGGCTGTGACGGATGAGCTGGCGGGCCGGGGTGTCGGGCGTGCGGCGCTTGACGTAGAGCGTGTCCTGGTGACTCAACAGTCGCACGTCCTGGAGCTGGATGCGGTCGCCGGTCAGCGTCAGCGCCACGGCCTGCGCGCCGCCGCTTTCGCCGACGCCCGGCGGGTAGGCCTCACCCCGGCGCACGCCGTCCATCGCATCGTTGGCGATGGTCAGCGAGATCAGCTGCACATCGTTGCTCTGCACCAGCATGCTGGTGCTGCCGCTGGTGCCGATGGTGGTCTTGCCGAGTTCGGGCACGCAGGGGTGGGCGGGCTCGTTCTCGGCCTTGGGCTTGCCCGAGAAGCGGTTGTCCACCAGCACGACGGCCGCCGCGTCCAGCGCCGAGCCAATGAGGGCCAGCGGCGCCTTGTCCTTGATGCACAGGGGGCCGCGGTAGGTGCCGGGCTGGATGTGGATCACCCAGCGCCTCGCGCCGTCCTTGCCTTCAGCGGGCACCTTGTCGATGGCGGCCTGCACGGACTCGCCGGGCCCGACGACGAAGTCCGGCGCAACAGAACTCAGGTCGGCCAGCGGCGCGGGCTGCCAGTCGCCGAGGTAGGCGGCCACTGTGTGGGCGGCGGCCTGTTCGGGCGTGAGCTGGGGCCGGGTTTGAGCCTGGCCCGCGCCGGTGACCAGGAGCAGGGCCAGCGCGAGCAGGGTCTTCACAGGTCGGCCAGGTAGAGGGCCGGCTCGACGCCGCTGGCGCGCTCCTTGTCGCAGCTGAACAGCACCTGCTTGTTGTCCGGCGTGAAGCTGGGGTGGGGATGGGTGACCTGGCGGTCATCCTTGTAGACGTCCCAGCCGCTGTCGTGGCGGGCGATGGCTCGGGTCGTGCCGGCCTTCAGGTCGAACAGGTGCAGGTAGGGGTCGCCCACGAGCATGGCGTTGCTTGCCGTGCTGTCATGGCTGACCTTGCCCACGCCATCGCCGACGATCAGCGTGCCGTCGTAGTTGCTCATCAGATGTGAGCACTGCGGCATGGCCGTCAGCAGCTTGTTCTCCAGCGTGACCGGGTCCAGGCTGTAGATCCAGCGCTCGGGCGACTGGGTGTTGTAGCTGACGTAGATCATGGCGCTGCCGTCCGGCACCCAGAACTCGTGCGTGCAGCTTTCGCCGTCGAGGTGTTCCTTGCCGCAGCGGCGGTTGGTGCCGTCTTCGTTGATGAACCACATGCGCGCGTCGATGAGGTCGTGCGGGCCTTCGTGGCAGTAGGCCACGGTGTTGTCGTCGAAGGGGCGGTACTGCGGGTGGCCCAGCCAGCCGCGCTGTTCCAGGATGACGGTGCGCTTGCCCGTCGCCAGGTCGATGCTGAACAGGCGGCACAGCGGCTTCTTGTCGAACATCTCGTTGAACTTCTGCCACGTGTTCAGCGGGAACCAGTCTGCGGCTGCAATCTCGATGCCGACGATCTTGGTGCAGGCGCTGTTGCTGACCCAGGTGCCATAGCCCACCCAGTCGTCGGGCACGACGTAGAGCACTTCCTCCCGCAGGGTGGCGAGCTCCAGACGGATGAACTGGCGCTTGTCACGCACGAAGAAGAGGTGCTTGTCATCGGGGCTCAGGAAGCCGCCGAAGGTGTTCTCACCCGCACCGTCGGTGAGCTGGATGGCCGTCTGCGTGTCCAGGTCGAGCAGGTGGTAGTTCCAGTTCGGGCTGGGGTGGGGGCCGAACTCGCCGCCGAAGATCAGCTTGCGGCCATCGTTCGTGAAGCACTTCTGATAGAAGTAGTTGCGATGGCAGGTGACATCGGGCGGCGTCAGGCGGGTGACGCGGGCGCCGGTGTCGGGATCCTCGCGGGTGAGGAATTCAAACTTGCGTTCGGTGGATTTCATGGCGGCATCCTCGTGCGTGCTTTGAGACTTGCGGGCCGAGCGCTGGGCTGCCAAAGGCCAGAGGCCTTTGGCCTGTCGTAGGCGCAAGCAGTCCGCAGGGACTGCTTGTGTCCGACTCCAGTTCACCAAGCCGGCCCGCTTGGCGATATGCGAGCGGCTCAATGCCGCGAGCATCGCCGTCCCCCAGGGGGACCGACTGGCTCGCCGGCGTACAGCCCGGCGAGCTGGGCGAGGGGCCGTTATCTTGCCAGCCAGCCGCCGTCGACGGCGATGGTGTAGCCGTTGACGTAATCAGAGGCGGTGGAAGCCAGGAACACGACCGGGCCGGCCAGGTCTTCAGGCTTGCCCCAGCGGCCGGCCGGGATGCGCTCGAGGATGGCGCTGTTGCGCTGCTCGTCGGCGCGCAACGCGGCGGTGTTGTTGGTGGCCATGTAGCCCGGGGCGATGGCGTTGACGTTGACGCCGTGCTGCGCCCACTCGTTGGCCATCAGGCGCGTGATGCCCATGACGCCGCTCTTGCTGGCCGTGTACGAGGGCACGCGCACGCCGCCCTGGAAGCTCAGCATGGATGCGATGTTGACGATCTTGCCGCCCTTGCCCTGGGCGATGAAGACCTTGGCCACAGCCTGCGACAGGAAGAACACCGACTTCAGGTTCAGGTCCATGACGTCGTCCCAGTCGGCCTCCGAGAACTTGATGGCGTCCTCGCGGCGAATGATGCCGGCGTTGTTGACCAGGATGTGCACTTCGCCATTCAGCGCCTTGGCCTGGGCGACCAGGTCGGGGATGCAGCTGATGTCGCCCAGGTTGGCGCGCAGGTCCAGGAAGCGGCGGCCCAGGGCCTCCACGCCGGCCTTGGTCTCGTCCGGGTCGGTGACGTTGACGCCCACGACATCGGCACCGGCCTCGGCCAGCGCCAGCGCCATGCCCTGGCCGAGGCCTGTGTTGCAGCCAGTCACGATGGCCGTCTTGCCGGCCAGATTGAAGTTCTGAAGAACCATGTCAGATGTCCAAGGTGCGTGCGCACCAGTTGCGTCGAAGAAACACCGCCTGATCGAAAGACGTCCGCCGTGAACTTGTTGCGGAATATGAAGAAGCCATTCGGGGCGCTGCTGCGATGGGATCGCTAGAGTTGAAACGCGGTTCCAAATTTCGGTCAAACGAAGCTTAGGGCACGCGCCAGGTGTTGCGGAATCATGGTTTCTATTTAGTGAACCACTGTTCCGATTTTGCCATCTTCACCCTATCATCGTCTACAAGCGAGCCCTAGAACGCAAAAGAAGGACATCGGTTTGGCAGCGCTGGATGACGGCGCGACTTGACCGGAACAGTTTTTCAATTGCTACGACGGCGACCGTGTCGTCAAGGCGCACCCGGTGCTCGCACTGCAGCGAAGCCGGTTTCCGAATTGAGGGGCGCCCTGCGTGCGCCCAGGTAAACCGCCCTAACCAGACCCCAGAGCTGCCAGCGCCTGAAGCGCCCAGGCGGCCTCGCACCAGGAGACTTTCATGCCCGCATTCCGTCCTTCCCACCGCCTGACCCTCCGTCCGGTGGCCTTGGCCGTCGCCCTTGTCGCTGCACCCGCCTGGGCGCAAGAGGCCTCACCTGCCGCGCAACTTGAAACGGTCGTCGTGACTGGCATCCGCGCGTCGCTGGAGAGCGCGCTCAACGCCAAGCGCCAGGACAAGGGCATCGTCGATGTCATCAAGGCCGAGGACATGGGCAAGTTCCCGGACACCAACCTGGCCGAGTCGCTGCAGCGCATCCCGGGCGTCGTGATTGACCGCGACGCCGGCGAAGGCCGCAACATCACCGTGCGCGGCCTGGGCGGCGACTTCGCCCGCACCCGCATCAACGGCATCGAGGCGCTGGCCACCACCGGCGGCACCGACAGCTCCGGCGGCGCCAACCGCACCCGCGCGTTCGACTTCAACGTCTTCGCGGCCGACCTCTTCAACTCGCTGACCGTGCGCAAGAGCAGCTCGGCCGACGTCGATGAAGGTTCGCTGGGCGCCACCATCGACCTGCAGACCGCGCGCCCCTTCGACATGAAGAAGTTCGCGGCCGCCGTGTCGGTCAAGGGCACCTACAACCAGCTGTCCGGCAAGACCACGCCCAAGGCGGCCTTCCTCATCTCCAACACCTTCGCCGACAAGAAGATCGGTGTGCTGCTGTCGGGTGCCTATTCGGAGCGCAAGGTCTATGAAGAAGGTTTCAGCACCGTGCGCTGGGACAACGGCCCGTCCAGTGGCGGGTTCTGCTCGCCGGTTGGCGTGACGCCGTTGAACCCGACCACCACCCCGGCGACCGCCTTCTGCGGTACGGCCGGTGCCACCACGCCGACGACGGCGGTGCCGTCGCGCCTGCCGAACACGCCGGAGAACGTCGCGGCCTACAACACCGCCTCACTGGCCACCAATTTCCACCCGCGCCTGCCGCGCTATGGCCGCCTCACGCATGACCAGACTCGACTGGGCCTGACCGGCGCCATCCAGGTTCGTCCGTCCGACACGACGCTGATGACCCTCGACCTGCTGTATAGCAAGCTCGAAGCGACCCGCCAGGAAGACTTCCTGGAAGCCATCTCGTTCAGCCGTGCACTGTCGGCCGGTGGCAAGCAGCAGACCAGCGTGCTGGCGGCCGAATACAACGCTGCCGGCCAGATGGTCTACGGCAAGTTCAACGGCGTGGACATCCGCGCCGAGTCGCGCTTTGACAAGCTGTCCACCGAGTTCAGCCAGCCCACGCTGACCATCGAACAGGAGGTCGGCGAGTCCGTCAAGGTCACGCTGCGCGCTGGCCGTGCGAAGTCGAATTTCAGGAATCCCATCCAGACGACCACCACGCTGGACGCGCCCAACGTCGATGGCTATGTGTTCGATGCCCGCGCAAGCAGTGGCGCCAGCGACCGCGCGCCTCTGCTGAGCTACGGCAATCTCAACCCCAGCGACCCCAACGGCGGCTTCAAGATCTACGGCGTACCGGTCGGCGCGACCAGCATCACCAACTTCACGCCCAGCGAGGTTCGCATCCGCCCGAACGGCGTGACGAATCGCCAGGACGTGGCCACGGCTGACGTCGCCTGGGAAGTCATCCCCGACGCGCTGACCATCAAGGGCGGCGTCAGCTACAAGCAGTTCAAGTTCGACAGCTACGACTTCCGTCGCACCGTTGAGACGATGAACACGCTGCCGGCCAACGTCCTCCCCAACGGCCTGGTGACGACGGTGGACGGCTTCGGCAAGGGCCAGGGGTTGCCAATGGCTCGGTGACGTCGTGGGTCATTCCGAACCTGGACGCCATTGCCACCGCGTATGACATCTACTGCAACTGCCTGAAGACCGGCGTGGCGGGCGGCCCGGGCGACTACCGCCTGACCTCCATCACCAACGGCGCCGGCCGGGGCGGCAACCGCTCCATCACCGAGACCGACAGCGGCACCTGGCTGATGGCCGACTTCGAGACCAAGCTCGGCGGCCTGCCGGTGCGCGGCAACGTCGGCACGCGCTACGTGAAGACGGCCATCGTCGCCAACGGCTACCTGGCCACCGGTGGCGGCAGCCTCGTCACCGCCTCGCGTCAGTACAACGACTGGCTGCCCTCCATCAACCTGGCGACCAACCTCAGCAAGGACCTGATCGTGCGCGCTGCGGCTGCCAAGGTCATGTCGCGCCCGCCGCTGCAGAACCTGAACCCGGGCGGCACGCTGAGCGCCACCGGCACGCTGAGCTACACCGGCGGCAACCCGGCGCTGGACCCGTTCCGCGCTACCACGCTGGATGCCAGCGCCGAGTGGTATCACTCCAAGAACGCCTTCATCGGCCTGGGCCTGTTCCAGAAGAACATCAAGAGCTACGTGCTCACGCAGACGCGCAACATCCCGTACAACCAGACCGGTCTGCCGATGTCGTCGCTGCCGACCAACTTCACCGGCGATGAAATCTTCGCGGTCAGCGCGCCGGTCAACACGCCGGGCGGCAAGCTGCAGGGCTTTGAAGTCAACGTGCAGCAGCCCTTCACCTTCCTGCCGGGCTGGGGCAAGAACTTCGGCGTGCTGGCCAACTTCACGCAGGTGAAGTCCAAGATGGACTACGTGCTGTCGCCGGCCATCGGTGCGGCCACGGTTCGTGAAGACCTGGTCAACCTGTCGCCGCGCTCCTGGAACCTGTCGGTCTACTACGACGACGGCACCTTCAGCGGCCGCGTGTCCACCTCGGCTCGCTCGGCCTTCCTGACCACCATCCCGGCCGGCAACAACCAGGACGTGGCGGGCAAGAACAAGACCTTCAACGTCGACCTGTCGATGAGCTACAAGGTCAACAAGCAGCTCGAAGTCACCTTCGAAGGTGCCAACCTGACCAACCAGGCCAATGACCAGTTCATCTCGCGTGCGATGAACAACGTGGTGGTGAACAACTACACCGGTCGCGAGTTCATCATCGGTGGCCGCTACAAGTTCTAAGGTGCACGGCGTGTAGAGAAAGCAAAGGGTGCAGACCTACGTCTGTGCCCTTCATTGTTTGCGGAACCCTGCAGGTATCCGCCCCCAAGAAGTGCCGGCTGCCGCCTATCCCGGCGGGCCAGGCCACAGACAACGGAGAAGGCATGACGACGTCTCTGACCCTGGCGGTCATGGCGTCTGCATGCCCGGGGCGCCGGCGGTTGGCTGTCCTTGCCCTGATGCCCCATGGATGCGAGATCGCGGGCGGCCTCAGACGCGGCCGATGCGACCCCACCGAAACCAGCCCGCCAGTTACCAAGGAGACAAGAAAGATGACCGTCTACAGCAAACCCTCCCGTGCGCGCCTCAGCCTCTGCGCTGCCGCCGTACTCACCCTTGTCAACAGCGCACAGGCCCAGAGCGACACACCCACCCCGACGGCGGTCATCGAGCGCATCCAGGTGACTGGCTCGTCCATCAAGCGCCTGGCTGGCGAGACGGCGCTGCCGGTGTCGGTCCTCAAGTCCGAGGAACTGGAAGCGCGCGGCCATACCGAACTGAAGGACTTGCTGCTTGAACTGCCGCAGTCCCAGTCGCTGGGCACCAACTCCGGCGCGGCCGGCCCCATCCTGAACCTGCGCGGTCTGGGCCCCATGCGCACGCTGACGCTGCTGAACGGCCGTCGCCTGGCCAACGAGCCGCTGCAGGACCAGTACGTCTCGGCCAACGTGATCCCGCGCATGGCGCTGCAGCGCGCCGAGACGCTGCGCGACGGCGCCTCGTCGATTTACGGCTCCGACGCCATCGGTGGCGTGCAGAACTTCATCACCTACGGCAGCTTCAAGGGCGCCAAGATCAAGTTCGAGCAGAACTCGCCCGAACGCGGCAACCACGGCGCGACCCATGCGTTGGGTGTGATCGGCGGTATCGGCGACCTGGCCGCCGATGGTTGGAACGTCTATGGCGCGCTGGACTACCAGACCAAGTCGGCGCTGTTCCAGGGCGACCGCCCCGAGCTCTATGACGGCTCGGCGCTGAACCAGCTCGGCCTGCTCGTCACGCCCAGCAACAAGAACCAGAGCCCGGCCGCCAATTACGGCTTCACCGCCGCCGCCAACACCAACTACAACTCCAGCTTCGCGACTGGCTGCGTGGCGCCCTATTCGCTGTCCACGCTGGGCGCCGGCAGCGTCGCCACGCCGGCCACCTACGGCAATGCCGGCTGCTACCGCGACCCGAACTTCTACACCGCGGTGACCGACGGCAGCAAGATCACCACCATGTTCGGCAAGGCCAGCCTGAATCTGGGCAAGGGCCATCGCCTGAGCGCTGAGGTGCTGCACTCGGCCTTCACGGTGCAGAAGTACCGCGGCATGCAGCTGCCCGGCTCCAACGAGCCTTTCACGTACTACACGATCCCGTCAACCAGCAAGTTCTACCCGGGCAAGGGCATCACGCCGCTGGTCAGGGTCGTCGGCAGCAACACCGGTGCCAACACGCCAGCGATGTTCATCGACGCCAGCAAGACGCCCGGCACGGTCAGCGCGCTGAACATGAACAACCGGCTGGTCTATTTCCAGTGGGGCCCGGGCGAGCTGGGCTCGGCCTACCGCAACGACGAGCAGCTCAACGACCGCGTCGTGCTGAGCGCCGAAGGCTCGGTTTTCAACTGGGACTACCGCGTCGGCCTGAACTACGGTCATTCCACGCGCGACACCCGCACCGGCGGCGGCTACATCCTCTACAGCAAGGCGCAGGAGGGCTTCACCAACGGCATCCTGAACCCCTTTGGCACGCAGGACGCGGCAGGCCTGGAGTATCTGAAGAGCATCGAGCTGCGCGACTACACCTACCGCCTCAACGAGGCCTACAACAAGGCGGTTGATTTCACGTTGACCCGCGAGCTGATGGAGCTGGGCGGCGGCCCGCTGACCCTGGCCGTCTCGGGCGAGCTGCGCCGTGACGAAGCCAAGGTGGGCGCCGCGCCGTTGGACTATGTCGCCAAGCTGCCCAATGGCAGCTACAACATCAGCAGCGCCGGCGTCGTCAACAAGGACGACATCGTTGGTGAGAACCCGACCGGGGTGGCCAGCAAGCTGCACCGCAACATCCGCTCCGCCGTCATCGAGCTGGACGCGCCGCTGACCAAGGTCTGGAGCATCAACGGCGCCGTGCGCTCCGACACCTACAGCGACCTCAAGACCACCACGGTCAACCCCAAGCTGTCGGTGCGATTCCAGCCCACCGCGCAGGTGATGCTGCGTGTCTCGGCGAACTCTGGCTTCCGCGCGCCGTCCATCATGGACATCCAGAACCCGACGCCCGAAGTGCGCCAGGTGGCCATGGACGACCCGGTGCTGTGCCCCAGCGCGACACCCACCACCGCCAACACCGGCACACCGGTGTCGGGCTTCACGGCGCAGCAGGTCTGCAACGTCACCACCGACTACTGGACCAAGTCGCCCGACAACAGCCACTTGAAGCCGGAGAAGTCCAAGGGCTGGAGCTTCGGCGGTGCCTTCGAACCCGTGCGCGGCCTGCTGGTGACGGCGGACTTCTGGGGCATCAAGATCAACGACGTGCTGGGCGCGCTGACGCTGGCCGAAGTGCAGCAGCAGCCGGCCAAGTACGCGGCCAACATCCTGCGCAAGGCCGACGGCACCATTGACCACATCCTGACCAGCCAGGCCAACCGTGGCGACATGGAAATGCGCGGCCTCGACATTGCCGCCACCTACCAGCTGCCCACCAGCTCCTTCGGCACCTTCAACTTCAAGCTGGACGGCACCTACTACGACAAGTACGCCTTCTCGGTGGAGAAGGGTGGCGAGATGCTGGACAACATCGGCATCCTGACCGGTGATGGCAAGTTCACCGGCCCGAATGCCGGCCTGGCCACCATGCAGCAGATCATCTACCGCTGGAAGCACACCGCCTCGGTGGGCTGGCGTCTGGGCAAGCTGTCGGCCCAGCTGTCGCAGCGCTACAGCAGCGGCCTGAATGACCTGACCCCGCGTGCCGGCTCCAGCTACACCGACGTCAAGCCCTACAAGCAGTACAACGTGAGCGTGGCCTACGCCATCGGCGGCATCAAGCTGACCGTGGGCATCAACAACCTCACCAACGTCTACCCGGTGCTGACGGCCAACACGGGCTACAACGGCTACCTGACCAGTGGCGCGGACGTCCTGGGCCGCAGTTACCGCTTCGTGGGCGAATACACGTTCTAAGTCTTTGCGGGACAGACCGATCGAGCGCAGCGAGTAGCTCTGTCCCCAACTGGCTAGGGCTTTGCGGGACAGACCGATCGAGCGTAGCGAGTCGCTCTGTCCCCAACTGGCTAGAACCTCATGGCGCGCAACAGGTCAGCCGGCCTTTGCGCGCCTTTTTCATTGGATGCAGCACACACCATGACCCTCAAGACCTTTGCCCTGTCCACGCTGGTGCTGGCCGCCGCGCTGGCGGGCTTCAACGCCCGCGCCGCTGACCCGGCGCCTGCGGCTTTGCCGTCGGCTTCTGCAGGCATCGTCACCCGCGGCTGGACGCAGACCCAGGGCGGCCGTGGCGGCCGCATCATCAAGGTCACGACGCTGGCACCCTCGGGCCCCGGCAGTCTCAAGGAAGCCATCGAGGCGACCGGCCCGCGCATCGTTGTCTTCGAGGTCGGCGGCGTCATCGACATGGGCGGGCAGCCGCTCAAGATCACGCAGCCCTTCCTGACGCTGGCCGGCCAGACGGCGCCCGACCCGGGCATCCACATCGTCAAGGCCGAGACGACGATCTCGACCCACGACATCGTCATCCAGCACCTGAGCTTCCGCCCCGGCGAGTTCGGTCGCCCCAAGAAGGGTGGCGGCGACCAGGACGGCATCTCTGGCATCGGCGGCGCGCACGACGTCATCGTCGACCACTGCAGCTTCTCCTGGTCCACCGACGAGAACCTGTCGGCCAGCGGCCCGCGCTTCGAGGGCAAGACGCCGGAAGACTGGCGCCAGGCTACCTCGCACCGCATGACTTACAGCCACAACCTCATCTACGAGGGCCTGGGCAACTCGGTGCACGAGAAGGGCGAGCACAGCAAGGGTTCGCTGATCCACGACAACACCAGCGGCGTGCTGATCTATGGCAACGTATACGCCTCCAACCGCCAGCGCAACGCGCTCTTCAAGGGCGGTGCGCAGGGGGCGATGGTCAACAACCTCATCTTCAACCCCGGCGACCGGGCGGTGCACTACAACCTGCTGGACAAGGAGTGGGTTGGCCAGCCCTGGCAGAACGGTCGCTTGACCCTGGTCGGCAACGCGCTGCGCCACGGCCCGAGCACGGTGGCCGGCACGCCGTTCTTCATGATGCTGGGCCAGGGCGACCTGGAGCTCTACATGGCCGACAACATCGCGCACGACGCGCAGGGCAAGCCGGTCGGCCTGATGGGCAGCAACGCGCAGACGACCGGCAAGCTCATCGCGGTGCAGCAGCCGACGCTGCCACCCAACCTGCCGGCACTGCGCCCCGCCGCCGCGCTCGCGCAGGAACTGCCGCCGCTGGTCGGCGCACGGCCCTGGGCGCGCGACCCGCTGGACGCGAGGCTGCTGGCGGACATGGCGCAAGGCAAGGGCAAGCTGATCGACTCCGAGGTGGAGAACGCGCTGGGCTACCCGCGCCATGCACAGACCCGCCGCGCCTTCAAGGCAGAGGACTGGAACCTCGACGACATGAGCCCCAAAGCCGGCTGGCCAGCCCTCGCAAAGCCATGAAGCTGACTGCGCTGTTCATCGCGCCGCTGCTGCTCGCCGGCGCGGCCGTCGCCCAGACGCCCGCCGCCTCGGCGCCCCGTGGCGAAACCACCGCCAACGTGGCCACTGGCCCACGCCTCATCCTCGTGGGTGACTCGACGATGGCGCCGCGCAGCGGCTACGGCAACGCGCTGTGCGCCCGCGTCCAGCAGGTCGCCTGCATCAACCTCGCGCGGGGCGGCCGCTCCAGCATGAGCTTCCGCGCCGAAGGCCTGTGGGACACAGTGCTGAAGTTGCTTGGCGAGGGTGGCCCTGCGAAGCAGAAGACGCTGGTCCTGATCCAGTTCGGCCACAACGACCAGCCCGGCAAGCCCGGCCGCTCGACGGACCTGGCCACCGAGTTCGGCCCCAACATGGCCGGCTATGTGCAGGAAGTGAAGGCCGCAGGCGGCGAGGTCGTGCTTGTCACGCCGCTGACCCGCCGCACCTTCAAGGCCGGCGAGTTGCCCAACGACCTGCGCCCCTGGGCCGAGGCCATCATCAAAGTGGGCGACGAGCAGGGCGTGCCGGTGCTGGACCTGAACGCCATCAGCCACGCCGCCGTCGCTGCGATGGGCCAGGCCGCTGCGGACACGCTGGCCGAGGCACCGCCGCGCTTTGACCGCACCCACCTGGGCCCAAAGGGCGCGGCGCTGTTCTCGGAGCAGGTGCTGGAGGGTTTGCTGAAGCTCAAGCCGGAGCTGGCGGGAGCGAAGACGCTGGCGCCTTGAGGGGCCGAGAGTCAGTCAGCAGCCGGTTCGCTCAGGAGGCTCTGCCCCGCAGTGGGGTCGCGGCAGCAGCATGAAGCTGCCCGCAAGCAGAAGCACGCCGAGGGCAGGTCGCCAGGGCCAGGCCAGGCGCTTCATCACCAGGGCCAGTCCGACCAGCGTGGCAAGGCAGGTGAGGCCCCACGTCAGCATGGGCAGCGTGTCGCCGCTGTCGACGAGGCCGGACAAGGCGGCGCTCAGAACAGCCGCCATCAGCGCGGCCGTCACCGTGCCGAGACCGGCTATCACGAGGACGAGGGCCTTGAGCGTGCGTTTGGCAATGGGTGATGAGCGCACGGCAGTCAGTTCAAGGCCTTGCAGGGCACGCCGAAATCGACGTGGTAGTGCTCGTCATGCCGCACCCAGGGCTTGCCCTTCATGAAGTTCAGGTGCTGCCTCAGGTCCTCGCCGCACGGCGTGGCGAACAGCTGGGGCAGAAAGGGCTTGTCGACGATGACCAGCGCCAGACGGATGCCGCGCACAGCCGCCGCGCGATGCAGTTGGTAGAGGTGTTCCGCCATCGCCGTGAAGTCGATGCGGTACTCGCCCCAGCGGCCTGTATTGTCGAACTCGATGTCGTAGCCGAAGCGCTCGCCCACCGGCGTGGGCAGGGGCACCGAGCGGCCGCTCCCGTCGCGTACCGGCACGAAGAAGTCGACCGACAGCCCGTTCTGGTGTGAGCGGTGTGGCCTGAAACGCCCGCCCAAGGGCCAGCCCGTCTCGCCGTAGACGTAGCGCACATCGGGCGTCTGCCTGGCAAGTTCCGCATAGGCCGCAGTGACGATCTCGGCCACCTTGGCATGCACATGGGTGCGGCCGGCCGACACGGCAAGCCGGCTGTAGGGCGAGAAGTTGGCGCCGCTGGCCGGCAGGGCCACGCTGGCTTCGATGCGGCCCTTGCTGGTGGTGCCGAAGCATTGGCTGTCGGTCGCCAGCGCCGAGGTGGCGCCCGCCATGACAGAGAGGGCTGCGATGGCCCGCGCCATGCCCCCGCGGTCTGTGGCGAGGATGGCGAACCACACCGTCTTGTCACACCAGCTCATCGACCCTCGTCAGCCCCTGCATGTTGAGGGTCTTGACGTTAGCGTCACTTCCTGGATGACGGCCGGTGTATCAGCGTGCGCTGGAACCACGCCTCGTTCATGCGCGCCAGGAAGTTGGCGTTGATCGGGAAGCCGCAGCCGTCACCCAGCACGGCCTCGGAGCCGCAGCGCGGGCACATGGCCGTCTGCTGCGCGACGGCGGCGCTGTCGTTCATGTTCTCCATCGTCAACCCCGTCCAGCCGACGATCTCGTCGGGGCTGAAGAGCTCGACGCAGTTGCAGCAGCCGCATTGCTTGCTGGCCTCGATCTGCGCCCAGTTGTTGGAGGTGTAGCGGTAGGCGGCGAGCAGTTCGTTCATGGGGCGTGGATGGCAGTCTGTTGGTGGCAGTGTGACGCCGCGCCGGCCTGAACGCCATCGCGTATCACCCACCATCGCCCGCTCGCGGGGCGATTCATCCTCAACCTTGTTGGCCGTCCGCGCCGGCAAGTGCGAACGCCGCAGGCGCGTCCGTCCGCTGCAGCGCGACCGCAGCCTGCAGCTCGGCCAGCGAGGTGTGGATGGCCTGCGCCACGGTTGGCGTGTCGGCCATCGCCGCCTCGCTGAGGTTTGACCCCAGCAGCGGGATGCTGACCGATGCCGGCTCGACGATGACGGCCGACATGGTGCGCAGCGTCTCGCGCAGTGCCGCGTCGGCATGGTAGGCGCGTGGCGAGGCGTTGAGCACGGCCACGGGTTTGTTGGCGAAGGGCTCGAAGGCGACCAGCCAGTCCAGCAGGTTCTTGATGGCGCCGGTCATGCCGTGGGCGTACTCGGGGCTGGCGATCACCAACGCGTCGGCCGCCGCGACCTGCATCTGCAGTGCCATCACGCTCAGCGGCGGCGAGTCCTGCAGGTCGGGGTTGAACAGCGGCAAGTCGCCCACAAAGGTACAGAGCTGGATCTCGATGCCAGCGGGCGCGAGGCGCTGGCAGGTGCGCAGCAGCGCCGAGTTCAGGGAGGCGGCGCGTAGGCTGCCGGAGATGGCCAGCAGCTTCACGGCGGGCACCCACCCTGATCCCAAGCGTCGTGGGCTTGAAGTTCGGTTTCTCGCTGCATGTGGCGGCCGACTATGCCAAACGGCCCTGATGGTGTTCACCCGCGCTGCTTGAGCCACGCCACGGCGGTGATCTGCTGTTCCTGGTCGAAGCGGTGCCCGCCCGGGGTGGCCTGCGTGCTGAATCCCTTGCCATTCGGCCATGCTTGCGCGAGCCGGGCCCAGGCAGCCTGCGTGGCATCCCACGGAAACAACTTGTCTTCAGGGGACCCGAACAGCAGCAACGGTCGTGGCGCGATCAGCGCGGCCACGTCCGGGTGGTCCAGCTCGGCGGCCAGCCCCGGGTGCCCCATGCTGAAGGCCGATTGGCCTTGCAGCGTGTGCTCGCCGGCGCGCAGCAGGCCTTCGCGCGTGCACATCCAGTGCGCGGCGACACAGGCCGAGACCTCGGGACAGACGGCAGCCAACTGCCAGGAGCGAAAGGCACCCATCGAGAAGCCGAGCACGGCGACGCGCTTCGGGTCGATCTCGGGCTGCTCGCGCAGCCAGCGGTGCGACCGCAGGTCGTCGCTGGCGATGAGGCCGGCCCAGCTCTGGCCCAGCTGCATCAGGTGATTGGCCAGCGCCTGCTGGTCGTCCTTCGCGAAGCCCGGGCGGCTGCGCTCACCCCAGCCCAGCGAGTCGATGGCCAGCACGGCGAAGCCGGCTTCCACCAGCGTGTCGCCAACGAACGTGCCGCCGAAGTAGCGCTGCACCCAGGCCTCGGCCGAGGGGTTGGGCTTCATCGGGCGGATGAGCTTTTCCTTGCCGATGTCGAAGCGCGCGCCGTGGTCGTGCAGCGCGACGACGGCGGGGTGGGGCCCAGCGCCCTTGGGGCATAGGTAGAGCGCCGGCACGCGGTCGCCGGTGGCGCCGCGCAGCGTCAGCGACCGGGCGGTGTGGCTGCCGCGGTCTTCCTCGGCGAGCCATTCGGTGGCGAAGCCGCCGCCATCGTCGCCCGGCAGCAGCATCAGCCGGCGCGCGGTGGCCAGCGCTTCGCCACGCCAGCCCGGGTCGGGCCGCCAGGCCAGCCGCGGCCGCCAGCCGCGTTGCAGGCGGGCCAGGGCTTCGTCCAGCCGTTGGGCGCCGGCCGGTAGGGCGCTGGCCAGCAGCAGGGCCAGTAGCCGGCGGCGTGCGCGACTCATGGTCGCCCCCAGGGGTGGGTTGTGCCGGCTTGTGCGAGAGTCGCAAGCACAAGGCAGCTCGATTGACCTTCGCCAGTGCCCCACGCATGAGCCTCAACCGCCGCGACCTGATCGCCCTGCTGCCGCTGGCGCCGCTGGGGCAGGGTGCGCGGGGCGAGACAGGGGGTTCGGCTGCAGCGCCGCTGCGCATCGGTTGGGGCGACTTCCCGCCCTTCCAGATGCGCGCCGCGCCCGGGCCCGAGGGCCTGGACATCGAGTTGATCCAGCTCATCGCATTGGCGGCTGGCGAGCGGCTGCGCTGGCTGGAGCTGCCCTGGGCGCGCCAGCTGTCGGACCTGGCGTTGGGCGAGCTGGACTTGGTGGCCGGCGCCACCCACTCGCCCGAGCGTGGAGCGTTTGCGGCATTCAGCCAGCCCTACCGCCAGGAACGCGTGGCCTTGATGGCACTGGTGGGCGGCGCGCCGGCGCTGAAGGCACTGTCCGATCTCAAGGGGCGTGCGGTGCGTGTGGGCCTCATCCGCGGCTCGCTGTTGCCGGCCTCCCTGCGGCGTGAGCTGGACGACCCGGCGTTGAACCAGTTGCTGGTGCTTCTGCATGCGAACGACCTGACGCTGTCCGCGCTGCGCGCGCGGCGCGTGGACTATGTCATCGAAGACCCCGTCACCACCTTCTACCGCGCCGCCCGGTCGCCGGGGGAGAGGGTGGCCGTGGCACTGGAGCTGATGCTCAGCCCCGTGCACCTGATGGTGTCGCGCCGCCTGCTGGCGCAGCGGCCGGAGCTGGTGCAGCGGCTCAACCAGGGATTGCTGCGTGCACGCCAGCAGCCGGGCTGGGCCAAGGCGCTGGCCCGTTATCCAGGTCTGTAGCTTCAGCCCCCGACCCATGTCGGCAAGGCCAGCGACAGCGCCGGCAGGTAGGTCGCCGCCAGCAGCGTGACCAGCAGCGCGCCATAGAACGGCGCGATGGAGCGCATGACCTGGCCCACCGACACGCCGCCGATGGCGCAACCGACGAACTGGACGCTGCCCACCGGCGGCGTGTTCAGGCCCAGCGAGCAGTTCAGCAGCATGACGACGCCGAACTGCGTCGGATCCATGCCGGCCTTCATGCAGATGGGCAGGAAGATGGGCGTGCAGATCAGGATGGTGGCCGCCATGTCCAGGAAGGTGCCCAGCAAGAACAGCAGCACGTTCACCCACAGGAAGATCAGCCAGGCGTTGTTGCCGCTCATGTGCTCCAGCCATTCGCCGGTCTTCTGCGGCACCTCGTACAGGGCCAGGAAGTAGCCAAAGGCCGACGAGATGCCGATCAGCAGCAGCACCACGCCGGTCGTTTTGCAGGCCTTGGCGCAGGCGGCCAGGAAGCCCTTCCAGCTCAAGGTCCGGTAGACGACGGCGGTGACCAGCAGCGCCCAGCAGACGGCGGTGGCGGCCGACTCGGTGGCCGTGAACACGCCGCTGAGGATGCCGCCCAGGATGATGACGATGACCAGCAGCCCCGGCAGCGCGGCCAAGAAGGCCGAGAACACCGGCACCCAGCCAGGGAAGGCGCCGTGCGTCGGGTAGCCGCGCTTGCGTGCGACCAGGTAGGCGGCAACGAGGTTGGCCACCGTCAGCAGCACGGCCGGGATCAGGCAGGCGAGGATGAGGTTGAAGACGCTGACCGCCGCGATGCCGGCCGTGGCGAGCACGTAGATGATGAGGTTGTGCGAGGTGGGCATCAGCGCGCCGACCAGCGCCGCATGCGTCGTCACGTTGACCGCGTAGTCGGCGTCGTAGCCCTCGCGCTTCATCAGCGGAATCATCACCGAGCCCATCGCCGACACGTCGGCCAGCGGCGAGCCAGCCACGCCGCCGAACAGCGTGCAGCCCAGCACATTGCTCATGCCCAAGCCGCCTCGCACATGGCCCACCAGCCGGTTGGCGAAGTTGACGATGCGCTCGGCGATGCCGCCGTGCAGCATCAACTCGCCGGCGAAGATGAAGAAGGGGATCGCGAGGAAGGAAAAGATCTGCATGCCGCCCACCATCTTCTGGAAGACGATGGCCATCGGCAGATCGGCCGCGAACGCCGTGGCGATTGACGACAGCCCGATGGCAAAGGCCACCGGCACGCCCAAGAGAAGCAGCAGCACGAAGCTGCCGCACATGACCCAAAGTTCCATTCCCTCCACGTCAGACCCCGGCTTCTTCGACAGCCTGGCCGCGCCACAGCGCGATCAGATGCTCGATACAGAACAACACGATGAGCACGCCGGCAATCACCAGCGGCAGATAGTCCAGCCCCTCGGACACGCCCAGCATGGGCTTGGGCTCGGCCCATTTCAGCGTCAGCCACTCCCAGCCGGCCATGGCCATCAGGATGGCGAAGGCCAGCACGCAGACATGGATCAGCGCCTCGGCGACGCGCTGCGCGCCCTTGGGCAGCAGCATGACGAGAGACTCCATGCCCAGGTGGCCCGCGTCCCGCACGCCCACCGCGACGGCCAATGCCGTGATGTACAGCACCAGCATCAGCGCGAAGGGCTCGGTCCAGGTCGGCGAGTCATTGAGCAGGTAGCGCCCGATCACCTGCCATTGCACGCAGACGATGAGCACGACCAGCCCGAGCACGGCCAGGCGCAGCGACCAGCGCGACAGCGCCGCGCAGAGCTTGGTGTACGAATTCATGTCAGTTGCTCCTTGCGGGCCGAGCGCCGGGCTGCTCCCAAGCCGGCCCGTCATGGCGATGTGCGTGCCGGTCAATCCGGCATGCATCGCCGTCCCCTTGGGGGCTGAGACCGGACACAGGGCGTCCAGTGGACGGCCTGTGCCTGACGAAGCTCTGTGGCCGCTGGCTGCAGAGCGGTCCCGGCCAACGTACTCGTTGGACGAGGGGCTTCATTTCGTGTCTTGAATGGCCTTGACCAGCTTCTGCAGGTCAGGGGTGTTGACGAACTTCGCCAGCACCGGCTGCATGGCCGCGCGGAAGGGCTCGCGGTCGACGGTCACGATCTCGGTGCCGGCGGCCTTGACGGCGGCCAGCGCCTTGGCCTCCTGCGCGTCCCACAACTGGCGCTGCACGGCGACGGACGCCTTGGCGGCTTCGCGCAACTGGGTCTGCTGCTCGGGCTTGAGCTTGTCCCAGACCTTCTTGCTGATGAACAGCGCGTCGGGCGTCATCGCGTGCTCGGTGCGGCTGTAGAACTTGGCCGCCTCGAAGTGGCGGAAGCCTTCGTAGCTGGGGATGTTGTTCTCGGCCGCATCGATGAGGCCGGTCTTCAAGCCCGTGTAGACCTCGCCCGGTGGCATCGGCGAGGGGTTGGCACCCAGGGCCGTCATCGCGGCCACGGACAGGTCGCTCTGCTGCACGCGGATCTTCAGGCCCTTGGCGTCGGCCAGCGTCTTCACGGGCTTGCGCGCGTAGATGGAGCGTGAGCCGGAGTCGTACAGCGCCAGGCCCACCATGCCCTGGTGCTCGCAGGCCTTGAGGATCTCCTCGCCGGGCGCGCCGTCATAGGCCTTGCGCATGTGGGCCGTGTCGCGGAACAGGAAGGGCAGGGACGGCACGAGAGTCTTCGGGCACATGGCGGCCAGCGGCGCCAGGTTGACGCGCGTCATGGCCAGCGCGCCGAGCTTGACCTGGTCGATGGTCTCCTTCTCGCTGCCCAAAGCGCCCTTGTTGAAGACCTTCACGGTCAGCGCGCCGCCGCTGCTCTTGGCCAAGCTCTGGCCGAGCTGCCTGACGGCGGCCACGGTGGGGTAGTCGTCGCTGTTGTGGACGTCGGCGGACTTCAGCTCGCGTGCAAAGGCGGCGGGTGCGAGCAGTGCTGCGGCGAGCAGGGTGATTTGGATCTTCATGGTCGGTCTCCTTATTCGATAGCGCGGTAGCGCAGGTTCGAGAACCGCGCCTCGCCGTTGCCGGCGGCGTAGATTGCCGGGCGCAGGCTGGCAAAGCCGCCCGCGGTGTTGTGGTGGTAGCCGCTGACGTCCATCTGCACCGGGAACTTGGTCCACGGTTGTGACGCGTCGGGGCGGCTGAACAGCGTCAGCACATGGCGCACGCAGCGCAGCTTCAATTGCATGCGCCTTTCAATGCCGATGGGCTTGGGCACGGCGCGGATGTCCAGGCCGTAGCGGTGCAGCTGGAAGTTCTTCACGTTGGCGCCCATGCCGGCGTACAGGCGCGGGCTGTAGAACATGACGACACCGGCCTGCACGCCTTCGTCGACGTCGAGATCGAACTCCAGCTCGAAGGCCGGGTCGCCCTGGATGAAGCCCAGCGGCGGGCTGTCGCCAGGGCCCTTGGCGCCGCTGGCGCGCAGGTGCAGCTTGCCGTCGGCCACGCGGGCGCGCGGCATCTGGCCGCTGCCGCTGAGGAACTGCCAATGGGGTTTGAGCGTCTTGCCGGCAAAGTCGTCGGACAGCGGCAGGCCGTGCGGTAGGGCCTTGCCGCCCGTGGGCATGGGCAGAGCCACGCCGTCGTCCACGTCGACATGGAACCAGCCATCGGCACTGAAGCGCGCGGGCGCCAGCAGCATCTGCCGGCCCAGTGTGTGGAAGCTGTTCTCGTAGCCGTGATACAGCATCCACCAGTCGCCCTTCGGCCCTTGCACCAGGCTGCCGTGGCCGCGCGACCACCAGCGCTCGCGCGTCGACTTCGTGCGCATCAGCGGGTTGTGCGGCGCCTGCTCCCAGGGGCCGTCCAGCGTGCGGCTGCGCGCGGCGATGACCATGTGGCCGGTCGGCGGCCCGGCCGTGCCACCCACGGCCAGCAGCATGTGCCACCAGCCGCCGTGGCGCAGCATCTTGGGGCCCTCGGGCGAGAAGCTCTCCACGTCCCAGTCGTCGGGGTAGCGCCAGGGGTCGTAGATGTGTTCGATGGCGCCAACGGTCTTCAGCCCGTCGGCGCTGAGGCGCACGCGGTCACCGCCGGAGAGATACAGCCAGCGCTGACCGTCCTCGCCGGCCACGTGGGTCGGGTCGATGTGTTTGGACAAGCCCAGTGGCTGCGGCTTGGACCACGGGCCCTCGATGCGGTCCGCCCAGCTGACCAGGATGTCGTTGGGCTGCGCCTTGACGGGCAGGTAGAGGTAGTAGCGGCCGTTGTGCTTGCACAGGTCTGGCGCCCAGACGCTGCCGACGGCTTCCAGAAGCGCGTTGGCTACGGGTTGCCAGTTGACGAGGTCGCGCGAGTGCCAGATCAAGAGGCCCGGCACGGCCTCGAAGCTGGAGTGCGTCAGGTAGTAGTCATCGCCGTCCTTGAGCACCGTGGGGTCGGGGCGGTCGCCGGCCAGGACCGGGTTCAGGTAGCGGCCGTCGCCCTGGTCGGCCTTGCGCTGGCCTTCGATGCCCTTCGGCCACGGCTTGCAGGGGGGCAGATAGGGCAGGCCCGGCGCATCGCTGCAGTCGGCGCCCCAGGCAGAGGGCGCCGCCAGCAGCGCCAGCAATCCACGACGATCCAGGCTCACTTGGAGACCTGCGTGAACAGCGACTGCCAGCCCGCCTTCGGGCTCATGTCGGCGAGGTTCCAGTCGGCGTCCACGAACGCACGCTGCGTGGGCTTGCGCTTGGGCAGGCCGTCGGGGTTGTTCTGGGTCTCGTCGTCGATGTGAGTGCCGCGGTCCTCGGCGATGTCGGACAGCTGCTTGAAGTCCAGCGGGTCGCGCGCCCAGGGCCGCGAGCCGACATACAGCGGCAGCAGCCGCTCCAGCTCGCGCGGCGCCACCCACTTCAGGCCGGCCGGCAGATAGGGCTCGCGGGCCGGCACGATCTGCGC
>Ga0187843_10000373_pt1 | contig 32842 bp, 43 predicted proteins | sample SpaLakP09_SKY_43_FD_134516 | JGI IMG/M metagenome (GOLD analysis project Ga0187843, IMG submission 134516) | Oligotrophic lake water microbial communities from Sparkling Lake, Wisconsin, USA - SP09_SKY_43 | ecosystem: Environmental > Aquatic > Freshwater > Lake | place: USA: Sparkling Lake... | reverse complement strand
GGGCATGGGTGCCGATACGGCAGGCGGCGGGGCGTAGTCGGTCAGCGTGTCGGCCTGCGGGTGGTTGATGACGGCGGCAATGGGCACAAAGGCGTTGTGTGTGCCGGTAGCGCACAGGTTGCCGTCTTGCACCAGGCCCCAGCCCATCAGGTGGTGGGCGCATTGCCGGCGCTGGGTGCACCAGCCGCCCATGCAGTGCTGGTGTGCCGTGCTGGTGGTGCTGGTGTTCATGGCTCACGCCGCTTCGCGGAACTGCGCCCGCGTGCTCAAGATGGCTTGCGCCACGGCGGCCTGGGCGTCGTCATAGCTGACCAGGGGCTTGAGGTAGTTGCCGGCGCAGCGGGCGGCGTAGGCCTCGGCCCGGCCTTGGTCAAAGAACAGCGAGGCGCCGTGCCGGGCGGGGTGCACCACGGCATGCGCGCACACCTCGCGCTGGCTCAGGCCCTGCGGGGTCATGCGCACAATCGCGTCCAGCAGCTGAGCAGCGGCGGCGCAATCGTCGGCGGCGGCCTTGTCGGTGGGGGTGAGCTTGGCGGCGTGGCCCATCAGGCGGTCAGCCAGCAGCGCCAGGCGCTCGGTGTGTGTGAGGGTGCGCGGCGTGTTCATGCTTGTGCGCCCGTAGTTGTCCCGGTAGGCATTTCTTGGCGGGCAGCTTGAGATTCAGCTACGCATCGAAATGGCGTTGGCGTTGTTACGCAACGGCCCGTCCAAAGGTCGTAGACCGCATAGGTCCAGCCGCGCACATAAAGGACAGGCGCGTTAGGCTGAACTACGAAGCGCGGATTGCCGCCGCGTTCATTGGTGTGAGTTGCGTTGCTCATGCTGTGCACTCGTCGGCGTGTTGTTGGGTGTCGTTGCTGGTGATCGCGTCTTGCACGGCCTCGGGTGCCAGGCCCAGGGCCTGCGCGGCGCTGGCAATGGCCTCGGCGTGGGTGGTGCCATCAAAAGCGAGGGCGCGACGATACGCAGCCGCCACGGCGTGGCGGGTGTGAATTTGAACCATGGTGTTTCCCTAGACGGGGTGAAAGATGGGGTGGCTGGGCAGCTTGATGCGCACAATGTGCGGCGCGCTCAAGCGGCGCTCGATCAAGCCGCGCGCGGCCGCGTGCTCCAGCGCGGCGCGGTTCATGTCGATCGCTTCGGCGCAGTGTTCGCGCTCGTCCAGCATGGGCCGGGTGTCATGCCAGAGCTGGCCGGAGGCGTCGCGCACGCTCAGGCAGTTGGATTCGATATCAGCCACGGCGGCCTGGTCGGCGATCTGATAAGCGCGGCGGTCTGCGGCGGCTTGGCTAACCGCCGCGGCAAAAAGGTCGCCGTCGTAACGGCCTTCGTGGCGGGCGGCGCGGGCGGCGGCGCTCATGCTGCAGCCCGCCGGTCTTGCTGGGTCACGCAGCGCACCATGGCCAGCGCCAGTTCGTGGCGCAGCTGGGCGATGCTGCCGTTGTTGTGAATTTCAGCGTCAACACGGATGTGCGGCCAGATCCACTCGCTCTCATGCTCGCGCACGCTGACGGCCGCCGCGCGGTGCAGGCAGATGATGTGCCCGCCATGCCGGCGCACCCAGGCGGCCTCGTCTTCAAAGCGCACATCGGTGATGATGTGCAGCAGCGGCTTGGTCAGCGGTGCGCGGTTGGCGGCTTCGCCATAAAGTTCTCGCTCTTTGATGCGCACCCACAGGCCCGGCATTTGCACGCGGCCGAAGTCGGTGCCCAGCGTTTGGGCCAGTTCGCGGTAGCTCTTGCCGATGATGGGCACGGGCATTTCTTTGAGCTCGCGCTCGGTCATGTACTGGCGCGGGATGATGGCATTCGGCATGGCGCGGATGGGGTCCGCAAAGCCGGTGCAAGTCGCGTCCATATTGCTGTTCAGTGCAATCGAGGCCAGCAGTTGGCCCGCGGTGTCTTTGCCCGATCCGGCGGCGCCGGTCAGGCCGATCAAGTGGGTGCGGTGGTGCATTACGCGGCCTCCTTTTCGGCGGGTTCGTAGTAGGAGCGCATGCGCAGGTGCATCGGCTCCAGCTGCGTCACGCCCATCAGTTCAATGCGGGTCGCTTTGCCGGTGACGATGCGCTCACGCTCGGCGTGCACAGTGATCACGGTACCGGGCTTCAGTAGCCCGGCCTTGTGGGTGGCGGCCACCGCAGCGCTGAGGCCGAAGCCCATGCTCTTCTCGGCGCGGTAGTCGGTGCCGCTGCGCTCGGCCCACACCTGCAGCACGTACTCCACCACCTGCACGCCGCTTTGGTACTGCGGGCGGGCGCGCACCTCGGCGCGGCGGCTCACGGTCAGGGCCAGAGCAATGGGATGCAGGCTCATGGTGCTGCGACTCGTGCTCATGCGGCCAGGGCGGCGCGCTGGGCGCGCAGCCGGGCCAGGTGGGTGATCAGATAGCGGTGCTGGGCTTCGTCCAGCACCTGGCGGGCCTCGATGCGCTCCACCGCCTGGGCCTGCTGCAGGCCGTGGGCGGCCAGCAGTTCGGCGCGGTCTTGGCGCATCAGTTCGTCCAGCCAATACAACTCATGCCGCGCATTGCGGATGTGGTAGCTCAAAACGGCGCGGCGCAAGCTGCAGCCCGCACTGTTCAGCAGGCGTGCGATCAGTTGCAGCGCGGTGGGTGCCGTGGGCACTTCGTGGCGGCCCGGCAGGCGGGGGATGCGGTTCAGGTTCATGTCTAACCTCACCTGTTAGCGGATGATTTCTTCAACACTCACTCGCTGCCAGCCAGCCTTGCGCACCATATTTGCGCAAAGCTCAGCAGCCGTGGGTACCGCGAAGTTCTTGGGCGCGGCCTTCTTGGGCCGGGCGCCATTCATCCATTCCTCGGGCGACCAGGCGCCAACATCGGGGTCGAGCGCCAGCTTGGCCATGTGCGACTTCTCGGCCTCACGGATCTGCTCAGGCGAGAAGCCAGTAACAGCAAAGCCCAAATGGCGCGGCGTCGAGTCGCTTTTGTCGCGGCCAGGCTTCTTGGGCTGCTGCGCAATGAGTGATTCAACGTGCAGCGGCGCGCCGTGCACATTGACAAACAGAAGTTGACCGGCGCTCATGCCAAGGCCCTCGCGTAGCGGTCGTCATTGGCGGCCGGGCGGCGGGCCAAACGGCCGGCGGGCAGTTCAATGCCCGGGGCGGTGAGGGCGCGCACGACCTTGGCGCTGCCGCCGCGCAGCTCGGGCCAGATCTGGCCGGCGGCATCCAGTGCGGCCCAGGTGCTGGCTGCGGAGGCCTGCACGGTGCGGCGGCTGCCGTCGCTCAGGCACAGGGTGAGGTGGATCAGCTTGGGGGTCATGCTTGCCATCCTTGGTGGGTTGGAATGGCTAAAGCATAACAAGAATTTCTATTAATACAAGATAAACTAGCGCACGAGATGCAAGTTTTTTTTGATAAGTTGGGTGACCGGTAAAAAAATAGCCCGCGTGATGCGGGCTATTGGATTGCGGGCTCAATCTGGCTTAGGTAGTGCGTCCGTCAGCGGAATAGAACAAGAAGGCAGAGTACGACTAAGACTGCGCCGGTGGCAATCAGCTCTGGGGCGATGGAAGGCGCGCCCTGGGTTGGCGGTGGTCCAGGGATAAGCGCGGCACCGCAGTGCTTGCACTTTGTGGCGTCATGGCGCACCAGTTCGCGGCAGTCGGGGCAGCGCACATGGGTTTTGGGGTTCGGGGCTTCGGGGTCGGCCTTGGGGGTGCGGCTGGCCAGGCGCATCAAAACGCCCACGATCAATAACCCGAAGGACCAAATGAGGCCGTCGGTGCCAAAAGCGCCGGCGGCACAAGAGATCAGTAGGCCCACAAGGCCTAAGGCCATGAAGAGTTGAGATAAGACGTACATGGTGTGCGGGCGGGTTGGGTGTCAGGCGGTGGCGCGGCGCGGGGCTTGCAGCAAGTCCGTGAGGGTACGCCTGTCGGCATCGCCCAAAATGATCACATGCCCGGCGACCGAGCCGATCTGGATCAGCGCGCCGCCGCGCGCGCACATGGGGGCGGGCGAGCCGGTCTCGGACATGGGCGCGGGTGGGGGTGCTGCGGGTGGTGCGGCGGCGCCGGGCGGCGGCTCGCCGGCCCAGCGTGCAGCGCCCGCCATGCGAGCCCATAGGTCTGAGAAATCGTTTGCGCCTCGCCAGTTGGCCATATCCCTACCCCCTAGTTTTTGACCATCCTGCCATGTCGGGCAATGGCGCGGGTTCGGGTAAGCCCTAATCTGTCCGATGTCGGGTTTAGCAGTTGTGCGCCGTGTAGAGCACGTATGCCAAAAGCATGCACAGGCACAGATTGGCGATCAGCGACAGGGCCAGTAGCTTGGAAGGGTGGAGCCGGGGTAGGGCGCAGCGCTCAAAGTCGTACTGGCAGTGCATGCACCAGCGGCTGCGGCGCCAGGTGTCGCGGGCGCATTGTGGGCAGAGTCGTCCCTGCCCATCGGGGATGTCTGGCGCCGCCTCCGGCCCGTGGTTGTGCACGACGATGAAGGTATCGCCCTCGATGTGCTCAATCTGGATGCCAGCTTGCGACCGTGGGTCGGGGTTCAATGGATGCTCGTTGTCGCCGCCTGGCGGGGCTTTGCATCATTGGAACAGTGCGAACCCTTCCCCCTTTTGGGTGTGGTCGATAAGGCCCTACGGGGTGTGTGAAATTTCACGAACCTTCTGTTTGCGCGACAGCTTGGCGAACTCGTCGTCAACGGCCTGACAGAAAAACGTCCAGGCCTCGCGCGTCATCGGGTCCGGGCACTGGTCCGCAATCATCAGCGCCAGGGTGCGCCAATCGAGGGTGGCATTCGGGCTGGGCGCGGCATCGCCAGTCAAGTCGCCAATCTCGCAGCCGAGTGCTTGCGCCACAAACTTCAGTCGAGTCCGTTTGGGCGCGGACTTGCCGTTTTCCCACTGTTGAACCGTGGCGTAGGTAAGCGGCGGGTCAAGGTTCTCTAACTTGCTGACTTCGCCTGCCAGGCGCATCTGCGACCAGCCTAAGGCGGTGCGGCGGGCTTTGATGGCTTCATGGATTGACATGCCTGCAAGTTTTTCATGTGTTTCGCATGCTGCAAATGCTGGGAAATCTAGTGTTGATAGAAAATCTTGTATCATCGGGACCATGAATAACAGAACGCAAGCCCAACTGGCTGCCATTCGGGCAATCACCGTGCTGCGCGGACCCAGCCAAGCTGCCGTGACGCTGGATGTTCCCGGTCATCGCTATCAAACCGTGCAGTCGTGGTTGCGCAACCGAGTGCCGGCAGAGTATTGCCCGCTCATCGAACGCGCCACGCGTGCGGCCGGGCAGGTCGTTCGGTGCGAAGAGATGCGCCCGGATGTGGCTTGGCAAGTGTTGCGTGAGGCCGCATGAATCTCCTTTGTACTGACGGTTTCAGGTCGACCGCAGCGCTGTGTTGAGTTACGAATCAAGAAGGAATCCGCACAATGAAACCGAGCGACACCAATGACGCGGCAGCACCGATCTGCATGATGCGGTGCGTTGAAGTGCGCGCCGAAATGCGCGTTGAAGGCGCGCCCGAGTCTGGGCGCGCGGTTGTACTTGCAATGAGCCAATCAGTGTTAGCTGGTGCTGTCGCCAGGCGCGCCGCTGAAGTGGGGTGCCTCAAGGATTTCCCTGGCGGGCATATCAAGTTTTCGTGCGACGGCGATGGCGCCGTGTTGGTCGAGACGAAAGCTGCGCTGGGCCGCCAGATCGTGGCTGCAGCGGCTACGCCGGCAGACCCTGCTGGCGCAGCCAATTCTCCACCCCAGCCGATTGCACTGACTGCTGAGCAGCTTGAAGCGCGGCTTGCTCTATTTCGGACAGAGATCCTGTCATGGCTGAAATCGGTAGGTCGATTGTGAGCTTGGGTTGGAAGGCTGTTTCGGCCGGCCAGTCGGCGCCGCCAAAGCAAATGCTCACGCGAGCGCGTGGATGGCTCCCGTCTAGCGAGGTGTGGATGCCGAGAAAGCTGAATTGCATTTCCATGGGTGCCCTCTTTGGTCAGTTTGCAGGTGTAGGAACCGCAAGCATAACCAAGGTAGGGCGCCCACCTAACGGGCAGTTTTGGCGTCATGCCGGCAATGCCTTTCTTGTGTTTTCCCACTCCAATCCGTGGCGACGGGCCGGGGTGGTTTTCAATCGCGTCCGCGTGGGGGTTGCTATCAGCCCTGGCCTGCGAGCAAGTGCCCCTTTTTCGACTCCTGGGGGCTTGGTGCTTTGCTGCGGGTCGGCGCGGTTCTTTTTGGCGGGTCGATCACTGATGTGACTTGATTTTCGGCGCGGTGCGCAGCCCTCGCAAGGCAAGTTCACCGCTCATTTGCTTGGAGTACAAAAATGGACATCACACGCGCATTGCAAAGGCTGGTTCGGGCTTATCCACATGGCACCAAGGCGCTGGCCGCCGCGGTGGGCATGTCAGACACCACGCTGCTGCACAAGGTTTCGCCCACCTATCCAACCCAGTTCTGCAGCCCTGAAGAGGCGCTGATGCTCATGGAGGTGGCAGACGATGACGGGCCGCTGATTGCTATGGCCGACGCCCGCCACTACGTGCTGCTGCCGATGCCGCAGCTGGCGGGTGACGCCAGCGATGAGTGCATGGCCCGCATGCTGGACTGCGTGAAGGAGTTTTCCGAATTCACGCAAGAGCTGGCCCAGGATCTGAAGGACAACCGCGTGGCAGCCAATGAGCTGACGCGGCTGGAGAAGGAGGGGGCGGAAGCCATTGCCGCCATCCAGCGCATGCTGGCCTGGGCCTCGGCCAAGCATGAGTCTCAAAAGCCTGCGCATCTGCGCTCGGTGGCTTGAGGCGGGCGGCGGCGCAGCGATGATGAAGCGGCCTGCTTTTCAGTTCTATCCCGCCGACTGGCGGAAGGATGCAGCCCTGCAGTCCTGCAGCGTGGCCGCGCAAGGCTTGTGGATCAATGCCATGTGCATCGCGCATGAGTGCGAGCCTTACGGCCACCTCACGGTCAATGGCCGCGCCATGAGCCCGGCGCAGGTTGCGCGCCTGGTGGGTTTGTCAGCCAAGGAATGCGAGGGCCTGCTGCTTGAGCTCAAAGACGCGGGCGTGTCGGCCTATACCGAGGATGGCGCCCTCTATTCCCGCCGCATGGTGCGCGACGAAGCCCTGCGCAACAAGCGCGCCAGCGGTGGCGCCGCCGGTGGTGAGCACGGCAGCAAAGGTGCCGCCCATGGCAGCAAAGGCGGGCGCCCGAAAGACCCCGGAAGGGGTGGCGGGGATGATGGGCAAGGGGGGTTGAATAACCCCCCTTCGGAGGCGCAGAGCGGCAACGGCGAACCCCCCAATAAACCCCCCCCTTCTTCTTCATCTTCATCTTCATCTGAAATACAGACGGATAACCACACACAGGCCGAGCCGGGTTCGGCTGCTGGCGCGGCTGAGGTGTGTGTCCTGGGGATAACGCCAAGCCCACAGGGTGAGGCTTACGCCGCACTGCGGGATGCTGGCGTCACCGATGCCAACCCGGCAGACCCGGTCTTGAAGGGACTGCTGGCGCAAGGGGTGGATGTGCCTGAGTTGCTGGCTGCCACTGCCGTGGCTGCGAAAGCAGGGCGCCACGACATGGGCTACATCGTCGGCATCGTTCGCAACAAGCGGGCGGATGCTGAGCGGCTGAAGCTGGCGCCGCCGGTACCGGTGCGCGGCGCGGTCACGGTGGCGAGCAATGACGCGGAACTGACGCGCAAGCAACTGGAAGCCGAGCAGCGCAAGGGCTACACCAAGCCGAGCAAAGAGATGCGCGCCAAGCTGGAAGAGGCCAAGCGCGCTGCAGCGGCAGCAGGGCATTGAGGGCAAAGCCATGAAGATCGAAGTCAAGTCCACCTTCCCCGATGTGATGCGCCAGCTTGACCGGCTCAGCGATGACCTGGCCAAGGTCGTGCTGGTGCGATCCATCAACCGCGTGACCGAGCAGGCCCGCACGCAGATGGCCCGAAGCATCACCGCTGAGTTCGCCATCGCATCGGCCAAGGTGAAGGAGAAGCTGCAGGTTAGCAAGGCCAGCTTCAAGAGCGGGCGCTATGCCGTGAGTGCCGAGCTGGTCAGCCGCACGCGAGACGGCCGCACGCGCAGCCTGAACGTCATCAACTTCGCCGCGCGCCAGGGCAAGACGGGGGTGTCGATCAAGGTCAAGCGCAGCGGCGGCCGCAAGACGCTGACGCACACCTTCATCGGCAACAAAGGCCGCACCGTCTTCGAGCGCGTGGGCAAGCAGCGCCTGCCGATCAAGCCCGTGCAGTCCATCGATGTGCCGCAGATGTTCAACACCCGCCGCATCAACGCCGCCGTCATCCGCGCCATCGAAGAACGATTCCCCGGCATCTTCAAACGCGAACTCGCCTACGCCATCACCCAATTCCAGTCCAAGCCATGACCCCGACCCCCCTTCAAGGTACTTCCACAGCCTCCCCACCACGGGTGCGAAACGAGCGCGGAATTTCGCTAGTGATTGCCCCAGGAGTTTCCCCATTCCCCATGATGGGGTGGGGGGTGTGAGTGGCTAAGGTCGAGCTGATCACGCAAGCGGAATACGCACGCCGCAGGGGAGTGGACCCCACCAGCGTGCGCGATGCCGTGAAGGGTGGCCGCATCACGCTGATCGACGGCAAGATCGACCCGGTGGTGGCTGATGCTCAGTGGCAAGCCAACACCCGCAAGCGCGTGTCGATCGCAGGTGAGGGCGCTGCGCCAGCTGCAGCGCCAAGCAGTCCGCCTGCACCGCCTCCAGGCCTCGATGTCGACACAGGCGGCGGCGTGCCCGACTACCAGCTCAGCCGCGCCCGCCGCGAAGCCGCCGAGGCCGATCTGGCCGAGTTGCGCCGGGCCGAAGAATTAGGCGACCTCATCCGCACCGATGCGGTCCGCAGCGCCTACAGCCGCCGCGCGGCCGGCCTGCGCGAGGCCTTGATGCAAATCCCAGCCCGCCTCAGCCCGGTCCTCGCGGCTGAAAGCGACCCCGCCAAGATCCACGACCACTTGCAAGCCGAGCTGCGCCAAGTGCTCGAGCAAGTCACTCAGGAGTAAGCCCTCATGTCCATTAAATCTTCAGTGCTCCACGCCAAAATCGGCGCCCGCTTGGTGGAGGCCCTCAACCTTCCCAGAAGCACAACCTCAGTCGAGGTCCGATTCGCGGCTGGCGAACCCATCGAAGTCAAGTGCTGCTTCTTCCCCGATCCCACCGCCCTTGAGCCCGTCATGGAGCAGCTCGCCCAATTCGAGCTCAAGCCGAAGGGCGAAGAAGGCTAGCCATGGGCGCCCGCGACCCCCTCCACCTCACCGGCCACACCCAAGACGCCGACGCCCTCATCGCGTCCATCTGGCGCGAATTCCTGCGCCCCGCGCCCGTCTTGTCTGTCACCGAATGGGCCGAGCGCAACCGCATCCTCAGCGGCAAAGACTCCGCCGAGCCCGGCCCCTACCGCGTCAGCCGCACCCCCTACGCCGCCGAGCCGCAAGACTGCCTCAGTGCCCACAGCTCCGTCGAAGAGGTTGTGCTGATGTGGGGCGCGCAAACCTCCAAGACCACCGTCGGCTCCAACTGGCTCGGCTACCTCGCCGACACCAACCCCGGCCCGGTCATGATCGTGCAGCCCACCATCGACATGGCCAAGCGCTACAGCCGCCAGCGCCTCAGCCCCATGATCGAAGAAAGCCCCGTCCTCAAGCGCAAAGTCAAGGAAAACCGCAGCCGCGACGAAGCCAACACCACCCTGCTCAAAGAATTCCCCGGCGGCTTCATGGCCGTGGCCGGCGCCAACAGCGCCGCCGGCCTGCGCTCCATGCCCGTGCGCGACCTCTTCCTCGACGAAATCGACGGCTACCCCCTCGACGTCGACGGCGAAGGCGACCCCTGCCAACTCGCCGAAGCCCGCCAAACCACCTTCAGCCGCCGCAAGCGCCTCAAGACCAGCACCCCCACCACCAAAGACGTCAGCCGTATCGAAGCCGCCTACCTCGCCTCCGACCGCTGCCGCTTTCATGTCGCCTGCCCACACTGTGGTGAACGCCAATGGCTCCAATGGGGCGCCGACCAGCCCTGGGGCATCAAGTGGGACCGCCACCCCCAAACCCACGCGCCCCTGGCTCACACCGTGCGCTACGTCTGCCAACACAACGGCTGCGAAATCCAAGAGCACCACAAGCCCGCCATGCTCGCCTCCGGCCAATGGGTCGCTGAAAACCCCGGCGCCCAAGCCGGCCGCGTGCGCGGCTTCCAGCTCAGCAGCCTCTACTCGCCCCTGGGCTGGCTCAACTGGGCCGAAATCGTGCAAGAGTGGTGCGAAGCCATGGACGCCCGCAAAGGCGGCGACGTCGCCCTCCTGCGCGCCTTCATCAACACCCGCCTCGCCGAAACCTTTGAAGAGCAGGGCGACCGTGCCGACGCCCACGCCCTCGAGCGCCGCGCCGAGCCCTACGCCCTCGCCACCATGCCCTGGGGCGCCCTCATCGCCACCCAATCCGTCGACGTCCAGGGCGACCGCCTCGAGGGCTACACCTGGGCCTGGGGCCGCGGCGAAGAAGCCTGGGTCGTTGACTTCCAAGCCTGGTACGGCGACCCCGCTGTGCCCGAAGGCCAACCCGGCAGCCTCTGGGACCAAGTCACCGCCTGGCGCCAAACGCCGCTCCAGCACGCCGGCGGCGCGCAGATCCGCGCCCGCGCCTGCGCCATCGACTCCGGCGGCCACCACACCCAAGCCGTCTACGCCTACGCCCGCCGCTGGGGCGCAGAAAACGTCCTCGCCATCAAAGGCGCCAGCATCGCCGGCAAACCCATCCTCAGCAAACCCAGCGAAGTTGAAATCAACCACCTTGGCCAGCGCCTCAAGAAAGGCGTCAAGCTCTGGCAAATCGGCACCGACACCGCCAAAAGCGTCCTCTACGCCCGCCTGCGCATCGAGCAACCCGGCCCCGGCTACATCCACTTCAGCAAACAGCTCCCCGGCAGCGTCTACGAACAAATCACCGCCGAGCGGCTTGTCACCCGCTACCACAAAGGCCGCCCCAAGCTCGAATGGGTCAAGCCCACCAGCAAGCGCAACGAAGCCCTCGACATCGGCGTCTACAACCTCGCCACCGCCTACTACCTCGGCATCCACCGCTACACCGACGTCCACTGGCAGCGCCTCGAAACCATCGTCCGCCAGGTCGATCTGCTAAGCTCGGCGCAACAGCACGCCGGGCCACAACAAACCACGCCCGCGCCCGCAAACCCCGCTACAATGCCCTCGCGCACTAGCTCACCCAATGAGCCAGCGGCCCAGGCCCCACAGGCCCCGCCGCCAGCCCTTGAGGTCAAAACCAAAGCAGTCGCACCAGATCCGTCGCCGCCACCCCAGGCGCAGGCCCCGCAAAGCCCGCGCCGCGTTGCCAAACCTCTTATCCGGAGGGTCGGCAACTTTGCCACCAAGTGGTAGGACGCAACACCATGGCCGCCGATCTGATTGACGACTTCCTCACCCGCCTCGCCCAACACGTTCCCCAGGCCCAGCAAGCCCTCCCCAAGCTCGAAGCCGAACTCCGCCACCACTGGGGCGGCACCGAGCGCACCTACATCCGCAAACGCCCCGCGCCCGCCCAGCGCGCCCAAGCCCTGGGCCAAGCCCTCAGCCAAGGCCTGCCCCTGGCCGAAGCCTTCCGCGTCGCCGGCACCCCGCGCCGCACCGGCTACCGCCTGCTCGGCAAAGTCCTGAAGTAAACCGCCGCCAGGCGGGCAGGGTGCCAAACTCCCCCTGAACACAAACCCCGCCGCGCGGCACTCTGCCGCATGGCCTCCATCCCCACCACCGAGCCCGCCACCCTCATCGCGGGCGACACCCTCAACTGGCGCCGCGACGACCTCGCCGCCGACTACCCCGCCACCGCAGGCTGGGTGCTGGCCTACCGCTTCATCAACGCGGCTGGCAAATTCGACATCACCGCCGCCGCCTCCGGCGCCTGCTTCGCCGTCAGCGTGCCCGCCGCCACCTCGGCCGCCTATGCGCCGGGCGACTACACCTGGGTCGCCACCGTCACCAAAGCCGCTGAGCGCTACACCGTCGGCAGCGGCGCCGCCCGCGTCCTGCCCAACCTCGCCGCCGCCCCCACGGCAGACACCCGCAGCCCGGCCAAGAAAGCCCTCGACGCCTGCAACGCCGCGCTCGAGGCCTACGGCGCCAAAGCCTATATGGCCGAAGTCGAAGTGTCTGGCCGCCGCCAGCGCTTCCACACCCCCGCCGACTTCATGGCCTTCCGCAGCCGTCTGGCCGCCGAAGTCGCGCGTGAAGACGCTGCCGCCCGCCTGGCCAAAGGCCTCGCCCCCCGCAACAAACTTCTGGTCAGGTTCACCCGATGAGCAGCCGCGTCCTCAAGCAATTCCTGCAAGGCCGCCCCGGCGGCTACCTCCAAGCCGCCAGCCGCGCTGGCGTCTTGCCTCAGGCCAGCCACAGCGCCCAGGTCATCCCGCTGCATGCAGGGCAGGGCGGGGCGCAGCGCCGCAACTACGCCGCCGCCCAACTCAACCGCCTGACCGAAGGCTGGACCACACTCAGCCTCAGCGCCAACGCCTCCCTGCAAGGCAATCTCGACGCTCTGCGCGCCCGCAGCCGCCAGCTGCACCGCGACAACGACTACGCCCGCCGCTTCCAGGGCCTCGTCGCCACCAACGTCGTCGGCCCCCACGGCTTCGCCCTGGAAGCCCGCGTCTATGACGACGCTGGCACCCCCGACAAAGTCGCCAACGACGCCATCGAGGCCGCCTACCGCAAGTGGGCCGCGCGCGGCGTCTGTGAAATCACCGGCAAGCTCAGCCTGCGCGACATCTGCCATCTGTTGATTAAAAGCGCCGAGCGCGACGGCGAATTCCTCGGCCGCATCATCCTCGGCAGCGAAGCCCGCAACCCCTTCGGCCTCGCCATCCAAGTGCTCGATGTCAACCGCATCGACACCCAGCTCAACCGCAGCGGCACCGAGGGCGTCAACGCCATCCTGATGGGCGTCGAAGTCGACAAATACATGCGCCCCGTCGCCTACCACCTGCGCGCCCACATGAACGGCGACACCTACCACCTCGCCCGCAACCCCGCACCCTCCCAGCGCATCCCCGCTGAAGAAATCATCCACGGCTTCATCGCCGATCTGCCTGAGCAAGTGCGCGGCCTGCCCTGGATGCACGCCAGCATGCTGCGCCTCAACAACCTTGGCGGCTACGAAGAGGCTGCCGTCATCGCCAGCCGCATCGGCGCCAGCAAGATGGGCTTCTTCACGCCTGGTGAGGGCCAGTCTGAAGTGCTGCCCGACGCCATGGCCGACGGCTTCGACGCCGCAGGCCAAGGCCTCACCGAAGTCGCCCCCGGCACCTTCGACACCTTGCCCGCCGGCACCACCTTTACCCCCTTCGACCCCGACTACCCGAGCGCCATGTTTGGCGACTTCGTCAAAGCCAACCTCCGCGGCATTGCCAGCGGCCTCGGCGTCAGCTACCACGCCCTGGCCAATGACTTGGAGGGTGTCAGCTTCTCCAGCATACGCAGCGGCACCCTTGATGAGCGCGACGGCTGGATGGTCGTGCAGGAATGGTTTGTCGACGCCTTCTTGGAGCCGCTCTACGCCAAGTGGCTGCGCAACGCCCTGGCCTTCGGCCTCATCACCCTGCCCAGCGGCAAAGCCCTGCCGCTGAGCAAGCTGGAAAAGTTCAGCGGCCACGCCTTCCAGGCTCGCCGCTGGGAATGGGTCGACCCCCTGCGCGACATCCAGGCCGACCGTGAAGCCATCGAAGCCGGCCTCAAAAGCCCCCAGGACGTCGCTGCCGGCATGGGCCGCAACTTGGAAGACGTCCTCACCCAAATCAAAGCCGCCCGCGAGCTGGCTACCCGCATGGGCGTGCCCATCGACTGGCTGCGCCTCAACAAACCCGGCGCCGCGGCGGGTGGTGGTGCAGACCCCGCGCCGCCGGCCAGCGCGGCCTAGTCCCGCACCGTGCCACTTTCCCCCTGAAAACAAAACCCTCAAACCCAGACCATACAACCCATGCCCACCTTGTCAAACCGCACGGCCATCCAGACGCGCTCCATCTCGTTCGAGATGGAGGGGCGGGCCTTGGCTGACGGGCGCATCCCTGTCGTCATCTCGACAGATGCGCCGGTCGAGATGTGTGACGGCATCGAGATTCTTGATCACAGCCCCTCGGCCATCGATCTAGTCCGCGCCCCTCTGCCCATCGTGGCCACTCATCGTGATGGACAGGTCAATGTGGGTGTCGTTGAAGACCTTTATTCAGACGGCCACCGTCTGCGTGGCTTTGCGCGATTTGGTGAGCGTCAGGAGGCCAAAGGGTACGAACTCGATGTGCTGAATGGCGTCATTCGCAGCGTTAGCGTTGGCTACCGTCGGATCAAAGGGAAGGTCCAGCAAAGCGGCGTGCTACTCACCACGCGCTGGATGCCATTTCATGTCGCCATGGTTGCCGAGCCCGCTGACGCAGGCGCGGGCTTCTTCCGTGAAGCGGAAGGCGATCTCCCCTTCGTCATTGAGGTCGAGGAATCCCAGGCTCCCGCCGAGCCCATCGAAGACGCCACCCCCGAACCCGCAGCGCCTGCTGCGCTTGCCCCTGAAGCCCCTGCAGTCCCTGCAACCCCAAACCCATCGGAGAACCGAGCCATGCCCGCACTGAACATCAGCGAAGAAGCCGCCGCCGCCCGCGCCCAAGAAACCACCCGCGTGCGTGAAATCAACGCCCTCGGCGAGCAGTTTGAAAAATTCGGCGCCCGCAAAATCGCGGCGGAAGCCATCGAATCCGGCGCCACCGTCGACGCCGTGCGCAGCCTGGTCATGAACGCCATGGCCGCCGCGCAAACCGCCCCCGTCACCAGCCTGGGCATGAGCCGCAGCGACGTCAAGCGCTACTCGGTGCTGCGCGCCATCCGCGCCATGGTCGACCGCGACTGGAAGGGCGCCGGCATCGAAGCCGAAGTCCACAAAGCCATCTGCCAGCGTGCCGGTATCGACAGCTCGCCCAACGGCGGCTTCTTCGTGCCCACCGATGTGCAGCACCGCGACCTGACCGTCGGCACCCCCACCGCCGGCGGCAACTTGGTCTCCACCGATCTGCGCGCCTCCAGCTTCATCGAACTGCTGCGCGCCCGCAGCGTGCTGGGCCAACTCGGCGCCACCATGCTGCCTGGCCTGGTCGGTGCCGTTGCCATCCCCAAGCAAACGGGTGCCGCCACCGCCTACTGGCTGGCCAATGAAGCCACCGCCGCCACGGAATCCCAGCAGACCATCGGCCAGCTGGCCCTGGCGCCCAAGAACATCGCCGCTTACACCGAACTGAGCCGCCAACTGCTGCTGCAGTCCACGCCTGCAGCCGACGCGCTGGTCATGGACGATCTCTCCAAAGTCTTGGCCCTGGGCATTGACCTCGCTGGCCTGGAAGGCTCTGGCGCCAGTGGCCAGCCCACCGGCATCGCCAACACCGCCGGCATCGGCTCGGTGGTCGGCACCACACTGGGCCTGCCCGGCATTGTGGAATTCCAGACTGACGTCGCCAGCGGCAACGCCCTGACGGCCGGCTGCAAATACCTCACCACCCCCAGCGTGGCCGGCCTGCTCAAGCAACGCCAGCGCTTCGCCTCCACCGACACCCCCATCTGGCAAGGCAATGTGCTCGACGGTGAGGTCGACGGCTTCGGTGCCACCACCACCACCCAGCTCACCGCCGCCAGCATAATCTTCGGCGACTTCTCCCAAGTGGTGATCGGCGAATGGGGCTTCTTGGAGTTGGCGCTCAACCCCTACGCCAACTTCGCTGCAGCCATCAGCGGCATCCGCGCCATCCAAACGGTGGACGTCGGCATCCGCCAGGCCGCCGCCTTCAGCCGCGCCACCTCCATTACCTGATCGTCAGCGCAAGTAAACCACTACCTCAGCGGCCTGTACGGCAGGCGGCTGGGGTAGCACCGGAGCATCCTGCCATGGCCCCCGCCAGTCAAAGCAAACTCATCCCCTACATCGTGCTGCGCGCCATCGCCATCGGCGGCGAGCGCATTGAACCCGGCAGCCTGGTCGACCTCGGCACCGTCCTCGGCGCCGAGCTGGCTGCCGCCAACAAAGTGCGCCGCGCCACCGAGGCCGATCTGACGCAGGACCAGGCTGACGCCCCCGCCGCGCCCGATCCGGCCCTGCAAAAGCCCGTCGAGCCCACGCCCGAAGTGCGCCGCCGCGCCAAGCCAAGGCCTGCCGACGAGGTGCCACAAGCGCAGGCCCAGGCCCCGCTCTTGGCGACTGAAAGCACGGCTGACGAAGCCGCGCCCGTGGATGGCGCTGCTCATGACGCCAGCGCTGACGCCAACGCCAGCGACACCCCGGCCGCCTGATCGCGCACCACCATGCTCGAAGACGCAGCCCTCTACTTCGACGCCTCCCTCGGCCTGGGGGAGGGCGTGCAGCTCGCTGGCCAGCCGGTGAGCGGCATCTTTGAGGCGTCCACCGTCGTCGAGCAAGGCGAGGCCATCACCGTGGCCCCCACCTTCTTGATGGCCAGCAAAGACGCGCCCGCCGCCGCCGAGGGTCAGCCCCTGCTGCGCGCCGGCCAAAGCTACAAGGTCCGCCAAGTGCTGGCCGAGCCGCCCGACGGCGCCTTGCTGCGCCTGGTGCTGGTGAGGGTCTGAGTCATGGCCCTCGCCGCCGCCCAAGTCATTGACGCCATCGCCGCCCGCGTGGCCGCCACCGGGCGCCCGGCCTACACCAGCCGCCTGTGGCCCCTGGCTGAAACCGCCTTGCCCGCCTGGCGAATCACCGCCGAGCAAGAAGACGTCGAGCGCCAAGCCCTGGGTGACGACATTGCCCAGCACACCCTCACCGTGCAACTGCGCGGCTACGTGCGCGCTGTGGACGATCTGGATGACGTCCTGCACGCCCTGGCCGCCACCGCGCTGCCCCTGGTATTTGCCGCGCCCGTGCCCTACGACCTGCAGCTCACCGCCATTGACCGCTTCCTTGCCGCCGAGGGCGAAGCCGCCCTCGGTGTCATCAGCCTCACCGCTCGCGCCACCTACTTCGTGCGCGCCTCGCAACCCGAAACCATCCTGTAACCCAAGGACACCCCGCCATGGCCATCACCCTCTCCACCGGCACCCAAGTTGCCATCGCCAGCGCCTACGGCAACGCCGTGAACATGACGGCGCTCACCAACGCCGCCGAGGCGGTGGCCACCTTGGCCGCCGGCCATGGTTGCGTGGCGGGCGACTACCTCGAAGTCACCTCCGGCTGGGACTTGCTCACCGGTCGCATCGTGCGCGTCAAGACGGTGTCGACCAATGACATTACCTTTGAGGTCATCGATACCACCAGCACCTCCAACTACCCCGCCGGTACCGGTACAGGCACGATCCGCCGCATCACCGCCTGGACCAATATCACCCAGATCCAAGGCGTGGACACTTCCGGTGGCGACCTCGACTTTGCCGACATCACCACCATCGTCGACCGCACCAAGAAGCAAATCCCCACCACCCGTTCGCCCATTCAACTCGACTTCACCGTCTTCGACGACCCCGCGCTCGCCTGGTACAACACCGTGCGCAACGCCTCCGACACCGCCGTGGCTGTCGCCCTGCGCATGAGCTTCCCCAACAGCTCGAAGCTGGTGGGCAACGGCTACTGGTCGCTGCAAACCACGCCCACGGTTGGCTCGAATGCGCCGCTGACCAGCAAGATCGGCTTCAGCGCCGTCTCCAACAACACCCGTTACGCCACCTGATCGCGGCCATGGATCTGCAAACCATCCAGCGCCTGGCCCTGGCCGCCCGCGAGTTCAGCCCCGAGCCGCTGCCAGGGCAGGGCGCCCGCGTCAGCGTCACCCTGCGCGTGCCCACCCGTCACGAAGTGCAGCTCGCCCTGCGCCGCTGCCAGGCCGGGGCCGACACCGCCGGCATGCTGCTGCTCGAGCGCGCCTTGCTCGAGCAAGCTGTGGTTGCCTGGGCCGGCGTGCAGGTGCGTGATGTTCTGCCCGATCACCCCAATGACGATGCCATGCCCCTGGAGCCCGGCGCCGTGCCCCTGCTGCTTGACGCCCAGCCCGATTGGGCGCAGGCCTGGGCCACGGCCCTGCTTGAGCGCATGCGCCAAGCCCGCCAGGTCGAGGAGGCCGCTGAAAAAAACTGATCGCGCGCATCGGCTGGGAAAAGTCCAAGGCCGATGCGCACAAGCTCCAAGAGGCGGGCTTTGGCGACTTGCTCGGTCCGCCGCCTGCGCTGTGCCCCTGGTCTGAGCAGGCCATGCATGCCTGGGCTTGGTGTGGGGGCTGGCAGCCGCAAAGCCTGCCCCTCTACGCCGCCCTTCACCCCGTGACCGATTGGCACCTGTTGACCGACCTGATGAGAGTCATCAAAGCAAATGTCTGAAGCCAAAATCATCGTCAGCGCTGAGGACCGCAGCAAAGCCGTGCTGGCCGGCGTCAAGGCCAGTCTCGGCCAGGTGCAAGGCAAGGCCTTGGAATTGAATCAAGGCTTCGGCATGCTGGGCAGCGTGCTCGGCTCCGCCTTTGCGGGCCTGAGCTTCACCGCCTTCGTCAAAAGCACCGCCAGTGGCATTGATGCCCTGAACGACATCAAAGACGCCACCGGGGCCTCCATCGAGAACATCAGTGCGCTTGAAGACGTTGCCCTGCGCACCGGTACCAAGCTCGACACCGTCACCACCAGCCTGATCAAACTCAACCAGGCGCTCAATAGCGCCAAGCCCGGCTCTGACGCTGCCCTGGCCCTCGAATCCATCGGCCTCAGCGCCGAGGCCTTGAAGCGCGAAGACCCCGCCGAAGCCCTGCGCCTTGTTGCCGTCGCCCTCAGTGGCTTTGCTGATGACGGCAACAAGGCGCGGCTGACGCAAGAGCTCTTCGGTAAGTCCCTGCGCGAGGTTGCGCCCCTTTTGGTAGACCTGGCCAGCCAAGGCAAGCTGGTGGCTACCGTAACCACTCAGCAAGCGGAAGAGGCTGAAAAGTTTAACAAGCAGCTTGCTCAGCTCGAGAAAAACAGCATGGATGTGGCGCGGGCCGTAGTCAACACCTTGCTGCCGTCGGTTAACACCCTGTTTGCCGAGATGCGTATCGGAACTGAAGTCTTTGGCGACTTCAGTACGGCCCTTTTGAAGATGGGCACGAGCAATCCTTTCCGGAGCCTGGCCAGTCGGGGTGAGGATATTGCCAAGCTCAATGAGGAGCTCAAAGCCTTGCAAGACGAGGCCTCCAATCGTGGCTTCCTCTTCAACTCTGAACGTAATAAGCGGCTTCAGGAGTCGACGCGCGCGGCAATAGCTGAGCAAGAGAAGCTATTGATGTACTACAAGCGTGTGCAGTTGCTGAGCCTGCCTAACGCAAGCTACTCCAATGAAGGTCGCCTGCCGCCTGACGAGAAGCCGAGCATTAAGGGGAAGATCAAGCCCGAGGACATGACCGCCCGCGCTGAAAAAATCAGCAACGCCCAGCATGCCTTAGCCCTTTACGTCCACACCCTGCAAGAGCAGATCGACAAGACCGCGGACTTGACCGAGCGCCAAAAGGCCCTCGATCTGCTCAAAAGCCTCGGCGCCTCCGGTGAAGTGCCCGAGGTGCGCGAGCTGGTGCTGGGCCTGGAGCGCAAGCTGCTCCTGCTCAAGCAAGACGAAGCCATCCGCAAAGACATCGCCAAGAACGTCGAGGCCGAAGCCAAGGCCACCAAAGACCTTGACGATGCCATCTACAAATACTCCGGCCGCCTCGACGAAGCCCGCAAGATCGCCGAAACCACCCGCCTCGAAGCCCAACTCGCCGCGGGCGTGGAATACACCCCCCAAGAGCTGGAGAACATCGTCAAAGGCATCGCCGGTATCAAAGACGATGCCAAGACCGAGCTGGACGAGATGGACGAAATGTTCAAACAGTTCGGTCGCAATGTGCAGGACTCCCTGGGCAGCACCATCAAAAGCACCCTGAAGGGTGACTTCGACAACATCGGCGACCTCTGGGCCAATCTGCTGCTCGAAATGGCTGCGCAGGCCGCCGCCGCGCAGATCGGCAAAGAGCTGTTCGGTGATTGGTTCAAAGGCGGCTCGCTCGGCGGTGGCGTCGGCAGCTTGCTGGGCTTGATCGGCATCCCGGGCTTTGCTGCTGGCGGCAGCCATGCCGGCGGCCTGCGCATCGTCGGCGAGCACGGCCCTGAGCTGGAAGCCACTGGCGCGGCCCGCATCTACAACGCCAGCCAAACCGCGCAAATCCTGCAGCAGGGCAGCGGCGGCGGCATGGCCATCACCTACGCCCCCGTCATCCAGATCGACAGCCGGGTCGACCGCGCCCAAGCCCTGCAAGAAACCCAATCCGCCGTGCGCCAGGGCCAGCGCGAGCTGGTGGCCATGCTCAAAGCCAAAGGGGTGCTCTGATGGCCATCATCCAAATGCCCGACACCTTGCGCTGCGGCGTCGGCTGCCGCATCGAGCAAGCCACCTTCGATGTCTTGACCGGCTCCGAGGTCACCGGCTCCAGCCAGGCGCGGCCCTACGGCATGCCGCATTGGGTCATGGGCCTGGTCAGCCCTGCCTATCTGGGGGATGCTGATGCAGGCGCCTGGAAGGCCTTGCTGCTCTCCCTGCGTGGCAGCGTCAACGTCCTGGCCGCGTATGACCCCGCCCGCCCCGCGCCGCTGGGCACCCTGCGTGGCGCGCCGGTGCTGGCCAATTCGGTGGCCTATGGCGCGGTCAGCATGGTGCTGGCCGCCGGGGCAGGGCAGGCTGGCGCCACCCTGGTGCCGGGTGACTGGCTGCAGATCGGCGCAGGCCAGGGCAGCAGCCAGCTTGTGCTGGTCACCGCGCCTGCCGTGGCCGATGGCGCCGGCAACATCACCGTGAACTTCGAGGCGCCCTTGCGCCAGGGCTTTGCTGCTGGTACCGCTGTCGCATGGCAGCGTGCTCGTGGTTACTTCCGGCGCGCCTCCGGCCGCACGGCCTGGGCGGCGCACTGCCCAGGCGTGAGCACCGGCCTGTCCATAGATCTGGTGGAGGCCTGGTAGTCATGCTCGCCCTGTCTGCACAAGAACTCGCCCAAATCAGCGGCCCGGTGGCCGGCGTCGTCTGGCTCATTGAGCTGGACTTTGTCGGCCAAACCCACCGCTTTTCCACCTTCAATGTGCCGCTGACGGTCGGCAGCTTCACCTACATCCCGCTGGGCAACCATGCTGCGGTGAGCGATCTGCAAGAAAGCCAAGACACCGATACGCAAGTCGTCACGCTCAGCCTCGATGTGGTCGACCAGGGCATGCTCGCCGCCACCATGGGCGCCGTCGAGGCCTACCGGGGCCGCCAGGCCCGCGTGCTCTTGCTGCTGCTGGACGAGCAATTCCTACCCGTCGGCCCGGCCCGCCAGCGCTTCGCGGGTGAGATGGAGCCGGTCAAGGTCAACCGCCAATCCCCCGGCATCGAAGGCGGCTCCGTCGCGGGCCGCATCGAGCTGCCCGTCAGCCGCGCCGGCCTGAGCCGTGCCCGCAATGCCGACGGCCTGCGCCTCACCGATGAGCAGCAGCGCAGCGTCTACCCCGGCGACAAAGGCCTGGAGTACGTGCGCAAGCTGATCGAGCAGCCCAGCACCTGGCTCTCCAAGAAATTCCAAGAGCAGTGATCGCATCATGAGCCCTAACGACAAATCCAAACTGCTCACCGCCCACCTGGCTGCACCGCTGCCTGCCTTTGATTGGGCCAGCGCCAACTGCGGCCATTTCGCGGGGGGCTATGTGGCAGCTGTGGAGGGTGCCGACCCGCTCGCCAGCCTGCCCCTGGGCAGCAGCCTCACCAGCACCCGGCGCCTGTTGCAAAACGCCGGCGGCCTGTGCGCCGTGGTCACCAAGCAGCTGGCCCGCGAGCCCATCGCGCCCGCCTTCGCCCAGCTGGGCGATGTGGTTCTGCTGCCCTTGTCTGAGGCTGACCCGCTCGCCCAGGCCCTAGGCCTGTGCTGCGGCGAAGTGGCCGCCGTGCGTGATGAGGCGGGCGCGGTGCACATGCTGCCCATGTCCAGCGCGCTGCACGCCTGGCGGGTGGGCACGTGATGCTGCGCCGCCTGCTTTGCATCGTCCTCGTCGGGCTACTAGCGCCCGGCGTGGCCTGGGCTGACCCTGTTACGGTGGGCTTCATCTTGATGTCCTCCGTCGATATCCTTGGCTTCGCCGTCTCGACGATGACGCTGCTAACTGTTGGTGCCGGCGCCTACGTCAGCATCACTGCCCGCAACAAAGCCCGCCGCGCCCAGGCCGCCGCGCGCGCTGCTTACAACGCCGGGCTGCAAGACCGCCAAGTCACCGTGCTCAATGCCGCGCCACCCCAGCGCATGATTCTGGGTCGCTGCGAAACCGGCGGTGCCGTGGTGGCCATGTTCACCACCGACAAGGCCTTGTCCGGTGGCGGCGTCAAGCGCGACGCCTACAAACACCTCGTCATCGTCTGGGCCTCGCACCAATGCCAGGCCATTCACGACATCAAGATCGACGGCGTCAGCATCGGCGCGCTCGATGACGGCAACAGCGCCACCGGCTCCGACTGGGCCGCGCCCGACCAAGCGCAGATCCAGCAGGCCGATGCCAGCGGCGCGGTGCGCTCAATCACGCTGCCCGGCGTCACCGCCGTGCTGGCCGTGGTGCTGGACGGCAATGACCGCGGCGCGTCCTGGGGCTTGCCGCAAGGCGGCGCCAATGGCTGGTCGCTCAGCGGCAGTACCTTGACCCTGCCCAACACCGTCGCCACCTACGACAAATACGAAGACGGCACGGCCATCACCGTCGAAGCCTCGTCCGACTACACCTGGCGTGTTGAATACCAAGTCAGCGCCGTCACGGCTGCCGCAGGCCTGGGCAATGTGGTGTCGGCCGGCTCCACCGTGCGCGTCGTGCACCACCTCGGCGACCCAAACCAGGCCGTCGACGCCACGCTCAACGGCCTGATCCCCTCGCAGTGGACCTCTGCCCACCGCCTGCGCGGCCTGTGCTACTCCGTCGTCACGCTCGATCTGGAGCGCAGCCAGTTCCAAGGCGGCCCGCCCGGCATCACTGTCGACATTTCCGGCGCGCTCGTCTATGACCGCCGCAGCGGCGCCACCGCCTGGTCAGACAATTCCGCGCTGTGCACCGACCATTGGCTGCGCTCCGCCTTCGGCTACAGCGTGGCCATGGCCGATGTGGACGCCGCCAGCGTCATCGCCGCCGCCAACGCCTGCGATGCCACTGCCAGCTTCACCACTGGCGCCACCACAGTCACCGGCAAGCGCTACACCTGCAACGGCGTCATCAGCTCCGATGGCGCCAAAGAGGCCGTGCTGCAAGACCTGTGCGAGTCCATGGCAGGCTGGGCCAGCTATGGCGGCAACTGGCGCATCATGGCCGGCACCTGGGTGCCGCCCGTCATGTCCCTGGGCGACGACGACCTGGCCGGCCCCATCACCATCATCCAGGCCGGCGAGCCCAGCAGCGAGATCTTCAACGGCGTGCGCGGCCAGTACGTGCCCGCCGGCACCAGCGTTGCCGCTGATTTTGAGCCTTATGCCAACGCCACCTTCGTCGCCGCTGATGGCCGCGCACTGTGGACTGATGTCGACCTGCCATTCACCAACGACAAGGCCCGGTCCAAGAATCTGTGCCGCATCAAAGTTGAACAGTCCCGCAATGGCCTGGTGATCCACTACCCCGCCAAGCTCAAAGCCTGGCCGCTGCAAACGGGCGACCGGGTCAGCATCAACAGCGCCGAATATGGCTTCGCCGCCAAGACCTTCCGCGTCACCGATTGGAGCTTTGGCCTGGGCGCGCCCGTAGGCCTGACCCTGCAAGAGGATGACGCCGCCGCTTACGACGATGCCGACGCCGCAGTAGCAGACCCCACGCCCAACACCGATCTGCCCAACCCCTGGATCGTGCCCGAACTGGCTGGCCTCACGCTTGACAGCGGCACCGCGCAGCTGCAAAAGCTGGGCGACGGCACCATCATCAGCCGCGTCAAAGCCACCTGGCCGCGCAGCACCGCTGCCTACATGGACGGCGGCCGCATCGAGCTGTCTTGGCGCACCGTCGGCAGCTCGGCATGGACCATCGTCAACGCAGCTGGCGATGACACCGAGGCCTATCTCGCCGGCGTGGCTGACGCCACCGTCATCATCGTCAGCGCTGTCGTCGTCAATGCCAACGGCGCCCGGTCGCCCGCTGTTAGTCGCGCGCACATCGTGCTGGGCAAGACCGAGCCGCCTGCGGCTGTGGTGTTCGGCACGCCAGTCATGCAGCCTGGCCGCGTGCGCATCCCCTACACCGCCTGCCCGGATGCTGACTACGCCACCACACTGCTGCGCGTTGGCAGCAGCTGGGCCGCTGGCACGCCGCTGCCAGGCGAGGGTGATGCCACGGGCTACAACTGGGCCTGGCCGAACCTGGGCAGCTACATCGTCTGGGCGCGCCATGTGGACACCACGGGCAATGCGGGTCTGCCTGTGGCGATTGTGGTGAGCGTGACTTCGGCGATCTATGTGCCGGGCTCATCTGTGGTGCCAGATGCGGGATGGCTGAATAGCAACCAGCAGTGGAGTGATGTGGCTGGCAGGCCGAAGAGCTTCCTTGTTCGCGCTAGTGGCGCTAGTGCCTCGAACCTTCCATCAGGCTGGTGGAACGGCTTGAGGAGGGAGGACGGGAGCATTGCTGGTAACGGTCCTCGGCGGAGCTACACCCTGATTGAGTTGGACCGCAATGGGGCGGTTGTATATACGAACAACTATGACGTGTATGGAAATGCTGATCCTGGCTACCCAGCAGCACCAGATGGCACCCGGCGCAATTCCTACAATCTAGCGAGCGATTTGAACTACATCTGCGACTACCGGCGCGGAAACATCATCGTCATTTACACCGTCGATGAGCCCCGAGATAGGCGGCTAGACAGTGGTCTTCCAACTGCTATGTATCGGTGCGGTGCAAGTCGGGCTGTGTTCGGCAGCTCTGAGTTTAAGTTCCGCTCAGCGTACCTTCTAGTTGGGATTGCCGGATGTGGAGAGGGCAATGGGGCCGAAGCTTACGCAGGGGCGGTCAATGACGATCCAAACGCGTGGTGTGAACTGTCCTTCAGCATCGGCCCCAATGGAGCGTTGTCTGTGTCAGGGACAAATAGCGGTGCTCGCTCACTGACAGACTTCGGCTATATCGGCGCTCTTGACGCCACCAGTAACCCCGTTTACTACCAAGATGGCGAGCCTGCTGGCGCGCCCGAGGGGGCCATCTGGATTACCAGCAGCCGGGCTTATCAGAGGGCCGGCGGAGCATGGCGGCCCTACGTGGGCCCGGGATCTGTTGGCACGGGTGAGTTGGCATCGGCGGCGGCCACCGAGGTGACTGAATTCACCTTCGCTGGCTGGAGTTGGAGTAACTACACATGACGACGTACGCCGGAACCTATGCAAAGCCGTCCGCCGGCACGCTCGAAGTTGTTTTTCGCGCCACCTTTTCCAGCTCAACCACCACTGACGCGGGCTTCCCTGGGCAAACCGGCGAGAGCCAAGTTTTCGTCAAGTGCAGGGTATTGGATGCGGGTGGCGCTCAGATCGGCCTCACCTACATCAGCTCGGCCAGCCCGAGTGCTCATATCTTGCTGGCCTACCCCGGAGGTAATGCTGCGTGGACTATGGAGATGAGTGACGTGTATCACCGCGTCGGCGGGATTGGAAGCGTCAGTGCCGCCGATGCAAAAGCCACCTGCATTCTCATCAAGGCCTAACGATATGCACTCTCAATTCTTGTTGGCGACCGGTGAGCTCACCGGCATGAAGATCAGCAATGAAGATGATCTTGCATGCAACACGCCGGCAGGCTATGCGTGGATCACGGGCGACATTGATCACCATGGGTACCGCGTCGAGCTGCGCCCCGATGACTTCGGCAATGCCTCCGTTCCCGTCGTCGTGCCTTACCAGCCCCCGGCGCCTGCTGACTCGCAATGGCAGACCTGGGCCTGGGATGCTGCCTCGCGCCGCTACGTGGCCACGTCCACACAAGCTGCGATCAATCGCGCCGCTGCCGAAGTGATCATCGCCCAGCTGGCCGAGCTAGATGCCAAGCTGGTGCGGCCAGCTGGCGAAGTCACGCAAGCCCTGGCGTTGGGCCAATCCCCCCCGGCCGCTGCGGTCGCCAAGCTGCAAGAAATCAATGCCGAAAAGGCTGTGCTGCGTCAGCAGCTGGCGGCGCTCGGTGCTTCGACAAGCGGCTAGATGCCCGCCAACATCACTGCACCTGCACCTGCACCTGCACCTGCACCTGCACCTGCACCCCACCACGGAGCCCAGCCTGTGAAACCCATCATCCGCTTCTTGATGCTCGCCCTGCTTGCACTCCAGCTCACAGGCTGCGGTGGCGGCAGTGATGACCCCGACCAGCAGCCCGATCCAGGCGCACACCCGCCCAACTGCGCGGCTAACCCCAAGTCTTGCATTTAGCCCAGCGCCTCACTCATCCGACCCGGCCCGCCTTGAGCGGGCCTTCTCTTTTGGGCGCCATGGGATCGGCCCCAAGTGCCAAACTCCCCCTGACCCCGCCGCTGATTGGCAGGCACGCTACAGGCTAGGACATACAGCCGTACCCACCCAATCAGCGAGCGCCCGCCATGCCGATCCGAATCCTCATGCTCCAGACCCGCCAAGGCGACGCTGGCGCGATGCTGCAGAAAGACCAGACCTACACCGTCTCCGAACAACTCGGCCAAAGCCTCGTCGGCTCCGGCTATGCGCGCAGCCTCGAAACATCCCTGCCTGGCGACCTCGGCCCGCCAGTTTTCGCATCATCGGTGTCAGGGGCTGGGAAACAGATGGCCTTTGATAGCCTTGGCGTGATCCCTATCGCGGTGGCGGCTCAATTCCCAGGCGGAAAGTATCTGGTTCAAACCCAGTTCAACCCAGCCCCCGCGATCCTGACCGGCGACCCGCTTGTGCCTGGCTACACAACCGCTGACATCACAGCGATGTCGATGTCAGCAGGTAACGGCCTGATGGACACAACGGGAGCGGTGATCGGCGGCGCCAATGCTGGCTGGTTTAACTGGTGGCTGTGCTCGAACGGCGACATCTTCGGCGTATGTCGAGGCGATGCAAACACCAAGAATTATTTGTTCCGTGCCAAGTACAGCGGGGGCGGGATTGTGCCGGGCAGCTTTACTGTTGGATCAGGCGCAGCGGCCACGGACAAGAAAGCCGTCCTTGACATTGGTAAGTGGAATTCCGCCGGATCGGCAGGCAGCGGGGCTGGTGTGCAAAGCACCAATATCCGCCACCTTGCGAATCGCAGCTTCCTTGAAGCCAAGGTCAACGGCGCCACGCACTATTTCTTCTGTGAATACAACGTCAGCGGATCGAGAACTGCCGGTAGCGGAGGCGCTGGCGAGGATCAGGTCATCGTCTATCGCTCAACCGACCTCGGTGTTACCTGGGCAGTGTTCCTTGAATTCAACACTGGAGGCGCTCACGTTATCGACCACTGTCATGGTGCTGCGCAGTGCCCATACAGCGGCTGGATCTATTTCATGTTCGGCGATGTGACCAACGCCAACAACATCATTGCCTATAACGGCACTGCCTCTGCTGTAGCTCCGAACACTCCGCTTGCAACCATCGCAGCAACGCCAGGCTATAGAGTCATTGGCGGCAACGAGCGCTCACGAATGACAGACATGTGCTTTACGCCCACGTTGGTCTACGGTCTGCTCGACTCTGACACCGAAGCGTTTGAGGCATCAACGATTGGCTTTACCTCCGTTGTCATGCCAAAGCTGCTTGACTATGTGGCTGCTGTGGCCCCGCTTGAGCGCTTGAGCTACATCCCACCGATCCTGGCCCTGCAACAGCCCGGCTGGGCCATGTACGCCTCGCTGCGCGGCAAGATTTCGGCTGGGAATCCTGAGATGTTCATCCATCTTTGGACAAGCGATGCCGAGGCCGGAGCTTTCAAGCTGGTGGCCAAGGCGACCCTCTACGTCGATTCTGTTGCGATCCCCAAGTGGCTGTTTGTCGATGACCAGGGCCGTGTCTGGCTATCCGGGACGTTCGGCGGTGGTGTGCAATTCACGCCGACTACAGCATCCGGATCGTCGGTGTGTCTGCGCCCACGCCTGCGCCTGCCGAGCGATGTCTATCCCTTGGTGATCTGACGCCGCCGAAATTTCCAAGCCCCTGCCGACGCCCATCATGACTATGCACATCCTCACTCTGATTCCGCTGGCTCTATTCGCGCTGGTCTGCTGCTGGCTCGCCTTTACGGTAGGTCAATGCAAAGGGCGAGACAACCTCGGCCCCGAGCTGGACAAGCTGTGGCGCTACAAGTCAGCAGTCAATGATCTAGACCGCTGGTGCGGCCACATGTCACCGCACGCCAGGCTGATTGCGCGCCACTTGACGGCTATCGGCGAGGGCAAAGAGGGGCTTAACGCCGGGACGCCTAATGATGTCGAACCCTGCACCATCGACGGCCTGCGCCAGCAGCTCAAGAAGCTGGACGTCATTGAAAGCACGCTCGGTGAGCACGCACTGGCCGGCGAGCGGCTGCAACTTGCCATGCGCGCCTACGAAGCTGGCCGCCTGATGCAGCAAGACAGCAGGACAACCGTGACGGCCATTGTGATCAACCCGGATACCTACCGGGACGCACCGTCGATCCATCCGATCAGTCGCGCCTGATTTCCCATCACCTGTGCCGAGCCCATCATGAGACTTATCCCTGCATTCATGCGCCGCCTGTTTTGCAGGCATGCGTCCGTCACGTTCGTGCGCAACATCTACGGCGACGCGATCATCCTCAGCGGCTACAAACGATCAATCTGGAAGTGCCAGGACTGCGGTGCAGTGCTGCACCGCGCAGAGTTGCATAAGCCTTTGATGGCAGCTCCTGCCTCCGTCACCCCGCGCCGTTCTTACGCTTCGCAACCAAGCGCGGCAAGTGATCACGTTCCTTCCGGCGATGTGCCCATGTCGATGTACGGCCTGTCTTCGCACCGAAGTGAACCCGAGCCAGATCGGTTTGTGAGTGGTGGCGGCGGTGACTTTGGCGGCGGCGGTGCCTCCGGGTCCTGGGGCGACTCTTCTTCAAGCTCCAGCGACAGCTGCTCCAGCAGCTCGGACAGCAGCTCTTCTAGCTGCAGCAGCGACTGATTTCCCATCACCTGCCGGTATCCATTGCCTTTCAACCGCTAACCTGAAAGCCCAACAGCATGCGCCACACCCTCGTCACCCTGATCTTGTGCGTGCACTTGCTGCTCGCGCCCATGCTTGCGAGTGCGCAGGCGGAAAAAGGCCCGCTCGATGTGAGCCTCAAGCAGTACGGCTTCTTTCTCGCCGTCGCGCTTTTGGGAGGCTTTGTCAGCTGGTTCTCAAAGGTACGCCGTGGCGAGTTGTCAGCGGCAAGCCTCATGCACCTCATTGGCGAGCTATCCACATCGGCCATGGCCGGGCTTCTGGCCTTCTGGATCATGGAGTGGTTGCATACGCCTGCAATGCTGCAAGCGGCCATCGTCGGGGTATCCGGGCACATGGGCACCAAGGCTATCGCCTGGCTTGAAAATGCGCTCAAGCGGCGAGCAGAAACAGCGCTCGGCGTGCCGTCTCGTGATTTGCAGCCATGATGCTCGCAGCCTGCGCTTCTATCGACGCAGCCATGGCGCTGCTCCCTGCGGCGCTCGATAGCCGTGCCGCGCGCACCATGCTTCTGGCCATCGGCCTGCAAGAGTCAGGCTTGCTGCACCGGGCGCAAATCGTCGCCGGTGGCGGCAAAGGCCCGGCCCGTGGCCTGTGGCAGTTTGAGCGGGGCGGTGGGGTGCGGGGTGTGCTGACGCATCAGCAAACCGCGCCGCTGGCGCTCAAGGTTTGCCAGGCACGCCAAGTGGGTGCCGTCACATCGGTGGTCTGGGCTGAGCTGGAGACGGACGATGTGCTCGCCGCCGCGCTCGCTCGTCTGCTGCTGTACTCAGATCCGCAGCCCTTAGCCGCTGATGCGGCGAGCGGCTGGGCGCTGTACCTGCGCACCTGGCGCCCGGGCAAGCCCAAGCCACAAACATGGCCCGGCTTCTACGCCCAAGCGCAAGCCTGGGTCGAAGAGCGATGCCCCCGGTGATGGTGCAAATTGTCATCGGCCTGATTGCGCTAGGGCTCTGGGGCGCCAGCCTTTGGGCGGCCTTCGGCTTGGGTGCTGATTCCGAGCTGGCCGCGCAGGCTCGCGAGCAAAAAGCCGGGGAAAAGTCAGCGCAGATCGCCGCCGACACTGCGGCGCGCGCGATCAGCCAAATCACCATCAAGCACCAAACCATTCGATCGGAGGTTGAGCGTGAAATCATCCAGAACCCGGTCTATCGCGATCCTGACTGCCGCACTGGCCCTGACAGCCTGCGCCTCTACAACGCCACCATCCCTGGCGCCGAGCCGTCCGCTGATCACGGCGAGCTGCCCGCCTCGGCCGCCGGCCACGGATGACAGCCCGGCAGGCTGGATGCGCCTGGCGCACGCCCTGGCCGAGCAATACGACAAGTGCCAGCTCGCGGCCCAGAGTGCTAAGTGATCGTCAACCTCAAAGACCCCGCCAGTATCGTCGCCTGGTACAAGGTCAACCCGGCACGCCACGGCCCCCAACTCGCCGCCTTCGCTCGGCTGCGGCCGCAGTTCTCCTGCGCGATCAAAGAAGCCGGCCGGCTTCTGAGGTTGTCCACAAAATCTGTGGATAAGAAGGCCGCCCGGGCGCCGCAAGCCGCGCCGCCATTGAGGTGAGCCGGGCTGCCTCTGGAAGTAGCAGAAGCGAAAATGGCCCCGTGAGGGGCCATCAGGTCAAGCGTTCAGGGCTTAGCGGCCCTTCTTGGGCGTCGGCGCGGGTGGCGTGCGGCGCTCAGTCACGGTCGTGCTCTTGTGGGTCTTCGCATAGCTGGGTGTGACAAACTGACCAGTCACGGCGCTGCGATTGTTGACGGGTGTTGGCGTCTTCGACATAGATCATCTTTCTGTCGGACTTGCCGACGCTAGAGACATCCCCTGTAAAGACAAGCGCCGCCGCAATCTAGAATACGCATCTCACCTCGTAGGCCATTGCGGTCTGCCGCCCAGGGGGAAACGTCTGGGCAGGAAAGAGCCGGCAATTGACGTTGTCGGCTCTTTTCGCTTGTTGCGACTTTATATCGCAATCCCACTATATACGGTGCATCTGCTATTAACTAGCGCTACGGGTAGCGTACCGGTTCGCTTGACGCCATAAGAATTTCTGGTTAACAGCGTCAGATGATGGGCCGCACCCACCAAGCCTGCTGGTATTGGTTTTCGCCCCTGCGTTGCATCCCAATGATCACCATCCCGCGCTCATCGGCCCGGGTGACCTGTGCGTCTTGAAGGGATGCCAGCAAGGCCGGCTCGCCTTTGAAGTAGGTGCGGTGCAGCGATGCTTCACGCACCATGCGCTTGCCGTCCGCGCCCATGCTGAGTGTCCAGCTGTCAATCACCAGGCAGCCGGTGATTGGCCCCTCTAGTTCGTCTTTGGGGAGCTTCCGCCCCTGGCTTCTCAATTCAACGACTTCAACACGCATGCCGGAATTTTGCCGCGCGGTTGGCTCGTGGGGTGAGCTAGTTGTGAGGGCAGGGCCAGCATGCCAGACGCCGCGAGTGGGTACCTGTATGCCCGGTTTCTGCAGCAACCGAAGGCCCTGCTGACACCAATTTTGGCGCTCTTGATCGATGCGTCAAAGTGTTCCGCAAAACAAAGCGACCCTGCATGGATAGCCGCATTCAAGCCGCCTGTTTTCATGATTTTGCGGAACAGAAATTCGCCTAACCAGTTGATTTAATTAACTAATCCGGCTGACTCTTAATCCGTAGGTCGAGTGTTCGAGTCACTCAGGGCCCACCAAAATTAAGAATGGACAAAGCACCGAATGCGTAAGCACTCGGTGCTTTTTTCATTGCGCATTTGATTTTGAGTCTGGGTTTCGCATCTTCTTCTCTTACTGCCGTTCTACTCTTAAAGTTCGGCTCTGGTTCTTTGTCCTGCCTGAGGCTTGGCCCTATGAAAAAGATCGTCCTACTGGCTTCGCTTGTATTCAGTGCGCTTGTCGCGCAGGCGAAGGATGTTGTTATTGATGTGCGAAGCCCAGCGGAGTATGCCGAGGGCCATGTCAGCGGTGCGCTCAATATCGAGCACGGTGAAATCGCCAAAGAGATTTCAAAGTTCAATATTGCCAAGGACGACAAGATTGTCTTGTATTGCCGATCCGGGCGGCGTTCTTCCATTGCTCTGGAATCACTCAAGCAACTCGGTTATTCGAGGCTTGAGAATCTCGGCGGCTTGGAGGAGGCGCGCCAGCGATTGAAGCCGGCTGCGGCGTCAGAAGGCCCCCGAAACTAGCGAGGTGCTGTGCCTGGCCCTTTGTTGAGGTGCTGGGCTTGATGGTTCGCTTGATGCCGAGGTGCGGCCTGGCGGGCAAATTGCCAAGCGGCCGGGCCGATTGGCGAATGCTTGCTGGCTGTGCCGTGTTGGCGCATCGCAAGGATGTGAGGCTGTTTGGGTGTGGTGGATCAATGACCACCGGCGATTCATCGCAAAAGATGTCGCCAAGTTGCAGCAGCTTCGGCGCTGCTGGTCCCATCGGGAGGGTATGGGAAGGTGGGGTTGACGAGCCTTGCCCCGGCACTGGTCACAACGGTTAGGGCTGCTTGGTTCCCCATCTGACCCGGTTGGCCGCGCTTCCATGCGAGGAGGCCCGTCAAGGAACATTGTAGCCGAGGCGCAGGGCGGCCTCGGCCAATTGCCTTAGTTCATTTCAGCGAAGTTGCAAATCGTCGTCGCTGAAGCGAATGTTCAGCGGCTCGATCAGCAGCTGTTTTTCGC